>Ga0207950_100226_pt1 | contig 20599 bp, 18 predicted proteins | sample Subbio11_8B_AprC_FD_184814 | JGI IMG/M metagenome (GOLD analysis project Ga0207950, IMG submission 184814) | Serpentinite rock and fluid subsurface biosphere microbial communities from McLaughlin Reserve, California, USA - CR11_8B_AprC (SPAdes) | ecosystem: Environmental > Terrestrial > Deep... | reverse complement strand
GGGTTTTGGGGATTTTGCAGTGGGTGAAGGGTTAGGGTCGTTACCCAAAACCCAACATCTTGTTTATCGGTCGAGTTGGGTGGTATGCGCCGGTTGGCATTCCGCCCGGCCATCCTGCGCTGGATGGTACCTGAAACCCATACCACCCAAGCTACTCCTGTCGGCTTGCTCTTTTTTCAATCCCCACCACCTGTGGGACAGATACGTCTTGATTTGTGAAAGGTCCTGATCTAACCGAACTCTACGAAAACGCCACCCGATTGGATGACGACGAAGCGTATTGACCAAATAGCGGTGTTACCGCTGATCTATCCGATGAATTCTGAAATTGCAGAGACACGCAGGGACTGAAAATTCCCTGCGTGTCGTTAGTCATGTAAGATTTAAAAACTTCTCTTAGTGGGTGGTCCGCCATGAACTTACATTGTTGTTTAATGCATAGAAACTTGAGCAATTCGGCCCACATGAGTATGAGGGACCACTGTAATTGGCGAAGTCATAAACGGAGATCAGGTTGCAATCGGAAAACACTTTTCCCGAAGCGAATTTATTGTCCAGATCACCTGGGAGGGTCGTTTTCCCATAACTAATCGAATCGGAGCATGCAGAAGGTCCGTAATACTCGACGAGGAGTGATCCATAGCCGGTATTGTCGTAAAATTTGGCAATCAAAAAGCTGGAATCGAGTGAGATGCCATCAATCGAGCTAATTGAACCAGTGGAACAAACTATTTTCGATTCTTTTGATGTCTCCTCTCCAGACTTGATTGGTTCGAGGTAACTGACACAACGATATACCGTTTCCTGACTCGGACCTCGGACTACTTCACTTTTTTCTGTTGGTGCATATGGTTTTACCTCCCAACCCTCATCTCCCGGTTTGATGGGATCAAGCATTTCTTCTTCTACAATACCTTCCTGTAGTCCTACAACAACTTCCTGTAGTACACCAGCTTCCGGCTTTATAGAAGCGGATACCAGGCCTATACCGGCAGCAAGGATTGCTCCAGTCAGGACCAATATCCCAAAAATATAGAGTACTTTTCGCATCATTTTATGCCTCCATTCCTGAACTTTGGTTTTCGGTATTTCACCAATTCCAGAATAGCATAAAGGATGTTAACTCTCTGTTAAGTCATGCTCAAAAGAGATTGATGCCGTTGAAGGTAACCAGATAATAAAATTGCTTCCTTCACCCATTGTGCTTGAAACCTTGATGAGACCTCCATGGAGCTTAATAATATAGTCACAAATTGCCAAACCCAAACCAGCACCGCCTCTATTGCGTGTTCGAGATTTTTCTACCCGATAAAACCGATCAAAAATGTACGGGAGTTCATTGGATGGAATACCATCACCAGTATCTTGAATTTGTATGGTTACACCATCGGCTATTTCACGTACAGAAACCGTGACAGAACCTCCTGAACGGTTGTATCGAATTCCGTTATCAACGAGATTGCTGATTGCTCGTGTCAAGAGCCTTGCATCTGCTAGCACAATGATTTCCTCAGCCACATTCAGATTGATGGTGACCTGGTTTTCCTTAGCTAATGGCCTCAAATCTTGAATCACATCAGTCAGTAAAACTTCCAAATTCACAGGAGCCTTTGGAACTTCTTGCTCACCACGTGCAAGGAGAAGCAAATCATTCGATAATCGTTCCAAGCGGTCTACAGTTCGGCCAAGTGACATGCTCATCTCTTTATAATCGGAAAGGGTGGTATTAGGGTCTTGCTGGATTACTTCTAGAGTGGTACGCATTGTTGCCAGAGGTGTGCGCATTTCATGAGATGCGTCCGCGACAAATCTGCCTTGCAATTCAAATGCCTGTTCCAACCGCTCAAGCGCGTTATCAAAAGCATCAGCCAGTTCTTTGACTTGATCAGATGGGCCATCCAGCGATAAACGTCGGCTTAGTGTCTTCACCTGGATGTCTTTCACCATCTGGCTGAGACGGTTTACGGGCAATAAGGCTTTTTGCGTTATCCAACGCGCAACTAAGACACCCATTATCGCGCTCACGCCGGCCATCACCAGAGATATCGATTGAACCTGACGTAGAACGACATCCTGGAGTAAGTTCCTGTCTGTGGAATCCATTGTCACAGAGGATATTGACGGAGTTTCTATAGGGCTGTCGGTAGGATTATTATCCGGTGGTATTTGTGTAGGTGCAAGCATTTCCATGTGTATTGCTTGTGGAATGTTAACTTTTGCGACCATGTTTATCAATACTGCTTGTGAAAAGCCCAGGAGGATTAAGAGGCCAGCAACCAAGAACATGAGTCTGCGACTTAGTGTAAAAAAATTCCTAACCTTATGCAACTGCCGTTGATAATTTTTCATGACAAGTTTGTCCCTGGAATAATAAGCCGATAGCCTTGCCCAATAATTGTTTCAATATAACGAAAGGGATCGGATTTATCTCCAAGTTTACGCCGTAATGAATGGATATGGACACGCACACTACTCGAAAATGGATCGATTTCTTCTTCTCCCCAAGTGTGTTCAATGAGTTGTTCCTGACTAACAATTTCACCTTTGTGACGGATTAAATATTCCAAGATAGAGAGCTCCTTAGCCGTGAGATCCAATTGCTGGTTTCCTTTCCATGCGATTCTCTCTGACGGATCCATTTGTATATCCCCAACAAGCAGGATAGGTTCTCGTACCCTGAGATCACGTCTTAGTAGCGCGCGGATCCGTGCTGCCAATTCATCAAAATGAAATGGTTTAACCATGTAATCATCCGCTCCGTTATCCAATCCGAGCACACGATCACTAATCTGGTCACGGGCTGTTAGGATGAGAATAAGTAAAACTGGTTGTTGGGAGCGGAAAAGACGGCAAACCTCAAGCCCATCTATCCATGGGAGATTAAGATCAAGGATTACAAGATCATAGGAATTGACAGTTCCTAGCTCCCAACCCTCTCTTCCATCTTTAGCAACATCAACTGCATATCCCTGGAACTTCAATCCTCGAGATAATGCATTTGCAAAGTCTACTTCATCTTCGATAATCAAAATTCTCATAACTGACAAAAAAATTCGGTGATCAGGCGAACTTCTAATAAAAGCAGAAAAAAATTTAACTCCAGATCGATCTTGTCATTTCACCTCAAAATTCCAAGAAAGACCAACTATTTTTAATCATATCACTTCAGGTGTTAAATAACTGTTAAGTACCTACGCCGCTGACGGTTATCCTCTCTGTTTATTCCCTCTTACAAATTCAACTTCTGTTTTTGTCAATTGAAAAACCGACCACTTTAACATGAAAAAACCGACCACCTGAGCAAACGCGTCAAAGGGATTCCCATCGAAAAACCATCCATTTTAACAAGGAAAAACCGACCACCGCCGGACGGGGAAGCGGGATGATACAATGGGCAGGCTCGCGCGGAGGATAAGCAACGCTGGGAAGCGACCCGGGCGCCGACACGAGTGGCTATACGGCAGGGCAGAGGAGCAGTTCTCTGTCATCATTTTTTGAGCCCTGCCGGCAGACCCAAAAAGTGATAAACCAATCTTAGATATCCTGCATTCGCTGGCGGAAGCGGAACGACTCGCCAGTGAGTTCAACAATATGAGCGTGGTGCGTCAAGCGATCGAGTAAAGCTTTGTTGTTTGCGACAACCGCTCCTGTATGCGCAATATTCGCAGCGAGATCAATTGCTGCTTAGGGGAATAAGCCGCTGGTTGTAGCTCTTACAAATCTTGCTGATTTATAAACAGGCAAACGTGGTGACGGTGATAGAGATTGGTTAGTGGTCAAGCGAAATGGTACGCATTAGAAACTTCAGTGAGTTCGAGCTTTCTTGTCTGAAGTAACATCGGTGGATACTCAATCAAGACTTCTGTTCTGCCCCTATACTATAATAAAGTACAATTAATTGGAACGGCCCCAATTATGAACGATTAAATAAGATCCCAAAGGACAATATGGCAGTTAATCGCGATAAGCCAGACCGATGGAAAGCTGATATTGCACAGTCAGTCGATATGTATAACGATTGGTTCATGAATTTCGCACCAAAAGCATTTCGAGAGACGCGAATCCAAACCACGAAAGATGTGGAGACAACTCTTGGGTTGACCGGCAATCTCACAAATATCCAGCCTGCGATATTGCGGAGTCACCCCGAAATTCTTCCGACTCTTCGCATGTCAACTTGCCCGCCACTTGCAGTTGACCGCCTAATCGGACTTGCTGGAGTTTCCCCCAATATCGTGAGGAGTATCGAGCTTAATAAGAGACTACCTGTGCGGATGATAACGGCGGTAATTGAGATCGAGCTCACAAAAATCGTCACCATCATTGTAAAGATGGCTGACCCAGATATATTTGTTTGGCTAAATCGCGAAGCCTCACCACCCACTGAAATCGAAATCCATCGAGCTGCCACTATCGTCGCAGATCGCCTCTGTGGCGCGGTTGCCAACCCTATCATACGCAATGCTCAGGAGAAACGACAACTTGCTGCCATCAAATCATGGCTTGAAGACCGTGGCTATAAACAACTTGCCAGCAATGATGGAACAAAGTTTGAGGCTATGCCCCCAGGCACCTTCAGCTTTCGAATGAATGTCCCCGTAAAGCTTGAAGATGGCATACAGGTTGTCAATATACCTATTGATGCAATCATACAACCAAAGACTGCTAAAAAAGGAGAAACCCCTATATTTTTTGAGGCCAAATCTGCCGGTGATTATACAAACACCAACAAGCGGCGTAAGGAGGAAGCTGTGAAGATTGTACAGCTTCGCAAAACTTACGGAAATGATGTTCAATTCAATCTCTTTCTCTGTGGATATTTCGATAGTGGGTATCTTGGTTATGAGGCTGCCGAAGGTATCGACTGGGTATGGGAGCATCGTATAGATGACCTGGCCAATTTTGGAATTACTACATGAGTAACGCACTCGAAGTGATAGAGCGGCAACGCTTAGAGTTGCAAGCCTATCTGGATAGCCAGAAAACCCAAGCTGAACGCAACCGCCTTGGGCAATTTGCCACACCACCTGCTCTTGCCGTAGACATCATCCGTTTTGCTTCATCATTGTTGCCGCCAAAAGTAAAAATTCGTTTTCTCGACCCGGCGATAGGCACGGGTTCGTTTTACTCTGCACTCCTTAAAATCTTTTCAAAAGATGATATTGCCGAAGCTCTCGGTTTTGAATTGGACTCGCACTATGGCGAGCCAGCAGCACAACTGTGGACGAACCTTGGCTTGAACCTAAAGATTGCTGATTTCACGCTCGTTGATGGATATCCACGTTTTAACCTTATTATTTGTAATCCCCCATATGTGCGTCATCATCATTTACAAAATGGCGACAAGGAACGCCTTCAACATTGTACCCAACAGGTGAGTGGTATGAGATTAAGCGGTCTCTCTGGCCTTTACTGTTACTTCCTTGGCCAGACACATGCCTGGATGGCTGCAAATGGAGTCGCTGGATGGCTCATACCAAGTGAATTCATGGACGTGAACTATGGTCGTGCTATGAAGATGTATCTCCTTGATAGAGTAACATTGTTGCATATTCACCGCTTTGATCCAGGAGATGTACAGTTTGCTGATGCGCTTGTTTCCTCAGTTGTTGTTTGGTTTCGTAATAATACTCCACCGCCTAATCATGAAGTGAAGTTTACATTCGGGGGAACCCTTCTTGAGCCGAAAATTACTCGTTTTGTATCAACAACCGCGCTCAAACATGAAAAAAAATGGACTCGCTTTCCTTTATTGGATATCCGCGTTCCCTCAGACAACCCTAAACTATCCGACTTCTTTCAAATTAAGCGAGGCCTCGCTACTGGTGACAATAGCTTTTTCATCCTTCCTGAGGAAGAAATTATTTCACGCGGCTTACCGATGGATGTATTCACCCCTATCCTGCCAAGCCCACGTTACCTAATTCATGACGAAGTGTCGGCTCGGACAGACGGTTCACCCGATATAAAGCGCCGTCTCTTCCTCCTCAACACGAAACTAACTGAGGAAGAAATCCGCAATCGCTATCCTGCCATCTTCAGTTATCTTGAGGAGGGAAAAGCACGGGGGCTTCATGAGCGCTACCTAGGCAGCCATCGTTCACCTTGGTACAGCCAAGAAAATCGCCCACCTGCCCCTATTGTTTGTACTTATATCGGGCGCGGCGACACCAAGACGGGTAGACCCTTTCGGTTTATCTTGAATAACTCACAGGCAACAGTGCCAAATGTTTATCTAGCCATGTATCCAAAAGTGAAGCTTGCCCGAGTGCTAAATAGCAACAATAACATTATCCGACGGATATGGTCTGCATTAAACCAGATTATCCCTTATGAACTCATAGGTGAAGGCCGTGTTTATGGTGGTGGACTTCACAAATTAGAACCAAGTGAGCTCGGTAGTGTAGATGCAGCATTTATTGTGAACCTATTTCCCGAACTGAAAATATCTAACAAGGCTACACAGATCGGTTTATTCAAATGAGGATAAATACGTTGGATTGTTTCCTGACAACAATCATGCCTACTGAAGAAGATAATTTATTTCTGGTGTATTCCCCCTGGTACAAACCCAGACCACACCTGGTGTAAACCGGGGTAACGGCATAAGGAAGGATTGCACCAATCAAGCATTCTAACCCATAGTAAATCGGACGAAAGTTGTTGACATTTAGTTGTAGAATTGATTTTTAGAGTTATCGATAATCCGCTCAGTATTTTCCGCCCTTGGAATATTCATTCGTTTGCTCCTGGCGCTCGTCCTGATCGCTGGTTTAGCCCTCGTCGCCTTCATGGCGTACAAAGGCTCTCAGCCCATGCAGCTGGCAAGCGCGGATGGCATGACTTACTGGCAATTGGTGGGCGAGCAGTGGGAATTCACGCCCATTTACCGATTTTTTCGAACGGGTTGCTCAGCAAGGATGAACGACAGCTTCTCTTCTCAGCTACCGACTTGACTGTTGGAATTACGGTGTGGATGGATGCCAATATGGATGGCGGATATGGTTTGATCCACGTTCGTTGGAGGATTGGTATATAATAAGTTCATCTTTGCAGAACCTTCCAGAGGAGTCGATCTTGGACTTTCCGAATCCCTTTTTTCGCTGGCGCCCACACCCCTGGCACGGTCTAGAAGTCGGCCCTAATCCGCCTAAGATCGTCCACGCTTACATCGAATTGACCCCTTTTGACTTGGTTAAATATGAGGTCGAAAAAGTTACCGGCTATTTAAAAGTTGACCGCCCGCAGCGCAGCTCCTCACAACCGCCAACCTTGTATGGATTCATTCCTCGCACTTATTGCGGCACTCGGGTGGGCGAAATCACCCCCACAGTCCGCCGCGGGGATGGAGATCCACTGGACATTTGTGTCATCAGTGAGCGGCCGATTACAAAATCGGAGGTCATCCTGACCGTGCGGGTAGTTGGTGGGTTATTGATGATCGATAATGACGAGGCCGATGACAAGATTATTGCGGTGTTGGCCAATGACAAATTTTGGGAAAGCGCCAACGAGGTAACCGATCTTCCGGAAGTGCTGGTCGAACGTTTGCGCCATTATTTTAGTACCTACAAGCTGGTTCCTGGAAATGAATCGCAGACGTATATTCAATCGGTCTATGGCGCCGAGCATGCTTTTAAAGTGATCGATGCTGCTCGCGGTGATTATAGTGAGGCTTTTGGCAGCTAATTCTTTTGGATGCGCCAGGCTTCGATTTGTGCCCGGTGTTCGTGATCGTGTTCCGGAATACTGCGTAAAATCAATATCGTTAGGGTTTTACCCTTTAGCCGGGGGAATAAGGTCGAGTTATTCAAACGGTCTTCGCTGATCGCTTGTACCTGGCGGATCGTTTGGGTCCGAATCGCATGGAAATCATCCAAAACTGCCTGCAACGGGCGGTTTTTGGTTTGTTGATACCAGAGCTCATTTTGGACATCATCGCTAACCGACCGGTGATGGATCGTGGTTGGGACCTTACCCTGACCTACCTGGAATAACAGCTTGATCGTCTCCGCTTCCCACATCAACAAATGGGCTAAAACATCTTTGATAGACCATTCACCACAAACCCCCGAATGGGTTAGTTGATCTTCGCTTAAGCCTTCGATCGCCCCCAAAAAACCTTCCCGGCTCGATTCTAAGAGGTTGATCAAGTCCTTTTTATTCATCGTTTCTCCACCGGGTTTCAACAGGTTACCCACAGGTTTATTTGCAGGTTTTAACCGTCTTTATGCACAGTTCTATCCACACTTTGCAGTATATCATCAACTCTGTTAAAATTTGATAACGTTGATTAGGATGTGGGCGGTTTTAAAGGGATAAAGCTGTAGAGCGCGCCACGGATTAAAAATCATTGTTGCAGGTTCATCTTCAGGTTTGGAGGCCATTTTGAATCAGTATCCCATTAATCGCGATAACTTGGAGCGTGGGTTAAGTGTCCGGTCATTTTTGGATGGGTTGACCACTCATCGAGAAGCGATGCTTCTGCGGGTAGCTGCCGTAAAATTAACCGATGAGGAAATAGCACTTTTTGCTACCCTTGCAGAGCCGCTCCGTATGCTGATCATGACCGAAGAATGGTGTTCGGATTGTTTGATGAATGTGCCGATATTGGTCAGGATTGCAGAAGCGGCTCCTCAGATGCAAGCGCGCATCTTTATCCGCCGCGACTGGCCTGAACTGCGCAGCTATTACACCAGCCAGGGAGTTCATAGTATCCCGGTGGCAACCTTTCTGGATCGTGATTTTCAACCGGTGGGCTCATGGATCGAACGACCGTTTTCTGCCCACCAATACCTTACCGCCTGGAAAGCGGCCCATCCAGAAGTTGAACAAACCCGCAGACGAGCCGATTTAAGCTCCGAGGAAAAGCGCGAGATGCTGGGCGAATTGCTCGATCAGTTGTTGGTGGAAATGGAGGGTTGGTATAACCAGGGGTTACAATCCGAAACGGTGCGCGAGGTTGCAAAGATCCTGGGTCTACTGGTGGGCAAATCCCATCAGCCCAGTTGAATCATAAATTCAACGAAGATGGCCATCGCCGTAATTTTCCTCCATTTCGACCGCCAGAACCGGGTGGGAATGTGATCCTGGGTAGCCAAGGCTAATAGAGCAAAATGGTAGCAGGCCCTATTTGGGTGGGGTTACAGGTAACCTGGAAACTTCCCTCATTCCACAAGTCCGCCGCCATGTTTTCCCGAGATGATACGGAGATGACCTGGGCATTAAATTTGCGGCATTAAAACCAGAACTGCTGCAATTTACCCTGGGTCTGTTCGAGGGCGAGGTTGTGCGCCTCCTCCGAGGAAGGTGCTCTGCGGCGGTTTAGCTCAGGGGGTTATTTTTTCATCCCGCAAGGTTGCGTTTGCGCTGCCAGAGGGTGCCCGCCTGGGCATGAATTTCGAAAGTGGAGTTTTTTCCGGTAACGGCAATCATGGCCCAAGGTAGTAAGGGTGCGGTAACCCATCGATGGCTCAGAACACTTCGCGGGGAAGGCGGGTTCCAGCTTTGGACGCAAACCGAAGCCGGTGCTTACCGGTGCAGATACCAGCTTAAACTTGCGAAAAGTGCTCCTCCTCGACCTGCCGCCAGGTTTCTTCGGGGTTGTTACGCAGGTAGTTACCGAACAAGGGTAAAGCAGCCCGGATCTGCTCCGACATCCGTTGGGTAACCCGGCGGAGAGAGAAGTGAGCGTTCGAGGCGCTGCGCAGTGAAAGCAGATGATCGGCGGAGCGTAAATTCATCTGCAGCAACACCCGCCGGTTGTAGGCATTGGGAACCAAATAGGCAGCAATATCAGGGTTCCAATCTGCCAGCTTCTCAAAAGTCTGTCCGGCATTTTCCATGGCGGAACGGAAATGCTGCTCCAGTCCGGCCGTGACGATCCGGCGTGGGATGGCATAGCCAAGATGTGTGCTCAGCGGTTGTGCGGTTTGGGTCATCATCCGGTGGCGTTTAAGTTCGAAGTAAGCGCCCTGGTCGAGGGTTAAGTCAAAGGTAAAATTGGCAAATTCTAGTTCGCGCAGCGGGATGGTAAATTTATCCAGGCCGGCTAGAACGGTTTCGGTGAGAGTAAGGCGTTGATCGGAGGATAATTGGTGCACCCATTCCAAAGATTGCGCATAGCCTATATTATGAAAACGGTACAAAGCTGCTGCCAATACCCGGTCTTCGCCAGCTTGGTCGTAATCTATTAACTGGCACCAATCCAAATTCGGGTTTTTTGGAGGGATCAACTGTTCCGTAAAACGAGACAACTCAGCCGGGGCCTGTTCCAGGTAGGGGATAGGGTTGGCATATTTAATCAGGGTCGGGGCAGCCTGCTGGCCAACCCGCTTCAATTCGGCTGCCAAAACGCGCACTTCGGCCAACCGGTGCGAGAACATCTTGCTTATGCTGTGCTCGAGCGCGCGTGCATTAATGGTCACACCTACATTAGCCAATGCGGCAGCCGGTAAATAAAACCGGCAGATATCGACATACCGTGAGCGGATACGGCGTTCCCAAGCTGCTTCACTTTCATCCGCTTTGGATGGATTCTCCTGTTCGATGATGGCTTTGACGGCCGGTAAGGATTCTTGATAAGCGCGAAAAAGAGCCTTGACCGACTGGATGTAATCGTTTTTAAGGGGGTGGTTTTCCAACTCGGCTGGCAAGTAAAAATCTTCAGGCGTCCATTTCTGGTAGCGAGTCGATTTTTCAGTGTAAGAAGCCAACCGGCAGGATTCGAGCGCTTCGACCGCCAAACGGGAGAGGTTCTCGACTGCGATATGTAAAATTGCATGTTCGGCGACCGAAGCGTGACCATAACCGACTACCCATTTTTCATGAAACTGAGCGCTTTTTTCGTCCGTCAATTCAGCGGCGATCTCCCGAAAACTTTGCGGAGAACGCGATGTTTTCGCAAATGTCACCGCAATGATTTCTGGAGACATATTTTTCGGATCGAGGATATAGACCTTTCGTTCAGCCGGCATGGTCGAGCACCTCCTTGGCCGTTATTTTATCCTTCCCTACCTGTTCCACAAGCTCAGCAACCGATGGAAAGCGCATCTCAGCCCGCAGGCGGTTGACGAATTCTAATTGCAATGTTTTACCGTATAAATCTTGATGAAGATCCAGCAGGTGAGCTTCCAGCCGGATTTTTGAGACCGCATGGTCAAAGGTAGGGCGGGTACCCAGGTTGCTCACCGAGGGTAATCGGATACCATCTACCCAGGCCCAGGTGGCATAGACACCGCTGGCAGGCATGACCCGCTCGGGCCAATATTCCAGGTTGGCAGTCGGGAAACCCAAGGTTTTCCCGAGTCCATCGCCTGGGACGACCCGTCCGTCAACGCTGAAATTGCGTCCTAATAAATGGGCCGCGGCAGGCATGTCACCATCCAAAATATGGCGGCGAACCTGGCTGGAGGAGATACGCTCGCCATCTTCCAGAAGCGGTTCGACCACTTCAAGCGAGTATCCTAATTGGAGGCCGATTTCCCGCAACCGCGGAATATCCCCTTCGCGGCCGTGTCCAAGGGCAAAATCAACCCCCACACACAGTCGTTGCAGAGCAATGCGTCTGACCAGTGTTTCCATAAAAACCAAGGCAGGGTATTCAGCCATTTCACGATCGAAATTCAGGGTGATGACAGTATCGATGCCATTTTGGAATAATAAATCTGCGCGTTGATCCGGAGAGGTGAGGTAACTGGGAAAATTGTTTTTCCCGAGAACAACCGGTGGGTGGGGGTAGAAGGTTACTACAATGCTGTTCATCCCAGCGGCTCGTGAACCACTAACCAGTCTTTGAATGACGGCCTGGTGACCACGATGGACACCATCAAAAACACCGATCGTAACCCAAGAATTCCCTAATTGTAGATCGTCAAGATTGCGGTAGTGATGCATGAACTGCCTTAACCCTATGATCCTGCGCATCGATCGGGTATTATAACGACGCGTTGGATCGAGAAATTTATGGGCAGAATACTTTTTTGGGCTGCCACTCTTGATTGGTGAGGTCGAATTCGAGCAATGCGACCAATTCGCCTTGTTCGCTAATCCCACGGGCCATCTTACCGATGCCAACCTCCCCGGGTATACGACGACCGTGACGGATGGTATCTACCTGTTCGAGGGTAAGCTCAACCGAAGGCCAATCGGAGAGTGCTTCGGCGGCGGGGATCAGGTATTGGTACCAGTTGCCGCTCTCAAAGGCTTCGCGTAGTTTTCGTAAGGGAACTGCATCGCGCAGCGTGAATCGCCCACTTTTCGTTCGTCTGAGTCCGACCAGGTGAGCTCCACAGTCGAGGATTTTGCCGAGGTCGTTTGCCAAAGAACGGATATACGTTCCTGAAGAGCAATACACGTCCACAACCGCTTCAGGCGGGGCCCATTCGAGAAGTTCCAGGCCATAAATGGTAATTTTACGAGGCTGCAAGTTAACCTCTTCACCCTGACGAGCCATTTCATAAGCTTTGCGGCCCTTGACTTTTACTGCCGAATAAGGAGGGGGCACTTGTTCGATTTCGCCGATGAACTGCTGAAGGGTTTCCTCGAATTTAAACTCGGTAACCTCCACCGGTTTGGACATCAACACCTGGCCGTCGATATCGTACGTGTCGGTCGATTTGCCGAGTTGGATGACTGCCTGGTAGCGTTTATCAGAAGCGGATACATATTCACTTAACCTCACAGCGGGTCCAAGCAGGATGACCAGCACACCCGAGGCGCGTGGGTCAAGAGTGCCGGTATGTCCGGCGCGGCGGATACCAGTACCACGACGGATGATTTGGACGACCTCGTGTGAAGTCAGGCCAACCGGTTTATCGACAACCAGAACACCAGATAGGGTATTTTTGAGGTCGAAATTGTTTTCCATATTGATAACCCCTAAACAAAATGATTCCCCTCTTCCGCACTAAACGGTACTTTGGTTAGAATATTCACCGACTAAAAAGGCCTCCGTGGCTGCCAGGACCCTTTTCTGAACTTCCTCCAGTGTACCGCGAACCTCCGCGCCTGCAGCAGCAAAATGACCGCCACCCCCAAAATTTAAAGCGATTTTTGAAACATCCCAACCGGGTTGCGCACGCCAACTTATCTTGACCTTTTCATCTTTTTGTTCGATAAACAAGACCGCGATGTCGCTTTCGCTGATGCTGGATAGTAAATTGGTTAGATCGGCGTCATCGTTGCCATTATACCCAACCAATTGGCGATCTACCTGAGTCAAGGTCGCCCAGATCAACCGGTCCTTCTTCTGTAATGTGGATAGTCCCATGCCCCAGTAACGGGCTGCCGTAAAGGAGCGCTGTACCAGGCTTCGGTAATATAACTCTGGCAAGTCAGCTCCTTGTTCCATCAAATCGGCTGCCAAACGCATCGCCTGGGGGGTCATATTGGAAGTGCGAAAACCAATGGTATCGGTGATGATACCGGTCAGAAGCGCTCTGGCGATCGGCGGATTTATTTCCAACCCAAGCTGTGGGATGATTTCGGCCAGAATGGCAGAAGTTGCGACTGACTCAGGGTCTACCAGATTGAGTTTACCATAACTTAAATTGGTAACATGATGATCGATCTGAATATCCGGTTGGCGGTCGACTAAGATGTTGCCGATCCGCTGCTGGTCCGAAGAATCCACGATGATAAAGGTGTCGAATTCACCTTTTACCGATTGGGTGATCTGCCGGCTGCCTTCTAGATGACGAAAATTAGCCGGCACAGGGTCTGCTAATACAAGTTTCACCTTTTTGCCGGCGTTTTCCAGCGCTAATCCCAAACCCAAAAGTGAACCTACCGCATCCCCATCGGGTCGGATATGGGTAGAAAGGATGATGTTGGTCGCAGTTACCAGGCGTTGGCGAATTGCACCCACAAGGGTCGATTCAGGTTTCATCCAGTGATTCCTCTTGGTCCGGTGGGGTGACTGCCGAAGGTGCGCTTTGGTTGCGTAGTTCGGAAAGGATTCGCTCAATTCGATCGGCACGCTCGGGGGTGGGGTCCCAATGGAAACGAAGGCGGGGGAAGCTGCGCAGGTCAACCCGGTCTGCGAGGGCGCGGCGGATATAACTTGAGGCGCTTTCAAAACCGGCCTGAATTTCTTGAGCGCGTTGGCTGCCCTCCACAGCCGAAAAGTAGATTTCGGCGTAGGCTAACTCACGATCGACCTTTACATCTGTGATACTGGCCCCAGAAAGGCGTGGATCCGAAATTTCACCCATGATCAACATTTCGGCCAGTTCCAGGCGAATGCGATCGCCAATTCGATGCAGTCGTAATTTTGAAGGCATGCTTATTTACCCTTACGGTTAAGCCGCTCGTTCAATGATATAGCATTCAATCTCGTCCCTGACTTCCACATCATTGAAATTTTTAAAGGCTGCACCGCATTCGAATCCGGTGCGCACTTCGCGAACATCGTCTTTTTCGTGTTTTAACGAAGCGAATTCGCCTTCATAAATGAGGGTTCCATCACGGCGGATGCGGACCTTTGCGTTGCGACGAAATTCACCGGAAGTAACTTTGCAACCGGCAATAATTCCGACCCGTGAAATTTTAAAAATTGCCAGAACTCTACCACTCCCGATCGCGGTTTCTTTCATAACCGGTTCGAGCATTCCGCTCATGGCTTTTTCGACATCTTCGGTCAGGCGGTAGATGATGCTGTATAAGCGGATCGAAATGCCCTCGGTTTCGGCGAGGCGGCGCGCGGCTGCGTCGGCCTGGACGTTGAAACCAATGACAATGGCATGCGATGCGGTTGCCAGCATGATATCCGATTCGCTAATATTACCAGTTTCGGCGTGCAAGACATTGATTTTGATATCACCTCGGCCCAGTTCGCCAAGGGATGAACAAATGGGTTCGAGGGAACCTTGTACATCGGCCTTGATTATCAGGCGCAGCTCGTGATCTTCTCCGGCCTGAACTTTTTTGAACAAATCTTCCAGGCTGGCTTTCGGCACCGCGGCTTGTTTTTGTTGCAGTTGATGGAGGCGTTCCTCGACCACCAGGCGTGCTTCGCGTTCGTTGGTAAATAACCGGAAAAGCTCCCCCGCGATGGGGACATCGTTAAAGCCCATCACCTGGACAGGCGTGGAAGGTCCAGATTTGCGCAGCTTGCGTCCACGAAAATCGAACATCGCACGGATACGACCATAGGTCGTGCCTGCCACAACGATATGGCTCGGCTCAATAGTCCCATTGTAAACAAGCAGAGTTGCAACCACACCTTTTGCTCGTTCTACCTTGGCCTCGATGACCGTACCGAATGCCTGCCCATCTGGGTTGGCTTTGATATCCAAAGTATCTGCCACGAGCAAGATAGCCTCCAAAAGGTCATCGATGCCGGTGCGCAATTTCGCCGAAACCGGAACAATGATCGTATCGCCATCCCAATCATCGGGGATCAGGCCAACTTCGGCTAATTGTTTTTTTGTAAAATCTGGATTTGCATCCGGACGGTCGATTTTGTTCATCGCCACAATAATGGGTACTCGGGCAGCGCGGGCATGGGCGATGGCTTCGCGGGTTTGAGGCATGACGCCATCATCCGCAGCCACAACCAGGACGACGATATCCGCACCGGTTGCCCCACGGGAACGCATGGCTGTAAAAGCTGCATGGCCAGGAGTGTCCAGAAAGGTGATCGGCCGATTATTGTGTTCAATTTGGTAGGCACCAATATGCTGGGTAATACCGCCTGCTTCACCACCGGCAACATTGGTGTGCCGGATAGCATCCAGAAGGGTGGTTTTACCGTGGTCGACATGTCCTAGAATGGTAACAACCGGCGGGCGGTGGACAAGTTTTCTGCTATCTTCTTCGGAAATTAGCTGTCGCCAAAGTGGAATTTCGCCAAATTCTTTTTCTTCGGCCAATTCATAAACTTCTGGCTTCGCTTCAAACCCAAGTTCCGATGCCACAACCGCGGCTGTGTCGAAATCTACTTGTTGGTTGATATTTGCCATTACCCCGTTCGACATCAATATTTTGATGACTTGAATTGGGCTGGACTCCAAGCGCTGGGCAAGATCACGCACGGTTAAACTGGCAGGCAATTCAATTGTTTTAGACCCATTTTCGCTCATAGCTCACCTCGCTTCTTGAAAACTCCCTGCTTCCCTGTTGATCTTCACAGCATGTCTTAAAAACTACTTGACTGGGAACGGCGCCGGATCGATTTTGAGCTTAAGAGAAGGGTCGATACGAATGAGTCCTTCTGGCAGCGCTTAATTCTATGGCAGGATCATGATTATCCGACTTTAGGGGATTCTTCTGGTAGGTTTTGCATACCTTCATGAAGGATTGCCCGATCCTGGTCAGTCATTTCAATTTTTAAGGCGTGGGATAACGCCCCTTTAAGAGCGCGTTCCCAGCAGGAACGGTTGTCGTGTAAATACGCTCCACGACCAGCTGCTTTCCCGGTTGGATCGATACTGATCCCTTCCGGTTTGCGCACAATCCTGATCAGCGAACGTTTGGTCAGCACCTGGCGGCAACCAACACAAGTTCGCTGCGGGACATGTTTACTCCGTTTGGTAGGTTTCTTTGCCACCTTTCTTTCTCTTTACACTCTGCTATTTATACTTCCCAATCCCACGGTTCGCTATCCCGTTTGTGTTTTTTACGCACGATCACCTGATCGCGTTCAGGATCGTATTCCACCTGCACGTGTTTTTTCTTCTTCTTCCCTTTTTTCTTGTCTTTCGAGGCTGCGGTTTCTTCGGTTTCTTCTTCCTCGAAGGGATGTTGGCCAATGGCAGGGGCGCGCAATTCAAAGAGTTTATCAAAAGAGGGTTCTTCTTCCTCTGTTACCTCGCCCTCCGATAGGGCAGGTTCAGCAGCGGAAATTTCAGCCTCGATTGTGCCGATTTCGACGATTGCTACCGCTGGGGTTTGCGGCGTTAACTCTTCTTCAACGGCTGCGATTGGGGCTATGCCATCTACAGCAACAGGAATTTCTTCTTCAATCCTTACGACCGGTGGCGGCGCGACTTCGACCCGCTGGAATTCTGGTAAGCCGGGTTCGGCCAGGGCCTCGGTTTCCAGCAAGGCTTTTTCAGCCGCAATGCGTTCATCAACCGCCGCCATCACGTTTTTGATTTCCAGCATTGCCCGCGGACCGATTCCATTCAGACGCAGAATTGCATCCGGATTGATTTTCATTTGCACGGCCATCTCACCAAGGGTTATAAAACCGGCTTCTTGCAGTATGTAGGCAACATGTTCGGGCAAACCGCTGTCCAGGATACTGGTTTCAAAGGTATCGGGTGGGATAACTTCCTTGATGATTGAAAGTTGATCGACACTTACTTTTTCGGGTTCTGGACGATAACTCAACCGGCGTTCAACCCGATCGACGAAGCGCGCCATTTGGTCGAATTCTTCAGGCTGCAAGAGACGTCCTTCGGCTTTGCGGGCCAGCATTTCTTCGATCTTAACCGTTGTAGCAGCTTCCTGTACAGCCATTTCGACCAGGTTTGCTTCTTTTTGTAATTTGTACAACACATCCGAGGTGGCTTCAGGCAAACTCTTGATATCGATCCGCCAACCGGTGAGTTTAGCTGCCAGACGGGCGTTTTGACCGTCACGGCCTATGGCGAGGCTGAGTTGATCCTCAGGGACAACCACTGTTGCTGTTTTTCCACCCAGGGTACGGTCATTGAGATACACACCGTTTACGCGAGCCGGGCTGATCGCCTTGGCAATGAAGCTGGCTGTATCGGAGTTCCATTCGATCACATCGATTTTTTCATCGTGCAGCTCGCGGACGATGGCCTGGATGCGCACACCCCGAATTCCAACACAGGCCCCGACCGGGTCAATTCCTTGTTGGGTAGCCGAGACGGCCACTTTGGCGCGTTCACCGGGTTCGCGGGCGATCGACCGGATTTCGACGACACCATGATAGATTTCGGGGACTTCATTTTCCAGCAGGCGGCGGAGGAAGTTGCGATGGGTGCGGGAAAGGATAATTTGTGGACCGCGGGGGTTGTCTTTGACCTCTGCCACCAAGGCTCGAACCCGATCATGAATGCGGAAGCGTTCGCCAGGGATCATTTCCTTGCGCGGCATATTCCCTTCCGCTTTCATTTCCAGGCCAACGGTCATTCCTTGGGCATTCACCGCCTGGATTACCCCGCTGATAATTTCACCCAGTTGTTTTTGATAATGGTTTAGTTGGGCCTGGCGTTCGGCATCTCGGATGCGTTGTTGAATCACTTGGCGGGCTGTTTGAGCCGCAACCCGCCCAAAATCACGCGGGGTGTTTTCCACGACCACCATCCCGCCCGGTTCAGAGTTAGGGTCGACTCGGAGCGCATTTTCCAAGGTAACTTCGGTACGCTCATCTTGGACCGAATCGACGATCTCCTTTTCCACAAAAATGGAGACCTTACCGGTTTCGGTGTCCACTTTTGCCTCAACGTGCTGGGCATTGGACGCATTGACCGCTCGTCGATAGGCGGAAACCATTGCCGATTCGAGCGCTTTCAGGATGATTTCTCGCGGCAGTTGTTTTTCCTCGAGGACTTCGTTGAACGCCAGGATAAATTCGTTCTTCATTCTTTTCTTTCTCCGCAAATATAACCTGTTACATAAGCAGAAAAGTGGGGGACGCCCACTTTTCGATGCAATACATCTACTTCGTTACTTACACATAAAATTTTATCACAGCTTGTACCGGTTTGCAAGATCATCCTGTAGGAATCTTGGAGGAAAGTGGTCAACTGATGGCAAAAAATTGGACAGGGTGGATGGTCCTCGTCTCTGCTATCGATAACCGTACCGATTAAGGGGTGGTTGGAAGGATCCATTAGAGTACCTGCCAACCGATCATCCTTCTGTATCCTGGAGGTTTTCAACCGTTTAAAGCTCATTCAACAATTCGCGGTGATTTTTTGTATCGCAGGATTGAAAACTGTGATAAAAATTAATTACCGATAGCCATCGGTAAAATCCTCGACAAAGAGAAAAACATGGATGAATTTTTATGGTGGCGGGATGGGGTGATCTACCAAATCTACCCCCGTTCCTTCGCGGATAGCAATGCAGATGGGATTGGCGATTTAGGGGGCATTATTCAAAAACTGGATTACCTGGCTGACCTGGGGATTGATGCAATCTGGCTCTCCCCGATTTACCCATCTCCAGATGTGGATTTTGGGTATGATGTCAGCCATTATTTGGAAATCGATCCAAAATTTGGCAGCCTGATCGATTTCAGCCACCTGGTGGAGGAAGCTCACCAACGCGGCATCCGGATTGTGCTCGATTTGGTGCTCAACCACACCTCAGACCAGCATCCCTGGTTCATTGAATCGCGCAGCAATCGCGAGAATCCCTATCGTGATTGGTATATCTGGCGAGATCCGACACCTGGCGGTGGAAGGCCAAATGCTTGGGAATCCATTTTTGGCGGAAACGCTTGGGAGCTCGATCCAAAAACTGGCCAGTACTATTACCATATGTTTTACAAGCAGCAGCCGGACCTTAACTGGCGTAATGAGAATGTGCGCCGGGCGATGAAGGATGTTTTCAGTTTTTGGGCCGACCGTGGTGTGGATGGCTTCAGGTTGGATGTCTTTAATGCGTACTTTAAAGATGCCGAGTTTCGTAACAACCCGCCGACTTTGGGGGTGAGGGGTTTTGACCGCCAAAACCATCTTTATGATTGTGACCAGCCAGAGTTGATCCCGTTGTTACAGGAGGTCCGCCAACTGTTAGACTCCTACCCAGAACGCTACGCCGTTGGAGAAACCTTCCTGGCGACGCCTAAAAAAGCGGCGGCTTACTGCGCGTCCGGGTTACTGCATGCGGCTTTTGATTTTACTTTTCTTAAGTCTCCATGGAAACCGGCGAAATTTTTAAAAGCTATCCAGGATTGGGAAAATGCCCTTCAGGCCCCATCCTGGCCGACCTATGTGTTGAATAATCATGATGTCCCGCGGGCTGCCAGCCGCTATGTGCGAGGCGAAGATGACGAAAGCCTTAAGGTGGCGGCTGCCTTGCTGCTAACCCAACGCGGGACGCCTTTCATGTACTATGGAGAGGAAATCGGAATGCGCGACATCCGGGTTTCCCGTGCTCAGATTCAAGACCCCATCGGAAGGCGCTACTGGCCGTTCTTTAAAGGGCGGGATGGCTGCCGGTCGCCAATGCAGTGGGACGCCTCGCCACATGCCGGTTTCAGCCCAGCCACTTCCTGGCTGCCGGTGCATCCAAATTACCACCAGCGGAATGTGGCGGTACAGGCCAGTAATCCAGAGTCGTTATTTCATTTTTACCGCAAACTACTTCGCCTGCGTAAGGAAATGCCGGTATTACGATCGGGAATGTTCCAGCCACTCACTTTTGAGCCACAGCGATTGCTGGCTTACTTGCGCCAGGACCGTGACCAGTCGGTCTTGGTTGCGCTCAATTTTGGACGGCGTCCAGTTAAATTTGCATTAGGCGGGGAGGTGCGGCGGACGGAATGGGAATTGCTGCTTTCCAATAAACGCAGCGGCCTGGGCTCGATCACGGGAAAAACGCTTTTACCGCTCGAGGGTCATGAAGTGCTGATTTTGAAACAGAAATAGACCCTCCTCCAGACCGGTCGCTGTCG
>Ga0207950_100222_pt1 | contig 20814 bp, 19 predicted proteins | sample Subbio11_8B_AprC_FD_184814 | JGI IMG/M metagenome (GOLD analysis project Ga0207950, IMG submission 184814) | Serpentinite rock and fluid subsurface biosphere microbial communities from McLaughlin Reserve, California, USA - CR11_8B_AprC (SPAdes) | ecosystem: Environmental > Terrestrial > Deep... | reverse complement strand
GATTTCGGCTAGGATCTCTAGTTCTAAGCTCTGGTGCAGTTGTGGTGACAGCTCATGCTCGCCCAGTTGGCGCAAGGTTGCCGCGATGCGCTCGAGCTTGAGCCGCACGGTATAGCGCTTGACCTCGGTCGGATGGGCGGTCATGGTCAACTGGATATCGAGCCCTTCGATAAAGCGCCGCGCTTGATGGTAACTAAGGCCCTGGTCGCGCAGCGCCTTAATAGCCGCCTCTACCGATTCGCGCCGCGGCGCCTCCAGGGTGGCTCGGCTCTCGCGCAGCCGGTTGACGCGCACCCGATGGATCTCCTCAGCCAGGTTGATGAGGTGGAAGTAGACGGTAAAAGCGCGCAGCAGCCGCTCGGCTTCGCTGAGACTGAGCCCGCTTAGCAGCGCTTTGATCTCATCTTGCAGGGTGGTGTTTTCCGGCTCGCCCCTGAGCCGCTTGGTCAGGGAACGCACCTGCTCAACCAGGTTGAAGAAGCGCTCACCCTCGAGCTCTCTGAGAATAGTGCCGAGCGCCCGGCCCAAGAAGTCGACATCGGCCTTGAGGTGCGCAAAGCCCTCATCCCTGCCATCTAAGGGTAAGTCTAGCCGTTTCATGCACCCTCCCGCCACTGAATACGCTCGATCTGCCGCGCCTTGCTGCCCTGAATGGTCAGCGCCACGCCGCACAGGGTGCCGAGGCGCTCCGCCGGTTTATAGCGCTGCTTGAGCTGGGTGGTGAAGCGCTTATGCACTTCCTCGAAGGCTAAGCCGATGGCCGAGTCCTGGGCACCGGTCATACCGGCGTCGGTGATGTAGGCCGTCCCCTTAACGATCTGCTCGTCGGCGGTCTGCACATGGGTATGCGTGCCGATCAGTGCCGCTACCCGCCCTTGCAGGTGATAAAGCATCACTTTTTTCTCGCTGGTGGCTTCGGCATGGAACTCCACCACCACCGGCTCGCCGACCGACAGGGTGTTGAGCGCCTCGTCTAGCGCCCGAAAGGGGCAATCTAAGGTATCCATAAAGATCCTCCCCATAGCCTGCATCACGGTGATCCGCTCGCCGCTGCGGGTGGTAAAGCTAGCCGCGCCCAGCCCTGGAACGCCGGGTGGATAGTTAATGGGTCGCAATAGGCGCGGCGTCTCGTTGATCACCGTAAACACCTCGCGGTTGTCGAAGGTGTGGTTACCGAGCGTGACCACATCTACTCCGGCCTCGCGCATGGCGGTAAAGTGCTTGCGGGTGATGCCGAAGCCATCAGCGGCGTTCTCACCGTTGGCGATGATGAAGTCATAGGAGTGGCCGTGCTGCTGCAAGAAGCGCTGCATGACCAGCAGGCCCGGTTTGGCAAAGATGTCACCGATGAAGAGAATGCGCACGCTTCAGCCTACCCTACGCTGGTGCTGGTACCAGTTCCGCCACACCGCCTCGTCCCAGCCGATGGTGAGGGTGGCGCCCAGGCGCAGCAGCGGCTGCACCATGAGCTGGGGCTCGTCAAGCAGCCGCTGGATCAGCGCCTCATCGGAGAGGCGCAGGTAGGCTAATCGCTCGTAGCTCTTGCTGCCGGTGTCTATTAGCGCACTGAGACCGAACTTTTGCACGAAGCGGGCGATCTCGCCCGGCGCCATGGCACGCCGTTGCAGGTCCACAAACTGCGGCTTAATGCCGCGCTCCTTGAAAAACCGCAGCGCCTTCATGGTGCCTGGCGATTTGGCTGTACCGAAGATCTGGACCATGGGTGTGATTGTAGCGTTAATGCGCATGATAGGCTCTTAGCCACCATGACCTTCGATGCTGTCGATCAGCAGATCCTGGCCATCCTGCGCGAGAATGGCCGGGCCAGTCACGCTACTATCGCCAAAGCGGTAGGGCTTTCGGCGCCTGCAGTGGGCGAGCGCATCCGCAAGCTCGAGCAGGGAGTGATCCTCGGCTACCGGGCTGTCTTGAACCCTACGGCCTTAGGCTTACCGATCTGCGCCTTTGTCGCTATCATCCCCCAGCCGCGCAATCCGGCGGCCAATTTGGTTGAGAGCCTCATGGCGCTGCCTGAGATCGAGGAGCTGCACGCGGTAGCCGGCAACTACAGCTATATCGCTAAGGTGCGTGTGGCCAGCACGCAAGAGCTCGATGCCTTCTTAGACCGGCTGTGGATGCTTAAGGGGGTGGAGCGCACCCAGACCACCATGGTGTTGCGCACCAGCGTGGAGCGACCCATTCATCTCCCCTTTGGAGGCACAGCATGATCCGCCCACTAAGCGAAGCCGACCTGGAGCGCTGGATCTACATCCGCCAGGCCGCCTACCAGGACTTTACCGATTACCGTGAGCCCGGCCACCGGGCGCGGCTCTTGTCGCGGCTCCCTTATGGTTACGGCGCGTTTGAGGGTACGGAGCTGGCCAGCGCAGCGTTCTTTTATCCTCTGCCGATGTATCTGGCCGGACGATTGGTCGAGATGGTCGGGTTGGCCGGGGTGCTAACTGCCCCCGAATACCGGCGCCGCGGACATGTCAAGGCGCTGCTGCTTGACGGCCTCCAGCGGCTCCACCAGCGAGGGGTGGGCTGGTGCCTGGAGTACCCCTTCGATCCCTTCTATTACGCCAAGTACGGCTGGCAGAGCGTTATTAACGGGATGGCCTTTAGTCTCCCCAGCCAGCTCCTTTACCAGGCCTTTACCGTTCGGCTCCGTCCCCAGCTTAAGCGGGTGGCGCTCGAGCCAACGCTAACCCAGGTCCAGGCCATCTATCACGCCTGGGCACGGCGCTATAACGGCACGCTGAGCCGCGACGAAGCCGTGCGCCCCGACTGGTCTAATCTGATCCGAGCCCCTTGGGATACGCGCGAGCGCCACCTCTACCTGGCCGCCGATGCCTACTGCGTGCTGCAACCGCACTCGGACGAAGCGGCGGATCGGCAGGAGGCGATTATTTATGACTACGCCTTTACCTCGCCGCAGGGCCGCCTTAATCTGCTGGCTTTCTGGGGGAACCTCTTTGGCCAGTACGAGCGGGTCCGCGTTACCCTCCCCGGCGACGAGCCGCTAACCAGAGAGCTGGATGAGTTTATCAAGCCCACCTCTTACTTTCAGGTGCGGATCGTGGATATCAAGGCGGCGCTGGCAGCCTTTACCAGCCCGGTCGCGGCCAGCTTGGCCCTGGCAGTCAGCGACGACTTCTGCCCCTGGAACGACGGTGTGTTTGTGGTCTCACTAAGCCCTCAAGGCATTGCGGTTACGGCTCGGGATCAGGCCCCAGACTTAAGCCTCGACGTGCGCACGCTGGCGGCCTTGCTGTTTGGCGACCTGAGCGCCGCCACAGCGGCTAACGCCGGGCTGCTACAGGGCGATATCGGTGTCGCTAGGCAGCTAGCCGAGCTTTCAGCTGGCAACCGCCCCTTTATGGCCGGCCACGACTACTTCTAGCCGCTCCAAAAAGCGCAGGGACGGGTTTTCCCGTCCCTGTCTCATAAGTCAAACTCCGTTTAGAAGTCCATGTCGCCCATGCCGCCGGGAGGTGTGCCCGGTCCGGCGGGAGCCTTGTCCTTTTCGGGCTTCTCGGCAATGACGGCTTCGGTCGTGAGCATCAGGCTAGCGATCGAGGCCGCGTTCTGCAGCGCGACACGGGTCACCTTGGCGGGATCGACGATACCAGCCTTGATCATGTCGTCCACAAAAGCACCCGTCTCGGCGTTAAAGCCGTAGCGGCCGTCATCTTTTTGCTTGATGGCGTTGACGATCACGCTACCCTCTGCGCCGGCGTTAGCGGCGATCTGCCGGGCGGGCTCTTCGAGCGCACGCATCAGGATGGCAGCGCCGGTGCGCTCGTCACCTTCGAGTTGGCTGGTCAGTGCGGCTACCGCCTTAACAGCATGGATCAGGGTTACGCCGCCACCTGCTACGATCCCTTCTTCAACTGCCGAACGGGCGGTTGAAAGGGCATCTTCGAAGCGGTGCTTCCTCTCCTTAAGCTCGGTTTCGGTGGCCGCACCGACGCGGATTACCGCCACACCGCCGGCTAGCTTGGCCAGACGCTCCTGGAGTTTCTCGCGGGCATAGTCGGAATCGGTATTTTCGACTTCAGCCTTGATGGCCTTGATGCGCGCCTCAATTTCGGCCTTGTTCCCTTGGCCCTCAATAATGGTGGTCTCTTCTTTGCCGATGCGGACGCGCTTGGCACGGCCCAGCATATTGAGCTTGACGTTCTCCAGCTTGAAGCCGAGCTCTTCGGAGATGAAGGTGCCGCCCGTAACCGCAGCGATGTCCTTGAGCATCTCCTTGCGGCGGTCACCAAACCCCGGCGCCTTAACCGCACAGATGTTCAGGGTGCCGCGCAGCTTGTTAACTACCAGCGTAGCTAGCGCTTCGCCCTCGACATCTTCGGCGATAATCAGCAGCGGCTTACCGGTCTGCACCACCTGCTCTAAGACCGGCAAGAAGTCTTTTAACGCCGCAATTTTCTTCTCGTGGATGAGGAGGTAAGCGTCCTCAAGGACGGCCTCCATAGCTTCGCTATCGGTGATGAAGTAAGGGCTGATGTAACCCTTGTCAAACTGCATCCCCTCGACCACATCGAGTTCGGTATCGAGCGACTTTGACTCTTCGACGGTGATTACCCCGTCTTTGCCGACCTTGTCCATGGCCTGGGCGATCATATCGCCAACAGCCCGCTCGTTGGCCGAAATGGAGGCCACTTCGGCGATCGACTTGCTGTCTTCGACGGCCTTGGCCATCTTGTTGATCTCTTTGACAGCTACCTCGACCGCCTTGTCGATGCCGCGCTTAAGCGCCAGCGGATTGGCGCCCGCTGCCACATTACGCAGACCTTCGCGCACGATCGATTGGCCAAGCACCGTGGCGGTGGTGGTGCCGTCGCCGGTGATGTCGTTGGTCTTGCTGGCGATCTCGATCAGCAACTTGGCGCCGATATTCTCCAGGGGGTCAGGCAGTTCAATCTCTTTGGCCACCGTCACGCCGTCCTTGGTGATAGTGGGGCTGCCGAATTTCTTCTCCAAGACCACATTGCGGCCCTTGGGGCCCAGCGTGACCTTGACCGCGTTAGCGACAGCATTGACGCCGCGCTCTAGGCCACGGCGCGCATCTTCTTTGAAAACTAGCTCTTTAGCCATATCGTTACCTCACCTTTGCGTTAAGCGACTACCGCGTGAATATCGCGTTCGGACAGGATCATCAGCTCGCGGCCGCCAAGAGTGACCTCGGTGCCGCCGTACTTGGCAAAGACCACCGTGTCGCCGACCTTGACTTCGAGTTCGACCCGCTGGCCGTTATCAAGCAGCTTGCCTGAGCCAACTGCCAGCACCTTGCCGCGCTGGCTCTTCTCCTTGGCAGTATCAGGCAGAACGATGCCGCTGGCTGTGGTGGTCGGCTCATCGATCACTTCAACGACGACCTTATCCCCTAGCGGTTTTAGCGTCATGTAGACCTCCAGTATGGTTTAGCGTGACTGTCTTAGCACTCTCGAGTCGAGAGTGCTAACCACTTCCGATTATTCTATGTTTAACCCACGCTGTCAAGTGCCTTGAGTCAAATCGGCTAAGATTCTATTAGAAAACGGATTTATGGACCGCTTAGCCACGCCTGAGGCCCAGGATAAGACCGGGGATAAAAGCCGCTGCGAAGGGGAAGTTGTTGGTGAGCACGGCTACTAGCGCCTGCCAGCCCTGGTTGAGCTGCTCAGACTCGAGCAGCGGGTTGACGGACTCCTGAATCCTTAACCAGTCGACCGTTAAGTAGCCGGCATAAGCCAGCAGTTGAATTGCTACAAACAACAGCCCCAGAGCGATAGCTAAGAGCTTGCCGACCTTTTTTAAGGCGTAGCCTGAAGCAAAGCCCGCCAGGCCGCCAAAAGTCAGTTGTCCCAGATAGGGCGCCAAGCTCTCAAGGTTGAAATCCGCCATCTGAGGTAGTCTAGCATACCCCCTAGACCTGCTCCGCAAAACAAACCGCTAACCTTTCAGGTCCTGAGATTTTGGTAGCATCCAGCTACCGGTAGTTGGTTACCGCAAAAAGCCAGAGGAGGCTCACCGATGATGCCATTAGGTAGGAAGTTATCGAGGCGGAGCTTTATCTATGCAGCGGCCGGGGCTGGACTGGGCCTGGCCGGCCTGTCGGCCACTAGCGGTAATGCCGAACAAAGGGGCCGAGAGCTGGGTATCCCCCTGTTAGCACCCGCACTAGCCAGCGCCATGTCCGTAGAGGCGGCGATCCAGGGGCGCAGATCCGAAAGAGGCTTTGTGCCGGCCCCTCTGACTATGGGGCAACTGTCCCAACTGCTGTGGGCAGCTCAGGGCATCACCGATCCCCATCCTGACCCGGTCCACAGATTTCTCCGGGCTGCGCCGAGTGCCGGCGCCCAGTATCCCCTCGATCTTTACGTGGTAGCAGGGTTAGTCGAAGGGCTGGAAGCAGGGGTTTATCATTACCGCCCCCAGGAGCACGAGGTTGGGTTGCACCTAACGGGAGATCTGCGCCGGCCCTTGGCCAGAGCCTGCTTGGGCCAGATGTTTATGGCGCCGGCACCAGTTTTAATCGTTATCACCGCCGAATATGGCCGTATCACCGGCCGGTACGGGGAGCGGGGCATCAGATACGCCCACATGGAGGTCGGCCATGTGGGGCAAAACCTTCACCTGCAAGCAGAAGCCCTTGGGTTGGGGACGGTAGTGATCGGCGCCTTTAGCGATGCAGAAGTGGCCGAGGTGTTACAGCTCCCCCCAAGACACGAGCCGTTATATGTGATGCCGGTCGGTCGGGTTAATTAAGGCTAACTTGAGAGCCATATTCTCGCACCGGCGCCGGTATCCGAGTCTTGAATGCCGGTTTTGTCACACTGCCAACCCGTTCGTAAAAATAGCTATACCCGGTTAAAATGCTAGCAGATCATGATGACCCGTCAGCTCTTGCCCTCACGGCTGCTAGACAATCACGCTCGGGGCTCCGTCGGCGCTTTCTTGCAAGACAAAGTGCGCCCGGGCGCAGAACTGTCGGTTGTCTCAGCTTTTTTCACCATTCACGCCTACGACGCTCTTAAACCCACGCTCGAGGGCGTTCACAAGCTCCGTTTCCTCTTCGGCGAACCGAACTTCATCGCGACCCTCGACCCGGCTAAAGCCCCAGCCCCGCACGCTCACATCGCCGAAGATCGGCTCGAGCTGTCCGCGCAACTCCGCCAGAGCCGTGTCGCCAGGGACTGCGCCCGCTGGCTCACGGAGAAAGCCGAGGTGCGATCGGTGCGCAAGCCCGACTTCGTACACGGCAAGCTCTATCACATCAAGCAAGGTGACTACGAGCGGGCGGTGCTGGGCAGCTCCAACTTCACAGTGCGAGGCCTTGGCCTCGGCGGTCGGAGCAACATCGAGCTAAACCTCGAGGTCACCGATTCGCGTGACCAGGAAGACTTGCGCAACTGGTTCGACGCCCTCTGGGACCACCCCGCTCTCGTCGAGGACGTCAAGGCGCAGGTGCTGCGGCACCTCGAGCGCCTCTACCTCCCCAAAGCCCCGCAATTCATCTACTACCAAACCCTCCACCATCTGTTCCCCCCTGACCGGGACGGGCCGGGGGAGCTTAAGCAGCCTCAGCGCCTTCAGGAAAGCGACATCTGGCAGACGCTCTTCGAGTTCCAGCGGCACGGCGCCGAGGCGGTTATTCGCAAACTGCTCAAGTACCGAGGCTGCATCCTGGCCGACAGCGTAGGACTGGGCAAGACTTACACGGCGCTGGCCGTCATCAAGTACTTCGAAAGTTTGAACGACCGCGTGCTCGTCCTCACCCCCAAGAAGCTCCGGGAGAACTGGACGCTCTACCAAGCCCAGAACAACAGCGCGCTCAACCCCTTCCTGCGTGACCGCTTCGCCTACACGGTGCTCTCGCACACCGACCTCTCGAGGGATTCGGGCACCGTCGGCCCCATCAACCTAGAGACGCTCAACTGGGGCAACTATGACCTGGTGGTGATCGACGAGAGCCACAACTTCCGCAACAACACGCGAGGCAAGCGGGGCGAAGATGGCAACGTCATTCGCAAGAGCCGCTACGAGCGCCTCCTAGAAGACATCATCGCCTCGGGCGTGCCGACCAAGGTGCTGCTCCTCTCGGCGACGCCCGTCAACACCGACTTGAGCGACCTCCGCAATCAGCTCCTGTTGATATCGGGTGGCGATGACCGCGCCTTCGCCGAGTCGCTCGGGGCGGCCAGCGTCAAAGACGTGCTGGCGGTCGCCCAACGCAACTTCAATCAGTGGGCCGATGGCCCGGCCCGCACGCCCGACGCCCTGTTGACGCGCCTCAGCGCCAGCTTTTTCACGCTGCTCGACGGCCTGACGCTGGCCCGTTCGCGCCAGCACATCCGCACGTACTACGGTCACGAACTGGCGCGCTTAGGCGGCTTCCCGGAGCGCCAAAAGCCCGTCGCTGTCTTTGCCGACATAGATACCAAGCGCTTTTTCCCGAGTTTCAAAGCCGTCCATGACGAAATCGACAAGTACCGGCTCGCCCTCTTCAACCCCTTCAGCTACGTGCTGCCGCCCCACCGCGCACGCTACGAGCAGGACGCCGTCAGCAACTTCTCGCAGGCCAACCGCGAGCGCTACCTCATCGGCATGATGAGGGTGAACTTCTTAAAGCGCCTCGAGAGCAGCGTATACTCCTTTGCGGTGACACTGGAGCGTACCATCGGCAAGATACGCGCTCTCATCACTAAGCTCGAGACCTTCGAGACCCGCCGCGATGCGGGCGACTTGGCGGCGCTCGACGCCGACGCCCCAAATGATCTCAGCCTGGACGACGAGGAGCTGCAGCTAGCCCTGCAAATCGGCAGGAACGTCCGCTATGACCTTCGGCACCTCGACACCGCGCGCTGGCTCCGCGACCTGTACGCCGACGAGCAGCAACTTGCGTCCATTCTGGAAGTGGCCCGCATGGTCACGGCCGAGCGCGACGCCAAGCTCCAGGAGCTGCGGGGCATCCTGACGGATAAGTTAAGCGCGCCGACCGTGACCAGACAGAGGGAAGCCAACCGCAAGACCCTGGTCTTTACCGCCTTCGCCGATACCGCCAAATACCTGTATGAGCAGCTTTTGCCGTGGGCCAGGGCTGAGGGCGTCCACCTTGGGCTGGTGGTCGGTACCGGCGAGAATGCCACCACGCTGGGCCGCAGCGACTTTAGCGCCATCCTCACCAACTTCGCGCCGCGCGCCAAGCGCCGCGCTCAGCTTCCAGGTTTCCCACAGGACGCGGAGATAGACGTGCTCATCGCCACCGACTGCATCTCCGAAGGGCAAAACCTTCAGGACTGCGACCAGGTGGTCAATTACGACATCCACTGGAACCCGGTGCGCCTCATCCAGCGCTTCGGACGCGTTGACCGCATCGGCAGTCAAAACGAGCGCATCCAGATGGTCAACTTCTGGCCCACCGACGACCTGAACGACTACCTGAACCTTAAGAACCGCGTGGAGGCGCGCATGGCCCTAGTCGACCTGACCGCGACCGCCCAGGACAACCCGCTCACCCCCGAGCAGGTGCGCACGGAGCTGTCCTACCGTGACCAGCAGCTTATGCGCCTCAAAGACGAGGTGCTCGACCTTGAGGACTTGGAGGGCGGCGTGACCCTGGCGGACTTTAGTTTGGACGACTTCCGCGCAGACTTGCGCGGCTATCTGGACGCGCACCAAGACGCCCTCGAGGCTGCCGCGCTGGGCCTATTCGCCCTGGTGCGGGCACGTGGTGCAGCGGAGCCGGGCATCATCTTCTGCTTGCGGCAGCGCGGCCTCGCGCCTGACGGCAGCCTCAACCCGCTCACCCCTTACTTCCTGGTCTACGTGCAAGAGGGCGGCGAGGTGCGCTACACCTACGCGCAGGCCCGTCAAACCCTGGAGCTCTTCCGCGCGCTCTGCGCCGCTGAACCACAGGCCGACCAGGCGCTTCACGACTATTTCGACCGGCGAACCAACAACCTGGAACATCTGGAGGTCGAAACCGCGTTGCTAAAGGCCGCCCTGGCAAGTATTCGCGGCGCTTTCCAACGCAAGGCTTCGCAGAGCTTGTTGTCCGGGCGCGGCGCAACCCTGCCCAAGCGCGAAGCGCAGGTGACCGAGGAGACCGAGTTCGACCTCGTGACCTGGCTCATCGTCACGGAGCCTATACATGAGTGACCTGAGAGAGAGCCTCCGCGTCGCCCTGGAGGACTTCGGAAGGCGGCCCCTCAAGGACGCGGCGCTCTCCCTCTGGAGCGCACTCGGCTACCGGAGCGACCGCACGCTCGACATGGCCTTCAGTGAGCTTCCGCCGGCGCCCCTTGCGCCCCTCGCCCCGCACGTTAGGCGCTTCGACCTCCTCTTTCAGCTCACCACCGGCGAGCTGCCGCTTGCCGGGCAGACGAGTCTCGGTGTCGGACGCTACGAGAATCAAATCCTCGAGTCCTACGTCTTCGCGGCAGTGGAGCTTGAGGCTAAACCCTACACCCGCACCGAGCTTGCCACCTTTGCGCGCGCCCTCAACCGGGCCTTCCCCATGCCGGTGATGGTGACCTTCAAGCACGGCGACTTGCTCACGGTCGCAGCCGTCCAGCGCCGCGTTAACCGGCGGGACGACGCCAAAGACGTGCTGGAAAAAGTCACGCTCATCCGCGACATCCGCTTCCAAAGCCCGCACCGCGCACACCTGGACATCCTGGCCGACCTCGCCTTGGCGCGCCTCGCCGAGAAAAAACCTCTTACCCACTTTGCCGAACTCGACCGTGCCTGGCGCCGGGTCCTGGACAGCAACGAGCTGAACAAGCGCTTTTTCCGCGAGCTAGCCAACTGGTTCTACTGGGCCGCCGAGCACAGCGGTGTGAGTTTCCCCGACGTGCGCGACGAGCCAAAACCCGCCGAGAAGCGCCGCAAGCAGCACCTCCAGCTCATCCGGCTGCTGACGCGCCTGATTTTCGTGTGGTTCCTGCGGGAAAAGCAGCTCGTGCCGGACAAGCTCTTCGAGGAAGCCCGGCTGAAAGCGCTCCTCAAGGACTTCGACCCGCAGGGGGAGGGCAGCAGCTACTACCAGGCCATCCTGCAAAACCTCTTTTTCGCCACCCTCAACACCGACATGGGCGACGGCCGCCGCTTCAAAGACGACGCCCCGAGTCGCTACAACGCGGGCTACATGGTCCACACCCTCTACCGCTACAAGTCCATGTTCACGGATCCGGACGCGGCGCTGAAGCTCTTCGCATCGGTGCCCTTTTTGAACGGCGGACTCTTCGAATGCCTCGACCGTGAACGGGACGAAGCCCAGAACACCCCCGAAGTGCGGATTGACGGCTTTTCCGACCGCCCCAATCACCGCGCTAACGTCCCCAACGCGCTCTTCTTTGCCCGCCCCACCCGCGCCGACCTGAACGCCGCCTACGGCACCAAGGGCAAGCGCTACGAGGTGCGCGGGCTGCTCTCCATCCTCAGCTCCTACAAGTTCACCATCACCGAAAACACGCCCATCGAGGAGGAGGTCGCGCTCGACCCCGAGCTTCTGGGCAAGGTCTTCGAGAACCTGCTGGCCGCCCACAACCCCGAGACCGAAGAGAGCGCCCGCAAGGAGACTGGCTCCTTCTACACCCCCAGGGACGTGGTGGACTTCATGGTGGACGAGAGCCTCCTGGCCTACCTCACCGAGAAGCTGGGCGCGGGTGACGACCTATCGAGCCGCCTGCGGGCGCTGCTGGAGTACCAGAGCACGGCACCCGCTTTCACCGATGACGAGCGCGCCCGGCTCATCGCCGCCCTTGACGGCTGCACCACCCTCGACCCCGCCTGCGGCTCCGGTGCGTTCCCCCTGGGCGTCCTGCAAAAGCTCGTCCACGTCCTTTCACAGCTCGACCCCGGCGGCGCACAGTGGAAAGAGCAGCAGGAAGCGCGCTTAGAGGCCGAAGTCCGGGCCGACCCCGAGGTTAGGGCGCTTAAACTAGACCTCGAGACCATCCGGGGCATCCAGCTCGCCGAAGCCCGCAATAAGGCCGAAGCCGAAGTCTTAGAGCGCCTCAAGGAGCGCGTCCAGACCCTCCAGGACGCCTTCGACCCCTACCTCACCGAACCCGACTACGCCCGCAAGCTCTACCTCATCGAGAACTGCATCTTCGGCGTGGACATCCAGCCGATCGCCGTGCAAATCGCCAAGCTGCGCTGCTTCATCTCACTGATCGTGGACCAGAAGGTGAACGACAGCCGCCCCAACCGGGGCATTTTGCCCTTGCCCAACCTCGAGACCAAGTTCGTCGCGGCGAACGCCCTCTACCCCTTGCCGGAGGCGCAAGGCATCAAGCCGCTGGAGGTCTACGCCAAGGAACAGGAGCTGGAGCGCATCCGCCACCAGCACTTCAAGGCGCGCAAGTTCAGCGACAAGAAGCGGCTACGCAAGCGGGACGCCGACACCCGCCGCGAGATTGCCGCCATCCTTAAGGAGCACGGCTTCGACACCAAAGTCGCCGACGAGATGGCGAACTTTGACCCCTATAACCAGAATGCCAGCGCCCCCTTCTTCGATCCCGCCTGGATGTTCGGCCTCACGGGGGGCTTTGGGGTCGTCATCGGCAACCCGCCCTACATCCGCCAGGAAAAGTTCAAGGACGACAAACCCGCCCTCAAGCGCCACTACGACGGCCCAAACACCGGCGTGTACACCGGCACCGCCGACCTCTTCGTCTACTTCTTCCGGCGCGGCGTGGACCTGCTCAAATTCGGTGGCGTACTCGCTTATATCTGCTCCAACAAGTACTTCCGCAGCGGTTACGGCAAACTCCTGCGCGACTACCTCGCCCGGCAGACCCGCATCCGGCTCTTGATCGACTTCGGCGACGCGCCCGTCTTTACCGCGATTGCTTACCCGAGCATCCTGCTGACGCAGAAGGCGCTACCCAACGGTAACGCCATGCGCGTGCTGTCCTGGAACCCCAAAGCCGACATCGAGACCTTCCGCGACACCTTCGAGGCCGAGAGCTTCGCGATGCCCCAGCGCGTCCTGACGCCGGACGGCTGGCGCATCGAGAGACCGGCCGTGCTAAAGCTGCTGGAAACGCTGCGGCAAGCCGGGACGCCGCTGGGCGAGTACGTGAACGGGCGGTTTTACTACGGGATAAAGACCGGCTTCAACGAGGCGTTCGTGGTGGGGCGGGCCGTGCGCGACGCGCTCATCCAGCAAGACCCCAAAAGCGCCGAGGTCTTGAAGCCCTTCTTGCGCGGGCGGGACGTGAAGCGCTGGCGGGTGGACTTTGCCGAGCAGTATCTTATCAAGATCGAGTCCTCGGAGAACAAGACGCACCCCTGGAGCAACAAACCAGACGCGGAAGCCGAGCGGATTTTCCGAGACACCTACCCCGCCATCCACGCCTTCATGCAGCAATACCGAGAGCAGCTCATCAAGCGCTACGACCAGGGGAAATACTTCTGGGAGTTGCGCTCTTGCGATTATTGGCAGGAGTTCGAGCAGCCGAAGATTGTCTATCCGAACATATGCTTACGAAATGAGTTTGCATGGGACGACCAAGCGTACTTCTCAAACCAGAAAACTTTCATCATTCCGAGAGCGCCAAAGTACCTTATCGGCATCCTAAACTCTCAAGTTGTCAACTGGCTCTTTCAGCAACTTCTTCCCAAGCTTCAAAACGGTTACTTCGAGCCTAGCGCCATCTATCTCACTAAATTCCCCATCCCCAACGCCCCACCTCCCACCCAAGCCCTCGTCACCCGCCTGGTGGACTACCTGCTGCTCTCGGCGCAGCCCCCCGCCGGTTCCCAAGCCGCGCTCATGGTGCCCTTTTTTGAGCAACTGCTGGATGCGCTCGTCTTTGAGCTTTACCTGCCGGACGTATTACACGGTGCGGGGCGGCGGCCCTTCGAGACGCTCTCGGCGGTCGCCTGGCCGGAATCACCCGGAGTGGAGGGTTTGCGGGCGCTCTATACGCGGCTCTACGACCCGCAGCATCCGGCGCGGAAGCTGGTGCTCTGCCTGGACAGCATCCCGGAGGTGCGGCTGATTTTGCAGGGAGCGCGGCAGGCGGTGGTGGGGGCGGTGGTGAATGACGACGACGAGTAGCGTGTCGAACGCCGGCCTCGCGTGGCCAGAGCCAGCCGTGGCCCTACCAAGCAGGGACTGATTTGATAGGGCTAGGGAAAAGCTGGAATTGGCCGGTACTACCGGAGTGTAGTTACCACCATCTGGGCGACCGTATAGTAAAGCGGTATACCTACGGTGACATTAAACGGGAAGGTCAGTGCCAGCGCCGCAGTAAGTGCGAGCGATGGATTCGCCTCGGGGATGGCGGCTCTCATCGCCGCCGGCGCTGAGATATACGAAGCGCTACCGGCCATAACACCGAGCATCGTCGCCCCACCCACACTCAGCCCGACCAAAGAGCCAACAAACACTCCGAGTAGGCCATGAATCGGTGGCATGATGAGCGCGAAGGCCAGTAGGCGAGCGCCGACCGTTTTCCACTCATTTAGTCTCGCAGCGGCGACAATCCCCATGTCCAGCAGGAACAGGCACAATACCCCCGCAAACATGCCGTCAAAGAAGGGCATGACCGTTCTTGTCCCGGTGTAGCCTGCAATGTAGCCGATGATCAGACTGCCTCCCAACAGCAGAATAGCCTTGCCGAGAACGGCCTCCTTGAGAAGCTCCAGTTTATTCAATCTCACGTCGGCGCCCACTTTTGCTTTAGCCAACGCGAAGCGCGCCAAGAAGATGGCGGTAATGATAGCCGGACTGTCCATCAAAGGATAGAGCGCGGGCACAAAGGCCTCAAAAGATGTTCCGCGCTTCTCCAAAAAGGCAAACCCGGCGACCATCGTTGCCGCGCTCACGGCTCCATAGTGTCCGGCGATGGCTCCGGCATTGGCAACATCGAATTTCAACCTAGTTAAAATGACAAATCCCAGCGAGACGATACTTACACCTAAAATAACGGCCGCCAGCGCTGGCGCCCATACCGCTGCGATGCCCGCTTTGGCAATCCCCACTCCGCCCTCTAGGCCGATGGCGGCTAACAAGAAGAGCAGCATGGCGGTGCTCATATCCGCGGGAATCTTTAGGTCAGACTTGACTAGCCCGGCAAACACACCCAAGGCAAAGAACAATATTGGCAGCGATGAGATCTGTCCTAGTATTACGCCTATCACTTCCATGGCCTTGGCCTCCGATACGTTTAGGCTCCTCGCCGTTTTGAACTGCGCTCCAGCTTCAAGGCCGCGCCAAGCAGATGCAGACCAGTGTTAGCCTAGTGGCGCCGCACTAGATCAGGGTGTATTTAATCCAGCTACCGTGCCTCTAATCACCAGTGTCCATTCTAACGCCAACTCTTCAGGCATCACCCGGCGAGTAGAGCGGCGCTGGCCACATCAGCAGTGGTGCCTTGAACATCACCTTAAAGCATCAGTCGCGGCGTAGCTCGCTTCCAGAGGCATAAGTCCCTTTTCAGGCGCCGAGTTAGCACTACCAGGGCAGTTGGAAACCGCCGTGATGGTTGCTCTGGTAGTACAGCTCAATCTCATGGGGGATACTGTCGATATCATCAACCACCTTAAACAGGTACATGTCCTGTTCGTGAATGGCGCCCTGTCGCACCAGCGTCTCGCGCATCCACTGCACTAGCCCTTGCCAAAACTCTACCCCCACCAGGTAGACCGGGAAGGGCTTGATCTTCTTAGTTTGAATCAAGGTCAGCGACTCAAACAGCTCATCGATGGTGCCGAAGCCACCAGGGAAGACCACAAAGGCGGTCGAGTACTTGACCAGCATCACCTTACGCACAAAGAAGTAGCGGAACTTTAGCTCGTCGGTCTGATACGGGTTGGGCGACTGTTCGTGCGGGAGGTCGATATTAAGCCCGATGCTCCGCCCTCCGATGTCGAAAGCCCCCTTGTTGGCCGCCTCCATAATGCCGGGGCCGCCGCCGGTCAACACTGCGTAGCCTGAACGCGCCAGCGACTTTGCTAGCGCCTCGGCCTGACCGTAGTAAGGGTTATCGGGCTTAAAGCGGGCCGAGCCGAAGATAGTCACCGCCCGCCCGACATCGCTCATCTCCTCAAACCCCTGGACAAACTCGCCCATGATGCGAAACAGCCGCCAAGACTCCTCGGCTAGCACATCGATGACATATTGCTTTTCGGTCTTGTTCATGCTCCATTCTATCCACCGCGACGGCGACAGGGCGTGCCGACCCAACAATAACTCGGGTACTATGGGGTGCTGCCGATGATCCGGGGTCTGGTAAGCAGCATGTCCAACGATAAGGTTGCCACCGCTGGCAGCCAAAGGAGACGACTGATGCGCCTCTTGGTACTTTGCACCCACAACTCCGCCCGCAGCCAGATGGCCGAGGGGTGGCTTAAGCACTATGCCAAGGCTCAGGGGCTCGAGGCCGAAGTGTGGTCGGCGGGAACCGAGAAGACTTTTGTCAAACCCGATGCCATCACCGTTATGCGCGAGGTGGGGCTCGAGCTTAACGGGCACTACTCCAAAACGCTTTACGAGCTGCCCAACCCCTGGGAGTTCGACCTGGTGTTGACCGTCTGCGACAGCGCCAAAGAAGCCTGCCCCCTCTACCCGGCCAAGACCCTGCGGCTGCATGCAAGCTTCCCTGACCCCAGCGGCCAGGGGCTTGACGCCTGGCGGGAGGTGCGCGACGCCATCGGCCGGATGAGCCAGGCGCTAGTTCGGTCGTTGGCAGAGCAGGGCGCGGCTGACGAAACCGCCTTGCGCCGGGCAGTTAGCAACTGTAGGTAGCGCACACCCACCACCGTGGATAGCGCGCCGACAGCCGCTCGGCCACGGCCTGGGCGTGCGCCGCGCTGTGGGCCAGGCCGAAACAGGTTGCGCCCGAACCCGACAGCAACACGCCGCGCAGCCCCTGCAACCGTAACGCCGCCAGCCCCTCAGCGATCAGCGGATAGGCGGCGACCACCCCGGCCTGCAAGCTGTTCTGATAGCTCGGTTCAGCAGCCAGGCTAGCCAGCAGGTCTGGGATATCGACGGTAGGAGCCAAGGCCCGCACGCTGGCATACGCTTCCTTAGCGCTTACCGCAATACCGGGGTTAACGAGCACTAGGTGTAGCGCCGGCAGCTTAAGCGGTGCGAGCTGCTCGCCGATCCCTTGTGCCCTGGCCGCCGGCAGATTAGCTACGAAGAAGGGGACATCGGCCCCCAGCGTTGCAGCCAAGCCCATCAGATTGACCTCTGCTGGATAGAGTCGGCTTAACCCGCGCAAGACCGCCGCCGCATCCGACGAGCCGCCGCCTAAGCCCGCTGCGATGGGGATGCGCTTGGTCAGGTGGAGGTGAACGCCTCGCGATTCCCCGATTGCCGTTAGGTAAGTCTGCGCCGCGCGATAGGCCAGGTTAGAAGCGTCAGCGGCAAGTTCAGCTCCCACTACAGCGAGTGTTATGCCTTCAGGCTGCGGTGTCAGCGTCAGAGTATCGTGCAGCGCCAGCCGCGCCATCACCCCGTCTAGTTCGTGGTAGCCGTCCGGGCGCTGGAAGCGCACATTGAGGCCGAGGTTGACCTTGGCCTGGGCCTTAAGCTCCATCCCATGCCTCCGCTAGCGCGTGTGCCATGACCAGATCGTCGGTGGCGGTGATCTTCATTAGCCACGGGCTCCCCGTTACCAGTGCTACCGGTTGGCCGAGCCAGCGCACCAGGCCGGCGTCGTCGGTGGCCGTAACTCCTGCCGCCAAGGCTTGCCGGTGTGCCTCCAAGATCAGCGTTCGCCGGAAGCCTTGCGGGGTCTGTACCGCCCGCAAGAGCGAGCGATCGAGTGCGCGGCCGCTCTCCGACTCGATCAAGGTGTCCGCCACCGGCATCACCACTGAGGCGGCGCCGTAAGCCTCTACCGCGGCGATCACCCGCGAGATCACCTCTCGACTCAAAAACGGCCTGGCTGCGTCGTGAATTAGTATCCGTTCGGCGTTGGTGGCCATCAGCAGGTTCATGACGCTCTGCTGCCGTGTGGCGCCGCCCTCGATCAGTCGCGCTCGCCCGGCCAGCAACCTGGTAGCCGTCGGGATCATACTTGCCGACACCGCCACTACCACCTCGTCGACTTGGCCTAAAAACGCTGCTACCGCCCGTTCCAACAAGGTCTTGCCCGCTACCTCAAGCAGCGCTTTGGGGCCCCGGCCTAGGCGTGCCCCCTCTCCCGCTGCCGGGATCAAGGCCGCAATCATTCGCGCCAGCGCCGCGCCCGCTGGTGCGGCAGGCCTAACAGATCGAGGGCTCGAGCGGTGATGGTACCGACCAACTCATTGATCCCTTGCGGTTCCAGATAGAACCCCGGCGAGGCCGGCAGGATAGTCGCCCCGGCGTCAAAGGCCTCGAGCATGTTCTTTAGCATTGGCCGGGAGTAGGGCGCCTCGCGCACCACCGCAATCAGTGGCCGCCGCTCCTTGAGCGTCACGTGGGCTGCTCGAGCGAGGAGCGTGTCGGTAATTCCCAGCGCCACCTTAGCCAGCGTCCCTGCTGAGCATGGCACAATCACCATCCCGATGGTCAGATACGAGCCCGACGAGATGGCGGCGGTAAAGTCGCTGTCCTTGTAGACCACCTCGGCCAAGGCGTGCAGGTCGTGGACAGTTTCGTGCAGCTCAGTAGGGATAACCTGCTTGGCGCCGTTGCTAATCACCAAATGCGTCTCAACCGGGAGCGGCCTCAGCGTCTTAAGCAGATCGAGCGCGTAGATCATGCCGCTGCCGCCCGAGATCCCTACTACCAGGCGGGGTGTCGGGTCGGGTCGTGTCACAGCCTTACCATACCGCAGCCGCCATACCTAGGAAACCGATCGGGCGATCAGTAATCAAGGTAGCGCTGTCGTAAACTATAGCCATGACCTATCAGGAGTTCAAACAGGCCGCTGAGGTGATGCTGGCTGACATCCCTAACGAGTTCACGCGCGACCTGCAAGGGGTACATGTGCTTAAAGAGGCCAAGCTGGAAGAGGAGTTCGACGATGTCTACCGCATGGGCGAATACCTAGACCCCGGCCCGGACTCGCTGCTGGGCCCTGGCAAAGGGCTGGGGCGGCATATCGCCCTCTATTACGGCTCCTTTGTCGCTATCAGCGAGGCTGATCCCGAGTTCGACTGGGAAGAAGAGCTGTGGGAGACCCTCACTCACGAACTCCGCCACCACGTCGAGTCGCTAGCCGGAGACATCAGCTTGATCGAAGAGGATGACCTGCAACACGAGACCTTCAAGCAGCGCCGGAACGACTGGGGGCAAAGGTAAGTAGTGGTTCGGTTAACCGGCGACGGCGGCGGGAGCTACCGCCTCCACGTCGATGGTAAAGCGCACCTCTTCGCCGACTAACAGCGCGCCGACCTCTAAGAGCTGGTTCCAGGTCAAGCCCCAGTCCTTGCGGTTAAGTTTGCCGCTGGCGCTGCCGGCAACGCGGCGGTTCCCCCAGGGATCGGTAAGGGGCTGGCTCGTTTCGAGCTCGAGCGCCACCGGCTTAGCCACGCCGCGGATAGTCAGCTCGCCGTGTACCAGATACTTGTTGTCGCCGCGGGGCTCGATCTTGGTGCTCTTGAAAACTATCTCCGGGTAGGCCTTGGCCTCCAGGAAGTCGGCCGAGCGCAAATGGGCGTCACGATTGGCCTCGTGAGTAGTGACGCTGTTGGCGTCGATGACGGCGTGAATAGCGCGAGGGGCGCCCTGCTCATCGAGTTCGACGGTGCCGCCGATGGCTTTTAGTGTGCCGCGCACGGTGGCAAAGCCCATGTGGCGGACGGCAAACGCAATACTGGTGTGGCTAGGGTCTAGGTTCCAGGTCATTGCAACTCCTTAAGGGCTAAAGGCTAGTCAAACAGCCCAACCAAAGTATACAATATAGAGCGCTATGAAATGTGAATTGGCATACGCTATCGCCTTGTTGAGTTGCAACCCCGCCCGGTGCTAAATATAAGTCTCAGGATACTTGACAAGATAACGCTCAGGTTTTATACTATAGACCGTAGGGTAGCACTACCCTAACACTTCTGCTTAAGGGAGGTTTCAGTATGGCACTAGTTCGTGTTCAGAGTGGGCGTCCGGTACCGGTGCGGGGCTGGGACCTGGCCAATAGCGGTGTTAGCACGCTGTTCGGTGAGTTCGACCGCCTGTTTAACGAGATGGCCGCACCGTTACTTAGCGCCAGCTCGGCGGTCAACGCCTACCCGGCGGACCTGTACGAAACCGGCGAAGCCGTGGTGTTGGAGATGGCGGTTCCCGGCATCAAGGCGGACGATCTCGATATCCGCCTCGAGGGCCAGCAGCTCACCATTCGTGGCACACTCCCCAACATCACCGACAACCAGGAGCGCCGCTACTGGCTGCAAGGCATCCCGCGGGGTGAGTTCAGCCGCAGCGTTGCCCTGCCGGTGACCGTGGTGATCGACCGGGTACAGGCTAAGGTCACCGACGGTATGCTGACCCTGACCATGCCCAAGGTGCCGGAGGCGCAAGCCAAGCGTATCGCCATCACCCAGGGCTAAGATTAAAAGCTAGTCAATTGCGTAGCGAGGCGGGCCATGCCCGCCTCGGACATTTTTCTGTGGCTTGCTGATTGAAGCGGCGCGAGTTGTCCCGGCAGACACCCGGTGGTACCCTCATTGACAGGTATGAGCACCCCTCGCACAGTCCCCCCTAACTTTATCACCGAGATCATCGACGACGACCTGCGGCGCGGAAAAATCAGCCGGGTCGTTACCCGCTTCCCGCCCGAGCCGAACGGCTACCTGCACATCGGTCACGCCAAGGCTATCTGCATCGACTTTGGCATCGCGCATGACTATCAGGGGTGCTGCCACCTCCGCTTT
>Ga0207950_100219_pt1 | contig 20942 bp, 19 predicted proteins | sample Subbio11_8B_AprC_FD_184814 | JGI IMG/M metagenome (GOLD analysis project Ga0207950, IMG submission 184814) | Serpentinite rock and fluid subsurface biosphere microbial communities from McLaughlin Reserve, California, USA - CR11_8B_AprC (SPAdes) | ecosystem: Environmental > Terrestrial > Deep... | reverse complement strand
CAACGGCTTAGAAGGGCTTGGTGAAGTCATCGCCGTTCACCTCCCTAACGAGACGACCCGTTACGAGCTAGCGGGTCGCGGCCATCACCACCACTTTCGTTGCGAGCGGTGTGATGGGGTGTTTGAGCTTTCTGCCAAGTGTCCGGTAGCGGTGCTGGAAGGGGTGACGCTCCCCGGTGGGTTTAAGGTTGAGCACCACGAACTGACCCTTTATGGCCGCTGTCCGGGGTGCGCTGCCGATTAATGCACCGTATGTCGCGATCCGATCAGGAGCTGCTTGACGTGCTGGATGCCGATGGGCGGCTTACCAGCACTACCAAACCGCGTGCGGAGGTGCATCGCGACGGCGACTGGCACCGCAGCTTCCACCTGTGGATCGTCAAGGAAGGGCGCTATGTGCTATTCCAGCGGCGCGCCAAGCAGAAGGACCTCGAGCCCGGCAAAATCGACGTCACCGTGGGCGGGCACCTCGCCGCCGGCGAGACCATCCGCGACGCCTTGCGCGAAGTCGAGGAGGAGCTGGGGCTGCGCGTAGCCCTAGCAGACCTCGTCTACTTAGAGACGCGCCGGGCGGAGCGGCGGTACGCTCTAGCCAGCGACCGCGAGTTCCAGGAGGTCTACCTGCTGCGCTGCGACCAGGAGTTGAGCGACTATAACCTCAACCCCCAGGAGGTCTATGCGCTGTACGAACTTCCCTTTGAGCGCGCTATCGCCCTCTACCGCGACGGCACGCCCCAGTTCGCCGCCGGTTACGACGCCTATCAGCGGGTCAATAATGCGCTCTTAATCGACGAAGACCTGATTGCCCAGGCCAAAGCCGAGGTGTTGGAGGCGCTAATCAAGATCAAAGCGCTTCTTGGGGACTAAAGTCTAACTCGTCGATCAGCGTCCGTTGTGCTCCGCAACGCGGCTGACACACACCTTTGCGCTCCGATACCTGCCGCAGCCGTGTTACAATTTCTGTGTCGCCCCCGAGATGTTCGGGAGGTCGCGTACATGAAAACGCTCACTTTGCCTCTCCCCACGAATGATATCCGGCGGTTTTGCCGGCGCTGGAAGATTCGTGAATTGGCGCTGTTCGGCTCAGCGTTGCGAATCGACTTTAGCCCAGGCAGTGATATCGATGTCCTTGTCACTTTCGAGGACGATGCCGACTGGGGGCTCCTGGCCCACATCCAGATGCAGCAGGAACTAGCCGGCTTGCTGCACCGCCCCATCGACTTGATTAGCAAACGCGCTTTAGAACGGAGTCCCAACTGGATACGACGTGAGGCTATTTTGAGCACGGCTCAGATTATTGTCTCGAATGACGAGGCAGTCGATGGCCCGCGATGATGCTACTCTGCTCGATATTGCCAATGCGGCACACCTGATTCAAAACTTTATCCAGGGCATGACTAAAGAGGCGTTCCTCGGCGACCTCAAGACGCAGTCCGCCGTGCTGCATCAAGTCATGGTGATCGGCGAAGCGGTCAAGCGGTTGTCGCAAGCGTTCCGCGAGCAGTATCCGATTCTCCCATGGGCGTTGATAGCAGGGATGCGGGATCAGCTTATTCACGGCTACGATGCGGTAGACCTAGAGGAAGTCTGGAAGACAGCCACCTGTGATGTGCCTGAGGTTCTGATCAAGCTGGAGCCGCTCCTACCTCGGTTGCCCCGCAAATAGCGGCTCGGCGGTGAAAGTTGTGTTTGCATCACCGGGGCGCTTCGCCGAACGAGCCAGTCTCTCTCCTGAGCCACGCCAGGTAGTCAGGGTTCCCCTCCATGATGGGGAGGGCCAGCACGCAGGGGGTGTCGTAGCTGTGCAGCGCCTTGACCCGTGCGGTGAGCGCGGGAAGTAAATCAGCCCGGGTCTTGGCGATTAGCACCGCCTCGTGAGCCGTTTCGAGAGCGCCTTGCCACCAGTAGATGGAGGTCATAGCGGGCAGGATATTGACACAGGCCGCCAGCCGCTCCTCGACCAGAGCCCGGCCCAGGCGGAGGGCTTCGTTGTGATCGGCCGCCGTGAGGTAGACCCAGCGCAGGTCACTCATCTCACTCATAGGCGCCTAAGGAGTTGCAGCACCAGCCAGATCACCAGCCCTATGGCGATAAGCCCCAGCAAGATGCGCAGGACAATAGCGCCGATCACGAAGGCTAGGTACAAGATGGCAGCCAGTACCACGAGTGTGAGGAGAGCTTGGATGGTCATGGGATCGTCCCTTGTCGGCTCGAGCGTATCGCTCGCAGTGTGATCAGTAAGAGCGTGAGCACCGTTAGCGGTATGACAAACCAGGCCATCGCTGCACTGAAGATGGCTAAAGCGGCATGTTCAGCCGCCGCCAGCACCAGATATAAGGTATAGGCGATATAGTAGCCCAAGAATACCGCCCCTTCCCACCGTGCGATGACCTGGCCAGTGAAAAAAATCGGCAAGCAGGCAACCGCTACCGCGATCATAATGGGAATATCGAAGTGCAGTGCGGCGGGGGAGACGTAGATGCCGTCCGGGGCGACAACGCCTGACAGCCCCAGGACCATCAGGATGTTGAAAATATTGCTGCCAACAATGTTCCCCACAGCTATATCGCGTTCTCCGCGAATGGTGGCGACGATCGAGGTGGCAACTTCCGGCAAGGAGGTACCGGCTGCCACAATGGTTAAGCCGATGATCAGCTCACTGACCCCCAGCAACTGGGCAATGGTGACCGCACTCTCCACTAGCCAACTCGCGCCAAGCACCAGCAACCCCAGGCCGCCGACGATGTATAGGACGGTTGCCGAGGTGCGGGGCTGGTCTTGCTGGTGGTTGCTAACGCCTTGGCCCGCCTTCCGGCTGTGGCGAATGAGGAATAGGGTATAGATGATAATGCCGGCGACGCACAGAATGCCCTCGATGCGACCGATTCTCCCATCGAGGCTGATCAGGAGGGCCAGCAAAGAGACGGCGATCATCAGCGGCACATCAAGGCGTACCAGTTGCTGAGAGACGACGAGTGGGGCGATTAGGGCCGAGAGGCCAAGGATGAAGAGGACGTTGAAAATGTTGCTGCCCACCACGTTTCCCAGCGCAATATCGGCTTGGCCGGCAAGGCCGGCCGTCACGCTGACCACCAGTTCCGGTGCGCTGGTGCCATAGGCTACAACGGTAAGGCCGATAACTAACGGCGAGATGCCAACTGCTGAGGCGAGCCGGGATGCTCCCCGGACTAACGCTTCGGCACCGACCACTAGCAGCAGCAGGCCGAGCGGAAAAAGCAGCACCGCCATGGTGCCGGATCATACCCTAATCCACTTAGGCGGTACACTAGCGGTGATGAAACAGCTTGATCAAGAACAGCTCTATCAGTTTTTCCGGGATCATCCTGAAAAACCCTGGCATGTCCAGGACATTCAAAAACGCTTAAGCATCGAAGACCGCACCGAACTGCGGCGCGAGCTTAACGCCCTAACCGAGGCGGGCCGGCTGGTCCGCACGCGCCGCCGCACCTACGGCCTACCGCAGGAGATGAACCTGATTCTGGGCCGCTTGCAGGTGACCGCCGGCGGCTACGGCTTTGTTATCCCTGACAAAGAAGGGGGGGGTGACCTGTTCATCCCTGCCGACAGTTTGCACGGCGCCTGGGATGGCGACACGGTGATGGCGCGGCCCAACCCGCACCGCAGTGACGATGGGCGCACCAGTGGCGAAGTGGTGCGGATCGTCGAGCGCAAGCACCGGCAGGTAGTAGGCACGCTCGAGTATGCCCGGGGCTATGCCATCTTGCGCCCCGATTCACCCCGGCTGCGCGAGCGCATTCTGCTCCTTCCCGAGACGGTCGGCGCGCTGGAAGCGGGTACTCGCCTGGTGGCTAAGATGGCGTGGCCAGAGAGTTCCGGTGAGCAAGAGCCGTTCGGCGAGGTGGCAGAGGTCTTGGGTATTGGCGACAATCCCGAGCTGGAGACGCGCGCGGTGATGGTCAAGTTCGACCTCAAGGGGGAGTTTGAGCCCGATACGCTGGCTGAGGCCAAGGCGGTGCCTCCGACCGTGACCCCGGAGATGATGGCGGGGCGGACCGACCTGCGGGCGATCAACACAGTAACCATTGATGGCGAGGATGCCAAGGACTTTGACGACGCCATCTCGGTAGAGCGGATTAAGGGCGACAAGGAACTGCTCCGGGTGGGCGTGCATATCGCCGATGTGTCGTACTACGTGGCGGAGGGGACCAGCCTCGATGAGGAGGCGCGCGAGCGGGCCACCAGCGTCTATCTGCCGGGCCGGGTGCTGCCGATGCTCCCGGAAGAGCTCTCCAACGGCATCTGCTCGCTGATCGAAAAGGCACCTAGATTGGCGCTGTCGGTGCTGATCGACATCACCCTTGCCGGTGAGGTAAAGGGCGTCAAGTTCAAGGAGGCGGTGATTCAGTCCGACGCCCGCCTGACCTACGAGCAGGTGCAGGTGCTGGCCGAGGGCGGGCGCCTGCCGCACGGCTACCGGAAGCTCGAGCGCGACCTTAAGCTCCTCTTGGAGTTGACCCAGACCATACGCCAGCAGCGCTTAGGGCAAGGGGCGCTGGATTTTGACTTCACCGAAGCCAAGGTCGATGTCGATGAGACAGGTGCGCTGCACCTGCTGCCGATCCGCTCCAATCAGGCCCGGCAGCTGATCGAGGAGCTGATGCTGCTGGCTAACCGCCTAGTGGCCCAAGAGCTCTCTAAGCGCGATATCCCGGCGCTGTACCGCGTCCATGAAGATCCAGCCGAGAGCAAACTGCAAGCCTTGCAGCGCTCGCTCGGCAAGCTCGGCTACGAGCTGGATCTGGCTAAGGCCGGCCCGCCAGAGCTGCAAGCCATTCTCCGGCGGGCGGCTGGTAAGCCCGAGGCGCAACTGGTTAACACCTTACTGCTCCGCTCGCTCAAGCAGGCGCGCTACAGCGCTGAGAACCTTGGCCACTTCGGGCTGGCCTTCGAAAACTATCTGCACTTCACCAGCCCCATCAGGCGCTACCCCGACCTGGTGGTACACCGCGTGCTGCGCGCGCTATTGCAGCACCGGTTATCGCCCACCTTAAAGGAGCGGCTCAAGAGCGATTTTCCCAAGCTGGCCGAACACGCCAGCGCGCGCGAGCGGGTCGCCGAGGAGGCCGAGCGCGACCTAAACCGCTACTTCCATGCCCGTTGGGCCAAGGAGCAGATCGGCCAGGAGTTTGCCGGCGTCATTACCGGCGTCACTAACTTCGGCGTGTTCGTAGCGTTACCTAACGGTATTGAAGGGCTGGTCCACGTCTCACATCTCGAGGATGATTACTACCTGTACCTTGAGGACAGCCTGATGCTCTACGGCAAGCACACCCGCCGCAAGTTCCGCCTGGGCGATCGGCTGGCGGTCAAAATTTTAGCGGCTAACGCCATGAGCCGCCAGATCGATCTACTCCCGGCTGATATGGAGCTGCCCGAGCTCGAGCCCGAGCCTGAGACCCGGCCCAAGAGCATTAAGGCGCCGCGCCGTCAGCCGCTGCCGCCCTTTAAGCTCCCTGCGCCGCAGCCCGAACCCCCCCGCCGCAAACGGCGCGTGCTGGTCTTCGGTAAGCGCTAGCATGCGGCCCTGCGCGGCATGTCGGCAGGTGTTCGCCGCCGACACCGAGCCCGCAGCTCCGGTAACCTGTCCAGCATGTGGGCACCAGGGGCCGCCAGCGCGTTTAATGCGCGTCAGTGCTCCGCCTGACCTCGAGACCTTTGTGCGCAACTGGTGCCAGGCTAGAGAACCTCGCTCGCCCCCTGGCTAGCCATTGTCACTGTGACTTGGGGTGTTAGGCTGGTCCGCTGCTGGTAGTGTGCTGTTACCTCGGCAACAAAGGCTGTTATCTGCGCCTCCGCTACTAGCGCCACGGCGCAGCCGCCGAAGCCGGCGCCGGTCATGCGGGCGCCAAAGCAGCCGGAGTGGGCTTGCGCCGTCTCAACCATGGCATTTAGGGCTGCACTGCTGACCTCGAAGTCGTCGCGCAGGCTGGCGTGGCTGGCGTTCATGAGCTGCCCCAACCGGACGCTGTCGCCCCGGCGCATCGCCTCAGCGGCCTGCAAGGTGCGCTCGTTTTCGCTGACTACATGCCGGGCGCGTTTGGCCATTAACGGCTCGAGCTTGTCAGCAGCGGCGCTGAACTGCGCTAGCGACACGTCGCGCAGGGCGGCCACGCCAAAAAAGCGGGCTGCCGCTTCGCACTGGCGGCGGCGTTCGTTGTAGGCCGAGTCGACCAGGCCGCGGCGAGTGGCGGTGTCTAAGATCACCACTTGTGAGCCGGGCGGCAGCGGCACGGGCGTTAGCTCCAGCGAGCGGCAGTCGATAAGCAGGGCGTGCCCGGCGACACCGGCGGCGCTAACCAGCTGATCCATAATGCCGCAGTTGACCCCTACCCAGCGGTTTTCGGCCCGCTGCGCCAGTTGGGCCATGCGGGCAGGCTCCCAGGCGAAGCCGGAGACCACCTGAAAGGCCTTAGCCACCGCCAGCTCGAGCGCTGCCGAGCTAGATAGGCCCGCTCCGCGCGGCACATCGCCGCTAATGACCCCGTCGAAGCCTTGCAACTCTAGGCCCGCTTCTTGTAGCGCCCAGGCCACTCCCTTGGGGTACTCGAGCCAGCCGCTGGCCTGCTCCAAGTGGTCCAGATCGAACTGGCCTTCGCTATTAAACTCCAGCGCGTGTAGCTGCACCCGGCGGTCGTTGCGGGGCCGCAACGCGATCCACACCGCCCGCTCAATAGCTAGCGGCAGCACGAAGCCGTCGTTGTAGTCGGTGTGCTCACCGATCAAGTTGACCCGCCCCGGCGCCCGCACCAGCTGCTTGGCGGCCTCTCCGAAGCGCGCCATGAAGGCTTGCTGCAACGCCTGCTTCATGCTTGCCGGTAGTGGACGTCGCTAAGCGACGCCAGGCGTTGGGCGGCCTGTTCGGGGGTCAGGTCGCGCTGTGCTTCGCACAGCAGTTCATAGCCGACCATGAACTTCTTCACGGTGGCCGAGCGCAACAGCGGCGGATAGAGATGGGCGTGCAGCTGCCAGTGGGACAGGTCACCCGGTTCGAACGGCGCACCGTGCCAGCCCATGGAGTAGGGGAAGCTGGTCTCAAAGAGATTATCGTAGCGGGTCAGCAAGCGCTTCAGTATGGCGGCCAGGGCGTCGCGCTCGCGGTCTGCGATTTCCGGCAGGCGCAACACTTGGCGGCGCGGCAGGATTAGCGTCTCAAAGGGCCACACCGCCCAATAGGGCACCAGCGCCAACCAGTGGTCGTTTTCAATGACGATCCGTTCAGCCCGGTCGGCCTCCAGGCGGGCATAGTCCAACAGCAAAGGGGTGTGGTGTTGCTCCCAGTACGCCCGCTGCCGCACATCCTCTTTTTCGATCAGCGTCGGCAGAGCGCTGCTGGCCCAGATCTGCCCGTGCGGATGGGGGTTGCTGCACCCCATAATCGCCCCTTTGTTCTCAAAAACTTGTACCCAGCGATACTTTGCGCCCAGCTCGGTGGTCTGATCGGACCACAGGTCGACCACGGTCCGGATCTCCTGAAGCAGCATCTCGGGCAGGGTGAGATCGTGGCGCGGTGAAAAGCAGATCACCCGGCAGGTCCCCTGCACGCTCTCAATGGTTAGCAGCGGGTGCGTCTCAGCCGCTTCGGGAACCTCCGGCAAGAGGGCCGAAAAGTCGTTGGTAAAGACAAAGGTGCTCTCATACTGAGGGTTCTTAACGCCCCCGGCGCGGGTGTTGCCGGGGCACAGGTAGCAGCTCGCATCATAAGCGGGGCGGGTTTCCTGGGCGGTCTTTTCGATCTGGCCTTGCCACGGCCGCTTCATGCGGTGGGGCGAGACCAGCACCCACTCGCCGGTGAGTGGGTTCTGACGCCTATGCGGATGATCAGCGGGATTAAACATTGTGACCTTTCTCGCCTGAGTAGGCAGCGCGGCGGGCGCCGCAGGAGTCGCGCACGATTAGCTCGGTGTCCAGCAGTAGCCGAGGGTTGGGCACCGGTCTCCCTTCAATCAGGTCGAGTACCATCTCGCCTGCCAACCGCCCCTGCTCGGTGGCCGGGGCGCGCACCGTAGTCAAGGGGGGCGCGGTGTAGGCGGCGGTGGGGATATCGTCATAGCCGACTACAGCCATATCCTCAGGGATGCGCAGGCCGCGCTGGTGAAGGGCGGCTAGCGCCCCGAGGGCTATGGTGTCGTTACCGGCGAAGAGTGCCGTTGGATAGGGCCGCTCGGCCAGCAGCGAGCGCATCGCCGCAAAGCCGCTGGCGGCGCTGTGGTTGCCGCGCCTTACCAGCGCGGGGTCGGCGAGTAGGTCGGCCATAAGCAGCGTGCGGCGGTAGCTCTCCAGCCGCCGATCAGATGAGCCGTAGCCTAGGGGAGCGAAGGTGATGTGTGCGATGCGCCGGTGGCCGAGGTTAATGAGGTGCCGCACGGCCTCCCGCACGCCGGTGCGGTGGCTCACCGAATGGTTGGGCGGAGCCTTGTAACCGCCCGCCTCTCGCAGCTTGCCAAGGGTAACCAGTGGGAACCCCTCCTGGTTGAGCTGACGGAGCCCTTCATCGTGAGGGCGGGGGTTGATAACTACCAGGCCGTCGATCTGCTTGGCCCTGACCAGCTCGATATAGACATCCGGTTGACTGACATCTTCGGGTGTTTCGACCAGGGTGCGGAACCCCCGCTCGCGGCTGACTTTAATCAAACTGTATAGCACCTGGGGGATAAACGCGTCTACCAGCAGGTGCTCGGCATGGTTGACGATCAGGCCGACGGTGCCCGTGCGCCCGCTGGCCAGCGTGCGGGCGGCGGCATCCGGCACATAGCCCAGCTCGAGCGCTGCCTGCAAGACCCGCGCCCTAGTCCGTTCTGCAAACTTCATCCCCGGCGCGTTGTTGAGGATTAAAGACACCGTGCTGCGCGACACCCCGGCCCTCTTGGCAACCTGCTGGCTAGTGGAGCGCTTGGTGACTGAAGGGGTGGTTCTGGACATGGCCGCCGGCCTGCTAGCTTATCACCTAACCGCCCCGCAGCGTATCGGGTAAGCTGCCGTGCGCGGCCAACAGCTCATCGACCATGGCCCAGATCTCGTCGATGCTTAGCTCTGCTGCGGTGTGCGGGTCGAGCATGGCGGCGTGATAGACATGTTCACGCTTGCCGGATAGCGCCGCTTCGACCGTTAGGGCCTGCACGTTGACATTGGTCTGGATCAAGGCTGCCAGTTGCGGCGGCAGGCTCCCGATACGGGTCGGTTGAACGCGGTTCTTATCGACCAGGCAAGGTACCTCGACACAGCAACCGTGCGGCAGGTTATCGATCAAACCGTGGTTTAACACGTTGCCGTAGATCACGCTGGGCTGACCCGTCTCGCAGCTATGGATGATGGTGGAGCCGTATTCGAGGCTGCGCTTGACCTCATTAAGATGGGCGAAGCTAGCTACTGTGTGCTCAACCGAGCGTGGCATCACCGTGATGCTCTTTGCCGCGATGGCCTGCCGCAGTGCTTGGGCATCGACTGAACCGGGCTCTTTAAGCTCCTGCTCAATAAAACCCCAGGCGACTTCGTAGACTTCGCAACGGCCCGGATACTCGTCAAGCGGGATGTTGAAGCGCTTTAACAACTCAGGCCGGTCGCGTTTGATGAACCACGGGACGTATTCCGCGAAATGCTCGCTCGACTCGGTCACGAAGTAGCCGAGCCGCCTAAGCATCTCGTAGCGGACCCGGTTCCAATCGGGCACCCGGCCCTCACCAATGACCCGGTGCAGGGCAGGGTAGAGGTCCTGGCCGTTACGTTCGAACTTGAGGTAAAAAGCCAGATGGTTGATGCCGGCGGCCAGGTAATCGATCTCGTTGGCCGGTATGCCGAGATCTTTGGCCAGCTCATGTGCCGTGCCCTGGACGCTGTGGCACAGGCCCACAGTAGGAATCTTGGAGGCGCGGTTTAAGGCCCAGGTCACCATGGCCATAGGGTTGACGTAGTTGAGGTGCAAGACCCCAGGGCACAGCCGCTCCATAGCGCGGACCATCTCCAACATCACGGGGATCGTGCGCAGCGCCCGCATAATGCCGCCGATGCCCAAGGTGTCGCCGATGGTTTGCCTGAGGCCGTACTTCTTTGGGATCTCGAAGTCGATGACCGTCGCGGGTCGATAGCCGCCGACCTGGATCATGTTGATAGCGTAATCAGCGCCGTCAAGCGCCCGCTCCCGGTCGGTGGTGACCTCCAAGGTGGGCTTCACGCCGAGGGCGGCTGCGACGCGGCGGCTGACTTTCTCCGAGAGCTCGAGCCGCTTAGTGTCGATGTCAAAAAGGCTGATGGTGGCATCAGCTAGCTCAGGGTAGCTAAGAATGTCGCCGAGTAGGTTCTTAGCAAAGACCGTGCTGCCGGCACCGATGAAGGTAATCTTGGGCATCTACGCTCCTTAGGGGGTGGCCAACTTAGGCGGTAGCCAAGCCGCCTGTTCCGCTAGCATCTCTGTAACCATAGCGTGAATCTCCGGCAAGGTGAGGACGGCGGCGGTGAGCGGATCTAACATTATCGCGTGAAAAACAGCGTCGCGCTTACCGGTTAGCGCTGCCTCGACGATGAGCTCCTGCACGTTGATGTTAGTGCGGTTTAAGGCGGCTAGCTGGGTCGGCAGGGCGCCGACGGCAGTCGGTTGGATGCCGTTGCCGTCTACTAAGCAGGGCACCTCGACGCAGCACTCGACCGGTAGATTGGTGATGAGCGCACGGTTAGGCACGTTGCCGTTGATGCGGATGGGGCGATTGGTCTCGATCGCCTCCATGATATACGAGCCGTACTCGTTGCTGCGCAAGGGCAAGGGCTTGTTGCCCGCAATTAGCTCCTGATAATCGTCCTGGGCAGCAGCAAGCCTGCTGAGGCAGTGGTTTAAGTAACCGCCCGTGCGGCCTAGGCCGTACCAGCTGTTACGCGGGTCCTTAAAGCGGGGGACTAACTCCGTTTCAACCATCCGGGCGCTTTTGCGGAAGTAGGGGACATATTCGCTGGCATGTCCGCTCGACTCGGTTACAAAATAGCCGAAGGATTTCATCAGGTCGATACGCACCGGCTCCTGAGCGTAGATCTCATCGCGCTCGAGCACTTCCCAGAGGAGCGGATAGAGATCCTCCTGACCGCGACGGAACTCGAGGAAGAAGGCCTGATGGTTAATTCCGGCGCAATGGTAAACCACCTCCTGATAAGGGACGCCGATCCAGCTGGCTAGCATTTCGCTAGTGCCCTGCACGCTGTGACAGAGCCCCACTAGCGGGCGGCCGGTAGCCGCGCTCACCGCCCAGCAGTTGGCCGCCATCGGATTGACGTAGTTCAGCAGCAAAGCCTCAGGAGCCAGCTCATCCAGCTCCCGGCACAGGTCAAGTAGCACCGGGATGGTCCGTAAAGCGCGAAAGACGCCGCCCGGCCCCAAGGTGTCGCCGACGCACTGCTCGATACCGTAACGCTGCGGGGTAGCGATATCCAATTGGTAGGCCTCGAGCCCTCCCTGCTGAAAGGTGGTGACGACGTAGTCAGCCCCCCGTATCGCTTCCCGACGGTCGGTGGTGGCTTCGACCCTAGCCCTTAGGCCGCGGCCAGCTATTAGCGCCTGCACCAGGTCTAGCGCCTGTTTAAGCCGCTTTTCATCGACGTCCATCAGGGCAATAGTGCTCTCCTGGAGGGCCGGCGTCAGCAAGATGTCGCTGCAAAGGTTGCGGGTAAATACCACACTGCCCGCGCCGATAAGGGTGATTTTAGGCATATGTCTCCTTAAAAGACCGTTTAGGCAGCTCAACTGTACTCGGGCAGCCAGTCCCCGTGAGCCGCGATGAGTTCATCAATTAGCGACCAGAGCTGGCCCAGATCAAGCTCAGCCGCCGCGTGCGGGTCGAGCATGGCGGCATGATAGATGTGCTCGAGCTTGCCCGTAAGAGCTGCCTCCACGGTCAGCGCTTGCACGTTGATGTTGGTCTGCATCAAGGCTGCCAGCTGCGGCGGCAGAGAGCCGATGCGGGTAGGCTGGATGCCGTTTTTATCGACCAAGCAGGGCACTTCGACGCAGCAACCGGGCGGCAGGTTGTCGATTAAGCGCTGGTTGCTGACGTTGCCGTAGACGACTCTCGGCTGCCCGGTCTCCAGGCTATGGATGATTAGGGAGCCGTACTCATGGCTGCGGCGCACCTCGAGCGGCTCCTCGAGCCTGACTCGCTGCTCCTCCCACTCTTTGATCTGCGCCTCGCAGCGGCGGAGATACTCATCGAGCGGGATGTTGAAGCGCTCAATGAGATCGGGGCGGTCGCGCTTGATAAAGTAAGGGACGTACTCCGCCAAGTGTTCGCTCGACTCGGTCACGAAGTAACCGAGCCGCCTTAGCATCTCGTAGCGCACGCGATTCCAGTCGGGCACGCGGCCCTCGTCGATGACCTGGCGGATTAGCGGGTAGAGGTCCTGGCCGTTACGTTCGAATGTGAGATAAAAGGCCAGATGATTGATGCCTGCTGCCAGATAGTTGATCTCGTCGATGGGGACACCAATATCGCGCGCCAGCTGTTCAGCCGTCCCCTGAACGCTATGGCATAAGCCGACGGTGGTAATGTGGCTGGCGCGATTTATGGCCCAGCAGTTCATCGCCATCGGGTTGACGTAGTTGAGAAAGGTAACGGTGGGGCAGAGCCGCTCCATGTCGCGCACCATTCCCAACAAGACCGGGATGGTTCTCAAAGCGCGCATGATCCCGCCGATGCCCAAAGTGTCGGCGATCGTCTGCCGGAGGCCGTATTTTTTGGGGATCTCGAAGTCGATCAAGGTGGCGGGCCGATAGCCGCCGACCTGGATCATGCAGATGGCATAATCGGCGCCATCCAGGGCATGCTCGCGGTCGGTGGTTGCCTCAAGCTGCGGCCTCGCTCCGAGCGCTGCTGCCAACCGGTGAGCTACGGCCTCAGAGGTTTTAAGCCGCTCACTGTCGATATCATAGAGGCTGATGCTGGCGCTGCTAAGTTCGGGAAAGCTTAAGATGTCACCGAGTAGCTTCCTGGCGAAGACCGTGCTGCCGGCGCCGATGAAGGTGATCTTGGGCATAGAGCAAGGCTCCTCTGAGTCAATACGGCTGAGTTTTGATAGATCAGATGGTGAAAAGTCGGGTAGGAATCAACCTCCTCAATCGCGCTCAAACGGTCGAGGTAGCGTCTACGGCATCTCTCAGCCCGTCGCCAAGAAAATTAAAAGCGAGCACCGTCGCGAGAATGGCAATGCCGGGTAGTAGTAGCCAAGGGTACCGGCCTATGGTTTCTAGTGTAGAGGCATCACTCAACAGCACACCCCAACTGACCAGTGGCGGTTGAATGCCCAGGCCCAAAAAGCTCAGAGCGCCTTCCGCTAAAATGAGATCCGGCACAGTAATGGTTAAAACGACAACGATGTGACTGACAACGTTTGGCAAGACATGCCGGAAGACGGTGTAAAGGTGCGTGGCACCGAGAGCTTGGGCGGCCATCACGAACTCCTCTTCGCGATAAGAAAGCACCTTACCCCGCACCTCACGGGCCAAGACCGGCCAGCTGAGCAAGGCGAAGATCATGATAATGCCGATAAAGACGCCCAAGGGTGGCCACTCCACCGGGATGGCTACGCTGAGTGCCATGAAGAGCGGCAGTGTCGGGAAACTCAACAAGAGTTCGATAATGCGCTGCACGACCATGTCAAACCAGCCGCCGAAGTAACCCGACAGCGCGCCGATAATGGCGCCTAGTAGGGCGCTGACTATAGCCCCTAATAGCGCGACACTCATCGACACTTGACCGCCGAAAATAATCCGACTGAATAGATCCCGTCCCAATTTATCGGTGCCCAGGACGAAGATCGACCCGCCTTCGGCCACACCAAAAAGATGGATGTCGGTGCGGATCAGCCCAAAGAGGGTGTACTCCCAGCCACGCACGAAGAAATGGAGGTGATAACGCCGACTGGTATCTTCGATAAAGGTGCGTTGCCAGGTGTCGGGGTCGAAGCCGGGGGTCAGCGCGTAGGTAAAGGGCCGCAGATGAAAGCGCCCCTCGTGGTCGATAAAGCGGATGGGTTGTGGTGGCACATAAGCCTTGCCGAGGCGAATCTGATTGTGGTCGTAGGGCGCGAAAAAGGGCGCAAATACGGTAACAATTACCAGGGCCAGCACCATAACGCCACCGACTTTGGCCATCGGACTGCGCAGAAAACGCCGCCGGGTAAGCTCCAGGGTCGAGGTGCCTTTGACCTTCTCCTTACTAGTGCTCTGGGCCGACTTGGTATTAGTCATAGCGTATCCTCGGATCTACCCAGCTAAGGGCGATATCAGCTAATAGGTTGCTGATTACCAGAACGATGGCCAAGAGCATCAGGAACGAACCGGCCAGATACATGTCTTGAGTGTTGAGCGCAGCGAGAAAGACCGGACCCATGGTCGGCAGATTCAGTACCGTGCTGGCGACAAGTTCACCGCTCAGGAGGAAAGGCATGGTTACGCCGAGGTACATGACGATAGGCTGGATGGCGTTGCGCACCGCGTGTTTATAAATGACGCTGCGGGGAGCTAGTCCTTTGGCTTTGGCTGTGCGCACGTAGTTGCTGTTCAGGACGTCGAGCAAATTGGCGCGCATGACGCGCATGTTGCGTGCCGTTCCGGCTAGTCCGACAACCAGCACCGGCACCCAAAAATGCTGCAAGAAGTCGACAAACCGACTCCAGCTCCAGGGAGCCAGGGCATACTCCGGACTAAAGAACCCGCCTACATGTTGACCGAAATGAAAAGCGAGCACGTACATTAAGATCAGGGCCAAAAAGAACCCCGGCATCGAAAGCCCTATAAAGGCGAAAAGAGTTGCAGCGTGATCCCCCCAGCTATAACGGTGAGTGGCCGAATAGATACCGATCAAGACCCCGATTAGCACCGAGATAAGGTGGGCGCTGAGGGCGACCAGCAACGTCATGCCGAAGCGTTGCCAGATAACCTCGCTGACCGGCCTGCGGTACATAAACGAAAAGCCAAAGTCGCCGCGTGTAACGATAGCGCTGATCCAGCGACCATAGCGGACCAGGAAGGGCTGATCTAGACCATAGATCGCGCGCATGCGATCGGCAAGCTGACGCGCTTCTGCTGGGCTCATGCCGGCTTGAGCCACCAGCACATTTTGCATAGTGGTCATGTAGTCACCGGGCGGTGCATTGATAATGACAAAAGAGAAGAAGCTGATCAAGATGAGCGTCGGCACCGCGTAAATGAGACGGCGTACGATAAACTTAAACATCAAGAGGCTCCCTATTATGAGTAGGGACGACCTATGGGGTCGTCCCTACAGCGGTCACCGCTAGCGGCTCCAGGCCCGATTCTGATAGTCCTCAGCGGTTGGGATAAGGTCGAGGTGCCGAGGGGCTACTTGCAGCTCGCTTGGGACCCAAGCTATCCACGGCATGTTCTCCATGCCCCATTCGTACATGAAGGTCGGCAGGTCGTCGGGGATGTTGCGCAGCCGCTTGTGAACAGCGAGGCCGGCGCGGGCTTCATAAAGCCCCAGAGTGTAGATGTTACCGACGTGGAGGTCGAGGAGTTCATGGAAGATGGCTGTTCTGCGCCCCGGGTCGATGGTAAAGCGGGCTTCGTTGAGTAGCGCTTCCATTTGGGCTTCAAAAGGCAGCAGCTCGCGGCCACCCGGACCTGCCTGGTGCCACACCGGATCGCCTAAGGTGGCCGGGCCGAACACGCCCATATGCACGTCCGGGGTGGGGACATCGAGCCGATCGATAAACAGGTCAAATGTGCCCGCCGTGAGGGTCGCTTCCAAGGGACCCCCTACGAGCGTCCTGAGTCTGAGGTCGATGCCTACCGCCCGGAACAGGGCAACTAGGGCCTGACCCGCATCGATAGCGGCGGCTACGTCTCCAGACGCTAACACCTCGATAATCAGATTCTGACCGGCTACTAGCGTCCCTTGGGGCCAGTTCAAGATGCCGTCCCCATCGGTGTCGCGGAAGCCGAGTCCGGCCAAGAGCTCGCGGGAACTATCAGGGTTAAAGGCGTAGAGCTCTGCGTAAGGGGCCACAATGCTCTCTTCGAAGAAGGGAGACCCCGATTGGTAGCCGCCGAACCATCCCTGAGTCAGCGGGCCAGGGAAGGCCGCCGCAGCCAGGCCGTCACGATCGATGGCCTGCGACAAAGCCTGCCGGAACTCAAAGGTGCGGAACATCTCCCGCAGCGCCATCCTTCTGGGATCCTCAGCGCCCAGCATAGTGGAGAAGTTCATCAGCAGACGGAAGCCGATTCGGAAGTCCTCGAAACGCAGAGTAAAGTGCGCATCAGGGGCTCTGGCGCCCTCAAACATCATGCCGAAGATGGCCGGGTTCTCGACGTTGTCCCGGTCGCCGCGGTCAGCGATCAAGTTAAAGGTCCGCTGAACGCCACTGCGTGCTTCGGAGAACCAGACCTCGCTCTTGTAAGGGAGCTGTCTTCCTTCTTCATCCACCATCCAGAAGTATGGATTGCGGACCAGGACGAGTATCTCACCGGGTCGGTAGATGACGGGAACGAAGGCGCCAAGCGTTACTGGAGGTAGGTCTTGTGGCGGGGCAGACGTGAGCAGATCCATGTACGTCATCGCCGGATTGAAGGCGGGGTGCCAGTGCGAGAAGACGTGCTTGGGCATGATTGAAAACTGGAGGTAGCCCATGGAGTGGAACGCGGCCATTGGGAAGGGTGCGCCGAAGTGGAAGCGGATCGTGAAGTCATCGACCTTCTCAAGCTGCGTGACTTTGCCGCCGAAGGTCCAGGTGCTGGCACTCGCCCAGCTCGGAACGTTAGGATCCAGGATGTAGTGGTTAAAAGTAAACAGCACGTCATCAGCAGTAAAAGGCGTACCGTCAGACCAACGCGCCCCCTCGATCAGGTTCATGGTGAGCTGATGGCCGTCTTCTGACCACTCCCAGCTCTTGGCCAGCATGGGAGCCGGTTCCGGAGTCTCCATCATCCACATGGGGAAAAGGTCGACAAGCCCGACTTGCACCATCTCATTGACGCCGAACCAGCCCTGGGTCTGGCCGGCGCCCCAGTTCCAGCTTTCCACCGGAACCGCGAAGGTATCGCGCCAGACGCCACCAAAAACGCCAGGACCATCTACCATTTGGCCGCTTTTCATGATCCTCGGCTCGCGGGGTAGCCGCTCCGAAACAGGCGGCAGCAGTCCCGCTGCAACCAGTGCCGCTAGTTCGGGTGCCTCGGTGTAGCTTGGCAGAGCGCGATACTGCACGATATCGACAAGCTGTAGCCTGCCGCGCAAAGACCGCTCAGGATCTGGCTCTTGGCCAAAGCCCAAGGGGATGAGCAGAAGGCCGACTAAGAGAACTGCCATCACTTTCCACAACGGGTGCTTTCCAGACATATAAAGTCCTTTCGCCGAGAAATCCTACTGAACATCGCAGCCTTTTGGAACCGTCTCAATACTCTCTACATAGCACCTCCCAAAACATCTTGCAGGCACTGGTTGTCCAGCGCATTTTCCCGACTCGCTATCGCAAGGTCTAGCCCCATCGTTGTCACTGCAAGCCCTTTAAGGATCGCTTAGGCGCGTCCCACAGCGTTGCAGGCTGTCCCACAAGACCTCTTTCCGGCGGGGTTTGCCAGGATATCCCCAATAATGCTAGCCGAATTAACGCGAGTTAATAACCCGTGCCAGCAGTGTACAGTGAAGCTCATGCCACTGTCAAGACCGGTGCGGTGTGCCCTTCGTACAGTCGCTAGCAAAGACGCTCGGCCAAGGCGGGACATATCTACCGTATTCCCGGTGCTACACTCGCCGGCATGTGGCTGTGCTGGTTCGCCAAGGCGTCCCTGAGGAGCCGCCGCTAATGGAGCTCCTCATGCGTCTGTTCGAGCGCACCCTGTGGGGGAGCCGACTGTTTATCCTCGTGGCGATACTGGTGCTGATGCTGGCCTGGCTGGTGATGCTCTTTATCAGCACGGTCGATGTCATCTTCCTTTTTGGCCGGGTGGGTGGTTACCTTAACCTGGCGCTGGCTACCGCCGAACGGGATGCGCTGCGCATCTATCTCATCTCCACCATCATCGGCGTGGTCGATGGTTATCTCATCGCTTCGGCGCTGTTTTTACTGTCGATCGGCTTATACAAGCAGTTTGTCGGTAACATCGACGAGATCGAGGGTTCGGAGATCGCCAACCGCATCCTTGACGTGCGTTCGTTTGAAGACCTCAAGGTGAGGCTGGCGCGGGTAATCGTGCTAATCCTGATGGTCAAGTTCTTGCAAGAAGGGCTGCGCGTTAGCTACCAGACGCCTCAGGACATGCTCTTTCTCGGTATCGGAGTGGTGCTCATCAGCGGCGCGGTGTTCTTAAGCCATATCGCTGGCAAGGGTGGGCACTGATAGCAGGTATCATCTGGTTTGATCCTGCGGGTGCTCGCAGGACTGCGAATCGTTCTCTATCCTGCGGTTTACTCGCAGGACGCCTTTGCAGAGATGATGCCTGCGCTAAGGCGACTCAGTATTTGTGAAAACCGCTGTGAGTAGGGCTAGTAGCTAAAAGGTCACCTCGAAGCTTGCGGTTCTTTGTGAAAAAGTGGTTGACAGCTAAGTGGCTCCCCGCGTAGACTTCCGGATAGCGCCAAGCTCACTCCGGCTGCTTTAACCGTGTGTGTCTAATCAGCTGGCCTTTCGCAAACGATTGCGAAGCTTGGTCGACAGGAGGTAATATGAAACGCTTAACCCTTTTCTTAGCCGTGCTCGCCCTGGTCGGCTTCAGCCAGGCACAGACGTTGCGCGTCTGGGTGTGGGATATCAACAAGCCCGCGCTCGAGAGCACCATCGCCAGCTTCCAGGAGCTGCATCCCGGTGTTGAGGTGATCATCGAGGACATCGGTAACCAGAACGCCTTCGACCGCGGCCTGGCCGGCTGTGCTGCCGGCGGCATCGACTTGCCCGATGTCTACCTGGTCGAGAACAACGAAGCCGAAGTGTTCTGGGCGCAGTTCCCGGACTGCTTTACCGACCTACGCACGCTGGGCGCTGAAGCGCTGCGGCCTGCCTTCCCCGAGTTCAAGTGGGCCGAGCTGATGATGGACGGTGCCATCTACGCCATTCCCTACGACTCCGGCCCGACCGCCATCTTCTATCGCCGCGACCTCTATCAGCAAGCCGGTATCGATGTTGACGCCATCGAGACCTGGGACGACTTCATCGCCGCGGGGCAGCAGATGCTCGCGGCAACAGGTGGCGCGGTGCGCATGGGCACGGTCGCTAAGGGTGCCGATGACGAGTGGTTCCGGATGCTGGCTAACCAGAACGGCTGCTTCTACTTCGACCTGGCAGGTGAGAGCGTGACCGTCAACCAGCCCGGTTGCGTGCAGGCGCTCGACACGCTCAAGCGGCTGGTCGATGCCGGGGTGCTGGCCATCGGCGGTTGGGTCGAGCAGATCCAACTCATCCAGAACAGCGCGGTCGCCTCGGCCTTCTTCGGCTCCTGGTACGGTGGCGTAATCCAGGCCGAAGCTCCTGACCAGGCGGGCCTGTGGGGTGTCTACCTCACTCCGGCGCAAGAGCCCGGCGGCGTGCGCGCTTCCAACCTGGGTGGTAGCGCCCTGGCAATCCCGGCCTCCTCGCAGAACCAGGAGCTAGCTTACGACTTCATCGTTAACGCTCTGGCCAATGTTGATAATCAGATCCATATCCTGGCCAACTATGGCCTCACCCCCTCGCTGCTGGCGACGCTCGAGCACCCCTACCTTGATGAGGGTGTACCGTTCTTTGACAACCAGCCGGTTTGGCGACTGATCCTCGGCACCCTGGGCGAAGTTCCACCGGCCCGCGGCACCGAGTTCTTCCAAGAGGCCCGTAACATCCTGACAGCAGTGGTATCTGACTACCTCGATGGCCGTCACCCGAGCGCCCAAGCAGCGCTCGATACCGCCGCGCGCCAGATCTCTAGCGCTACCGGCTTGCCGATCGCCCCGTAAAAGACCCAGGCAGGGGGCGGGTGCGCCCGTCCCCTGACCTACCCTCAGGAGGCAGTGCTCTATGACAGTATGGCCGTTAAGGCAGAGTAACGGGTAAGGGGTCTGGCTGTGATACGTGGCCGCTGGCTCAAGCACCTTGCCCCTTACGGGTTTTTGACACCGTTTTTAGTATTTTTTGCCATCTTTTGGGTTTGGCCGATCTTTTACTCGCTCTATTTGAGTTTCTTGCGCACTCGCCGCCCACCGTGGGTGTGGGATCCTGGCTTTAACTGGGGCCGCCTCATCGGCGACGAATTCTTCTGGCAGGCGTTTTGGAACACGCTACTGATCCTGGGCGTACAGGTGCCGCTGATGCTGGCGCTGGCGTTGTCGCTGGCGGTCGCCTTCAATTCACCGCTACTGCGCGCCAAGGGCTTTTTCCGCTTCGCCTTTTTCGCCCCGCTGGTGCTCGGCGCGGTCCCCTACTCAGCGGTGTTCCGCCTCATCTTTAATGCCGACTTTGGTATCTTGAACTACTTCTTGGGGCTATTTGGCATCCCCTCGGTGGCATGGCTGTTCGAGCGAGCGCCAGCCATGCTGACTATCATCGTGGCGCTAACCTGGCGCTGGACCGGCTATAACGCCATTATCTTGCTGGCTGGGCTACAGAATATCCCGCTCTCCCTTTATGAAGCAGCGCGCATCGATGGGGCTAGAGGCTGGCAGCAGTTTGTCTATATCACCCTCCCGCTGCTGAAGCCGGTGCTGCTCTTTTGCTTCGTGCTCTCTACCATCGGCACGATGCAGCTGTTTACCGAACCGTGGCTGATCACTACCACCGGACCGGCGGGCGCTACCGAGACGCTGGGCACCTATCTCTACAAACAAGCCTTCAGAGCGGTTAACTTCGGCTACGGCTCAGCCATCGCCTACAGCATCGCCCTGCTGGCGGCAGTCTTCGCATTTATCCAGATCCGTCTGGCCGGGAGGGAGTCGTGAAGG
>Ga0207950_100216_pt1 | contig 21120 bp, 20 predicted proteins | sample Subbio11_8B_AprC_FD_184814 | JGI IMG/M metagenome (GOLD analysis project Ga0207950, IMG submission 184814) | Serpentinite rock and fluid subsurface biosphere microbial communities from McLaughlin Reserve, California, USA - CR11_8B_AprC (SPAdes) | ecosystem: Environmental > Terrestrial > Deep... | reverse complement strand
CGAGTTATTTACTCAAAATTACGGTCGATCCATTACAACCTGGTAAAAGCCCACAAAGCTTGAGGAATTTAATCCTACTCACCTACAATTACAGATCGTATTAATCGCCGATTGATAGGGTTGCAGGCTTATCCATTTTTCGTTGAGTTTCAAGGGCAGGTTGGGGCGTCTTCAAAAGTGTCGTCATCGCAGCAGCGAGAAGTAAAATTCCGGCTGCCAACAGGTAGGCATTGTTATAAACGCCATACATATCCTTAATTACTCCGGCAAGTTGGGAGAGCATGAAACCACCTAAACCCCAAGCGGTATAAACCATGCCATAATTTACGGCAAAATTCTTGGGGCCGTAATAATCCTTTGTAATAGCGGGGAAGACCGATAAGTTTGCGCCATAATTGACACCAATTAAAGCAACCATCAGCATGATTGCCGGTGTATTTGCCAGAGAGCTGCCAGTCACGATCCGAGAAAGCACCAAAATCAAACCAGCCTGAAAGATAAAAGCGATGATAAGTACTGTTTTGCGCCCAATTTTATCTGACAGGGTCCCATAAATCACCCGTCCCGCTCCATTACCCAGAGCTAAGGCCGACACCGCCACTGCGCTCACCGCCGCTAAACCAATTTGCTCAGTTACGATCGAGGCCAGATTTCCGATGACCATCAAACCAGCGCCTGACCCAAAAGCGAATGCAATCCATATGATGTAGAATTGCCAAGATTTAATGACCTCACGGGGTAAATAATCTGTCCGCTTTACCGCAGCCGACGCCTTAGCCGGGTTATTTACGACCGGAACAAAACCGGATGGTGGGAATTTAATGAATTGGGCAAAGCCCACCACGGCAATTAGCATACCTATTCCTAAATACAACATTGTAGTCTGAAGTCCAAGCGATGCAATCATGGAACGGGCCAATGGCGCTACCCAGGCGCTACCCATTCCAAAACCTGCCACCACAATTCCAGAGATCAACCCGGTCTTTGAAGCCGGAAACCATTTGAGTGCTGATGGACTGGCAGACGCATACACAAACCCGATACCCGAACCGAGTAAAACACCAAAAGCGGCGGTGTACACCCAAGGAGAGGTAGAGAGACTAGAAATAATTACACCTGAACCGGCTAAAATGCCCCCGGCGCTGACAATTACGCGCGGTCCAAAACGAACCAACAACCTGGCGCCAACGAATGTCATGATGGAAAAAACTACAATTGAAACAGAGTAAGGTAGTGTCTTTTGCGCTTCGGCCCAACCCCACTCTACGGGGATGTTAGCCTTGATGACGCTCCAGGCGTAGAGCACACCTAGAGCTAATAAGGCGCTTGTTCCTGCAAAGGTGACCAACAAACCTTTATTAGCAACAGGTGCTTCAGAGGGGGGTTTATTTTCCATGATTTTCTGATAGATCCTTTTTTAGTTATGATTAGATTTAACAAACGGTATGATTTTGTAGATCAGGCATGATCGTCAGAGTTGGCTGGCACGCATGGATTGGTTAAGGCAGACATTTCTATAAAAAAGATATTGTCTGACAACCTATTATATATGAGTTGTCAGACAATTGTCAAGCTTTTTGGATTAGATCCCTTGAAGATTTTTAGGGTGGTGAGTGGAAAAAAGCAAACCAGTTGGGGGGAAAAAATATTTATTGGCGTGCAAATTCAATGGCCGCTTTTATCTGGGCAAGGTGGGTTTGAAGGTGGAGTGGGCCTCCAGTCTCTCCGTACGCAACTCTCCAATACGTAGCTTTTTGCTGTCGAAAGCTTTCGGGCAAGCGTTCGAACAATTCTATTGTCTCTTTGCCTACCCGTTCAAATTCCAGACGGAGGTCTTCAAGGGTCGGGAAGACTGCAACGGTTGCCTGTACCCGGGCATGGATATTTCCGCCAAAATCGTCGTAATGTGGTTCCTGGCTGGTTACTACCTCGCTCAACCATTCCTGGTAACCACGTTCACCATGGATTAGGTGAGCGATAACCTCTTTGACATTCCATTCTTCAGGGGCTGGACGCTTCGATGCCTCAGCATCCGTGATCGCCTTAAGAATTAAATCGAGTTCAACCTGAGAATTCTTAACCCGCTTGCGAACGATTTCAACCAGGGCATTGAGGGATTGTGGCATTGGTGGGACAGGGCGGCCGGAGAGGGTCATCGGAGTGGTCTTTCGTTCAGACCCACGGTAGAATACAACTTCGACTGTATCGCCGGCGGAATGGGATTGGAGAGCAGCCGCCAGACTACCCCAGTCAACAACCTCTTTGCCGGCTAATTGGATGACAACATCGTCCTTAAGGAGACCGGCTTTGCGAGCGCCCATCCCTTCAATTGTGCCATCAAGACGAATGCCCTGGGTGACGGGTACACCGAGGAGGACTGCAACTTCTGGGTTGAAATCCGTGGTCATGATTCCTAGCATTGGACGACGGGTAAAACGTTGGTCTTCACCGGTGTCAAGCACAGAAGTAAGATTTTCAAGGCTGGTGACCCATCCTTTTTCAATCTCCTCAATGGTTTTCCTCCACTCGGGTCCAATGCCGACACCTTGTTGTTCGACTCGCACCAAAGTGGCTCCTTTTTCCTCGGAGAATGAAACCGTGACGGTTGTCGGGGTTGGTTCATCACGCCCATTCCAAAAAAGCGAAAAAGATTCGTTGGGCTGAAAGGCGAGAAAGTGTCCGGATGCATAAAACCCAGCATTCCAGCGAAAATAAAAGCGCCCACCGGCTTTGGGTTCGATTACGGAGGTGTCGCAAAACCATTCGCGAAGCAAGGTGGAATTGGTGAAGGCGCGAAATACCTGTGCAATGGAAGTTTTAACCGTTTGAGTGAAAACGAGAGTTCGTGGTTCTGCAGACATAAAGGGGCTCCTTTAAATAAAAATTGTTGGAGAAACGAGACACAAAAATCGGGGTAAACATGGAAAAATGTCCGCCCCAAGAGTGGTGACCACGGAGGGATCTGCTCTACCAACAGTATAGAGGGTTGTACTATAAAGTCAATGACTTTTAAAAGATGTGGTCTATAATCCCCAACGTTTCACTTTTTGCTCGGTGGTCATATCCAATCCGAGAGTACCGCCGGGGTTCATCAGGAAAGTGGGATCGAAATGCTTTTTGAGAGCGCGAATGATTTCCATTGTGGAACCACCGATTTGATCCTCGAGCCATGGGGCGGTTTGTTTCCCCAACCCGTGGTGATGGCTGATGGCAGCCCCCGACGTGCGGATCGTTTCGAGTAATCCGTAAAGAATTTCTAAATATTCCGGAATAGATTCCGTCCTGGTTATAAAAATAAAGTACAAATTACCCCCTTGAGGGTAAGCATGGGAAAGGTGGGTCATGCACACCATTCTTGGATGAGACTTTACAAAGGCACGCGCTTTTGCATGCACATCGGCCATTTGTGACCAAGTGACAGCGCATTCGAGGGTGTCGATGAGGATGCCAAAATCTTGCAGGTCATCACGCATATAGGGATCCAGAAACCGATTATGCTCCCATTTTCGGGTAATGGGCAGAAGGCTGACATCTAAGGCGCGTCGCTGTGTACACACGCGGCGAATAATGCGGCATATATTTTTCGTATAGCCATTTTCCCCGTCCGCTAAACCCAACAACAAGCAGCGCTGCATGGGCTTGTAACCCAACGTTTGTAAACCGAAATCGGCAATGGTGTCATGAACGCCGTACATCCGCATCGCAACATCCGTTTCTTCGGGGTCGGAAAGGCGAAATACTGAGGGAAGGCCACCCTCGCTTTGCAGGACTTCACGGCTGGCGTCGAGGGCGTCATCCCAATTTTTAAAAATGAAGCTAAATCGCCGGCGGTTGTGCGGCATTAGGCGAAAAATTCTTAATGTAACAGAGGTTAGGACACCGAAGACGCCTTCGGAACCCATCAGGATTTGGTCGATATCCGGACCGGTCGCTTTGCGCGGGTGAGGCAGTGTGCGGATGATGCCTGCCGGGGTCACCATTTCCTGGGCGAGGACGATATCCTCAATTTTGCCGTAATAGGTTGAGTTTTGACCTGCTCCCCGGGTGACCACCCAGCCACCGACCGATGAATACTCGAAGGATTGGGGAAAATGACCGCAGGTATAACAACCTTGAGCGCCCAGACGCTGCGGAGCGTTGTTCAGATGTTCTTCAAGTTGTGGTCCCCACATGCCAGCTTCAACCGTTATGGTTTGATCCGTTTCATTGAATGCGATGACGCGCCGCATGTGGACCGACATATCCAGGGTAATTCCGCCTCTGACCGCCTCCATCCCTCGGGTAACGCTGGAGCCTGCACCCCAGACATACAATGGGACATGTTCAGCCACACACCAATTAACTAAGGTGTGAACTTCAGCGGCGGAACGTGGCGCGACTACTGCATCGGGGATATTTTCGATGATTTTATGGCGTAATCGCAAAAGATCGATCATGCCTTTACCGTAAGATGCGCGTAAGCGCAAGAATGTGTCGAGAAAAATATTTTCACTTCCTGAAATCGATATAAGGGCATCGATTTGGGAAGAAGTCAGACCCATTGGGGTTTCAGGCATAACCGGATCGAGACCCAGATTTTTAGGGGAGGCAAAATCATCATCCGTCATCCCGAAAATCTCTTGCATCATCGTTACAAGGCCGCGATTGGGGTGTTTGTAGGCGTAAGGGTCACCCCATTTAAACAGAGCCCGATAAGAGTTTGGGGGGATTTGGCCTTTGTACCAGTTTGGGAGGGCAGGCTTTTGTTTGCTCATGGAGCATACTCGACAAAATGTAACGCTTTACAGAAGGAGTTTTACGCCACGGTTGACAACATTTTCCGCAAATTCGAATGCGAGTGCTGGATCGATGATGGTTCCTCCGAAGGGGAGGGTGGGTTGATTCCGCTGGGAAAAGGTGCATAAAACTGCTGCCAGATTTGAAGGTATCTGGCTACTTCAGCTATCCAGCGATTTTCCGTCCAGCCTAATTCAGGTTGTACTATTTGCCGAATACGTTGGATGTGGTCCATACCACCTCGAGGGAGGAGCAATCCAAGGCGGACACGGCGCAACAACAGGTCGTCCAGGTGCATCACAGCTCCGGATCGGGCAGCCCAACGCAATTCGGCCCATAAAGCAGGTGTGGTCTCGATGTTTACCAACTCGCCCTTTTGAGCAGTATTAAGTAAGTTAATGGTTTCGTGACCGTAGCGACCAACCAGGTAGAGCAAGGTGGATGGGTTGAGGCCAGGGATTGGGTCGATTCGCGGAAGGGGATCGAAAATAGGTTGTTTGTGTTTAATTTCCAATGGAGGACTAAAACGGGAAACCACGGCCTGTAATGCAGCCTTAGCCATGATACGGAAGGTAGTCAATTTACCCCCAGTGATGGTCACAAGTCCAGAATCTTCCCAAACGACATGCCTGCGTGAAACCGCTGAGGGAGGTGCCTGGCTATCTAGACGGATGAGCGGACGCAAGCCAGCATAAGTGGAGTGAATATTGGCGACGGTTAATTCGGCAGAAGGAAAAATATGTTGAATAGCAAGCATGATATATTCAATTTCATCTTGTGTTGCGAAAGGTTCGGTTTTTTCCCATTCAACGGGGTGGTCAATGTCGGTTGTACCGATAATGGTAGTTCCATCCCAGGGAATAACGAACATCGCACGGTTGTCTTGAGGGTGCATTAAAGTAACAGCCGATTTTAGGGGAAATTGATCACCCGGGATAACCAAGTGACTACCGCGGCATTTGCGCAGACGTGGGATAGCACCAAGATGTGCGCGTAGGTCATCGCTCCAGGGGCCGGCGGCATTAATGATTGCCCGCGCGCCAATTTCCAGGGTAGATTGGAATTCACCAGAGGTGTCTGAAACCCGAACCCCGCAAACCTGGCCACTTCGATCGCGAAGCAGGCTTTCAACTCGGGCATAATTCAGTGCGACGGCACCTTTCTGAACAGCTTCGCGGAGGATACGCAATACCAGGCAAGAGTCGTCCACGATAGCATCTGCATATTGGTATCCACCTTTCAGCCCTTCACGGCGAAGGGAGGGGACCTGTTCGAGTATTCTGGCAGGAGTTAAATGGCGGTGTTCCCATTTCGGGGCCATAAGGTCATACATCAGCATTCCTAATCCAAATTGCCAGGCGGGGGTTTTGCCTTCACTCCAATGAGGGATTAGAAAGGTTAATTTTTCTACCAGATGGGGGGCTGCTGCGAGCATCCATTCACGCTCGCGAACAGATTCACGAGTGACATCGAATTGGCGGTTGCGAAGGTAACGAAAGCCTCCATGAACCAGTTTTGATGAGCGGCTAGAGGTTCCAAAAGAGAAATCCTGGGCTTCGAGTAGTAAAGCATGGAGCCCCAAGTTGGCGGCCTCACGTAGGACACCGGCACCGGTTATACCGCCACCAATTACGATTAAATCCCAGGGAAGGTTGATCTGATCCCAAATTTCGGTTCGTGTATTCTGTTTCCACATTTTCATGCCTATTGAATTACACTTCGTGACGTTCGACCTTTTCCCAGAAGCGGATACTTTGAGTCATAACAGCGATGACAATATCAGCCGCAGTCGGCGGATCTACATTTTCCGCGGCGACGAGTAAATCTTTATAAAATTGATGGGATGCTGAACGGGCCTCGGGGATACTGAAATAGCGCAGACCCATGGTTTGATACAATCCACGGAATCCGTTGAGCATCAGTGTGTATACCGGGTTTCCTGACAGTATAGTGAGGGTGTGGTGTAATTGCCAATCGGCAGTGGTAAATTCTTCGGGTGTATCCGGCAAATGGATGTAACCCTGTAAAAATTCCACCAATTGGGCTGCATTACGTGAGACGGCATGCGCGGTATAAACTGGGGCCAGGGCAAGCCGGACCGCCAGTAGATTAGGGATGGTATCTGGGGGTAGTTGGTCAGGCCGTTGTACCATAGCCACCAACACAGCTAATTGTCCTTCTCGCCAGTAATCTCGTACGCGGGTAGGATGGCCATGACGGATTTCCAGCCAGCCGTCGCGAGCCAAACGTTGGAGGGTTTCGCGCAATGTCGGGCGGGTGATACCGAGCATGATGGCTAAGTCGCGCTCGCCAGGCAGGGTGGTCCCTACCGGAAATCGTTCGTCAAGAATGGCTTCTATCAGCCGATTTTCCGCAAATTCGGATGGTTTTGGGGGAGGCTGCCAGTTCATGGATGATTGATCAGGACATCAAGGCTAGGTTAACTGGTAAGAGGTCTAACCAGTTTTTAATAGTATATCAATATTTATTAGAGAAGTCAATTAGCCAATGGACATTTGCAAATGGACATTAGCCATTGGGCAACCCTTATATTTTTTTCGGGCTATACTTACGGTAGAATGAAATATTTTTACGCTACCATGGAAAGCCCGATAGGTCCGCTCTTTTTGGTTACCAATGGAGAAACGCTGAACGGATTGTATATGGGCGACTCGAAGCGCAGGATTACCATTCAGCCTGATTGGATTTTGGATCCAACCCTTGGCCCATTACCCAATACAATTGAACAAGTAGAAGCTTATTTTCGAGGAGAACTACAAAGATTTTCCCTGCCGCTAGCACCAACCGGAACAACATTTCAACAAAGAGTATGGGAAGCTCTTATGTCCATTCCTTACGCTGCCACAAGATCCTATCAACAATTGGCGGAACAAGTTGGAAATCCTGCCGCAGTCCGGGCGGTAGGGGCAGCCAATGGCAGCAACCCACTTGCGATCATCCTGCCATGCCATCGGGTTATTGGCGCAGACGGTTCTTTAACGGGTTACGGTGGAGGACTGGATCGTAAAGCCGCATTGTTGGCTTTCGAACGCAAGGTTGAAGCCGAAGGCCGGCAGCCATTTAATTTTGAACAATTTCAGGCTGGTTTTAAACAAAAGCCTTTATTTTGATCGGGGCTGCAATTATTATTGCATTTTTATTTGTATAAAACTCGCCTAATTTAGGCGCCGGCTAGCATTTTTCCCTGGATTGCTGCCCAGATCATGGATTTTTTTCTATTGAGCATAAGGGCAGGTATTGCAGTCACAGGGCTGCTTGCCAAAACTCTAAAAAATGGCAGGGTTATGGTCGTATCAATTTTCGGCACCGGTACGACGAACGTTTCCACGCCCTGTGGCCCATAAAACCCGCGCGTTAGCTGTCACTGGGAGGTCGTAGACAACCACCCCAGAGGCGACACTGTTAATGACAATTTCGAGGTCGGGATCGTTGTCCACATTGGCGAGCGTGGGGGCAGCCAAACCACCATTCCAATTACCGTTGCGTCCTGGTGGGAGGTCGATTTCGTGTAGTGGAATTCCATAAGCGGATAGGATGTGCAACTTTCCAGATTTGTTCGAACCTTTTTGTGTCCAGGATGTAAAGATGACCTCAGCCCGACCATCTTGATCAAGGTCAGCGATGGCTGGCTCGGAGGCAAACCGGTAAAACCCTTCGGCTGGGTCGTAGACCGAATATGGCCAGTTCCCGCGCACGTTTTTATCCAACCAGTAAGCATGCATCCGACCGTCGTAGGAAGCAAACAGAATCTCTTTCAAACCATCGCCATCCAGGTCAGCCAGAACTGGATTGGGTAAGGCGTTCTCGATCAAACCGTAATTTTGACTAAGTGGAGCACCCGTGTCGATTGGGGTAGTGGCCCAATTGAATGGAGGACTGGAGAAACGTGTCCGGTCAGCGTTGAAGATAAATGGACCGTAATATCGTGACTGATAGGGAACCTTCGAGCAGTCAGAGACATTACCGACAACAACTATTTCGAGTGTGCCGTCTTGATTCACATCAGCAATGGATGCTGGTGAGTCGGCAAAATTGGGACGGTAGTTTTCCCCGCGTGGTTCGCCTTCCGTACATTTCCCCCAACTTCTAACCTCAACCCCTAAATCTTCCCAAACGCCAATTCTACCCCATACCTTAACCGGATGGTGGGGGTGCGCGGTGGAGCTTGCCATCAGCGAGCTGCCGTTTGGTAGCAGCCCGAGGATGTAATGGGTATCCGTTGGAATGATGAGTTCCAAGCGAGAATCACCGCTTAGATTGGCCGCCGAAGCATTATTATTAAAGATCCCCCAGGCATAACGACTTTGTTCACTGGCAATCTGCGGCCAGCCAACGCGGGTGTCCCCATTCGATTCGAGTACCCAGGTGCTCGTGCGGCTCCCAATAGCTGAAGTTACAACGACTTCCAGGGTGCTGTTATTTCCGTCCAGGTCGGCTACCAATAAACCACGAAGTTCACTCGAGGTGGGTTGGCGCTGCCATTTCAATGCCCCTGAGAGAGAATAAGCGCTGACCCAACCGCCGCCTTGCGCCACAAGAATCTCTAAATGGGCATCTTGGTCCAGGTCGGCAAGGACAATACCAGGCCATGTGCGACCTCCCGGCGGGTCGACTCGCCATTGAAGTTGACCGGTTTCTCCATCTAGGGCCCAAAGAGTGTACGCTGAGGCGATGATTTCAGCTTGCGAATCTCCGTCTATGTTGATGACCGCTGGTGACGAATACCAACCGGTTTCGCACCAGCTTGAATAACACCCGCCATAAGCCCATTTTAAAACCGGGGCAGCGAGGCCTCGGTCAATAAGCGGTAGATAAACCCTATAATCGGATCCACTTTGAGCATGGACGGTGGTAGGGAGCAGCAAGAACAAGCAGACAATCCAAACCAATGGATGTTTCATTTTATACACCTGACGCATACGAGTTAACCCATCCTTTGGTTGCCATTAAGGGATCGTGGTATTTTAGTAACCATGCCCAGTCAGGTTACAAGTTTATATTATATTATCTCTTTTATCCATAGCCGCGAACCCGATAGTGGTCACCATTTTAACCACAGGTGAATAGAAATCAACAATAAAAGATTTTCCGAAGGACCTTGAAAACTGAGTTGGAAGCACAAATCCAGGATACTACAAAAGTGATTGTCGAAAAAGAGTGAATATCGGAAAACTTCATTCCTGTTCTGAGTAACTCGGTTAAGCAGCGTCGGTCAAAAATTTGATAAAATAGATCGTTGTACTATTATTAATAATATCGATACGTAAGATCAAGAAGAAAATGGTCATCTAAACTTGATAAAAAACCTACCAGAGGATGAATGGATCATTGTCGAATGGGTTTTCCAGACCGAACGGATGTCAATTTGGTTGATTAATGGCTGGTGCTAATAGGAAGAGGACAATTGGCAAATCGAAGAATTCTTCATCGAAATCCAAAGGGGAGAAACCAACCGAGCCTGGTCGGAGCTAAAAACCGGCTCATGATATTGGGAATCCCAAGGAAAAAAGTAAGCGTTCAGGCCGCCAGAATTTACCACTGGTGGACTGCCAGTAAAATCTTCGGATATTTCAAAGGGGAAGAAGGCAGCGAACTTTGGTAGAAACCTTGATGTTTACTTTTCGCCAGGCATGGTTTTACCTGCTTGAACGCCAGGATGAATTTATGTATGCGGTGAGAGATCATCTTGAAATGGTGGGGATCACACTTGGGATTGTACTAATGGTCAGTATCCCCTTAGGAATATGGACAGCGCGTTCGAAGCTACCCGCTTTGGTAATCATGAATGCGATCAACGGTATGCGTGTGATGCCAAGCCTGGCGGTGTTGTTCTTGGTCGTACCCTATTTGGGGCTGTCTACTGCATCAGCATTGGTAGCTTTGATTATCTTAGCGCTGCCACCTGTCCTTATTAATACCGATGCTGGCTTTCGCTCATTAGATAAAGCGGTTCTTGAAACTGCTCGGGGGATGGGAATGAGCGGGCTGCAGATACTTCTGCGGGTGGAATTCCCATTAGCAATGCCTGTTATATTAGCTGGGGTTAAGACAGCTGCGGTGGAGGTGATTGCCAGTGCAACCCTGGCAGCATTTGTGGGCAGCGGTGGATTAGGCATTTATATTACCCGCGGCTTTGCGCTATTCGATTACAGTATCTTAATGGTTGGGGCAGTACCTGTTGCACTCCTTACGCTTTTAGCTGAAGCTGGTTTAAGCGCTCTCCAACGATTGGCTCAACCGGGATAGAAAGGATAAAAAGTCGATAAGTCAACAGAGTGATGCACGTAACTTGGGAATGGCTCAATTTCTACATCAAAATCTTATCAAGTTTTCTAAGGAGGTACTACAATGAACCACTTATCGTTTTACCGTTGGATAGCAACTCTCGTCATATTATCTTCATTGATGGCCGCATGCGGGGCAGGTGCCGGCCAGCCAGCCGCGATTCGGGTTGCATCCAAGGACTTTACTGAACAGTTCATCTTGGGCGAAATGTATGCACAACTTTTGGAAGCTAATGGTTTCCAAGTTGAGCGTAAGCTAAATCTGGGCGGAACCCCGGTAGCTCAGGCTGCACTCGAAGCCAATGAAATCGATCTTTATCCTGAATATACAGGCACGGGTCTGCTCACGGTACTTAAACTGCCAGTTAATTCCGACCCGGAGGTGGTGTACAACACAGTCAAGGATGGCTATAAAACACGTTACAACCTGGTATGGTTGGATGCAGCCCCGATGAACAACACCCAAGCTGTAGCGATGAAACGCACCCGCGCAGCAGAGTTGGGCATCGTCACGATATCCGACATGGTTGCAATGGCGAGCGACCTGGTAATGGTCGGCCCTCCAGAATTTCAGGAGCGGGAAGATGGTTTGCCTGGTTTAAGGGAAGTGTACGGAAACTTTCAATTTAAAGAATACAAATCGGTAGATCCCGGATTGCGTTACCAGGCAATTAATGAGGGTCAGGCCGACATAACCGTAGCCTTTGGGACCGATGGGGAGATTGCAGCTTTCGACCTGGTTGTTTTGCAGGACGATAAAGGTCTTTGGCCTCCTTACCAGGTAGCCCCTATCATTCGCCAGGAGACCCTCGATGCTAACCCAAAAATTGCGGAATTATTAAATTCTCTGGCGCCTGCATTAACCGACGAAGTCATGCAGCGGCTTAACTTTGAGGTTTCAGGTAAACAACGCGAACCAGCGGATGTAGCTCGTGAATTCTTGCAACAAGAAGGGTTATTGGAGTAGCAAGGGGTCATTGAATACCATCACCCCCTTTAACCATTTGGAAATGAGGTCATGATTCGAGGTTGATTCGGTCTAGAGGGCGAACAGCGTGAGTAAAATTTTGTTTGAACATGTCAGTAAGCAATATCCTGGCACGAAAACCCCTGCGGTAGATGATGTGAGCCTGGAGATTTCTGAAGGCAGCTTTGTCGTCCTTTTAGGCCCATCGGGGTGCGGAAAAACATCTTTATTAAAGATGGTTAATCGTCTGATCGAACCGACGACGGGGAAAATATCTCTGAATGGGGAGGATATCCGATCGATGGCAGTGACCACCCTACGCCGGCAGATTGGTTATGTGATTCAGCAAGTGGGATTATTCCCCCATATGACTGTAGCGCAGAATATTGCGATTGTGCCCGAGTTGGTTAAGTGGCCACGTGGAATAATCGATGCGCGGATTGACGAACTGCTCGAAATGGTGCAACTACCGCTTGATTTCCGTAACCGTTACCCAGCACAGCTTTCAGGTGGGCAGCAACAACGAATTGGTCTGGCGCGAGCTTTGGCAGCCAATCCTGAGGTAATGTTGATGGATGAACCGTTCGGGGCAATCGATGCGATTACACGCACCAGCCTTCAGGACCAAATGGTAGTATTGCAACAGCGGTTACGGAAAACGATTCTTTTTGTCACCCACGACGTGGATGAGGCTCTTAAGCTCGCGGATAAAGTTGTTATCCTGTTCAGGGGGCGCCTGGTACAAAATGCAACGCCTTGCGATTTACTAAATCGTCCAGCGAATGATTTTGTCAGCCAACTTATCAATAGCAATGACCGTATTCGCCAGTTTTCCTTGTTGCGAGTCGAGATGGTAATGAGTAACCTGCCTAAAGGTGGAGCGCTCAAGGACCAACCCGAGGTTGCGGTTGGGAGTAATTTACGCCAAGTGTTGTCTGCTATACTTCGTCCGGGGGTCGATGCAGTGACGATTGTGGATGGAGACCTTGCGGTGGGTCAGATTACTTTTGAGGCTCTACGCCAAGTAGGTTGCGAGGAGCCGCTCGAATGAATTTCCTCTTCAACAACCCCTTGGTTGTTTTAGAACTAGCCGGGCAGCATTTATGGTTGACCCTATCTTCGCTGCTGATTGCCTCAGCGATTGCGCTGCCCACTGGGTGGTTGGTGGACAATCGACCGCGGGTGACCACGGTAGTATTAGGCTTGTTTGGGGTTGTGTACACCATTCCCAGTATTGCCTTGATGATTTTCTTGATCCCGCTCTTCGGGTTGAATGAGCGCACGGTGATGGTGGCGTTGATCTTGTACAGTCAAATCATCTTATTGCGGAATGTGCTGGCAGGGTTGAACGGGATTGATCCGGCAGTCCTGGAAGCCGCACGTGGGATGGGGATGAATGGGATGCAAATTGCCTGGAGGGTGCAACTTCCACTGGCACTTCCAGTTATTCTTGCTGGTATCCGTTTGGCAGCAGTCGTCACGGTAGCAATTGCGACCATAGGAGCTAAGTTTGGAGCTGGCGGCCTGGGTGTGCTGCTGTTCGATGGGTTGGCCCAAGCAGGCCGTATGGATAAAATCTGGATTGGGGCATTCTCCGTTGGTTTGGTCGCTTTTGTTTTTAACCGCGGGCTGTTAATTTTGGAGAAAAAGGTCTCCAAAAAAAATTGAATTTTCTATGCGTAGATTAAGACGTTTGCTCGTGAGAAAGGGCGGTTAACTTATAAAATAAATAAGACCCGTTCCTCAGCGGAGAGGTCGTAATAAATTTCATCTAACTGGGCGCGTGAATAAGCGACGAAAGAAATTTTTACCGCCAAGTATTTTCCACCATTGCTGGGGCGGGAGGTGATTGAGTCTTCGTTGAGCTCAGGGACATGGCGGCGTACCTGAACCAAGACAAAAGTGGCAAAATCTTCCTCATTATTGCCGATCACCCGCAAGTGGAAGATTGTGGGAAAATCCATAACGGGACGTTGGTTTTCCATCATGGGGGCATTATAATACAGTCAAATGAAGGACACAAAAAGAGTTGTCATCTATACGGATGGGGCAGTATCGGGAAATCCAGGCCCTGGTGGGTGGGCAGCCATCTTGCAAAATAGGGGAAGAAGGCAAGAATTATCCGGTGGTTTTCGGCATACAACCAATAACCGAATGGAGTTATTTGCAGTAATCGCAGCTTTGGAGTCATTGGCTGGGCCAGAAAAGCTGGTAGTGTATTCAGATTCGCGTTACCTGGTAGAAAGTGTCAATCAAAACCGATTGGAATTGTGGCGAGCGCGGGGTTGGAAGCATACCCAAAATAAGCCAGTTCCGAATGCGGATTTATGGCAGCGGCTGATGGGTTTGTTGAAGGTTCATGAAGTGCAATTTATGTGGGTAGAGGGGCATTCCGGAATAATCGGAAATGAACGTGTTGATCGCCTGGCGCAGCAAGCGCTTTCCTATCCTGGATTGCCGCCTGACGAGGGGTATGAATCGGTAGAGCAGAAGGTTCAGGAAGAATTAATGGGTAAGGAACCCACAAGTCATCCATTAACAGGTCGAGAATCTGAGGTCAAAATTACCAAAGCAGGTCAGGCCTGCCGGAAATGTAACACACCGGTTATGCGGCGGGTTCCGGCGAGGCAATTGAAGCAGGGCCAGAAGTATTATTATTTGTACTATTATGCCTGTCCAAAATGTGAGACGGTTTATTTTGTGGATGAAGCGCGAGTGTATCTTGATGGAAGTAGGCAGGTTGAAAATAACGGGACTCGGACTTGGTAAACGATTTCAATTTTTATGGGGGAAAATCCTGGTTAGCACTGGTTTAACCCGGGCAGGAGAATTACTATTATTTTGATTTATGCGATTCGGTTCAGCCTACGGATTATTAATGGATTCGAGGGTTTAAGTTGGCACGAATATCGCAACGCTCGATTCTAATAATAGTTTTCTGTGTTAAGATTAATGGATCAGCGAATCTGAAGGATGGCGTTCTTTTGTGGGGGTTCGCGGATGTAAGGATCTTCCCTAACTATGGATAATTAAGGGAGGTAGATCTTTTTACCTTCGGGCTGGGTTATGACGAATCAATTACATGAGTTGGAAATTCGCCTCACATCAGCTAACGATTCGGTTGTAAAGATCGAGACGATCATTGCCCTTGTACGGGAGTTGCGTTACAGCGATTTTGATCGTGCTTTAGCTCTCTCTCGTGAGGTGCGAACTCTATCCCCTTCCATTTCTCAAAATTCAACCGATGGTCAACATTGCTTAGCTGTTGGTTTACGAACACTCGGAAGTCTCCTGGTTCAGGGAGGAGAATACGAAGAAGCTCTCCAGGTTTACCACGAAGCCATTTCAATCCTTACTCGTATCGAGGCAAAGGTAGAGGAAGTTGATACAAATGTTGAGGTAGGCCGAATTCACCTATACCTCGCGGGGTTTGTCAACGCATTGCAGTATACTCTGGATGGGTTAGAACAAGCCCGTGGTTTGGACAATAAGGTGATCGAGGCCCGTTTACTCGACAACCTGGGGGCGATCTATCTCCTGCGTGGGGAATATACCCAAGCACTTTCTTATTTATTGCGGGCAAATAAAGTGGCCGAAGACGCCGGCAACATGGTGGTCTTGGGTGAAATCATGGATCACATTTGCCTGGTGTATTGTAGACTCAACAATCCTGGCTCAGCATTAAATGCAGGGATACGGGGGTTAAATATTTTCCGTGACCTGAATGAAAAACAAGGCGAGGTGCGAGTTTTAAATAGCTTGGGGTTGACGTACCAGATCATGAAAGATTATCCGCGTGGTTTGGAATGTTACCAGGATGCCCTAAAGGCTGCCCGAACCATTTCATTGCGTTATGAAATAGCCCGCGCGCTGCTGAATCTAGCGGCAGTTCATGAGGAACAGGATTTGCCTGGCCAATCCCTCGAATATTTGCATGAAGCGCTGGGGGTTTGTGAGGTGATCCATGCAAGAGGCCGGTTGGTAGATTGTCACCAAGCATTGGCATCTACTTACCGAAAAGTCAACCAATTTCAACGGGCGTTGTTTCATTACGAGAATTTTCATGAATTGAAGCAGCTTCTGTTCAATGACGAAACCGAAACCAGAATAAAAAACCTGGAAGTGATGTACCAGGTAGAGCAGGTAAAACGTGAGGCAGAGCAGGAGCAAATTAAAAATATCGCCCTGCAACAAGAAATTGAGGAGAGGATTGAGGCACAGCGCATGCTTCAAAGCGCTAATGATCGCCTGCAAAAAGAAATTGTGATCCGAGAGCAATTAATTGCGGATTTAAATGCTTTTGCTCGGATGGTCGCCCATGATTTAAAAACCCCCTTGCAGAACGTTGTAATCTTAACTCATTTGTTGAAAATGAACCTCGAAGAACTTCCAAACACCACAGAGGCGCAAAAATTAGTCCACCAGTTACAAAAGACTGGGCAGAAATCGGGCGCGATTATTCGCGAGTTGCTCACCCTGGCAAGCCTGCGTAATCAGGATGTTACGGTACGATCGTTAGATATGCGGGTAGTTATTAATGAGGTTTTAGCCCGGATATCCTTTGTTATCGAGGAGTCCGAAGCACAAATCTCTGTACCTTCGGAGTGGCCGCGGGTGTACGGACATGCCCCATGGGTGGAAGAGGTTTGGTCGAACTACCTTTCCAATGCGATAAAATACAGTGCTAAACCACCTCTCATATCACTGGGAGCCATGCCAGAAGATAATGGATTTATCCGCTTTTGGGTGCAAGATAATGGGGATGGTGTGGATCCGGAAGACCAGTCACTTTTGTTCCAGGCATTCACAAGGTTGGGTAAGTCGCGAGTGGAGGGACACGGGTTGGGATTATCGATTGTGCAACGAATCGTGGAGAAATTGGGCGGCAAGGTGGGGGTAGAAAGCCGAGGACGACCCGGTGAGGGCAGCCGGTTTTGGTTTACATTGCCCACTGCTGAAAAATAAGGAGTATTTTTTGATCCGGCCGTAGATTATGGGGTTACCTGGAAAGGAATGATTTATAAAGACCAGGCATAGGGATTCAATAATTCCTCGTATACCTATCCGGACAATTTCTTAGGTCAAAATGGGTTGGCCTTATCCCGAAGGGGAGGAATGATTCGACTACCTTTACTAGAATCTGTGATTACTTTGGCAGCGATAGCTATTTTCCCGAAATTTGGCTAACTGCGATAATCCCTATATGGACAAAATTAGTGGTTGTGGGTATTCGAGTTGACCGAAAACAACAACAAATCCTCATTAGGTTTATAATTAATGGCAATTGGTAATGCCCCATGGTTACTTATTAGAAATCATGGGGGGTTAGCAGCCAAAATCTTTGATGCAGTAGGCATTCCAATCATCATCAGGTAGCATCTTGGTCAATATATCTGAGCGCGAAATTCGAGAAATCATCGAGCGGGTGCTGAGCCTGAAGGGGGAGAACACCAGCTACCAACCCGCCAACCTCGAGAACATTGTCGTTATCGGCGCTGACCATGGTGGGTATTTATTGAAAGAAATCTTAAAACAAGACCTGGTTGAGCTGGGCTACAAAGTAGAGGATGTTGGCGTGCACAACCAAGAGCCGGTCGATTATCCCGATTTCGCCCATGAGGTTGCTAAACAGGTAGGGATGTGCAAGGCCTGGCGAGGGGTTATGATCGATGGGGCTGGGATCGGGAGCTGCATGGTAGCCAATAAAATCCCGGGTGTACGGGCAGGGATGGCCTACGATCATGCTACGGCAGTCAACGCTCGGGAACACAACGACGCCAATGTATTGACGCTGGGTGCCGGGCTGATCGGAGTCAACCTGGCGCGTCAAATTCTGAAAGTCTGGCTGGCGACTGAGTTTGGCGGTGGACGGCACGCTAACCGTGTCGAAAAGATCATCGCGATAGAAAAACATTATCTCAAATGAGGATATGACCATGCTCCCTGATCGGAAAACGGTAGAAACCCTGGTAGAGATTATCACCCGCGAAGTGTTGATAGCGATGATGGAAAAACAGCAGAGCAGTCAGAATCCGAGGGAAGGGCACTGCCAGACCGCCTGCGCGGAGGGATTGTGTGTGCGCACTTGCTTTGATGCGACCGGACAGGTGGTAAGCGCCGGAGCGGACCGTCTGACTTCGACCCTGGGCGGCATTCCGGAGGATCTGAAACTGGCCGGGATGATCGACCATACCTTGCTCAAACCGGACGCTACCCCGGACCAAATTGCGCAGTTGTGCTTTGAAGCCAAGAAATATGGCTTTGCGACGGTGTGCGTCAACCCGACCTGGGCGGAACTGTGCGCCAAGCTGTTGCAAGGCTCACTGGTCAAAGTATGCACTGTGGTCGGCTTCCCGCTGGGAGCTTCGGCAACCGAAGTCAAGGTATTTGAAACCATCAACGCCAGTCAGCATGGTGTGACCGAGATTGATATGGTAATCAACATCGGAGGCTTGAAGGCACGTGACCTGCAAGCGGTTGCCACAGATATCCGCGGGGTGGTGATGGCAGCGCACAGCCGGGGAATGCTCGTGAAGGTGATCATCGAGACAGGCCTGCTTACCGACGAAGAAAAAGTGATCGCTTGCCTGCTCTCTAAAGAAGCTGGTGCGGATTTCGTCAAGACCTCGACCGGATTTTCGGGTGGCGGAGCAACAGTTCACGACATCGGCCTGATGCGGCGCGTAGTTGGACCCGAAATGGGCGTCAAGGCTTCCGGAGGGGTACGCACCTATGAAGATGCGGAGAGCATGGTCAAGGCCGGGGCCACGCGTATCGGCGCAAGCGCTGGAGTCAAGATCATAGCAGGGCCAACGCAGGCCAGTGAGAAACCCAAGGCAGTCGAGGCTGTAGCGGAGAAGAGTTATTAAGCAGGGAGTGCAGTGATGTTGATAGCCAAAGTGATTGGTACAACCGTAGCAACGATCAAAGATGTAAAGTTGGTCGGGCGCAAATTACTGGTGGTGCGCCAGACGGATGAAAGCGGCAACCTGGTGGGCAAACCATTTGTGGCTGTGGATACCGTTGACGCTGGATTTGGAGACCTGGTTCTGACCTGCGCGGGTTCCTCGGCGCGTCAAACCGGGGAAACGAAGGATACTCCGGTGGATGCAGTGATCATGGCGATCATCGATACACTGGAAGTGGAAGGTAAGGTTACCTTCCAAAAATCGTGAATGCGCGGCTTTTTGTGCCCAAGAAGATGAAAAGGTTAAGTTAGCGGAATGAAGAAAAGGTAAAAAGTTTTTCGAGGCGCAGCCTTTTTAGAATGGTTGTTGCATAATGCTTGAAAATCGACCTTAGAAGTTATTAATTTGCTCCCGGCCAGATCGTTGAACGGTTGGAGGTTATATGGCCAAAAAAGTTTTTACTGCCAGGCAAATTGAAAAAAAATTCGAAAACGGAGAACGAACCCTGGTTCTTGATCAGAATGTAGTGTTGACCGATATGGCATATGAAAAGGCCCGTCAGTTGGGCATGGAACTGGTGAGTGACCAGATGAACCCTTCGCCCAGCGCGCCAATCCGCCCATACTTGTCAAAAATCAAAAACCTCGTGGTTAAGGAAACCGTCCAGGCGGCTGCACCTCCATTGGTTACAGAGCCAATTTGGGACGGCCCCCCACAACTATCCGAAAAGGAATCCCCTGAAATGGTCTTGCGAATTCGTAACGCGGTTTTGGAAAAATTTGGCAGCCCATTGGAGCCTGCCATGGTAGAGATGATTATCCGGCGGGTGCTAAAACACACGAGGCTCAAGTAAATTTATGATTCTAGGTAGAGTGAAGGGCAAAGCAATTTGCACGATCAAACACCCCGGAATGCAAGGGTTAAAGCTGCTGGTCGTCCAGCAGGTAGACAAACACCAGGAGCCGGTCGGAGGGCTTCAAGTGGCGGTAGATGTGGTGCAAGCAGGTGAAGGCGATCTGTGCGTGATGGTGCGAGCTCGCGAAGCCTCGCTGGCCCTGCCGATTGAAAAATTTGTGCCGGTCGACCTGTCGCTTGTTGGGGTGGTGGATGAGTTGGAAGTCCGCCCAGATGGCGACTTCGACCTGACCATACGTAAAGGTTGGAATCCCTACACCTAAGAGGTTCAATGATCCTGGCTAAAGTGGTTGGAACTGTTGTCACTACCATAAGTCACCCTCACTATAAGGGCTGGCGGTTGTTGGTGGTACAGCCAATGAGCGTGATTGGTGAAACGCCGGATGCCGATTTCATAGCGTTAGACAACACCCAAGCGGGGATCGGTGACACGGTGCTTATCAACCGGGAAGGCAGCGGGGCGCGCCAGGTGCTGAACATCCCAGACGGGTGTGTGATTTCGGTGATCGTTGGGATTGTTGACTCAGTTCATCTTGAGGGATAAAGTGTGTTGCGCGTACAAGGATGGTTTTACCAGCTTAGGGTAGGGGAACGTGGATCGAGCATTGTTTTTTTTTGCAATCTTCGGCACTTGGATAGGACCTGACCCCTGACGATTCTACCAAGGGGATTGGAGTGGGTAACGGGCAGCGATTCTGAGAAATCGGCTGTGCTATAATGGGGCGCATAATGGATTGATCATATCCTTGGAGAGTGATTTATGCAAAATTTGATTTCTAATTTCCAACAAGTGGATGAAAAATTGACCAATTGGATGGCTCGATACGGTATTAAACTTTTAAGAATCAGCCTGGGGATTGTGTTTCTCTGGTTTGGTTTCCTCAAATTTTTTCCTGGTCTCAGCCCAGCACAGGACCTGGCGATTCGCACAATTGAGATCCTCACTTTCGGCCTAATACCCGCTCAGGTGGCGATTATTTTGTTGGCAATTTGGGAGTGTTTGATCGGGATTGGTTTGATTTTTAATTTACAAATGCGCATTACGCTGCTACTCTTGTGGCTGCAGATGATCGGAACGATTACCCCCATGTTTTTCTTTCCGGCTGAGGTATTTACCCGTATCCCTTATGCACCCACCCTTGAAGGACAATATATTATCAAGAACATGGTTTTGATCAGTGCGGGTTTGGTGATTGGGGCGACGGTTCGTGGAGGGCGCTTGGTCGCCGAGGAAATAAATCACAAAGGG
>Ga0207950_100215_pt1 | contig 21204 bp, 21 predicted proteins | sample Subbio11_8B_AprC_FD_184814 | JGI IMG/M metagenome (GOLD analysis project Ga0207950, IMG submission 184814) | Serpentinite rock and fluid subsurface biosphere microbial communities from McLaughlin Reserve, California, USA - CR11_8B_AprC (SPAdes) | ecosystem: Environmental > Terrestrial > Deep... | reverse complement strand
CGGCAGGATAAAAGTGAATTTCACCATCCATATGGGTTGCCAGGTGGATCGAAGCATTACAAATAGACCCATTGCGAGCCATACCGAAATGAGCACCGCCGACACGTTTGAAATACTTTACCGACAGAGGTTCATAATTAGCCCATTGGGGTGTCTGCACCGAGAATGGCACGGTCATGTCGATCATTTGGGCACTGTTCATCGTCTGGTAGAAATCTTTTTCATCCATCCAGTCAGGGGCCTGATAGGCGGCAACTCGCGACCAGGCCGTTTCTACTTCCATGAACGGGATGGGCATAATCATGATCCAGGCACGCTGGTTGCTGAGTTTGCCAATATCACCCACAATCGATTCGGCAAAGATCAGGTGGTTCTTCGGCAAAGTCTTATGAGTCATTTCGTAGTACCAGTCCTGGGGGAACATCTCGTCCCAGGTCTTGCCGTATTCTTTAACCAGCTTGGCTTCTGCTTTCTTGAACTCGCCTTCATGCAAGCGGCGTATGGGGGTGTTCATCGGATGCTCTGCGCAGCCGCAATCTACACCAACAACTTTCAATTCCATATCCAGTGCCCACTGGAAGAATTCTGGCGATGGCCCTGGATGGCGCACCAAGAAACCGAATTCCTTGGATTCAACCCCACCCTGGGCGTTAGGGTTGAAGACATCCGGCTGATCCCAGGAGTAGCGATGGTAGCCGGTATTGATGATCAAAATATCACCTTTGCGCACATCGGCTTTTTTCAGGATCATTTCAGGGGTGTAGAGGGCGTAATCTGACATCAAATCGGAGATATCGGCTATAACGCCAGGCCCACACAGGTCTGTCAGAGGAATATCAGCAATCGCCCGGCCACCCGAATGGAATGCGGTTTCACCAACCAGGTGGGTCCCAACCGTGTTGCTCCAGTTAAGGATTTGACCGTTGGCACCGGGTCCACCACCATAAGCACCGGTCACCCGTTTGAAAAAATGCACTTCCAATGATTTGTCACCAGGGAAGGGGGGAGTAAAAATACTGCACCCTTGGGTGAGATCGTATAACTTGGCTTCTGCCATCATTTCGACAAAATTTGTTCGATCCATTTTTCCCTCTATAGTTGAAAAGTAAAATCGATTAGTATCCGTACTTTTCTGCAAATGCCACCAGAGCATCTTCAAATGAGCTCATGGGCATACTGACCACACCCGCGCCAACCTGTCCGATACCGGGGTCTTTGTGTGCCACACCGGTATTAACCCGCGGGGGTAATCCTTTTTCGACCACTTTGCGGATATCCACACCGACCGGTGTACCGCGGAAATCCAGGAAGGGTATCGTGAAATATTTATGCTCACCAAATGTAATTTCATACATGTCCAAAGTAGTGTTTATCGCATCCCGCGGGGTGCCGCTAATAAAAGTCACAATCGCCGGAGCAGTAGCCATTGCGAATCCGCCAATACCGGCGGTCTCCGTAATCGTCGAGTCGCCAATATCGGGGTTGGCGTCCTTCTCAGTAAACCCTGGAAAGTACAAGGCTTTTACATGGGGTGCTGGAGCAACAAACCACTGATCTTTCATGCCGCTAACCCGCAAACCAAAATCCGTTCCGTTACGGGTCATGGCTGTCACGATCGTGCTTCCTTCGACATTGTGACCTGCATCGGTCATTGTTTTGCAGGCAGCCATAACCGGGTTAAGGATGGTGAGCGCATTTTCTCCCATAAAGCGGATGACCTCGGAGGCAACATCCGCATTTTTAGCTACTTTGACAATATGGGGGGCTAATTGGGTGGTGAACAACACGGAGGCAGCATCCAGACGGTTATGACCATCATCGCCCATATGCAAGGCCTTGCCGAGCAGTGCCCTAATATCCACACCGCCCATTTTCTTGAGGGCAGCATTGACCGTTGGTCCAAAAACCTCATTTAACCACTTCATGCGCTCGATGACTTCATCGCTATAAGCACCCATGCGGAGCACTTTTCCACGGCCTTCGTTAAGTCCGGAATAAGCAAAATTCCCATGGGTTTTGTTTTCTACCATGTATACCAACATCGATGAGGAGATGACCCCTGCCATCGGGCCTACCGCCGAATGTTCGTGACAGGGGGCAAATTTAATTTTTCCTGAGGCGAGCAAGGCTTCACCTTCTTTTACATCCTTTACCCGCCCCTCGAAGATTAACGCCCCGATCATAGCGCCCTTCATCGGGCCAGCCATCCGTTCCCAGGTAATCGGTGGGCCGGCATGCAGGAGCAAATCATCTTGCATCCCCGGGATGACTTCTTTCGCTGGAGCAATCCCGACAACCAGTGGTCGGGCTTCCATAATGGCTTCTACCGATTTCTTATTGGCATCATCAATATTCATATTTCAATCCCTCCAGAAATTATGCTCTGTTTAATCCCATCGTTCAGTTCGATTGCCCTTTTTTTATCCGCTCCAAAATGCCCATCAGTTTTTCATTACCGCCAGCCGGCGGGCGCCAATCGACATGCACGACCGGGGTTTCTTGAGCAGTCAGATTTTCGGCGAAGGATTCAAGACCAACGTTGATGGTTTTTAATGGCTTTTTCAGGATCTCAAGATCGACCGCGACTGTGGCTGGTGCTTGATCGACTACCGGTTGGTTGAGCGCTTGTAAGATTTGCCCTGCATAGCGCACTACCGCCTCATTGCTGGTATTCACCCAAACGCCAGCTTTCTTAAGCTGGCTTATCTGGCTGCTGAGTACTTGTGGGTCATCCTCTGTGCCGGTACATACGGCAACGATTTCCAGGTAGCGTCCGGCTTTTTCTGCAATCCCCTTAGCTTCAACAATCGCCGGTGCTAATTCACTGGCAGGGTCTGGGTGGGACCCAAAACCGATGACCACATCGAGGATTATGACAGCTACCTCCGGATCATTGGCTTCTTCCAGCAAGCGGCGGATGCGTAGTTCATTGTCCATCATAGGGTGCAGGCGGCCAACCGTGAATTCATCTTCACCCAGATCAACAATGGTGTGCTCAACACTTACCAGCGCATCTTTCAATTTGTTGTCTTTATTAATGGGTGCATTAGCGTACACCTTGGGCAAGTACTCGGTCAGCAAATGTTGGGCTTCGTAGGCCAAAGTGCCGCCCGAGAAAAGGCCGCGCAGGTAGCGTTGACCGGCAGCAAAGCGGTCCAAACCTAAATCGGGGGTGGCAGTCACTAGCGGGGGTTTTTTTGCCAAATCAACCGCGATAGCGGCGGCATCGTCTAAACCCGAAGCAAAGTACAGGTTACCTACCTGTCGAGAAATCGGCGTTCGCCCGATGAAATTTACTACAACCGGTTTTAAAGCTGTCCGGGCTACCCGCAGCACTTCTTCGGCCACTTTGGGTGAGGGCGGTTTTGAGACCAGCAAGATTACCCGGGTTTCTGGATCGCGGGTGAGGACATTTAAAGCCTGCAAAAAGGTTACCCCCCCAATTTTCTCGGACAAATCGCGTCCACCGGTGCCAATCCCAAATGTCATCCCGCTTCCCATTTGGTCGATGCGGGCAGCCACCTGTTGCAGACCGGTTCCGGCTGCTGCGACAACCCCAATTGGACCTCGGCGTACTTTGTTGGCAAAACCCAACCCGACCCCGCCCACCATAGCTGTCCCGCAGTCTGGCCCCATCACGAACAAACCTTTTTGAGCTGCTTCGGCTTTTAAAGAAATTTCCTCTTCGACCGAAACATTATCGCTGAAGAGGAAAACGTGTTTACCAAGCTGCAGGGCCTGCCGTGCTACTCCGGCTGCGTAGCGCCCTGCCACAGAAATTAAGACCCAATTGGCATCTGGAATCATGCGGTTGGCACCTTCCAGGCTGCGCGGCCGGTAATCCTGGTCCACTGTGGATTTTCGGGCGGTCAACAGTTCCTCAACGCGGCTGATGGCATCCAGCGCGGCGACCTGGTCGCTCGCCCGCACAACGATGACCAAATCATTTTCTTTGGATGCCTGTACTTCTGGAGAGACCAAATTGATGCGCGCTAGCAGTTCTTTGTTTGTCTCGGTCCCCATAATCACCCCAGCATCTTCTATCCCAGGTAAAGCTGCCAGGGAGCGCTGGAGCTGCATTAAGACCGCCGAGTCATAATATACGCCGCCTCTGATTTCTGCTTGAATAACGGTCATTTTTTACTCCTAAACCATATCTTAAATGGTTTGACCAAACACAACGAACCAGCCAGGGTTCTCGAAACCTTTTTACTATTGGTTGGTGGGTGTTTGTCAAACAAATCCAGAATAACCCTCTCTTTTTAGGTGGTGGGCTTTGGGTTAGTTTTTGTCTTAAGATTGGAGGTTGATGAATAGGGATGCAAAAAAGGTTAACGGTTTTAAGAGACCTTCTCTTAAAGTTGTTTGACAACCTTTATAAAAGTATAACAGCTTCGAAAACGGGTGTCAACAAAACCCCTTTGGCATATCACCTTCCTCGACCACCTTGGATATTGATCAATCGAATCCTGATTACCGGAAAACTCGTCGCAAACGAACATGGTAGTCGGTATTGTCTCCCAAATTTGAAACTCGATGGAATCTGCCTTCAAGCTTTCATCTAGTATTCAATGGAAGGTTTTCTTATCGGTTGCGTCCTTTTTTAGAGTTCAAGTTTCTCTGGCACGCGCAGGACTGCGTTGGCCAAACGCACTTCTTCGGGTACCTCAAAATTGAGGTCGTTTCCGACCGCGTCGACCAGGTACTGTTTTAATCTGCTATTCCAGTGATCCTGGCTAACGTAGAAAACCTTCGCGCCGCCCAATTCATGCTGGTGTTCAGGCCAAGACTTGGTCGGTTGTGCCATTGCCAGGCCAGCCATCCGCCAGCCGTTGTAACTCTCGAAGGTAGACCACCATTCCTTGACCTTGACCAATTCCATCGCATAATAGGTTTTAGCATAATACATCGCCCAACCCAGACGGCCACGGCGCGAAAATGCCATGGTGTGTAGGCTGATGGCCAGATCTTTATTCCAGACCCGACCGTTGGCAAAACCCAGAAATTCACCATCGATCAAGCCCAAAATGGTGAAAGGATCCTTGAGACGTTTGCGTAGCACTGCCAGGATTTCACCATATACGCGAACGCCAACAATATCGTAAAAGTCCTTTTCCACCTTCATGACCCGTTCCATGAATCCAAGCAGAGTTGGGATATCATCTTCACGCATTTCACGCAGGTAGAGCGTCCGGCCGTCTTTCAGCAAGAAAGTCGCTTCGGGCCAGGGCGGTAATTGCATTGGATAACCCTGCAAAATGCCCTCTATTTCGACTGCATCAATGGTAAGGGTTTCTGCGGAAACAAGGGTTGGTAGTTTAAGCTTCATTTAACACTCCTCATAAATATTTTTGGGGGTGGGTAATCGATCCATTAATCGACAGAGGGTTCAGGGCCAGCCTGTTAAACCACGAGAAAAACAACCCCGTCCGAACACAGTGCGTCTTTATGGGGTTATTTCTCTGGTCATTTATTGTGGGGTAATTTTTATTTATGGACAAGACGCAAAATTAGTATAGCAAAGCCAAAAATCAGTGTCAACGATTGTTTGTAATTACCTTCACAGAGGTTTGTCATACAATTTTTCCAAGGCATGGAATAACCGTTGGATCCGAAAAATAAGTGTAGATCAGATAAATAACCCGTTGAGGGTGGTCCGATGATGGTTTCAGCAGTGATCCAAAAAGCCGGGGTCATGCTTAATCCGATTTCTCCAGCTCGGCGCATATCAATTTCAACTTTTTTACGCATTTGGCCTCATCCAGGCAGTGGTTAAACTCTTCCAGGTCCAGCTCGATATTGTCCGCATACTCACGCAAGCGGTCGATCCCTAAACCTCCAGGTTGTTCGTAAAGTTGGGCGTGGTAAACCCAAAACCTGCCCTGGTTGTGAGCACATTGGGCTGCCTCGGCCGCTTGGATCGAGGCTGTACTGCGGCGCGCATTATCCCGCCAAACAACACGCACCGCATCCGGATAAATGGGTCAAAATCTCATCCAACACACCAGAGTTGTGCCACATCCGGCAAGATTCACAGGCGTAGTCACCGTACTCGATAACGGTTACGAACGCAACGCTGCTCCCAAAAGTGGGGTCATCTTGCAGACGTTCTAACGGCAGGTCTGGGAATTGCTGTTTCGGCCATGCCAGAGCTAATCCTGATAGCAAAACGTACATGCATACAAGAACCATCATGACCTTACTTGGGCGAAACAGGCGTTTTCTTTCAACTTCGGGAGAGCTTCCCATTATTCTTCCTTTACAAATAAAAAGCTTACTTCATTACGAATGCCAAACCGCCCAAATCCATTTCTACAATGATATTTAATAACGGCCCATCGCTGCCGGTGGTATAAATGTTTCCTGCACTATTCCAGTCCCCTTGTCCACTCAAATGGCGGTAATTACCAAGTAAGGTTATCGTGGCATTCGTCTCTGCCGGAATAACCAGGGTCAACGATCCCAATCCATAGGTGATGTGAACATTCATATCTTGCCGCAAAGGACCGCTGAAATCGAGCGAATAAATTCCGCCGATCCCTTCAAAAACAAATTCCGCAGCCTGGCTGTTCCCTAGGCCAATGAGCTCAGCTTGCGAAGCATTGGTCTGGTAAACAATTTTATCTAACCGGGCTGGATTTGGTTCGGAAATGACTAATTTGTATAAGCTGCCACGTTCCCGGATGACAAGATCTTGGATAGCGATACCGCTCAAATTAATTTCGCCATTCATTCCCTCAGATTCAATCTCGAGCTTTAGCGGCGCATTACCGAGGCGCAGCTCCCAATCGTTGATGCGTGAAGCCCGAATAGGGGCCAGGTCATGATGGCGTTCGGGCTGTTCAATTTTAATCCCTTGCTCGTTTTCGGTAATCACCGGCACCAGGTTTGGCTTATTATATCGAACTACTCCTTCGACCAGGTTGTCCGCGCCACCGGTGAGTTCAATCCGTGATTTGTCCAAAAAAATGGCCACCAACGGATTTGCAACAGAAACTTGATTTTCAAAAGCCAATGTATCGGTTGCCTCAGGGTTAGCGGCACAAGCGCTGACAACAACCGATACAAATGTTATCCATAGGATTGAGCATAGAGTTTTAAACAGCTTCACAATTTTGACCCTCCACTAATATATAGACGTCCATAAACTCTTTGGTATTACAATACCGTCCAATTGGGTTCAAGCTCCACCCACCCACAACTCATAAAGGATGGATGTTTTCCAAAACGGAGAAGAAGGTGATTGGGGTAAATCTTAATCGGCCCCTATGGTTTTGCACGATGGTTTTGCAACACACATGGTTTGGTACCCTTGACCAGATAATTATCATCTGATATATTGCACTAAAGTCCTTATTTCCGCACAAACGAAATGCCAGAAGAATCCCTGTCGTCAACCACAGCCCGCACCCTGCGGGTAATCGAACTACTGCTTGCCCGCCCAGATGGATTAACCCCCCAGGAAATGCTGCGCCAACTTGGGGTTTCGCGCAGCACCCTGTTTGTTTTATTGCGAATCCTTAAAGTGCTGGGTTACCTGGAACAATCCGAACGCCGTGGGCGTTATCGTTGCGGTCCTCGTCTGACCGCCTGGCGCCATCAGCCGGACGACCACACCCAAACCCTAATCACCGCATTTTATCAAGAAACTGCCCGCCGGAACTGGTCCGAAACCTTACTGCTGGCCGTTCCATCGGCTGATGGTTCGCTAATCCTCGCTCAAATAGAGGGCAGCCAACTTGTTCGCTGTGTGTTCAATCCTGGCGAGACGACCTCCGCCCTGGTGGCTGCTGAACAGGTCTTAAACCCGAATCCTTCTAAACCCATCCGCACCAACGGGTATGCCACCAGCCAGTCCGACCCTATTTGCGAACTCGCCCTGCCAATTTGCCCCAATGGCAGCCTCCCCCAGGCAGCCCTAATCTTAAGTGCCCCTTCTTTTCGGTGGGATCACGAAGCCCTGGTTGATGTCTGGCTGCCAGACCTGCGCCAGATGGCCGCCCGTCTTTCCTATCGACAGGGAGCACTGACCTATACACCCTACCAACACAACCCACGCACGCACCTGCCCCCGGCTGCTCCGCTCGCACCCGAAGATATTAATTCTTTTTTGCAAGGTCCCTGGACAGCTCGCCTGGCCTGCCTGCGACCGGATGGGAAACCGCATGTCATCCCGGTCTGGCAGGAATGGGATGGCCAGGAATTTACTTTGATCGCCTGGGAAGGCTCGCAATGGGCTGATTACGTTGCCCTAAACCCAGAAGTCTCGCTGACAATCGATGAGCCTTGGCCGCCCTTACGCCGGGTAACCGTCCGCGGCAGAACTCTGCCCCTCCAACTACCTGGCGCGGAAATGCTCCGGTTGGTATCGCGCCTTACTGGACGCTACCTGGGGGATCTAGAGGCAAGCAAAGCAACCGGCCCTCTGCAAGGGGCTTACCGTGTCCAAATCGAATCGCTGCGTGGTTGGCAAGGACTGCCAGGCTGCCTTTTCGCCAGCCAAGAATCGGAAACAGAGGAAGAGGAGTGAAAGTCGAAATCAGCGATCTATCCCACACATTTCCGGGCAAACCTCCTCGCCCTGCTTTACAGAATTTAACCTTCGAGGTGGCTTCTGGGCAATTTATTGCGGTAATTGGGCCTAGCGGGTGCGGCAAGACCACCTTGTTGCGTCTGATCGCCAATTTACTTACCCCGAGTGCCGGAAAAATCACCATCGCAGGCCTTTCTCCGGCTCAGGTTAACCAAGCCCAACGGCTGGCCTGGATGGCCCAAAACCCAGCCCTGCTGCCCTGGCTGAACACGCTCGATAATATCAACCTGGCCCGGCGCCTGGTGCAGCCTAATGGTAACCCAGGTCTGACCGCTCAAGCAGCGCTCGAACGGGTGGGGCTGGCTGCTTATGCCAGGGCGTATCCGCCTACGCTTTCCGGGGGGATGCAGCAGCGGGCAGCCCTAGCACGCATTCTAACCCTGAATGCTGGTTTATGGCTGATGGATGAGCCCTTCGCTGCTTTAGATGAAATCACCCGCGAAAACCTGGCTGTGGAACTGCTCGGGATCTGGCAGCCTCTAAAACCGACCGTCTTGTGGGTTACCCATAATATCTATGAGGCTCTGCGCCTGGCCGACCGGGTTATCGCGCTAAGCTCTGCACCTGCCCAAATCATTTTTGATGAATCCATCGACCTGCAGCGCCCACGGGTTGAAAGCCAGCCAGCTTTTCAACAAATTCTGGCAAGATTACGATCTGCATTGGGGGCAGGTAGCTCACCCCATTGGGGGCAGTTGTGAATTTATCCATCCACCGGCCGGCTGTAATTGCCGGGGGTATCGTGCTGATATTCCTGACTGCCTGGGAAAGCACGGTTCATTTGCTAAAATTCCCAGTTTATTTACTCCCAGCCCCTTCGCGTGTCTTTCGGACCCTGTTCGACCACCCACTTTTGTATTTGGAAGCCTCAGCTTATACCTTGGGGGAAGCGCTGGCCGGGTTGTTATTGGGAGTTCTGGCCGGAACCATCTTGGCCGCGCTGTTGACTCTGTTCCCGGGCATCGAGGACGGTGTAATGACCCTGGCAATTCTGATCAAATCCACTCCACTGGTGGCGATAGCCCCTTTATTGACCTTATGGTTGGGTTTCGGTGTGTTGCCTAAGATCCTGATCACGGCACTCCTGACCTTTTTTCCAGTTTTGGTAAACGTTCTAAGCGGATTCCAACGTATCGACCGCCCGCTAATGGACCTTTTTCATTCCTACCATGCATCCCGTTGGGAAATTTTCCGCTATTTACGCATCCCATTGGCCTTGCCATACCTTTTTGCCGCGCTCAAGATCAGCACGCCCCTGGCATTGATCGGTGCAGTGGTGGCCGAATGGTCGGGGGCGAGCAATGGGTTGGGACACATGATGTGGCTGGCGTATTCCAACCTCAACCTACCCTTCATGTTTGCAGCCACCTTCATACTGGCGGCTGCCGGAATGCTGTTATACCAACTGGTGCTCTGGACAGAACAACGGGTTATTTTCTGGCAAACCCTTTCTTCGGAGGATTAGCACGATGTTTTCAAAAGTCCTGGTTGGTTTGTTTATTTTGTTCTTAACCGCTTGTACACCTGGCCAGTTTATTCCGGCAGAGGATGAGTCTACCCCCATGCCCCTAACCTTTATGGCCGGTTTTAAACCCCAGGCGAATCTGCCCTTTGTTGGGGTTTATGTCGCCCAAAAAAAGGGTTTCTTCGAAGCAGAAAATCTTGCAGTCACCATCGAGCATTCTACCGGTCAGGGCGAACACCTGCAGTTACTGGCAGCCGGCAAAATTCAGGTCACCACCCAGGATGCCGCTGTCCTGCTTCAGAGGCGGGCTGATCCAGGTTTGCCGTTGGTCTCCATTGCCCTGATCGGACAGCGCGGCCAGCAGGCTTATGCTGCCCTGACCTCGACCGGGATAAGCAGCCCTAAAGATTGGGAAGGACGCACGGTAGGATATAAAGGGACCCCGCCGCCGGATTTATTCGCCTTGCTCAAGGCGGCTGGAGCCGACCCGGACAAGGTAGAGCTGGTCAACGTCGGTTTCGATCCGCGCCTGTTAACCGAGGGAAAAATAGACGTTTATCCGGTGTTTAAATCCAATGAGCCGTATCTCATCCGGTCGTGGGGATACGACCTGGTGCTGTGGGATGCTACCGAATACGATGTGCCCAGTTTGGGTCTGAGTTATGTCACCAACGAAACCATCCTTAAAGATCAGCCGGAAGCATTAACCCGTTTTGTTCGGGCTGCCCTCAAGGGCATCCAATATGCCCAGGATCACCCAGATGAGGCAGTCGAAATTGTAATGGAGTATACTGGTCCACAAGCAGATCCTGAACACATGCGCTTTATGCTCGAGACGGAGTTGTTGGATGCCCACAGTGGGGTAACGGAACAACACGGGATTGGCTGGCAAACCACGGAACAATGGCAGGCTCTGGCAGATATGCTGCACAGTTATGGAATTATGCCGGTTATGGACGCCGATCAGGTTTTCAGCAATGAGATTCTTGAAGCCGGACAAAAGTGATCGGATGAGCCCAATTTTAACCGATCTAATCAACACCTTTGGATTTCTTTCCCGCCCCAGATTCTGGCTGCGTTTAGGCGCAGTGTTAGTCCTTACCTGGCATTTTACCGTGGCAGGGTTGAGCTGGTACTATACCTCCGCCATTTTAAACCCAACCTGCCCACCCGCCAATGACCGCCGCGAGGGTTATCAATTGGTGACATTAACCACCACCGATGGTGCCCAACTTTCCGGGTGGTGGAACCCTCCCAAAAATGGGATGGTCGTCATTCTTTTACCGGGCCATGCCGGCAACCGCGATGCGATGCTGCCCGAAGCAGAGTTCCTGATCCGGAACGGGTATGGGATTCTGTCACTCGATTCTCGTGGTTGCAGTAATCAAAAAGCTACCCTTGGTTATCGCGAAGCCGCCGATGCCGGGGAAATGCTTACCTTTGTGTTGGCCCAGCCGGAAGTAGAAAAAGTTGGCGTACTTGGTTTCTCGGCTGGGGGGGTGGCGGCCATCCTCAGCGCGGAGCAGCACCCCCAAATCCAAGCCGTGATCGCCCAGGGCAACTACAGCGACCTGGCCTTCGAAATCACCAATCGGACCGAGGCGCCCTCGCCACTCGATTGGCAGATGCGCCATGGGGTCAAGTTGTCGATGTGGGCTCAGATTGGGGTCTGGCCCGGCAACGTAAACCCGCTGCGCACATTGAAGACCCTGCCGCCGCGGCCGGTGCTGCTTGTTCACGGCGAGAAGGAAGCTGAAAATAACCGCGCACTCCAACAGTATGCTGCCGCTCGCGAACCCAAAGCGCTTTGGATTGTTCCTGGGGTAGGGCATGGCGGCTACCAACAGGCGGCTTCAGCGGAATACGAGCAGCGGATCCTCAGTTTCTTCGCGGATAGTTTCGCTGAGTGACCCTGACAATCAACGTTTTCGGATGGTACCCTCCACCCTACCACCAGCGTCAACCTATGCGCTTAACCGGTACACCTGGTGTTGCGGCACGGCAAAGACCCCCAACCAGATTGGCGCTCCACTTCGCCCGACCGATGCACCCCGCGGGCTGGGTAGTGAGACGGTTCAACCCAATTGCCTCGAGTTACGAACCGAAAAGCGGTCCCTGTGGATGCGGTGGATAGGAGGGTGATGCAAACCTTAACCTCTCGGCAGCGCGAACCGAATGAGCGGGTGGCAAAAGTAAAACTTCTGGGTTAACCAGCCGTGCAGGATAGCCCGGCTCCAGGCGCCGTTAATCTTCGTCCATCTGGGGTTTATCCACGCTATCCAACAATCGCTTCGCTAAAAATTCCTCGATGCGGGAAAAATAATCTGAAATCGAAGACGGAAGGCGGAATCCATGCCCCTCACCGGGATATAGGATCAATTGTATATCGATACCTCGTTCGATCAACCGATTTACCATTAACTGAGATTGTTCGAGAGGGACCACCCGGTCCTCTTCGCCATGAAAGATGAGCAGCGCATCCTGAACCTTGTCGAAGTGAAACAAAGGCGAATAATCCTGGTATCGTTGCAAGTAATCCGGCAGCTTACCTACCAGCCATTCGGTGTAATGCGATTCGAATTTGTGTGTTTCGTTGTCGATCGTCAATAGATTCGTCACCGGATAGAGGGCGATCCCGGCCTTAAAAACCCCGGGGTGCTGGACCAGGGCATTGAGAACTGTAAATCCACCCGCGCTGCCGCCGTGAATCACCATCCGGGCTGGGTCAGCCAAACCGCGTTCGGCGAATGACTGGGCAGCGGAGACCGCATCCATGACGTCCAATTCGCCCCAATGCCCAGCGAGCGCATCCTGATAGCTGCGCCCCAGCCCGGCACTACCGCGGTAATTAACATCCAGCCAGGCGTATCCGCGAGTGGTAAAGTAATGGGCTTCACGCGGGAATTCCATGGCCACCTGCGAGGTTGGGCCGCCATGGACATTGACGATCAACGGTGGTGTGCCTTCTCCATGCACACCCGCCAGGTGGGGTGGGTAATAGATACCGTGCACATCCACCCCGTCCAGGCTTTGCCAGGTCACCTGCTGCGACTTGGAGAAAACCTCCGGCGGGAACATCCAGGCGGCATTGTAAGCCAGCGGGCGCCAGCGCTTCCCATCCCAGCGGATGACACGCTCGGGGTGCTGCGACGAGGAAGCGATGAGGGCGATCTCGTCGCTCACAGGTGAGGCACTGAGCTGTTTGAGCCAGGTGAAGGGGCTGGTATCCATTTGGGTAATACGACCATCCTGCACATCAACCACCCACAGGGATGCCTGCCCGCCATAATTCCGTAAAAAATAGATCCGGCCCGAATCGGCACTCCAGGCGGTATGGCGCATCCCCTGTATCCAGGCTGGGGTGCGCAGCAATACCCGCTCACCTTCGATGAGAACACGCCGCTCCCCACTGGCCAACTCCAACAGAACCAGCTTTTCCCAATTGCCGCCCGAAGCTAGATAACTCATCCACCGCCCGTCGGCGGAGAAACGCGGCTCGCTAAAGACCTCTCCAGGTTCAGCAGCGATAACTTCGCGGCCCACCAACTGGGGGGGTTCTCCGTCTAAGGATACTAACACAACCCGCGATTCACGCCAGGGCATGTAAGGATGGTCCCACTCGACCCAGGCAATCTGTTCCCCGGAGGGATGCCAGGCTGGCTGCATGTAGAAATCGGCATCGGAATTAAGGGCACGGGCAGGTTCCTCGCCGTGAACATCCACAAGCGAGAGCGCGTCCTCGACCCCGTTTGAGCGGATGAAGGCCAGCCAGCCTCCCTTGGGTGAGACCACGGGTGAAGCGGTCGAAAATTCCGGATCGGTGATCGGATAGGCTTGCGGCCAACCAAAATCCTGGCGATACAGGCGGTGGTCGCTGCAGGCAAAAAAAAGGGCGCCCTTGCTGGTTGTAAATTCTCCGCCACCGTAGCCGACCGTACCACGCACCGAGTGTTCGAAGGTCAGGGCGTAGGGGGCATCGCCCAATTGCTGTCCAACCAATACCCCTTGCCCACCGCGCCCCTCTAGCCAGACCAATCCTTTGCCGTCCGCCGTCCACTGAACATCTTCAAAACGGGTGCGACTGGCCATCAAGTTTGCGCTGACATGGCTCTGCCACTGCCCGTAAGGTTGTGAGGTTTCGATATTAGGCATGCTGTCCTCCTGCTGTTAGCTCATTGGATCATGGCTGGATGGTATCCATTATACCGATTTTCGCCACCGGTTCGGTAGCGGCGTTCAGATATTGGTGTTCATCTACGTCCAGAGAATCACAAATTCGGGGAGCACCTTCCTGCAAAGAGGGTTAGCCGGATCGAGGGCTATCCTCAACATCCGCAAAATAAAACTCCCCACCTGAAGTGAGGAGTTTCGGTAAAGCCACGTAATGGAGATTATGAGATGATATGGGCGGTTCAGAAGCCCTTAGGAAAGGGCTGCTTCAACCCCCACGAATACGTTCGGTTCGAACTGTTCGAGCAAACGCTGGATGGGCTGAAAGCCGCTCACCCGTTGGCGCAGCTGGCCATCTACAAACAGGAGCACAGTTGGTAGGGTGAACACCATAAATCGGAGCGCCAGGTCCGAAGCCTCATCCACATCAATTTTACCGAAGATGACTTTACCGCCCATCCGAGTTTGGAGTTTTGCCAGTTCAGGCTCAAGCCGTTTGCACGGCCCGCACCATACTGCCCCAAACTCTACCAGGAAGGGTTGTTTTGATTTTAGAACCTTTTCGTCAAAGTTGGCCGATGTAACCGGCTCAAGTGTTTTCATCAGTCGATCCCTCCAATTAGTAAACAATAGATAGTAGAATTATATCCGTTCAATGTTAATGTTTGATTATTTTCTTATTTAACGTTTTTCTTACTTAAATTTCGATTTGCACCTCTCTCCTTACCGCTCCCTATGACTTTATCCACCCGCCACGGAACGCTCACTTTCCCGATTTTTATGCCCGACGCTACTTTTGGGGTCGTGCGCACGATCGATGCGCAGGATCTGGTCGCCTGCCGCATCGAAGCACTGGTGATGAACACCTACCACCTGATGCAGAAACCCGGCTCGACCACCATTCAAGCCCTGGGCGGGTTGCATCACATGAGCGCCTGGTCGCGACCGATTATCACGGATTCTGGCGGTTTTCAGGCTTATTCGCTTGTCCGCCAAAATCCGAAATTTGGACGCCTGGACGATCGCGGGATCACCTTCAGGCCGGATGGAGGCACCCGCAAATTTCAGCTTACCCCCGAAAAAGGAATTCAACTTCAGTTGAGTTACGGCAGCGACGTGCTTATCTGCCTGGACGACTGCACCCATGTGGATGCACCCCGCAGCGAGCAGGAGATTTCTGTCAAACGGACGATCGAGTGGGCCCGCCGTTCTCGGAAGGAGTTTGACCGTCTGTGCGAGCAAAAGAAACTGGAGGATCATCTTAAACCCTTAATTTTTGGGGTAATCCAGGGCGGTGGCGAGTTGGACCTGCGCAAAGCCTGCGCCGAAGCCCTGCTGGAAATCGGTTTCGATGGTTTCGGGTTTGGCGGCTGGCCGCTGGATTCGACCGGGCAGTTACTGGTTGAAATCCTCGAGTACACCCGCAGCCTGGTACCGACCCATTTCCCGCTGCACGCTCTGGGGATCGGCCACCCACACAATGTGGTGACCGGGCATAAACTGGGTTACGGCATCTTCGACTGCGCCATGCCGACCCGTGATGCCCGTCACGGGCGGTTGTACACCTTTACGACTCCACCCGGCGATAATGGCGGGATAAGCGGCGAATGGTTAAAATACCTGTACATTAACGATGAGGGTCACAAAAAAAACGGTCTGCCGGTTTCCCTGTACTGCGACTGTCCAGCTTGCCGCCAGTATGCCATCGGTTACTTGCATCACCTGTTTAAAATTAACGACAGTTTGTTCTTGCGCCTGGCAACCCTTCACAATTTGCGCTTCATGACCCAACTAACCGAGCGCATCCGGATGCACAGCGGATGACCGCTGCAAATAAGATCGAAGAACTGGTGCAAGCGGTGCGCAACACCGCCAAGTACGCTGCCATCGATCTTGATCTGGTAACCCGCCTGGTGCAGCAGGAACTTAAAAAAAGGCGAAGTGACAAAGAAACCATTAAAGCCGTGCGCAGCAAACTCCACCAAATCGGAGGCGCTTACCTTGAAAAACCAATCGACTATGCTCAATGGATGGATCAGGTCGCTAAACTGCCCCCCGATTTGGGTCATGAAGATACCAAAAAGTTTTGTCGGCAAAGCATGTTGGCGCACACTTCCACCCGCGAACGGCTGCCTTACCTCGAAGACCTGCTTCAAACCTGCCTGAACCCCCTTGGCCCTCTCCGTTCGCTGTCGGACCTGGCCTGCGGATTGAACCCATTGTCGCTGCCCTGGTTGTTTCTTGCAAAGGGGGCGACCATCCAGGCTATCGATATTTACCACGACCAGGCCGAATTTTTGAATGCCTTCTTCGCCCACGTCGGCATCTGTGGCGAAGCGAGCATTGTAGACCTGACCACCCAGGCGCCAACCCAACCGGTGCAGGTTGCCCTGCTGTTTAAAGCGCTTCCATGCCTGGAACAGCTCGATAAGAACACCGGGAGGCGCCTGCTGACGGAAATAAAAGCCGAGCACCTGTTGGTCTCCTTCCCAGCCCATTCACTCGGTGGGCGCGGTAAGGGCATGCGCCAGAATTATGAAGCCCACTTCAACGACCTGATCCACGACCTGCCCTTTCAGGTTCAACGCTTCGATTTCCCCGGCGAATTGGTTTTCCGTTTGAGCCGAACCTGAATCCGCCTTCAGACCGAGACTTAATCCATTGGTAGACGGATGCGAACCCTACCTAACCTTGGTATCATCCCCTCAATAATCAAATGTGAGGAGTTGACCCAATGGAAAACCAAATGACCGTAAATCCCTCGCTCAAGACCAACCCGATGGCAATAGCCAGCCTGGTCTTATCAGCCAGTGGAATTAGTTTCCTGCCCCTGATCGGAAGCATTGCAGGGATCATCACTGCGAACATCGCCCTTAACGAAATCCGCGAAAAGCCATATCTTTATAGTGGTGAAAGCCTGGCCAAAGTTGGTCGCGCCTTCGGTTGGGTGGGCATCATCCTATCCTGCCTGGTGGTCATCTTAATCGGAATGCTCTTAATCCTCATCCGCTCGTAAGGCCCTAGCTTACCTTACCCGTAATCTTTGTCCTTCGCGACTAAAAAGGCGCACGGCAACGGTCCTCTCAGGTTTTCAACCGGTTGGGCGGCACGGAATGACAACTCTTTCATGAGTACGGTTGGCTTGCATAAAATCCTTCCCCAAAGATTTAAGAAATTTTGAACTGCTGATACAATAAGGAGCAGAGAAATCAATGGACCAATCGACCATTAATAAATCACCACCCTCTCACCCCTTGGCGATCGTCGGGTTAATATTGGGTATCCTCGGCTTGACTGGGATTTTGCCTCTGGTTGGTTCCATTGGGGCATTGGTGTCCGGAAAAATGGCTCAGAAAGAGATTCAGGAGAAACCCGGCCTGTATGCCGGCGAAAACCTGGCCCGGGCAGGGATTGTCATGGGCTGGATGGGTATCATCCTGATTTGCTTAACATTGGGGCTTCTTGGTCTGGCCTTTCTATTTCTTTTCCCGGTCTCCACTGTCTCAACCCAATTCCCTCCTATTCTTTAATCGATGGACCCAACCAAAGGAAAAGGGAAAATTAAATTGCCCTCCTTTAACCGCTTTGGCCGCTTGCGTTGGCGGCTTACGCTTACAATTTCGTTGGTCACTTTGGCAGCAATTCTAATGGCCGCCTGGTGGAGTTTCCTGGCCGTTAATTTTTACCTGGCACGCACATTACCGGAAGGAATCCTTGCGGGTGTGCGCAGCCAACTCCTGACCACTTTTCTGCCATTGATTCTCCCGGCTTTGTTGGTATTAATCCTCCCAGCCGTCCTGGTCGGATCTGTTTTTGGCTTCTTAACCGCCCGCTGGCTGGAGAAACGTCTCGATCGCCTGCGCGAGGCTACCGAATCCTGGAGCAAGGGCGATTTTAAACCGCGCATTTATGATCTAACCCAAGACGAGATCGCCAACTTCGGGCACCAGCTTAACCAAATGGCAGTGGAACTGGAAACGGTGCTGCAAACCCGCCAGGAACTGGCTGGGTTGGAGGAGCGCAACCAGCTTGCCCGCGACTTACATGACTCGGTTAAGCAAAATTTAGCCGCGACCATGCTCCAAATTGGGGCTGCCCAGGCCCTCCTGTCGACCAACCCGCAAGCTGTCCAAAACGCTCTGACTCAGGCTGAGAACCTGACCATGCAGGCTCAGCAGGAATTGAACAACGTCCTTCTTGAATTGCGTCCAGCGGCCTTGCATGAACAACATCTATCCGGAGCTCTCCAAAATTACCTTGATCAATGGGGATTACAGAATCATATTAAGGTGGTTTACACATCTACCATTAATGCCCAACTACCTTCGAACCACGAACTAGGTCTTTTCCGAGTTGCCCAAGAAGCGCTCGCCAATGTTTCTCACCACAGCGGTGCCAAGCTGGTCAACGTCGCATTGAAGCAGGAAGGTACAACGATTACCTTGCAAATCGAAGATAATGGCTGTGGTTTTGATTCGGATTCCCACCGGTTGGACAGCTTCGGCATAAAAAGTATCCACGACCGGATTAATGCACTGGGGGGGAGTGTAAAAATCGATAGCCAACCAGGAAACGGCACCTGTGTGTATGTCAACTTGCCATTTCTAGGGGAGCCAAAGAGCGAGGAAAAACGGATTGAAAACAGATTCGAATCCAATTAGTGTCCTTATCGTCGATGATCATGCTGTGGTTCGCCAGGGAATGCGTGCTTTTTTGGCAGCCCAACCGGACATCGAAGTGGTTGGCGAGGCTGAGAACGGCGACCAGGCGGTAGGTTTGGTGGCTCAGACCGTGCCGGATGTGGTCTTGATGGACTTGATAATGCCGATAATGAATGGGGTCGAAGCCACCCGCAAAGTGAAGGCTGCCAGCCCGCGGACCCAGGTGATCGTCTTCACTTCCTATTATAGGGATGAACATATCTTCCCGGCAATCCTGGCCGGGGCGTTATCCTACCTTTTGAAAGACGCAAAGCCTTTGGAACTGGCCGAAGCAGTCCGGAAGGCTGCCCGCGGCGAAGCCGTACTCAATCCCCGCGTCGCTGCCCGGCTGGTCCAGGAAATCCACCAGGCTCGCGGCGATACCCTCAACCCATTTGTCGAATTAAGTGAGCGCGAATTGGAGGTTCTGCGCCTGATCGCCAATGGGTTAGCGAATAAGGAAATTGCCGAAAAGCTGTTCATCAGCGAGAAAACCGTAAAAAGCCATGTCAGCAATATCTTTTCTAAATTACACCTGACCGATCGCACCCAGGCGGCCGTGTACGCCTGGAACCAGGGCATCGTTAAACGTGAAGATTGACCCACAATTCATCACCCCTGAGGTCCTTCAGCAACTGGCGGCTGAGCTGCGCGCATCCCGTAAATACCGGGCCCTTGAATTGCCAGATTCGATCCTGCACGACTTGATTGCCCAAGAAATGGTTCGTCACGGTTCACAAAAAAAAGCCTTGGACGCGGTTCGCGATAAACTGCACAATATTGTCGCCCCTTACCTGGGTGATCCAGATTACGGTTCGGCATCGAAAAAATTATCTGCCGCCCAATCCGCCGGCACGGAATCGCTGCGGGCAGCCTGCCTGGAAGTCCTTACCGAGCACGCCTCCACCCGCGAGCGGATTTCGCTCCTGGATCATTTCTACCCGCGACTTTGGCAGGTGACTGGAAAACCGGGTAGTATCCTTGACCTGGCCTGCGGGCTGCACCCATTCGGTCTGCCCTGGATGGGCCTGGATACGGGCGTCCGATACTACGCCTACGATATTCATAAACCGCGAGTCGAGCTGATCAATTCCTTATTTCAATGGACCAACCAGGCGGGGCAGGCGATCCACGAAGATATTCTGGTTAATCCACCCCTCATCAGCGCCGATGTGGCTCTATTTTTTAAGGAAGCCCACCGCTTCGAGCAGCGCCGGCGCGGCTGCAACCTCCCATTTTGGCGATCGTTAAAAGTGCGCTGGCTGTTGGTCTCCTTGCCAAGCAAAAACCTGAGCGGGAAACGCAATCTGATTGAACGCCAGCGCCACTTAGTAACCTCCATCCTGGCCGGGCAGCCCTGGCCGGTGGTGGAATTGGTCTTCGATAACGAAATCGTTTTCTGTATTCAACTGCATTGAGCCGCGCGATGAACACCTCGGGGCTGGTTGTAAGGGTTGGGGTTATCCGTTGGTTTGTTGAAACCTGCTGACTGCCAAGGGCAGCCATCGTACCCAATCAAGCCAGCGGCTCTTTCTGAGGGGGTGTAAAAAGAACTATGCTGGGGAATAAACACACCCCGGCGCCGGTGGATTAGTCAACCGGAGTGATGGTATGGTTTTTGATATCCAGCCAATACCGAGTTTTGGCAGCATCGAACAATAGGATTTTATCGCCGGGCAGCCATTCGGAAGTAAAATATTCGTTGCTATCTCTTTCTACCAGGACTTCGATTTCGCCGGTGTTTAAATCCAGGAGTAAAATGGAACTCGACGCACCGGGTTCAGGGCAAATATCATGCAAAATGGTAAAAACCAGCGCGCTTCCATCCGGCGACCACGCCACCCCACCCGCCTTCCAGGAATTCTGGTTCTGCATGTCAGCCACTTCAATAAATTCCCACTCGCGGGTAAATCCGGCAACCAGATCACTAAGCATAATCGTATTGTTTTGCAGTAAGGCAAACTGCCGTCCATCGGGTGCGGCGCGCGCCGCCCCACAACTTCCATCCGTCAAATTTTTCAGGCTGCCATCTGCCAGGTCTACCCGGAACAACCCACAATCAAACCCGAAGACTGTCGGGCAGCCATCCGGGACACCGTGCTCGGTAAAGAATAGATATTGTTCATCAGTCGACCAATGAAACTGGGAAGGCAGTGTATACCCGATCCCAAAGGGTCGCCATTCGTCCAAAATATCCCATCGAAGCGATCCATCCGGTCGGAATACCGAGAGGTTTACAAAAAACTCTTCACCGATCAGGCTGCCATCATCTGCCA
>Ga0207950_100211_pt1 | contig 21697 bp, 18 predicted proteins | sample Subbio11_8B_AprC_FD_184814 | JGI IMG/M metagenome (GOLD analysis project Ga0207950, IMG submission 184814) | Serpentinite rock and fluid subsurface biosphere microbial communities from McLaughlin Reserve, California, USA - CR11_8B_AprC (SPAdes) | ecosystem: Environmental > Terrestrial > Deep... | reverse complement strand
GGCATGAAAGTGATCAAAGACTTGATTGTGGATATGGATCCTTTTTTCGACCATTATAAATCGGTGCTGCCGTATCTGATCAATGACGCTCCGCTGCCCGAAGATGGGAAAGAACGCCTCCAATCGCCGGATGCTCGCGAACGATTTGATGACACCACCAAGTGCATTCTTTGCGCGGCGTGTACCACCTCCTGCCCGTCTTTTTGGGCTAATGATCGATACCTTGGACCGGCAGCCATTGTGAATGCCCACCGTTTCGTGTTCGACAGTCGCGACGCGGGGGCAGCTCGACGCCTGGAGGTGCTCAATGAGCAGTTTGGGGTGTGGCGCTGCCGGACAGCTTTCAATTGTACCGAAGCCTGCCCACGGGATATCAAAATCACCCAGGCTATCGCCGAAGTGAAGCGCGCGATCATCACCGGCAAACTCGTGTAGGATGGTTTGTTTCGATCTTAATAAAGGTGAGGGATTTCCTCGCCTTTTTTATTTCCATCCTGGAAATACGAGGTATTTGGGATGGGCTAAGAATTGATATCCATCGACCGCCAACTTCTGTATAATGAAAGAGAACCAAGAGTTAGATGGGAAAGGGTGTCGGCATGTTTGTCACAATCTTGTCGGGGCAAGTAACTCACGAAAATTGGTCCCCATTAAAAAAGTCTTACCAACAGGCTGTCATCAAGTATCAACCGGAGGGGTTAATCAGTTCGATGCTAGTGCAGAGCGAAGACGATCCGACTCTCTGGCAAATCATATCGCTTTGGCCGGATAAAGAAACCTTTACAGAGGCCGAGCGTAAAGATCAGGCCAATATTTGCGTCAAACTATTTTGCAAAGCAGGCAGTATTCCAAACCGGCGCGGCTACACATTGGTTGGAAGATACACGCGCGTCTGAACCGGGTTAAAAAGCTTGTCGAACCCATCATGATTGCCTGGCTGACTCGCCTCGAGGAAATGGAGTCCGAAATTGAATACAGACTGCCCCCCGGGGTTGGGCAAATGGCGTTTCGTTATACGAGCGGACAGGTGCCGGTCTTGCTTTCTGCGCCCCACGGCGCAGCCCATATGCGAAATGGGCGGCTTAAAGAGGAGGATGACTATACCTCCGGGTTGGTCCGTCTGACAGCCGAGGTAACCGGAGCTCATGCCTTGTATGCCTGGCGGAAGTCGAATAGCGACCCAAATTACGATCCTGTTTCTCCGTACAAAAAAGCTCTCCGCCGGATTGTGAGGCGTAAAGGGATTGGATTTGTGATCGATGTGCACGGCTGCGCAGCCTACCGCGAGTTTGGTTTGGGGGTTGGCACCATGCGCGGACAGAGCTGCCCCCACCATCGCACCCTCATTTTGCGGGCCCTTTACCGCCTCGGCTTTCGCGAAGGTGGACCCTGGCTCTCCCGTCTGGACATTGACGATACCTTTACTGCCTCAGGGGGCAGCCGCCAAGAAACGATCACCCGCTTTTGCTGGCAGAAATTGCAAGTGCCAGCCATCCAACTTGAGTTCAATTCTTACCTGCGGGTGGTGCGGCGGTTACCGGAGGCTTCTGAGCGTGATCCTTTTCAGGGTGACCCGGCCCATATTCAACGCGCCATCCGCGCCCTGATTACACTTGTGCGGGTATTAGAAAAATCGAATTTGTAGACGAGTTCGAGGGTTACAAAACGGATATTTTGCCCACCAGGCGGATATCGCGCGAGGAACTGCCGATTCGGATCTCATAAATCCCCGGCTCAACCGTCCAGGTGTGTTTTTGCGGGTCGAAGAATGCGAATGCACGCCCATCGAGCTCAAAAATAACCGTTTGAGACGCGCCAGGTTGAAGGCCGATTTTGGCAAAGCCTTTCAATTCGGCCGGCGGCCGGGCAACCGACGCCTGTTGGTCGTGCATATAGAGCTGGACGACCTCTTTACCAAAACGGTTGCCGCTGTTGCGCACGGTCACCCTGACCTGGACGGGCTGGCTGGCAGCAATGCTTTCCGGAAAGGTCAGGTCGCTGTATTCAAATTGGGTATAGGAGAGCCCGTGCCCAAAGGGGTAAAGCGGGGCGATATCGCGATGGTCGTAATGGCGGTAGCCGACAAAGATCCCTTCACCGTAATGTACGTTGTGCAGCTCAGGGAAATGGTTGAAGGCAGGGGTATCTTCCAAGCGCAGCGGGAAGGTAACGGGTAGTTTACCGGAAGGGTTGGCATCACCGAGTAACGTACGCGCAACGGCGCGGCCGCCTTCCATACCGGGATAGTAGGCATGCAATACAGCGGCGATCCGCTCGATCCAGGGCATCGCGACCGGTGAGCCGGTGTTAAGCACAACGATGCAATTCGGGTTAGCGGCTGCCACCCGAGTGATCAATTCGTCCTGCCGGCCGGTTAAGTTCATATGGGTGCGGTCTCGTCCTTCTGTTTCGTGGTACTCCGGCCATCCGGCAAAAATGAGGACAACATCGGCCCGCCGGGCTAATTTTACCGCCCGGTCCATGCGTGGATCCTGGTCCTTCAAGGGTGTATAGCCGAACAAGACCCTCAAATGGGGATAGTCCAACCACTCTGGGGCGACGAACTCGATCCGCAGGTCGTAAGCTTGCCCGGCGACCAAATCCATGGATGCAAAGCGGGTCGGTGAAGGATCCATGGGTGAAAAGTGGTTGTTGGTGTTTTCCACCAGCAGTTGATCATTCAGATATAGGCGGCAGGATCCAGCATTTTCGAGACCAAAAGTGTGTAACCCGCTCATAGGAGGGTTGATTTTACCGCTCCAGCGCACAGAGAAGGGGCGTGGTGTTTGTTCCAATGGCGCGAAAGTGACCGTCCAGAAATCCAGGCTTTGGTCCACCCGCGAGATGAGCGCCTGCCCCGAAAAATCACCGCTGGCGAAATACTGGCCGTACAGGCCACCACCTTCCCCCATATCGGGGGTGAGCAACTCGGCAGCCAGCGCCGGCAGCGCCTCGAAGTTATCGCAGCCTTGTTCGAATTCGAGCTCAACTTTTCCGCCCAGCAATTCGTTCAACCCCTCGAGCGGGCTGGTACGATAAGGGGGTATGACGAATGAACTGCCGCCTCCGCCAATGGCCCCGGTTGCAGCCATCGGGCCGATGACGGCCAGGGTCTGAAGGGCAGCCGGGTTGAGCGGTAGAATCCCGCCCTCGTTTTTGAGCAAAGTAAGGGATTCCTCGGCCATTTCACCCGCCAGAGATTGATGTTCAGGTGTGTTGAATGTGCCGCCCGAAGGTTCCTCAGCACCCGGAAGCTTGTTTGTTTTTTGCAGCAAGCCTAATATCCGGCGGACAGCATCATCAATGACGGCAGGGTCAAGTTGCCAGGTGGCAACTGCCTCGACCAGCAGCTGGCCAAACCACCGCGCCGGTCCAGGCATTTCCAAATCCAGCCCGGCCTTCAAAGGTTCCACAGTAGCGTGGACTGCGCCCCAATCCGAGATTACAGCGCCCTGGTAACCCCATTCTTCTTTGAGAATTTCGCGCAGCAAGATTGGATTTTGGCTCGCATAAATCTCGTTGATCCGGTTGTAGGCGCACATCACGGTCCAGGGATCGGCATTTTTGACAACCGCTTCGAACTGCGCCAGGTAAATTTCACGCATCGTGCGTTTGTCTACATCCGATGAACCGCGCAGCCGCTCGGTTTCCTGATTGTTAAGGGCAAAATGTTTCAGGGACGCGCCCACGCCCCGGCTTTGCACCCCCTTTACATACGCAACCCCGATTTTACCAGCCAGGTATGGGTCTTCAGAGTAACTTTCGAAATTGCGTCCGGCGAGCGGGTGGCGGATAATATTCACGCATGGACCGAGCAACACATCGCAGCCAAGCGCGCGGGTTTCCTCAGCCAGCGCCTGCCCAACGCGGTAGATCAGATCAGTATTCCAGGAAGCGGCCATCGAAATGCCGGTTGGAAACGATGTTGCCGGAGAAAAGGTTCGCCCACCCTCCAGGGTGGAGCGGACGCCATGCGGCCCGTCGGTCATTACCAGAGATCGAATTCCTAAACGCGGTATCGGGACAGTCCGCCAGTTATCCAGGCCGGAAAGCAAGGCACATTTTTCCTTGAGGGTTAACTTGGTTAGCAGTTCATCGATTTGTGATTCTAAAGTAACAGAAAGGGGAGAATTGGACATTGGTTACCTCGATTAGACATGCATACAGGTTCATCTTCCCAAGAGTGACAATGGGATTATTTGGATAGTGCAATATTATTAGGGTAAAAATTAGGGATCATTCCCCAGGCACGCCATCCCTCTCTATCTTACCGGTTTACGTTGAGCTGTCAAGGAAAGGTGGGTTATGATTACAGGGGGTGTAGTATATAATTCCATCCGGTTTCTATGTTCACTATTCGCCGTCTCTTTAGGTCAGCGCAACCGGTTCCACCAGAACACAGGCGTAATTTTTTGCACCTTTATTTTGACATTGCCTGGTGGGGGGTGCTTAATGGCAGTCTGTTGATCTTCCTGGCAATTTATGCTTCACGCTTGGGGGCATCCACATTCCAGCTTGGATTATTGACGGCCTCACCGGCTTTGGTCAACCTGTTATTCACCTTTCCGGCTGGCGCTTTGATACGCAGCACACAGACAGCACAATCAACCCGCTGGTCGGCCCTGATCATGCGGTTATTCTATTTTCTGATTATACCTCTGCCACTCTTCCTGCCACCCGAGATCCAAATTTGGTCCATCCTGGCGATCACCTTGGTGATGAATATCCCCGGCACGATGATTGCGATCGCCTTCAACGCTTTTTTTGCCGAGTCGGTGCCGCCCCAATGGCGCGGGCAGGTCGCAGGTACCCGTAATGCGCTGTTCTCGATAACCACCATGGGGACAGCTTTAATTGTGGGTTTGCTGCTCGATCACCTGCCTTTTGAAGTTGGGTATACAGTCGTTTTTGCCATTGGGGCGGTTGGATCGATGATGAGCACCATCCACTTGTGGTTGGTGCGGTTACCGCCGAATGAGACCATTCAAAAGCCGGCCATGCTACCCGCCGAGGTTCGTGATATGCTGTACAAAGTCAATCATGCGCCATTAAAGGCCTCCCGCCTGAAAGGGCTGCGCCTGGACGTGATCCGGGGTGCGTTTGGCCGTTTATTGGGTTTGATCATTGTTTACCATATTGCCATCTTTCTCATCAGCCCGGTGGTACCGAAATACCAGGTAGATACTTTGTTGGTGAGTGATGGGCTCATCAGCCTGGGTACCGTCTTGTTTTGGGTCGCCCATTTCTTTGGTTCCTTGCAGTCCCGCCAATTGGCTGGCCGGTGGGGGTTCCAACGCATGACGGGTTATGGGACCATGGTGATCACCATTTCGTTGTTAATATTTATATATAGTTTTCAAACCTGGGTTTATTTATTGCATGCCTTCATCGGTGGTTTAGGCTGGTCGTTGATTTCAGGGGGGTTGATGAATTTTATTCTGGAGCGTATCCCGGTGGACGATCGCCCGCCGTACCTGGCCTGGTACAACCTGGCGATCAATGCAGCGGTTCTACTGTGCGGCCTGTTAGCTCCACTAATCGCGGGGACGATTGGAATGGTTGCTACCCTTTTAGTTGCGGTGGCCCTGCGCATGATTGTAGGCCTGGTTTTATTGCGGAAACCCTAAGACCCTTTAGAAATTATGTTTTATAATATAAACATGACTCTTACAAATTACCCTAAACCCCAACGAACTTTGACAAAAGCCGAGGCCAGGCGTTTTATGCTCGCTCATCAGGCTTTATGGCCGCCGCGTTCTTTAGACGGGAAGGCGGCGGTGATCGATTTTTTCCGGAGGGTTGGTTGTATCCAATTCGACCCGATCAATGTGGTGGGTTGGAATCCGGATCTGGTTTTACAGGCGCGGGTCGTCAATTACCGCCCACAATTGCTCGACGCGTTGCTCTACAAAGACCGCCTATTGTGGGACGGGTGGGACAAGGTCCAGTCGATTTATTTAGCTGAGGATTGGCCTTATTTTTCCCGCCGGCGCGCCGCGAATCGTGAAAACCACTGGTTTCCTCAAGATGTGGCGGTCAAAATCCACCCTCTCATTTTGGAAACCATTCGAGATGGAGGCCCAATATGCTCTCTAGACATCCAGCAAAAAGAGAAGATAGACGGGTTTTGGGGCGTACCGGTGCGGGTGGAACGGGCAGCTCTAGAGAATTTGTATGCAAATGGCGATTTAGGGATTCACCACCGGGTGGGTACCAGGCGATATTTCGATTTGGTGGAACGACTGCTTCCGGCCGAACTGTTGGCAAATCCAGATCCAACCCCCGACGAGGAATCTTACCAGGATTGGCATGTGCTGCGCAGAGTAGGGGCTGCCGGGCTGGCAAATTTAGGTGAGACCGAATACTGGGGGGGTATCCTTGGCGTAAAAGCAAACCACAGGCGGGCAACCCTGAACCGCCTGATCGAACAGAGCCGAATAAGCCCCATCGCAGTGGAAGAAGGTCCCAAGCAGCCGTTTTTTATGCGCACAAACGATACCGAGCTTCTCGAGCGTGTGTGCTCAGAAGCGCCTATCGAGAAGCGGGCTGCATTGATCGCCCCATTGGATAATTTGATCTGGCAGCGAGATCTGGTGCGCAGGATATTCGATTTTGATTACATTTGGGAAGTTTATAAGCCGGCCGAAAAGCGTCAGTACGGCTATTATGTTCTGCCTGTACTTTACGGCGATCGTTTCGTGGCACGTTGCGAGCCATCTCTGGAGCGCAAAACCAAGCAGCTCAGCATCCGCAATTGGTGGTGGCAAGAAGGGATCGTTCCGGATGAAGAAATGTTGGCTGTTCTCGCTGATTGTCTGGAAGATTTTTGTGCTTATCTAAACGCGGTTACGATACAATTAACCGGCGCGGCTGCTCAGGATCCTTTTTTGCGGCGTTTATATCCACCAATCTAAATTCAACCGCGTCCGATCGGGTCTTAAAGCCGCCACTCAAAGATCTACGTCCAAGGACTCTAACTCGGACGATAACAAACCGGGGAACTCTTCACATATCATTTTCAGGAAAAGTTTCACTACCGCCGGGTCAAAATGGGAGCCGGACGAATCCAGAATGTGCTTCATGGTTTCATCGGGCGTCCAGGCTGGACGGTAAGGCCGGTCGTGGGTTAGCGCATCCCATACATCGATCACAGCGAAAATCCGCGCATTAATCGGTATCTCTTCCCCTTTCAATCCGCGCGGATAGCCGCTGCCATCCCAGCGTTCGTGATGACAGTAGGGCACCTCCAAGGCTTCGTTCAAATAAGGAACATCGCTGAGAATATCGTAGGCAAATTGTGGATGCTGGCGCATGACGGACCATTGAACATCGGTAAGTGGGCCGGGTTTGTGCAGGATATAGTCTGGCACCCCCATTTTACCTATATCGTGCAATATAACCCCGCGGCTTAAGTTACGCAGTTGGTTGGCTTGCAGTCCTTTTCGGGATCCTAAGCGGGTAGCCAGATCCATCATCCTTTCGGAATGTCCGCTGGTTTCTTTATCGCGCAGCTCGAGCGCATGGGCCCAGCCTTTGAGGGTGGCCTCGTACGCCTGGATCAGGTCACGGTTTGCCTGTTGAATTTGCTGAACCATTTCGGCATTTTCAAAGGCAATGGCTGCTTGCAGCGCCAGAGATTGAAGAAATGTAGCCCATTCTGGGTCGTGAATGGGGTTGCGCTTGGAAAAGGTTTCCAATACCCCTATTTGCTTTCCGACAATAATCATTGGCGCGGCTGCATAGAAGCTGTAAGGGCAATAATCGCGGTAGCGAACAGCCAGCCATTCGGGAAGATTGCCGTCATTCAAATCGGTAAAAATTAATACTTCGTCGTTATCACAGAAATCAATTCGTTCACCTTCACTATTGCATAAATTAATCGGTGGTATTAAGGCAAGCTCATTGCCCACGGCCGCAGTTGGGATAAGCGCCATGGTTATCGGCTCAATGATTAAAATGTCCACCGAGTCTACCCCAAGTGATTCTTTGATCGTGCTAGCGACAGCCTGTAATTTTTCATGTAAATTGTTCTTATTCGTGATGGTGGAATCAATCTTTCGGAGTGTTGTCAGGCGCGAGAGATGTAAGCGGGTCTCTTCTAAACTGTTGCGCACCTTTTGTTCGGTTTGGCGGTGGGTGGTGATATCGACACCGATGCGCGCCATTCCAACCAGATGATCAACTTTATTCCTTAAGACGGTGTTGTTCCAGGAGATTAAACGTTTTTCATTACTGCGTACCAACATGTAGGATTCGCTGTGAGGATGATCATCCCCCTGGTCCAAGGCCTTATAAAAACCGCGGCGGCGATGATCGCGTTCCTCAGCGGGTATGAACAGGTTGAACCAATCCTGGTCGATGACCTCGTAACGGTACCAGCCGGTGAACTTGAGAAAGTAATCGTTGCAAAAGGTGATCTTGCCATGCTTATCCAGGATAACTGCGAGCAGGCGTAATTTTTGAAGTACTTCGCGGAATTGGCGTTCAGATTTAAGCAAGCTTTCTTCGTACTGTCCAATTTCTTCAATGGTTTGGTTAGCCGCTTTAGCCAGGCTTGCTAATTCATCCAAGCCTTTATCAGAGATTCTTAACGAAAAATCGTGGGTTTCACGGAAGCGATTGAACCCTTCGGTGATGGTCAATAACCGCTTCGAAAATGAGCGGTCAAAATAAAGATAAGAGAGTCCGGACATGAGAAGGGTGATCATCAAAAATAAAGGGATCAGATTTCGCAGGCTGGTGATTCCTTGCGTGTAGATGCTGCGCGGCTCGTCGACCCTCAGCAAGACCAAATTTTCTCCCTGAATATCTTTGAGCAGAGCATATCCAGCAATTCGCTGATGGATTATCTCCTCGTTCTGGTCCTTTAACGGCTGAATAAAGACAGGTTCTTCCGAGTTTTCAAAATGTGCTGCTGCCGCCTGGTAATCTGCCGTCAGGGGCGTGTTGTCGAGGGTGGCATAATCGAGCGAAATTTGGGTTAATGGTTTCCAATTCTCCATCATTTGTTGGTTCAAGTATTTGCCAAACAGGATCATCCCATTGGGCGGCTTATTATTATGGGTTGTCCGGACAAAGCGGATAGAAACGAGCAATGGACCCTGACTGGTTTGTAGAAGCCCACTTTGCAGCATTTCCGGGTTTGAATCGGGAGAGTAAGGGAAGATTTCGCGAATCGAAACGTGGATGTCTTCAGGCGGGGGAATCGATTGGAGAGCATTAGATCGGATACGAATGCTGGCAATAGGGTTATGCTGAAGATCGTAAATCATGACAAGATCCACACCCAATTGCTCAAGGGTAGTATCGGAAAGGGAAGTATCGATAAATGTCTGGTCTGGTTCCCGAATAAAGTTGTAGGTATCATCCCGATAGGCAAAACCGGCGCTCATCGCGTTCAAAATGTTGATTTCGATTTGATAAGTTTCCTTCATGCGGGTTACGGAGCGGGTTATTTCGGTTTGTTCCCATTGGGTAAAACTCCTCCAGAACAAATAATTGGAAATAAAATAAAGGCTGACCCCAGATATACAGGCGGTGGTCAGTACGATGAGGAAAACACGCAAGCGCAGACTCATAGCGGGTACCGTGAATTAGCCTGAAGAGGATCTTGATCGGCCATTGCAAAGCAATAGATGGGGGGTTGGCCTTAAAATGGTTGTGGGCAAAAATACCTGAGGAAGGCTTTTGCCACCTCATTCCAACCCTGTGGACAACCATCCCCCTTCCTGTGAGGTGCAATTAGTGTGCCTTGATCCCCGGTGAATAAATATTCGTAATTATTCCCCATTAATTATAAAGATTCTGGGGTGAGCAATAATTACAATCCCTTTACAATTTGGGATGTGCACGTTGACCCCCCGCTTAATGATCCGATAATACGAATGATGTCATCGGGTTGTAATTGCCGGTCGAGGGATGAGATCAGTTCTTTATTGACCACAATCAAGATGTGTTCGCGGATATGGTCTTGTTCGTCGATCATCCGAAAGCGCAGGCCCGGATATTGGCGATCGAGATCATAAAGAATTTCTGCAATCGTACTCCCGCCAGCCTGTACTTCGGCTGCGTTGGTGTACGACCGCAATTGAGAGGGAATCCGCACGATCATTGCTGAAAAGTGACTGCCTCGATAGCCAGAATTTCCGGCAGGAAATCTGCCAGTCGATACCAGCGGCGCCCTTCATTGGTACTCCCCCAAATTTGACCGCCAGTTGTGCCGAAATAGATGCCCAGGCTATCCTCTAAATCGGCGGTCATTGCCTGGCGCTTAACTGTAAAGTATCCATGGGCAGGGGGCAGACCCTTGCGCATCCGTTTCCAGGATTTCCCTGCATTCCGAGTTGTGTAGACTGCTGGTTCACCTCCCGGGCTGGTGCGAGGCCAGACATCGGTGCCGTCCATTGGAAAAACCCAAATCTGGTCGGGGTTGCGCGGGTGAAGCAGGATAGGAAAGCCAATATCCCCAACCGGTTCAGGCATGTTAACCCCGATGCGCTCCCAAATCCCATTTGGGCGGTTCATCCGGTAAACGCCCAAATGATTCTGCTGGTAAAGAACATCGGCATCCGCCGGATGAAGACGCAGAGCATGGGGGTCATGCCCAAAATCGGCATCCGGGTCAGGCAGGAAATCGGCCTGGCAGCCAGAATTGAGCGGCTGCCAGGTGGCCCCTTGATCTGTAGTTTCAAAAACCCCACCCAGTGAAAAGCCGATATAGATGTGGTTTGGATCGCGTGGGTCGATTTGGATGGAATGCAATCCACCTCCCCCTGGGGGAGTAAATTCTTTTGGGCCAATCCAGGTCCGGCGCAATGGGTTTTTGTTGAAGCCAGCAACCCCGTGCCAGGTATCACCGTTGTCTTCAGAACGGAAGATGGCCGCGGGGGAAGTACCGGCATACCAAATACCCGGTTCAGAAGGGTGACCTGGCGCCAGGACAAAGGTATACCGGATGGTCTCCCCTTTTTTACCTTTGATCGCTTTCGGGAAGGCTGGCGGCTTTGTGGCCTCGCTCCAGGTTTCGCCGCGATCGGTGGAGCGGAAAATGGTCGGGCCGAGGTGACCAGTACTGGCAGCCAGTAGGATCGTCTTGCCGTCGCGTGGATCGAGGTGCATGTGGTTGATGATGGAGCCCAACAAGATTGGTCCTTGGAGGGTCCACTTTTCACGCTGGCGGTTGCTGTGGAGCATAAAACCGCCCTTGCGGGTGGCTATTAGTAAAGTAACTTTACCCTTTTGGGGAGTTCCAGATTTCTTTTTATCGCTCATTTTTCCCTCCTGCATTGGTACTCTCTACGGGTAATCAATTTCTTTTAACCATGTAGATAAAATATTACCCTAATCGTAAGGTGATATCAAGGGATTAAATTAATATGAATGCCGGGCCACCCCTTCTTCCGTACATCCGCTATTATTTTTCCTGTTGGCTGGTTACGATGTTCCGGGCGGCCAGGACGAGGATCTCGAAACCGCGTTCCAGCAACGTTTCAAGGCCAGGCGCGGCCTGATCCGCTTCGAGTTGTTCCACTGCGCGCAACAAGGCCCCCCGCAGCCCGCTGGCATGGTGGGCAAAAACCGAATCGGCTGACAGCCGTTCCAGCCGGGCGGCGAGCTGCAGAGCGCGTTCGAGCCGGTTTTGGTGGAAATTTTCGGTGGCTGGCATACCCATGAGTTGTTTAATTCTATCATTACCAGGGGCAGGAACTTTCCTCTGCCGCTGTACGTCTATCAACCGGAGGGTGACAAATTGGTTCCCCTTAGATGAACCCGATTTTTATTAATTTTCAACTTCCCAAAATGGATTGGAGACGAGATGAACCCAAAACAAAAAGGTTTAATTGTGCTGGTGATTGTCCTGGCCTTGGTGGTCACAGCCTGCCAGCCGCAGCCGGTTGATCCTGTTCAACCCTCACCAGAAGCCCTCCCAACCGAACCCGTTCCTTCACCGATAGGGCAGAAACCAGGCGATTTTTTAATTTCAAATGTTGAACGCGTAAGCGCCCCTGAGGTAACGGAAGACGATCAGCAAACACTCAGCGCCGGAAACACTGCCTTTGCGCTCGAACTGTATCAGCAGCTTCGTCAAATGGATGAAGGCAATCTTTTTTACTCGCCATACAGTATTTCAATCGCACTGGCGATGACTTTAGCCGGAGCGAGTGGAGAAACAGAGAGCCAGATGGCGGATGCGCTAAACTTCAGGTTGGAGCAGGCGCGCCTGCACCCCGCCTTCAATGCGCTCGACCAACAATTGCAAACAACCGCCCAGATGGAGGACGAACCGGCATTTCGGTTAAATATCGCCAACTCCTTGTGGGGACAGAAGGATTATCCTTTCCTCGCCGAATTTCTGGATACATTGGCGCGCAATTATGGCGCCGGCATGAACATCGTCGATTATGGTCAACCGGAACAGGCACGTAAAATCATCAATGACTGGGTCGCCGGTCAAACCGAGGACAAGATCCAAGACCTGATCCCTGAGGGTGCCTTGGACACCCTCACCCGGCTTGTGCTGACGAATGCGATCTACTTCAATGCCACCTGGACCTTTCCGTTCGACCCGGGCGCTACCCGCCCAGGTGATTTCACTCTGTTGGACAACAGGGTAATCCAGGCGCCGATGATGCACCTCTCGGAAAATCTTGCCTACTTGAAGGGTGAAAACTACCAGGTGGTGGAATTGCCATACTATAACAGCCCAATTTCGATGCTCGTTTTTCTACCTGACGACGGAGAATTTGAGGTATTCGAGGGCAACCTGGATGCCAATTTGCTCGATGAAATTCGGGTTGGGTTGCATTCTACCCAGGTGGAATTAAGCCTGCCTAAGTTCAAATTCGAGTCCGCTTTTAATCTGAGTGATCCACTCAAGGCAATGGGAATGGCAGACGCATTCGATTCTGAGCTGGCAGATTTTTCCGGGATGACCGGGGTTAGGGAGCTGTATATTACCGATGTGGTGCATAAAGCGTATGTCGATGTCAACGAGGAAGGAACGGAAGCAGCGGCAGCCACCGGCGTGGTTGTCGGGGTGGTTTCGATGCCCGCCGACCAGGTGACTTTAAGGGTTGACCGCCCGTTCGTGTTCATGATCGTCGACCGCATCAGCGGCACTGTTTTGTTTGTCGGCCGGGTTCTCGACCCCCGCTAAATCCCGACTGCCCTTTCCCAAATCAAGAACGTGCGCCATGTCCGCACGTTCTTGATTTATCCGGTTTCCGTTTGTATCCAACCCGTTTCGGCATCGAAGGCTTTTACGCCACTGTTCTGATTGACCCCTTCGATCACCCATTGGTTGGCGTCTTCGGGTCGCGAGGCAGTCCGGATTGAGACCCATTCTTCCGGTTTGACCTCATTGTTATAATTGATTTGCAGCCATTTCAGGTGATGGTTTTGGTGGTGCTGGTACGGGAAAGAATCGCAAATCCATTCGATGTAGCGGGCATTATTGACATGGCTCATTAAGTCGATCGCACTGTAGGCGGCTGTTGCGGTATACCGCTCAGCGGTCATCTCGACGGGGTTGATCTTTTCTAGCTGTTCGTCCAATGCACTGTGTCCTTCGTTACGCGGCAGGCTGCCCGGCAAAACATTGGGAAGCAGCATGCGCCGCTTATGCGGGTCGATTAACAGCCAGGCCGAAGTTGCAGCAGCGTATCGGTCGCCGGTGGGTGAATAAAAATGAAAATCGCGGGTAAAGAATATCTTTTGTTGGATCCCTTTCGGCCACGTTTCCACAATCACCTTCTGCCCGGTCATTGGGAATTGGTAAAAAACAATTTTTAAGCGGGTCAAAACCCAAACAGTACCCTTCGCCATCATATCGGCAAAATCGAAACCCAGGTTCTTGGCATGGTGGGTGGCGGTTTCCTGGATGGTTTGGAAGAAACAGGCGGGCTTCCACCAATTGCGAAAGTCGGTTTCAAAGGGACGAACTTGAGTCTCTTCACGCCAAATCGGTACAGGTTGCATCCTTTTTATCCATTTCCCCCATGCGGTGCCCGGTTCCGGTTGCACAGGTTTTTACGGGTATGGAGTCAGGCATCGGGCAGCCGGCGGCGAAGATCCAATTTTGAGCGCCGGTCTGGAGGTGTTTTTCCATACCCAACCATTTTATTGAAAATTCAAAACCAAATTGGATTTTAACACACTCTTTTTGAATTTCAGTTGGTCCTCTCGTTGTTCAGATTCTTGGGTAGATTTGAATCCAGGTAATGACCTCCAAACCATCATGGTTAATGAGGCTTAGAGTTCTTTTAGTGACCATTGGACATTGCATTCCTAAACTTGATCCTCCTGGTCAAATTCTTATTCAATGCTTTACAAGCCGTTTACAAAGGATTAAGCCTTTGCTCCTCGTCCAGTGATTTGGGCATGCTATAATAGCCGGGAAAATCAGGGGTTTTTACTGCACGGACAATGAAGCCAGGAATGGATTGGCTTTTAACCCTTGTAGGAATTCGCAACCTTGCCAGCTCCCTTTTGGCAAGCCGAGACTGGAGCACAGCCATACCGTATGTCACTCGACGACCTCTTGGCACTCGTCAAACCCTTCTGGATGGTGAAAACCTTTGGGCGTCCGCCGTTGTGGCTGCTGCTCGTACTCCAAAACCAAGCGAAAGGCTGGCCACCGGTTGGGTGTAGATAATGGTCAGAGGCACACATTCATTTCCTCCGCTGTTTAAAGTACAGGCCGCCTTGACTGTTGAATGTGCGAGCCAGTGCGGAGCAGACCGTACTAAGCGCGAAAGTTGACCGTTGACCGATAACGGCAACCGATCCGCCGCCAAAACATCAAAAGGTAGCCGCATATTCCGATTGTTGAAGGTATTCCTACCCAAGGCACACCGTCCGGTGGATAAAACAGTGTTACGATGAGATTAATAAAAGGACGAGCATGAAAATATTGGTGACAAACGACGATGGTATTTTTAGTCCCGGATTGGTTGCTCTGGCCAGGACTGCACAACGATTTGGACAAGTTCGGGTAGTGGCGCCGGATGGCGAACAATCCGCAGTAGGACAATCGATTACCATTCAAAGGCCATTACAATACCACCGTATGCATTTGGACTCCCTGGATGCCTACCGGGTGAACGGTACCCCGGCTGACTGCGTTGCCCTCGGGCTTTACCGCTGGGAGGGCGCCGACCTGGTACTCTCTGGGATAAACTTGGGGAGCAACCTGGGCCACGATGTCTGGCATTCTGGAACGGTTGGCGCAGCCAAACAAGCTATGCTCCTTGGGGTGCCTGCTGCAGCGTTTAGCCTGGCGCTCGGAAAGGACGAGCCAGAGTTCGAACCGCTGCTGGTTTACGTAGAACGGGTGATCCGTATGCTGCTGGAAGACCAGGGGCCAAAGCTGGTCAATGTCAACCTGCCCCAGAATCCAAGGGGCATCCGTTGGACCCACCAATCGGTGCGGGCTTACAACGGCCAAGTCCTGGAAAGCAAAGATCCGATCGGGCGGAAGCACTACTGGTTTACCGCCACCCACCTGACCGAGCCGGAAGAAGAAACGGATCGTTGGGCAATGGAGCAAGGGCTGATCTCGTTGACTCCCCTGCGCCTGGATCTAACCGATGAAAGCTGGTTGCGGCGGATGCGCCAGAACGATCAGGAGGAGAAATGAAAATACTAGCTTTGATTGCGCACGATGGAAAGAAAGCCGATATGGTCGCCTGGGCTACCTATAACCGGGCTGCCCTGGCTCACCACCAACTGATCGCCACAGCGGCGACTGCCAGGCTGCTGGTAGATAAGGTCGGTCTGGAAGTCGTAACCGTCCAGCCCGGCCCATTAGGCGGTGACGTACAGATCGGAGCCAGGGTGGTCGATGGTCAAGTGGACGGGGTGGTTTTCCTGGTGGATCCGCTGGATAAGCATCCTCATGATCCGGATATCCAGGCTTTGCTTCGGTTGTGCAATATCCACAACATTCCCCTGGCAACCAATGTCGCCACGGCCGACTGCATCATCGTATGGCTGGCATCCCACGGGCTAGAAACATCGCTGCCCCCTTCGTGAAGGGCTTACTCGAAAAGTACCACCAACCGATTTGTAAGACCGCCGCAGCAACCTTTCCTTTTACCGGCCGCTCCTGAATTGGATGATGAAGGTTAGAATCAGCCTGCCACCGGTTACCAGCCCTAAAGAAAGCTGAGAACCATGAGTAACCTGGCCTGGATGACCTTCCTTGAACGGCTATGGATGCGGCGGGAATGTGAGGTCGGATCTCAAGGCCTTGCCAAAGCGAAACCCACACAGCCGTGGACGACAATTCCGCGAGGCGAGCTTTGCGGTATACACGCTGTAATCCCCCAGCTTGCCAGATTAAATTCCAAATTGCAAACGCTTACCCCCTACATGCGAATGCATAATCGCCTAACACACCCATGACCCGATCAAGCAAAAGGCTGCGGGAATGGTTGGTTAGCACCCCGCCACGGACTTTTTTATATTGTTCGGGCAGGTACTGACTCAAAAGTGCCAGGGGCAAGGCCGTTTTCCCAAAATTGGTGAGCATGTGTTCAAAGGCCTGCAGTGTCTGGGGGGTATTCCAGTAATAGCGTATCCGGTCGCTGAAGCTGAATGAGCGCGCAAATTTTTGAGTTTTTATATCGCCACCGTAATGCTTTATCCAGTGAATTGGGTTGGTCAGCATGGCGATTTCCAGAGTTTCGCGCATCCGGCTGGGCGTTTCGAATAGAACCTCCTCCATCTCTGCCAGGGCAAAGACTGCTTCGCGAAAGGCAAAGGTCAACCAGGGGCCAACCTTCAGGATACCAAAATGGTCTTCAACCAGTTCGCGCAGGGCTGCCCGGGTCTGATAATCTGTTGAATGGGCTTCGTAGATCAATCCAGGGACCGTTTCGATGAAACCCGACAGACCCCTAGCGGCCGACCGATCGTATTGGTGGATGGTTTCGTCTCCGAATTCCACCCCAGGCTGAACGACCAGGGCGAAAACTCGTTCCCAGGCAGAATCCAGCCCTTGGACCGAGAAGGCGCGTTTGGTCAGTTCGATCGTCTGGGCTGCATCCGCCGGGGTGGTGACGGTGAGGTGAGTTTCTCCGGAGATGGCTCCTCCAGCCGGTGGGACTTCGCTGCCGATGACATAGCGCAGAACGGAAGGGTGTTCCAAGGCTGCCTCTTCAGCTGCTCTTGCCAGGTTGGCAGCCCGTTGGGCGATGAGTTCCACCGGCAGTTCCCGATCATCGGCGCAGGGCATGGAGCAATCCAGGTGGATTTTGCTAAATCCAGCGCGGACATATTCGCGCACCAAGGTTTTGGCCTTATCCATGGCTGCACCTGCAGGTTCGTTCGACCAGACCAGCGGCCCAAGATGGTCCCCGCCCAATAAAAGATTTTGGCGGGGAAAACCGACCGAATCGGCCATTGTTTGCACATAGCGGACAAAATTGGCCGGGTTCAAGCCTGTGTAACCCCCCAATTGATTAACCTGGTTGGGAGTGGTCTCGATCAGAACCGGGGTGTGGGTTGCCAACCCGTGGCGCAAGGCTGCCTCGAGGACGAAGGGATGTGCAGAACAGATCGAGGTTACCCCCCGCGGTTCGCCCATTTTATGAGAAGAGATAATAAAATCAAGATCATTCATGGAAGGCTAATATTTTTTATACCAATCAAACGGAGTATCGGTTTGATAAGCCTCTCCAAATGGTTTACCGAGCGCATTACAAAGCGAGGTAAGCCGTGATAATCTTTCTTTGCCGATCGTCCGCAAAAAAGTAGTTCGTTCCTTGCTTTCCATGGGTACAGCCTCCTTCCAAACCGCACGTCCAACCGCAATACCACTGGCACCTGAGGTACAGGCTGCGGTAACCTGCCTGACAAATATTTCAAAATCTACCGCCGCAGAGAGGAGGATCCACGGAGCTTTGGAGGCCGAAGTAATTTCTTTACAGGCTTCTTCCCATACCGATTCATCGCGATGGTCGGCAGCCAATGGAAATTCGGCTTTTAGGATGTCCACATTAAATCGGGTCAGCCTTCGGGCGGATTCGACAACAACATATCGTTTTTCTTCGGATGTCAGTTTATTGTTTTCCCTTAATGAGTAAGAAAGTGGTTCGAGCATGAGCGCGAGATCATATTTTTGGCACTCTTCTGCGACCCTGGCTGTGAAGTCTTCGGTCTCTTGGGCGGTGGATGAATCGGGGTGATAATACACAAGCAATTTTATGGCGCTTGCCCCCATCCGCTTGGCCTTCTCCACGCTCCAACCGGGGATGATCTGAGCGTGGCGGGCGCTGGAATCGCCGGTATAGCCGGTCGATTCGACCGCGACGACGAAGGCTTTATCGCCGGGCAAGGCTCCCGCGGCTATGGCCTGGGCAGCCGAAACTTCCGGATCGAGCAAAACGGAAGTGGCATAAGGGGCAAGTTCAGCCGTCACGTCCAATTTGAAGCGGCTGAGTTCCACATCCGCAGCAAAGGATGGGTTGGCTGTGCGCAAGTTCTGGCGATGGTCGAGGGCAAGGCAGGTGAAAGTTCCGCGTGCGGAAGCGCATTGCTGCAATCCGCGCAATTTGCCAATGCTAAGGGGTTTTAAGGTTTCAGGTGTCATGTTTCAGGTTTTCGCCTCCGAAATGTGCCGGTAAAAGGGTCTACATTGGGTCTGGTGGGTCATAGATTGAGCTTTACGACCCCGGCCAGGTTTTTTGGATAGTCGGGGTTTAATCCCTTCGCCAAAGAGCGGTAAAAGGCCATCAACTGCAATACAGGAAGGTAAAGAATGGTCCGACCCGCCTCAGGGATACCGCTATTGAAACGAACATCCAATCCGTTTTCGCCCAGGGCAAGAATATTCCCGCCCAGCGCCTGCATCTCGTTTAATACCGCCTGTTCGTAGTGAAAGTTTTTTTCCGAAACAAGGCCCACAATAACGGCATTCTCTGTCACCATGCTCATCGGCCCGTGCCGGAATTCCAAAAAGTGGAAAGGTTCGCTGTGGGTAAGCGACATTTCCTTCATCTTGAGATTGGCCTCACATGCCAGACCATAGCGGGTGCCGCTGCCCAAAAAGTAGAAACGGTCGAAGGCCAGGTTAGCGCCGAATTTCTGGGCCAGAACATCGTATTCCGCCATCAACTTCCCGCCGGCGGCGGGCAATCGGCGCATGGATTGATACTCGTTTTCACGTCCGCCGGCCAGCAAACACAGGGCGGCTGCCGTCACAAACATCGATGTAAACGAACGAGTCTGCGCCACACTCTGCTCCTGACCTTTTTTTATGACCAGAGCCACATCTGCCAGGCCTGCCAGGGGCTGGTCGCCGTAATTGGTGATCGCCACAACTGGGCCGCGCTTCTGCTTTTGGAATTGCTCCACCGCCCGGATGGTTTCGGTGGTCGAGCCAGAGCGGCTGACTGCCACCAAAAGGGTTTTGTGGGCTGGGTGGTGTTCCTCATCCGTCGGGTTGGCGATCCCCCGCACGAAAGTGTCCGGATTCAAAAGCAGCTCGCCACCCGGCACAGCCCTTGCCAGCTTGCCGGTCGATTCTGTAAACTGGGCTGCCGCCGAAAGCGAGAGATAATAGGTGGAACCACAACCAGTGAACAAAACCTGGTCGTATTCAGCTTGCAAAAGCGCTCCAAGTGCCGGGCGGGCCTGCTCGACGACATCCAACGCATCCCCCCACGCTTCGGGTTGGGAAAAGATTTCAGTACGGGTAAATTCCCCTTGTTCATTTTTCGTCATCATGTCTCCTATCGACCTGGGTGGTTGTGGTTACGAGCCTGGATTGGGCGAACGTTTTCGAGGATCGATCGTCCGATCCCGGATCAGGCCAGGTAAATTTTTATCCCCATTTCCTGCAGGGTGCCGAGAAAATCTGCCGGCGAATGATTATCGGTGACCAAAGCATCGATGCTGTCGATCGGTGCCAGAAAGGCCGTCGCGACCGCGTTGATTTTGGTATGGTCTGCCACCACAATCACTTCATTTCCCGCCTTCAGAATAGCCCGATCGGTCATCGTCTCGGGCAAGTAGTCATTGGTCAACCCATTTTTAAGGCAAATGGCATGGACTCCGATAAACACCTTGTCGGCTCGGACTTCAGCCAGGGACTGTTCGGTGATATGACCAATGAATGAGAGTTCGCTGAGGCGCAGCATCCCCCCCAAGGTGATAAGGTTGATCCCAGGCAGGCCGGAAAGGAGATTCATGACCGGCAGGGAGTTCGTGATAACACTCAAGTTCTGGCGCGAACGCAAGTTGCGCGCCACTTCCAAGACGGTCGTTCCTGAACCCAGAAATATCGTGTCTCCATCACCCACCAGTGCGGCAGCAGCCAGCCCAATCCGCTGTTTCTCAGAGGTTTGCTCTTGCGCGCGCTGCAAAATGGGCAACTCGGGCGGTGCTTGCTTCATAGAAAGCGCGCCTCCATGGACCCGGTGGAGTTTCCCCTGTTCTGCCAAAGTCTCCAAATCGCGGCGGGCGGTGGCTTGACTGACCCCAAACTGCCCAACAATTCCGGCCACACTTAAACGCCCCTTTTGTGAAAGCAGGGTAACGATCTTATCTTGACGTTCTTCAGACGATAGGTATTCTCTCATGATCGCTCATATTCGCTCGTATTTTGTCCATATTTTAGTCATTTTATGATTGTTGTCAAGTGGCATTATTTATAAAACGATCAACGCGACCGGATACCCCCTCAGACTCAATGAAGGTGGGACCGATTTCACCAGGGTGGAATGGATCCTAGCCGCCCTCTTAACCAAAAAAAACTACCGCTGAAGGGATGGATGGGAATTAAAATTTCCGCTTACCAGGTTTCTGTGACTTTCGACAGACCACGCGGGGTGTCTACATCGATACCGCGCGCATCCGCCAAATGCATGGCAAAGAGCTGCCCAGGAATAATGGCCGCGATCGGTGAAATGCGTTCGCCTAATTTAACTGGCAGGGGCAGAACGCGGTCGGCCTGGTTGCAAACCTCATCTTCATCGCTGACCGCGATAATTTCAGCCTGCCGTTCGCGCAGTTTAAGGAAAAAATCCATCAGTTCGGGCAGGACGGCACTGTATGGAGCAATGACGAAGACCGGGAAACCACGCTCAACCATTGCAATCGGCCCATGGAGGAAATCGGCGCTGGAGTAAGGCTCGGAGGCCGTGTAGGTCAACTCTTTAAGCTTGAGGGACATCTCGAAGGCGGTGGCATAATTCAAACCACGCCCGATGATTACGCAGCGTTCCATATAGCGATAGCGTTCTGCGATGCGCTCGATTTCTTCCCGGCGAGCGAGAACCGCCTCGATCGCTGCCGGTGCCTGGTTCAATTCGGTAATCAATTCACCATCCTCCGCCAGCAACCCGCTGAGGGCAGCCAGGGCAGTTAACTGGGCGGTATACGTTTTGGTTGCAGCCAGCGAGCGTTCTTGTTCAGCACCCAGAGGGATGACGTGCCTGGCGGTGCGCCCCATCGCCGAATAGGCATGGTTGGTAATTGCGGCCGTGATCGCTCCCTGGCGGTTGGCTTCCTCCAGGACAGACACCAGGTCGGGGCTTTGCCCGCTCTGGCTGATCCCCAGCACCAACATACCGCCCAAATCCGGCGGGCGGCGGTAGATAGAAAACAGGCTGGGGGCGGCCAGCGATACAAGCATATGGTTGGTGATGCCCAAAAGGTATTGGGCATAGCGTCCGGCATTGTCGCTGCTTCCGCG
>Ga0207950_100208_pt1 | contig 21900 bp, 17 predicted proteins | sample Subbio11_8B_AprC_FD_184814 | JGI IMG/M metagenome (GOLD analysis project Ga0207950, IMG submission 184814) | Serpentinite rock and fluid subsurface biosphere microbial communities from McLaughlin Reserve, California, USA - CR11_8B_AprC (SPAdes) | ecosystem: Environmental > Terrestrial > Deep... | reverse complement strand
AGCGCGCCTCGCTCGAGGCGGAAGTAGCCGAGCGCGGGCAAGCTTTGGAAGCGTTGCGGGCGGAGTTGAGCGCCAGCCAGGAGCAGCGTGCCGCGCTGGTGGCGGAATTGACCGAGCGCAGGCAGGCACTGGAAACGCTGCGGGTGGAGCTGAATGCCAGCCAGGAGCAGCGTGCCGCGCTGGAGGCGGAATTGGCTGACCTCGGGCAGTCACTGGAAGCGCTGCGGGCGGAGTTGAACGCCAGCCGCGAGCAGGCTGTCGGGCTGGAGGCGGAATTGACCGAGCGCGGGCAGGCAAATACCGCGCTCACATTGCAAAAGGCCGCCTTGCAGCAGGAACTGGATGTTGCCCAGTCTCAATCCGAACAGGAAAAGGCATCCCTGCGCAGCCACATGCAGCAGCGCGAGCAGATTTTGCAGAACCTGAACAGCACTCTGCTGGAAATTTACAGCAGCACCGCCTGGAAAATTATTCAGCGGATGTGGAAGGTGCGTTTGTGGTTAGCGCCTAAGGGTAGTTGGCAGGAACAATTCGCGCGGCGAATTATTAATATTCGCAGAAGTACAGTTACAGGTTCAAAGACAAACAATTTATCGCTGCAACATACAGAAGATCAATCTAATCTTCCTACTGCAGACATCAAAGTTGAAGATTCCTTACCGGTGATCAGTATCATCATTCCGGTTTATAACGCCTTGACGATGACAAAGGCCTGTGTTGAATCCCTTTATCTGTTCACTGAGGGACATGATTTTGAAGTAATTGTGATCGATAATGCATCTGAAGATGGAACATTTCAATGGATGAATGAAAAGTCGAAGCAACTGGCCAAACTTAATGTCATTAGGATGGAAAAAAATATCGGATTTGGTCCGGCTGTAAACATCGGCCTTCAAAGTGCCAACGGTAAGTATCTGGTTATCTTGAATAATGACACTGTAGTTAGCCGGGGTTGGTTAACCAACTTGATTTCTGTATTGAAAAATGATTCATCCGTAGGAATAGTAAGCCCGGTAACGAATTATGTGGGCGAGGGTCCTCAAATTGATCCCCAGGCGCAAAACCTTCAACCAACCCTGGAATCCGTTGCCGAGTATGCCCAGACTATCAACGAACGTTCTGAAGTATATTACGAACCCAACCGACTAGTCTTTTTTTGTGTTCTTCTGCGGCGCGAATTGGTAGATTTGATTGGTTGCCTTGACGAAGGATACCAGAAGGGGAATTTTGAAGATGATGATTACTGCCTGCGAACTCGCGCAGCAGGGTATCGACTGGCTATTGCCAGAAATACTTTTGTTTATCACCACGGAACCGTTACATTTAAAATGAACCAAATATCCCACAACCAATGGATGGAGACCAATCGAAACCGCTTTTATCAAAAAGCAGGCAGAATTGCGACCTCGATACGACCATGGTCGCCTTCTTCAACTGATCCAAAGGTTAGTGTTATATTGCGGACTAAAGATCGTCCCAAATTATTGGGAAAAGCTTTAACCAGTCTAGCAAATCAGACTTGTAGAGATTTCGAAGTTGTTTTAGTAAATGATGGCGGCGAAGATGTTTCAGATTTTGTTTCTTATTTTAAGCCATATTTCCAGATTACATATATTAGACACGGCAGTTCCAAAGGCCGCACAGCCGCCATCAATGCGGGGTCACAAAGAGTGCAGGGCGCATGGATTGCTTATCTGGATGATGATGACATCCTTTACCCATGGCATTTTGAAGCTTTACTTAAGGCTGCTGAACAAAGTAGCGCGGGTGTGATCTATGGTGATTACAATAAAGCATTGTTTTATAAAACAGAGGACAATTCACCTGAGCTTTTAGTTGGGGCTCCACCCTGGGACTACAGTCGGCGTGATCTGCTGGTAGAAAATTATTTGCCCATTCACACATATATCTATTTACGAAAATTTGTTGATGAATTGGGTCCATGGAATGAAAACTTAGACCGCTTGGAAGACTATGATTTTCTACTTCGATTAAGCGGAGTGACCGATTTCTATCATTTAAGAAAAGTCACTTGTGAATATCGATATTATTTGGATTGTATAAATACCGTTTTTAATGGGAGAGAGGGATATTTAACTGCGCTGCACAAAATATATCCACAACACCCGGTTGATGAGGATGTATTATTAATTAAAAGGCAACAGGTAGTTGAGGGCTTGCAATGCCAGATAAAGATAATTGACGAACTTTTACAAAACGCAGGCACCTCAAAAACAGAGCAAATGGCAGCACACAGAGAGATTTTCAGAATAATTTCCGGTTTATAAAGAATAAGAGAGTAATTAGGGTTGGATCAGGATAAAACCCTGGTGTTCGGCTGCGGTATAGGTATGCCGTTTCGCAAAGGCGCGGACCTGTTTATTGATACTGCCCGAAAACTTCGGGAAAGCGGAATTACGGATTGGCATTTTTATTGGATTGGCGAATTCGACCCCCAGGAAAATGACCCCAAATACGGGCGTTGGGAGGAACACCTCCACCGAATGGAAGTGGATCGATTAGATGAGATTTGGCAACACCTACTGGGCGCCAGGCGTTGCCATGGTGACTTTGTGGTCCATCCTTCTGCTTTTTATTGGAATAATGATCAACCAATTTACAAACAACGAGGTCAGGCTATCCATATTGGTGTTCCTGTTTTTCTTCCTTGCATATTTCTTTACAAAATATCATTTTGCTCAATGGTATGCGCTCCTCGGCGAAGTCCCGGCAGCCTTTTTGATCATCCTGGCAATATTGGTCTATTTTCGCAGCGACACCAGGGGAGGCCTGGTGCTGACCGGTGTTTTATTTTCGCTCGCCAGTCAGTCAAAATTAATTTCTATTTTGCCCTTTATCACTTTTTTGGGGTATATTGCCGTGGTTCAGTTCATAATGGTCAAAACCGGTCACTGGCTTGCGGTAAAAAAAATTGCTTCGCAAATCGCTTACATCACGCTGGGATTTGTTACCCCCTGGGTTTTATTTGAGCTCTGGAAATTGATCACCCTTGGTTTTTCCGGGTATGCCGAAATCTGGCGGATTTTCCTTCCCTTGTTTACCACCCAAGGTCTGGGGGTAGAACAACTTCCGCTCCTCTCCAGGCTTGCCGAGAGAAATGATACCCTGATAAACCGCTTCAGCTTTTTCCTGCCTGCTTTACCAGTATTCTTCCTGATTATCGGGTTACAGTTACGCGGAGAAAAAAAACTCCTCAGACTGTACGGCGCATTGGTATCTATCGTTGTTGTGTACAGCGGGTACTGGTTGGTCATGTCGATCGGTTGGGCCAGGCACTATCTGATTGCTCTGATCTTGATCATCCTGATCCTTGGGCTACCGTATCTATCCGCTAAATTGACACAACGTCAACTGGCCTTATACACACTCACAATTTTTCTTTTCTCAGCTTATGCCTGGCGCGAACCATTATTTCCATTCTCACAAGACAAGGTTCAATTATTCAAACCCACCCAAAACACGCAAGCGCTTTTAGAGGTATCCCAATTGCTTTCAGAAAACCTTGAGCAGAGACCGTTTCTAACCCAATGGTGGGCAACTGCGGTTGATATCGAATACATCATGGACACAAAACAAAATTTCACAGGATATAATGATCCTGAGGTTGATAAGGATGAACCATTCATCATCGCGGTAAACTCAATGTTTTTGCGCGAGCAGGACGAGAAGTTTATGAAGTTACTAAACCAATGCGACCTTGAATATTTCGGGCAATACACCATCGGGAAATGTCGGTCGCATTACCGCCCATAAGAGCAAAAGAGTATCGATCATTGATAGATAATTTCCCCCTCATCTCCACCATAATCCCCGCCTTCAACCACCAGGACTACATCGCCGATGCGCTGCACTCCGTGCTCGCTCAGGATTATCCCAATCTCGAGATTATCCTTATCGATGACGGCTCGCAGGATGCCACCCCCTACCTGGCGGAGAAGATCCTCGCCCAGGGCGGGCGGCCTTACCGGCTCATCCGCCAGGAAAACCAGGGCGCCCATGCCGCTATCAACCGCGGGATCGAACTGGCCGGCGGCGACTATTTGACCATTTTCAACTCCGACGACCGCTACCACCCCGCTCGTCTTTCCATCCTGCTAAATGCCTTGCAAACCAGCGGCCGGCGTTTTGCCTTTTCGAAAATTCAGCACATCGACCCGGACGGACAGCCGCACCCCTACCAGCAAAACTATCTCCAGCAGCTGCACGAAGCCAGGCTTTTCCCAACCTTGACCTTTGAGCTGCTGCGCCACAATATCGCCGCCACCACCAGCAACTTTTTCTTCCAGCGCAGCCTGTTTCCAGAGGTCGGCCTGTTTGCGCCTTTTATCACCTGCCATGACTGGGATTACCTCCTGCGGGTGATCCTGGTTGAAGATCCAGTCTTTGTGGATACGATCCTGTTAGACTATCGGATTCACCCGCGCGGGTCTCTCCAGCTCAACCTGGAAAAGGTAGCCGAAGAGGTAGATCTTGTTTTATCCAATTACCTTAAGCAGGTTAACCAAGCGCCAAACCCATTTACTCCTGGTGCGGTCCAATGGGGCGCTTATTGGGATGTGTTTGCCGCCCGCTATATGGAGCATTTACAGGTTTACCCGCAGGTATGCGCCTGCCTGGCTGCCTTGTCGGGCCGGGAATCCCTCATAAACGATGCCGACAAGTATGCCCACATTGTCCGCGCGCTGGGTCAGCACATAGATTTCCTGCAGAATCTCGGTGCAGAGACAGCCTCGCCGCGCCCCGATCTGGAAACCATGCATCTACAGGTTCAGGAGGGCAGCCCATTTTTGCATCGGATCGCAAAATGGTTGGTTCCCGGTTACAAAAGGCCTAAAGAAACAAGGCGGCCTTGAGCCCAAACCGGTGATTTGGCTTATCAACCGGTATAATTGGTAAAGCCCATGGATTCCTTGACCGAAAACCCCTTAAACCACCTCCCAACCCCCTTCGTGGAGCAGCCAGGAAAAGGTGAAAGCCTGCACCCGCAAACCATAGACCTGGATTTAACCCAGGTTGATGTGGGGCTCTCCACTGTGGAGCGCCAGGCAAAAACCCACCCGCACCTGCTCCTGCTGCTTCCCTGGCTGGTGATGGGCGGGGCTGAGCGGTTTACCCTAAACCTGATCGACCAGTTATCCAGGCGCGGCTGGCAGTTCAGCATCGTTACAACTGCGCCATCCGAAAATTCCTGGCAGGCCGAATTCGAAAAACGCACCCCCGATATTTTCCACCTGCCCAATTTTTTACCTGTAAAAGACTTTCCCAGCTTTTTGCGGAATTTTATACAATCGCGCCAGTTCGATGCCATGTTCGTGCAGGGCAGTATTGAGGGGTATCGTTTGTTGCCGACCTTACGGGCCTTTTTTCCGGCCCTGCCGGTCTTTGACTACCTGCATTTCGTCACCCCCGACTGGATGGACGGCGGTTTTCCGCGCCTCTCGCTGCTCTACCGAGAGGCTATCGATCTGACCATTACCTCCTGCAGCCAGGTAAAGGATTGGATGATCGCGGAAGGGGCGGATGCCGGCCGGCTGCGGGTCTGCCCGATCAATGTGGATCCTGAACAATGGCGCCCGGATGCGGAAACCCGCCGCCGGATGCGCGCGCAGTTGGAGATTTCTGAGGATGAGGTGGTATTGTTGTACCCCGCCCGCCTGGAGGCTCAAAAGCAGCCCCTGGTGTTCATCGAGACCGTGCGCCTGCTGGCGGAAGAGGGAGTGCCATTCCGCGCCCTGGTTGCCGGGGATGGATCCGAGCGTGGGCTGCTGGAGGAGAAGCGCCAGGCATACCAGCTTACGGATAAAGTCCGCCTGCTGGGCGCCGTTGCGGCTGAAAAAATGGTGGAGCTGATGGCAGCAGCCGACATCCTCTTCTTGCCCTCGCAGAACGAGGGCATATCCCAGGCGATTTACGAGGGTATGGCCTGCGGTTTGGTTACCGTAGGAGCCGATGTGGGCGGGCAAGCCGAACTGATCACTCCCGAATGCGGTATTTTACTCCTCCCATCCAGCCCGGAAGAAGCTCCGCCCGCGTATGCCGCCGCGCTGCGCGCTTTGATTCAAGACCCTTCCTTGCGCCAGAAAATGGGCCTGGCTGCCCGTAACCGCATAACGGCAGGATTCACCCTCGATCACATGGGAGCCGGCATCCAGCGCATCCTGGCAGAGGGGCTGGATCTACACCAGTCAGCGGATTACCGGCCGCGATCTCTTCCGAGCGAAGAACTGCGCCAGCGCGAAGCCCGCCACGTGGTGGAGTTCTTGCAAGCCCGCCAGGAAGCCAGGCGGCTCAGGCGAGAACTGCACTCATTATCGGATGAGTGCCGAGTAATTTCTGAAAATTACACAGCATTATCCGAGAAATACTTTGTCCTGCTCCAGCCCAGGCCGGCCTCCCACTGGTTTTATCTCTGGCTGCGCCAGGTGACCCTCCCCCTCTACAGCTGGCTGCAACAGAGTGTGCTTAACCGACCTGCAGTCAAAATTAAAAACCGCTTAAAATCAACCTGGACGAAGGACAAGGCCGATGAGTAAATCTTTAAGTGCCAACCATAGAATCGATTTATTGGTGCGCCTCGTATCGGCCCTGGTGCTGGTGACGATCATCGGGCTGGCGGTCTGGGTGATGCTGGATAGATTCATCGACCCGGCCCCCTTTCCTTCTTCCTATTGGGACTTACGCTGGGCATTGATTTTTGCTGCCATGACGATTGCTGTTGGTCTAACCTTTCGGATTACCAGGGGGAAAATCCTGTTAGGCTTGCTGCCCTTGGGCGGGTTAAGCTTATTCGCCATTTCCAGTTTTAATACCGGCGCTGGTCCCGCTTATTGGATGCTCGCCTGGTTATTAATCATTGCCGCCGGGATCGGCAGCCGTCTGCTGAATTGGATCGTCCCCAGGGTAAAACTGCTGCTTTTGGAGCGCCTGACCCTGGCGGTTGTGTTAGGACTGGCGGCGGTGATGTTCCTGGTGATGATCCAGGGTGGTCTGCATGCTTTCCAACCTCCGGTCACCTGGGCCGGATTGGTCACCCTGACCATCTTGTTCGTGCTGCCGCGTTTAAAAAGCTGGTACCGGATCGTGGTTGGCCTGGGGGTTCAAGGGCGGGATGCCTGGCAGCATGGAGACCTGGCGGGCTGGGCGCTCGGTTTAGGGGTGGCGGCGGTGTTATTCGTGGGGTCCTGGTTGATCGCCCTGGCCCCGCCTATGCGCTATGATGAGATGGTCTATCACCTGACTGCCCCGCTCTTTTACCTCAAGATCGGTGGGATCATCCCCTATCCCGAGGGCGGCACCATCGTCTGGCCGCACTACGCCGAAATGCTCTACACAATCGCCATCCAAACGGGCGGGCTGACCTTGCCGCGCCTGATCCACCTGTGCATGGGAGTGCTCAGCACAGTCCTGGTTTATTGTATTGGCAGGCGCCTGCTCAACCCGCGCGCGGGTGCGTTGGCGGCCATTTTGTTCGCTGCAACGCCCTTTATCGGGTTTGAAATGGGCACTGCCTATATCGACCTGTTTGTAACCGCCTACACCACCGCCATGGCTTTCGCCCTCGTGCTGTGGATGCAGGACAACGAACCGCGTTGGCTGTTGGTTGCCGGAATTCTGGGCGGCATCGGGGTAGGGATAAAACTGACCGCCGGGCCGATGGCTGTTGGGTTGGTAATGTTTATGCTTGGGATTATCCTGTTCGAACGCCGCTTCGCCCGCACTTTTCGATGGCTGGGGGCCATGAGCGGATTGGTGGTCCTGCTTGCGCTGCCCTGGCTGGTAAGAGATGCGGTCTGGACCGGCGACCCATTTTTTCCTTTTGGCGGCAAGTTTATCCAAGAAATTGTCGGCTCCGCGCCGGCCGGGGAGGAGCTCGCCGGGCCGGGTACAGCGGCGGAATTTTTACGCTACCTGCGTTATCCGGTCGATCTGGTCTTTAACTCCACCCGTTATTATCACGAGTCACCGGGCGGCATGGCTGGTGGGCTGCCGCTTCTGGCAGTCCCGTTATTCCTGTTCAACCGCAAACTTAGCCCAAATATCAAAAGGATCCTTGCTGGCCTGCTGCTGGCCAGCGCGGCAGCCCTGGGGGTGATGCTGATCGTTAACAGCATGCTGGCTCGCTATGCGATGCCCATTTTCCCCTGGATGGCGCTCAGCGCGGCCGCCAACCTGGAATTTCTGCTTGGCTGGATCGATTCCTGGAAAAAAAAGCGCGCCGTGCTTGGCGGATTGGTTTTTATTGGTCTGTTCTATATCCTCTCCACCCGTTTACCGCTGATCGTGCGCCTGTACGAAAATTTACCCCAACGTTTTCCGTTAAATTATGTCCTTGGCCGCGAAAGCCGCGCGGACTACCTTTCCAGGAATTTCGTACTTTATGACGCTTATCAATTCATCGATTCCCAGCCTGGTGATCGCAAACGTATCCTTTCTATCGGCAGTGAATTCCGCCTTTACACCCAGGCGCTGATCGATTCGGTCTACGATGTCCAGCAGGCGAGAAGGTTGGTTACCAACGCAAATGACCCAGCCGATTTGGCGGAGAGAATGGGCGAAATAGGGTACGATTACATCCTGATTAACCGGCCGGAGGTTGATTTTCGGCTGTGGAAATATGCCTTCCCGGTCATCGAGGAGACCGATTTTTTGCACACCTACGCAGAACTGGTTTTCCTCCAAAAAGGGATTTATGTGTACCGGTTTGACCCGCAGGGCGTCTCGCTGCCGCCGGCCGAAAATTTATTGATTAATTCAAGCCTCGAAGAGCTGGATGCACCCAATAATTTTAGTGATTGGGATGAATATGGCATGGTGCGGGCTGAGAGCATGGCGCATACCGGAAAAACTTCGATGCGCCTGGCGGGGCCGGTATCTGCCGAAGGGTATGGCTACGTGTTCCAACGAGTGGAGATTCCCAGCAGTCAGTTTTACACCCTTGGATATTGGGTGTACGCTCTAGAGCAGGTAACCTTTAAAATGCAGGTTCATTGGTTGGATGAAAATTACACTTTCCTGGGTGAAGAGGTTTATTGGCAGAATACGACAGCGACCGGCGAGTGGAAATGGTACCCAATAAGCACCCAGGCTTCAGAAACAGCCCGTTACGCCGAAGTATTTGTCTCGCTGGCTGGCGATGATGTCGCCTGGTTCGATGATTTGTGCCTGGCGCAGGGTCAGTACTGTCCAAATCCTTAAGCCGATTTTAAAACCATTTCGATTTTCTTAATGATCTCTACTGCCCGGTTATCCCAGGTATTTTCGCGCGCAGTCTTCCTAAGGGATTCGATATAAACCGAATCGCAGCGCAGATCAAGAGCGCGGTCGAGCTGCTCGGCGAATAACTCGGCGGTATCCCCCACGAGCACTCCTGGATAAATCATACTTTCCTTCATGGGCGTAATGACAATTGGTTTTCCACCTGCCATATACTCAAACAATTTAAGGGGTGAGGTGGCATGGGTAATGTCGTTGACCAAAAAAGGGATGGTTACTGCGTCAAAAAAATGGAGATATATAGGAAGCTCTTTATAAGGTTTTACCCCCAACCAATGAATATTCCTAAAATCCGAAAGACGCACTTTTTCAAGGGTGCCGTCGTAATCTGGCCCAATTAAGACAAAGGAATAGTTGGGGCGTAAGGCGGCCACGTTTTTCAGTAAATCGTAATCGAACCACCTGGCCAATGCCCCATAGTATCCGATGATGGGTTGATTCAAAGCCAGGATTGGGAGAAGGTCCTCTGGTTCGGACCGGGCAAAATCTGGTTCTGGGTTAACAAAGTCGTTGTAGTCGACCCCGTTAGGCGAATATAATACGTCGTGCCGTAGAAGCTGTGCTTCGGCAACAAGTTTTTTTGCAGTGGCAAGTACGATAGCAGCATTTTGCAGCAGGTACTGGTGTCCTTTTACAATCTGGGCATGGTCACCATAAAAGACATTAATATCATCAACAAAATCGTAGAGGATATGGGGTTGATTGAAACAGTTGGCGTAGTCGCTGTTCCAGGTGAGGAGATAGATCGTTGGGTTGGCAAGAAAATTGAAAACTTCGGTATGAACATTGCATAAATAAAGACGGTTGTTAATTTTATTAAATGAGGGGGAGTGATGGTCAGGTTTTGGTTGTAGGTAAAACACCAATACACCCTGGCGGGCTAAAGCCAATGCCAATTGTTGCGGCCGCTGGAATAGTTGCACATCCCAATCCAGGCTGGGCGGAAAGATAACGATTTGCAGATAATCCTGGCCTTGCCTGAGGTCGGCAAGGATTCTTTTCAACTCATAGCGCTGTGCTTCGATAATATGTATCGAGCGTCGATCCAAAAATTCGCGGATTTTCTTTTGAGCAGCGACAGGTAAGAGGCGGAGGATGCGACCTAATAATTTCTTTGCTGCATGGATGGCACGATTAATGAATCGTTTAATATGTGTGGATGCCTTAGAGGTAAAATCGCTCATGGGATGTAATCGTCCAACTTGTAATGTGAGAAATACTGAAAGGCTGGGTTTTCCACAGCTTGCCGATAACCCATAAAGTCGGAACGTGGGATACTCAAGTCACATTTTACGTTATTGCCAAGGTCATTAAAATCAAAATAAAAAATTCCCAACACCATTGGCTGTTTTGCCAAATAATTGTAATTTAATTCGAACCATTCCGCTTTCATTTCAAAGTCATATTGGTTTTGCTCACGGGCCAGTTTAGAAGTTAAGGCTGATGAGCCCGTTTCGGTAATTAAGATTGGTTTGGTGGGTGCCATTATCCGTAATCGGTCAATGTAAGGCTCGAAAATCCTATCATAGTTCTCCCAAAAACCGTAATCACTCCCATCGGGTTTTACGGTCGCTTCACAAAATCCAAAATTGTACGCTGCAAATCCAACCATATCGACCACCTGATCGCCTGGGTAATAATATTCAAAATTATCATCAGGCCAACTCCATCCGTTAGGAGCAAATACCCACCAAATTTGCGATCGTTCAATCCCGTTTGCGCCAAAAAGATCATAAATATGACGATACGCATCCTTAAAGTCTTTTTGTTTCTGGGCAGGTTTCGTGTTGGGGGGATAATACGGAACCCAATCCCCATTCATTTCCTGGAGAGGTGCAAACATCGCCTTCCTGCCATTACCGTTTTCAAGCCACCTTTTATAAATTTGAGCCATCTGACGTAGCTGATTATCATAATCGCCAGCGGTAATTTCGCTAATCGTGCTTCTAGAGCCGATTTTGATAAAGGATACATACCCTTGTTGCCAAAGTTGTTCTAATTGGCGATAAAGATTATTTCTATTTAAGGCAGATTCGGTTTGCCAGTCCTCAACGAATGCTGGGTCTTGAACATCAATAAACCAACCGACTGCAGTGTGTTTTTTACCGGCCAATTCATCTGCCTCAGGCATATACTTGGCCACATTTTCTTTAGTCCAGTACACCGGCATCATCATACCAACGAATTTAGGCATGCCATTACGAACAAGCGGTAAATATAAATTAGTATTCGTTAATGGATTGTTATATTGCTGATGAATAATTTGACCCTTAGGGTCGTCGGATGGTGGAGATTCTCTCGAGTAGTCAAAACCATTGCCTTTTGTTGTTGAAGGCAGAAAAACAAATAAAGCAACGATTAGAAGAAGCAAGAATATTAAACTTATTTTAAGGAATAAATTTTTAACCAATGCTTCCTCTACCCAGAATAATTGTTAGAGCGAGCTTATAAATAAATCTCTAGGTTAATTGTATGCCTATTGTTGACCGAATCTCATCTTGGTTAGATCTTCAACGGATAAATACTTGTAATTTGAGCTTGAAAGAACACCCTGCTGATAACCCGCGAAAGGTTGATCTATTTGGGTGATTCTGAAGTCGCACTCCCAAGAATTATTAAAATCGAAATATAAAATACCCATTATTGCTGGCTCGGAAGCAAGATAACGATAGTTTTCAAAAAGCCACTCATCCTTTTCTTGCCTGTTGACTTCTCCTTGTCTTGAATATTCGGCAGTTGTTGCGGTTTGAGCAATTATAATAGGTTTTTCCTGTGCCATTACCGTCATCCGGTTTATATAGGGTGTAAAAACCTGACCAAAAGTAGCCCATGTTTGCCAAGGATATGCAACGCTGCAAAACCCATAGTTGTAAGAACTAAAACCAACCGCATCCACAAATGCATCCCCTGGGTAGTACTTTTCAAATTCATGCCCACTTTCGCTCCACCCGTTCGGAGCAAAAACCCACCATGCCTGAGATCGAGTTATCCCCTTCATTGAAAATCTATTTTGTATTCTTTTGTAGGCTGATATAAAATTCGCTGGATCTTTTCCATAAGACACCCAATCGCCATTCATTTCTTGAAGTGGTGCCAGAAAAGCGATTCGCCCACCACCGTTTCTAAGCCATGCTCCATAGGCATCGGCTAAACGATCAATTTGGCGGTCTAATGCTCCGCTAGCGATTTGTTCGGCAGTTCGTGTAGAACCTAAATTCACAAATGAGATATAGCCTTCTTTCCAAGCAGATTCTAATTGAACAGTCAGGTTATATGCGGGATTATTGTCTTCTAAGTCAATAAACCACCCCAGAACCGAGTGTTTTTTCCCTGCTGCCTGATCTGCTTTAGGCATAGCTGTATTAATATTGTCCTCATTTAAGAAATACGGTAAATATATGCCGATAAATTTATTCCTTGCCCAAGGGGAACCATTCCGAATCAGTGGCAAAAAAACCGTAGTTGTGCTATTTACTTGCGCGTTTACCAGAACCAATGAATTTACCAAAGCATAAATTACCAACAGAAACAATAAAAGAATTTTTCTAAGCATGTGAAATTCCCAAAGGGTTAAACATGGGCGGTAATTAAAACCACGATGTTTTTGTCCAGAATAGTTATATGAATGATAAAGGAAAAATAGCAGTAGGGGCTTACAGATTTGTTATGTCTTTCCCTAAACCCATCTCATGCGGATGGAGACATGAACACACATCCCTCCTGACCTGGTTTTGTTCTTCTTGACGAAATGCCCGCTCAACTGTACAATGATATTTGACAATTGAATGAGTGCCTGTAGGGTGCCTTGATCCCCGGATGGAAAGGCTTAATGGCGAAACCGGTGCAAGTCCGGTGCTGTCGCGCAACTGTAAATCAGCCAAATGTATTCAACCTCCCGTTGAACGCAGAACGCTGATAAAGCCAGGTCGCCCGCCCGATAGGCGTTCACCACACTCTCGCTGAAAGGAGGTGGGAACTTTGGACTGGCAACGACAAAACCGCTTTTCTCACCTCCCTGCGAACCCAAGCAGGGAGGTTTTGTTGTCAGCACCAGGCGCATCTAATCCGATCTTTAACCTTGCAATACCCATTAACGATGCCTGGACACTTCCAGGCGCTGAAAACCGATCCGAATCCCGTTCACTTGTTTGAGGAAATGATGAAACGTTTATCCTTTTTGCTTGTTTTCACTTTATTATTGACCCTGATCCTTTCAGCGTGCAGCCCTGCGCCTGCCCCAGCTGTTACCGAAGCGGCTTCCCCGCCTGCCACAGCACCCACCCCCCTTCCACAGCCAACGGTAACTCTCGAACCCATGCCTGAACCAACAGATGAGCCCATCATCCTTAGCGACGGCCTCGGGCGTACCGTAACCTTACCTGCCCCAGCCCAGCGGATCGTTTCTATGGCGCCTTCCAATACCGAGATCCTTTTTGCGGTCGGGGCCGGAGGGCAAGTGGTAGGGCGTGACGATTTTTCCAACTACCCCCCGGAAGCTCTGGCTTTGTTAACCATTGGCGGCTCGATGGGCGACTACAACCTGGAGCAAATTGTCAGCCTTAACCCCGACCTGGTTCTGGCTGCCGAGATCAATACTCCCGAACAAGTCAAGGCGATGGAAGACCTCGGTCTGACGGTTTTCTATCTATCCAACCCGGCCGATATGGAAGGTCTGTATGCGATGCTGGACACGGTTGGGGAATTGAGCGGCCATAAAACCCAGGCAGAAACCCTGGCTGCTAGTTTGAGCGAGCGGGTTGCAGTTGTGGAAGCGACGCTCTCCGCGATTGAAACACCGGTGACCGTTTTCTACCAATTGGATGGCACCGAACCAGCCAAACCCTGGACGGTTGGGCCGGGTAATTTCATCGACCTGCTGATCCGGATGGCGGGCGGTGAAAACATCGGCGCATCGCTCGAATTCGCCTGGGGTCAGCTCAGCCTGGAAGCCTTGCTGGTCGCCGACCCGGAAGTGATTTTGCTCGGTGATGCCAATTACGGCGTGACCGTTGAGCAGGTGGCAGGCCGCGCAGGATGGGGCGATTTGAGCGCTGTTCGAGAGGGTCGTGTCTTCCCCTTCGATGATGACCTGGTCAGCCGGCCGGGCCCGCGCATGGTGGACGGTTTGGAAGAAATGGCGCGCATATTTCACCCGGATTTGTTTGAGTAAAAGGTTTGTATGCTGAAAGAACGCACTGCCCGCCCCTTTTTGATCGCGCTGCTGATCCTGGCTGTGGCGTTGGTGCTCAGTGTGATGGTGGGCAGTGTGTTCATCCCGCCAGGCGATTTGTTTATTGTCCTAAAGGCTGCCTTACAGGGCCAGACGCCCTCGTCTCCCGAGCTGGGCACCTTCACGACCATCTTGTTTTCAATACGCCTGCCGCGTACCGTGTTAATCGCAATGACGGGTGCCGCTCTGGCATGCAGCGGATCGGCTTACCAGGGGCTGTTCCGCAACCCGCTGGCCGATCCGTATTTGATTGGGGTTGCCTCAGGCGCCGGATTAGGGGCTGTGGCAGCCATGAGCCTGCGCTGGCCATACACCACCCTGGGGCTGCTGGCCGTTCCGCTGGCGGCTTTTTCGGGCGGGTTGTTGACCGTATGGATCGTGTATGTACTGGCCCGCATGGGGCGCACCCTACCGGTCACCAACCTGATCCTGGCCGGGGTTGCGATGAGCTCCTTTGCCACAGCGCTGACTACTTTTTTGATGCTTAACAGCACCGGCGAGCTTCGCCGGGCCCTGGTTTGGCTGCTTGGCGGCTCGACTCTGAGCGGGTGGCAGCCGGTAATAGCCCTGATGCCTTACTGGCTGGTCGGCCTGGGAGCCCTGATCACCACCGGGCATGCTCTCAATGTAATGCAGTTCGGCGACGAACAAGCCCAGCAGCTTGGCTTGCCGGTTACACGGGTTCGGAGGCTGATCATCATCGTGGCCTCCTTAACAACCGCTGCAGCGGTGGCATTTGTAGGCGTGATCGGCTTTGTAGGGCTGATTGTCCCGCACATTTTGCGTTTGCTGGTTGGCGGCGACTACCGCCGTCTGATGCCGTTAGCACTGTTGGGCGGGGCGGCTTTTTTGCTGCTGGCCGATGTGTTGGCCCGGGTGATCATGGCCCCTCAAGAGCTGCCGGTGGGGGTGATTACTGCGCTGGCAGGGGCCCCATTTTTCCTATGGGTGCTGCGCCGCACTCGCCAGCAAAACTTGTGGGGTTAAAATGCTCGAAGTAAACCACCTTTCGGTTCGGTATGACCAAAAACCGGTGCTCAAAAAAGTGAATCTGCGCCTGGAAACCGGTAAGATTTTGGCGGTCATTGGCCCAAACGGGGCTGGTAAATCTACCCTGGTGCGCGCCTTGAGCGGGATCATCCCGGCTGAAACCGGCCGGATAGTGTTCGATGGTCACGACCTGGCCAATTTACCACCCCACGAACGCGCCCGGCTGGTGGCAATTGTGCCGCAGGTGCGCCACCTGCCGCCGGCGTTTACCGCCTGGCAGGTTGTGCTGCTTGGCCGCACGCCTTACCTGAATTGGTTCGGGCAGGTATCCGCTCAGGACGAGGCGATCGTCCGCCAGGCGATGGAACAAACCCGCACGCTGGAACTGGCTAAACGTCTGGTAAGCGAGCTTTCTGGCGGCGAGTTGCAGCGCCTGTTGCTGGCGCGCGCGTTGGTGCAAACAACCCCAATCATGCTGCTGGATGAGCCCACCACCCACCTGGATCTGCACTACCAGATCAGCTTGTTGAACCAGGTGCAGGAGTTGGTGCGTCAACCGGCAGCGATTTCACTAGAGAACGGACACCGTTCACCGCCGGCCGTCCTGGTGGTGCTGCACGACCTGAACCTGGTAGCACGGTATGCCGACCAGGTTATGCTGCTGGTGGATGGGCAGGTACGCGCTTACGGCAGCCAGGCCGAGGTACTGCGCGCTGATCTGCTGAGCGAGGCCTTCGGCATCCCCTTGGAAGTGATGCGCAGCCCGAATGGTAAATTCCCGATCATCGTGCCGTTGATGGCCTGACGGTATCGCGAAATTAAAAACGAGATTCGAGGATGGTTTTATAAAGTAAAATTAGGGCAATCGAGAAGGCGATCCGGCTCTTCTCTCTATGGATCACGACTTTCGAAGGATTATTTGCAAGCCAACCTTTACGCTACCTTTCGGGTGATTGCCAAAACCAAGATGGTGACTCTCGACTTGCCAACCGGATCGACAGTTCGGCAAGCAGTAGAGGCTATCTTAAACCAGCTTCCCGACTTACGCCCGCACTGGGTCAACCAGGCAGGCGAGATGTATGCCCATGTTCACGGGTTTATCAACGGTAAAGACCTCTCGACCTTCGAACATGGCTGGGATACGCCCGTGCAACCCGAAGATGTCTTAGACTTCTTCCCTCCGGTAGCAGGGGGGAGGTTAGTCTAGGAGATCATCGTTCACTCACAACTGTCCTCACCGCGAACAGGGGCGGGTTCTCGAGGTGTTTTTTGACGGCACACTGTTCGGCCGAGCGCACCAAGGCGTCGTAGAACTTTTCTGGAAATGAAGGCGGCACCTGGATATCCATTTGCACTTTTTCAACCATACCATTGAGCGGATTCTTGAGGGTGTTCTGGACGATGCGGATGCCCTCGGCAGACAGACCGCGCTGGCGGCAAAATCCGAGGACGTAAATACCGGCGCAGGTACCGATGGAGGCTAAAAACAAGGCAAAGGGGGTAGGTGCGGACCCCTCACCGCCGCCCGTGGGTGGCTGGTCGGTTTGGACATTGAATGGGCCGAAATGGGCCTCGACCCGCGCTCCTCCAGGAAAGTCGATGATCATTTCCATAAATTTTTTCTCCAGAATTTATAATAAGTTGCTGTTTGGCCTCAAGGGCTGTACCAACAAGCTGCGGTAGGGTATACCATGTGCCTTTGTTTTGGCCAAGAGCCAAGTTTTTGGATCATCCTGAACAGGCTGCCGGTTGAGTTGGGTCATTGGAAACAAGCGAAAGCTCATTCTATAAGGTGATCGCTGCTCCATGGCAGGAGGACCGTCCTCCTATCGTTCTGACAGGATGCCCCTGTGAGGTAAGATCGAGTGACAACAAGTTGGTCACTTTTTAAGATGCATTCTCGGGTTGAAAGTTGCGCCGAGTTGCTCTTCAGCTACCTTTTTTTTGGGTCGCTCCCGAAACCAGAAAAAGCGCCAATACAAATAGATCGAGATCACATATAGGATAAGGGTAGCCCCGAAGGCGGGTGAAAAGCCGTAATGAACCTGGATCCAGCCGCTGATTTGAGGTGAAAATGCCCAACCGACGTTACCGGCCATACTCGCCAGGCTGGCGACGGTCGCGCGCGAGGATGGATCCACCCTTTCCATGACAAAGGTCTGGTAGATCGGCAGACTCATGTTCATCAGGGTCAGGCGCACGTAGTATGCCAGCGCGCTGATGCTGAACCAGGGGGCAAAGCCCATCATGATCAGGAAGGGGATCGAAAAGGCCTGGGTAAGGACGACCATTTGGATTTTACCGTAGCGCTCGGCCAGCGGGGGGCGATAAGCAGCCCAGCCCCCATGGCCAAAGAACCCCAGGCAAACAATGCGCCGATAACCGGGTCGGGCTGGGAGTGGACATTCCGGTAAAAGACATTAATGAACGGCATGACCAGGCCGGCACCAAGGGAGGTGACCAAAATTGGCAGGATCAAGCGGCTAAGTTGTCGCGCGTTCTTTGTGAAGTAGGCGAGAGGCGCAAAAACCGAACGGCCTTCTACGGTGGTGCGGGATGAACGCAGCATGAACAAGGGGACCACACCCAATATGCCAGCCAGGGCGATGGCTCCGAGCGACCAGGCATACGCGGACGGGCTGGTAGCTGAACCGCCCAGCCAAGAGGCCATCCAGGTCGGCAGGTATCCGCCGATCCAGTTGCCAAAAAAAGCCGAGGCCATCTGCAAACCGGCCGAAAAACTGAAAAGGTAGGTGCGTTCTTTCTCGTCGCTGTTTTCCATCAGGAACGGACCCATTGCCACACCCGAGAGGCTTTGGGTCAGACCCAACAGCACACTCATCAGAATAAAAATAGGGGTAGAAGGGAACAGGATCATCCCAAAAACAGCCAGGGTGATACCCAGCCCGCCGAGGATCAAGGCTTGCTTGCGCCCAATCCGATCGACCAAATAACCCATTGGGAGGGCCGCCAGCAAGGCTGCCAGACTGCTGGTGGTAATCAGGGTGCCAAGGAAGGCTTCGTTGTATTCCTGGCTGAGGATATAAAAATTGAATAGGAGCCGGAAAACCCCTAAAGCCGCGCCGGTGAGGATAACACTCACCAGGTATAGGCGCGCATTGGGGTGGAATGAACTGACTCGATCGATGTAGGTGGCGAGGACATTTTTCACCCGTTTCAGGGTGGTTTGGGTGCTCAAAGATACCTCCGGGATTCAGCTAGTTTGGTGGGAATTTTCGTTAATGGGGTTGAACTCTTCAGCGTTCTCCGATTCGACCAGGAAAGATTGAACATTGTTGAGGAGGGATGTCAGCGCTTCGCGGCGAAGAGTGTACCGGCGTTCACTGTCGGAAGAAACACGGATATGTACCAGCCCAGCCAGGCGCAGCGAATGGAGATGGTGGATTACCGTTGGGGCTCGCAGGCGTAGTCGGCGAGCGAGTTGGGTGGGGGTGAGTGGAGCGCTGGCCAGGTACCGCAAAATCTGCAGGCGGGTTGGGTCACTCAAAGCTTTAAGACCTTTAATCAGGGCAGCCGGCGCCTGTTCACCAGGGATAAGCGTTTGGGTAATACCCCGGCAGCCAAACACCAGCAGGGCTTGAGATGGTGAAACCTGGTTATAAAATACCAGCGGGCTCGACCAGTAGGATGGAGCCAAAATCAATTGGTCCTGATCGAGGAGAGATTTGATCTCCACACCGTGGGTGAGTTCCTCGACCAGGATTCCCAGGGGCAATGCGGCCGCCAAGGAGTGGGCATAATCTAACCCAGACTGCAATATGGGCTGGATTCGGTCTTCCTCCTCGGCAAAGAAGGTGTCGCGGTAAGCCCTCAAAGCCTCCAAGTAAGCCTGGCCAAATGCAGCCGGTTCAGCCCAGGCGCTAATCCAATTCTCGAGGGCATCGACCCGGGGGGTGTGTTTTTTTCGCTGCAATTCTGCCCGTAGGACAGTCGTTTCGGGCTTAGCGGCTTTACCGGCGTGTGTAATTGCCAAAAGGGCTTGTTTGACCTCCGGCTGAGTTTGGCAGGAAAATGTGATAGCAGCCAGGCGCTTTTCGGCAGCAATTTGGCTCAGCCCATCCAGGACAGCGGCTGAGTTTTTCGGAAGGGAAGTAAGTTGAAAGACCCAGCATAGGGGTACCGGCAGGAAAGAGAGGGTTCGTTCGAGAAAATCACGCTGGGCAATGGGCAAGCGCGAGCGCACACCGGCCGCCCAGGATGGTCGCAGGCCGAAATCGCCTGGAAATTGGAGCACAACCAGGCTGATGAAGAAATCGTAAGCGCTTCCGTTGTCGTAAGAAATTTGGGTCATCGGATTGGCGAAATTAGATGTTGGTCTAACATATTAGATGATAATCTAATGATCGAGAACGGTCAAGGTGTTTTTGCAAATATCAAGAATACGGTCCCGCCCCCGCCTGTTGGTGGTGAAAGGAGCAAGGCGCGATGGATATCTGTCATAAAATGTATGGGGTTTGTCACCATAATTTGTAAGATAAAGGATGACAATCTGGGTGACCATCATCTACGCATTGATGATCTTTGCCACTACAAATGTGGCGAGGCTTTCATTAACATTAATACAATGTTCAGACAAGAATTAAAAGACTTTCCCTTATTCCAGGGCTTCAGTGAAGATCAAATCGAATGGCTCGCAGAGCAGTTCGAAGTGCTTTCCTTTTCGAGCAACACGGTGATTTTTGAGCAAGGCCAATCTGCCGATCATCTTTACATCTTATCTTCCGGAAAGGTTATCATTCGGTATAAGCCTTACGATGGCCCGCCCCTCAAGGTTGCCAGTATCTTTCCGGGAGGGGTGTTTGGCTGGTCGGCCGCTCTGGGCCGCCATGTGTACACTTCCACAGCCCTGGCAAGCGAGGAGAGCGAGACTTATCGGATCAGCGGGCTGTCCCTTAGCACGCTGTGCGAGAAATGCCCGGATACGGGCGCAATTCTATTGCAACGCCTGGCTCAAGCGGTCAACGAACGCCAGCAAAGCCTCGAAACCGAAACAGAAATTCTCGGTATACTTAGAACCAGTATCGATAAAAAAGGCGATTGTTCAAGAAGGATGGATCCGAATGGCAGATGAGACCCCCAATTACAGTATCGAAGAACAACTGCGTGGTTTAGTCGAGCAATTAAGCGCCTATATCGAAACATACCACGGCGGCGAGGTAGAATTTGTCAGTTATGATGGCGAGGTGGTGAGTGTAAAATTAGGTGGTGCCTGCCTGAACTGTCCGCTTTCACCGGTAACATTGCGCGGGTGGGTGGAAGGGACGTTAAAACAATTTTTCCCCGAAATTAAAGGGGTCGAAGCGATCGAATAATCAGGCTTACTCTAGGAACACCTGAACGCGTTTTTCCCCCTGCTCAGCAAAAACGTCTATCACCTGGCCGGTCACGCCACCCTCAATGGCATCGAAAATTTTGCCCATTTCGATTTGGCCTATTTCATCCGAAAACCGTGCGCTAATCTTCATACCGGTGTTAAGCACGGTTACCGGTAGGCGCACATTAAGCCGCACCTTGCCACTGGTCGTATGGGTAATTTGCACCCGCAGCCAGCGAGAGGGCTCTCTTGTGGGGCCATGGGGTGGAAGGCGGGTTTGCGGGTCTCCTTCCGCTAAAGCTTGTATTAAGCGGATGCCCTCTTCAGGGGAGACCTTGCCATCTTCCACCCACTGCAGGATTCTCAACCTTTCATTCGATACGGGCATCGCACACCTTTCCTGAGGTTGGTTGGCTGTCGGCAAGAAACGCTCTATGAAGAACCGGCCTTTGGAGGATAGAAATCAACGTACTCCCGGGTCGATGGCATCTTCCCATTTTTTAACCGCGGCACGCACCAAAACCTGGACTTCGGGGTCGGGAACGAAGTCAATTCCTATATATTTTTGGGCATCTACCCAAACTACCACCCCCAGAGAGGGTTCTTGTTTCAAACGGATCACTCGACCTGCCAGGTTTGAATCGGGCAACATCGTTTGGATCAGGTCGTCGATCTGTTCTACCATGTTGGAGCCGCGTGGTTTTTTGCCTACCGCAGCTAGAATGGCCGGTTCAGGAATTAAGGATGCCTGGGGGATAAAGGATTCCTGGTTTGCTGCTACCGGCGGTTGTTGCTGGGTTAGGGGTGGTAATCCGAGCCATAGGTTCCAGCTTTCGGCGGCTGTGCGCAAATTGGTTAATATTTCCACAGGAACGGTATCGGGGGTGAGGTAGATCTTGCGATCGACTTCGGTAACGATTTTCCCGCTGACCTTTTCGCGATACAAGCGCACCAACGGCTCGAAGCGTTCCAGCGGCAGACCGGTGTGGGGTTCAGCCGAAGCAGGCTGGGTTCCGGGTGAGGGCTGTTCTGGGGGTGGTTCGGATTTCTC
>Ga0207950_100206_pt1 | contig 22031 bp, 20 predicted proteins | sample Subbio11_8B_AprC_FD_184814 | JGI IMG/M metagenome (GOLD analysis project Ga0207950, IMG submission 184814) | Serpentinite rock and fluid subsurface biosphere microbial communities from McLaughlin Reserve, California, USA - CR11_8B_AprC (SPAdes) | ecosystem: Environmental > Terrestrial > Deep... | reverse complement strand
TAAAAGATGGATTTGGGATTAAAAGGTAAGCTCGCTTTAGTAACCGGGGCCAGTCAAGGATTGGGTTACGCAGTAGCCCGATTACTGGCCGAAGAAGGCTCAAGAGTGGCGATCAACAGCCGCAGCACTGAAAAGATTGCCATTGCAGCCGAACGTATCTACGCCGATACCGGCCAGCCTGTCCTTAAGGTACCCGGTGATCTGGTTCATCACCATACAGCTGATCAGGTTATTCAGCAAACTATAGAAAAATTCGGTGGTTTAGATCTCTTGGTGGTCAACACTGGCGGTCCTCCAACCGGAAGCCTTAGCGATTTACCTGACCAAGCTTGGCAGAACGCGTTTGAATTAACCTTTTTAAGCAACATGCGTTTAATCCGAGCTTCATTATCCCACTTAAAAAAATCCACTAGTCCATCTATTCTGACAATCACATCCATTGCCGTAAAGCAGCCCATCCCTAATCTGATCCTCTCCAACAGTATCCGCTCCGCCACGATCGGACTAACCAAAAGCCTTGCCCTGGAATTGGGCCAATTTGGAATCCGGGTTAATTCAATCCTACCAGGCTGGACAGCAACCGAACGGGTAACCGAATTAATGGAAAACCGGGCACATTTGAACGGTACATCCATAGAGGATGAGATCCAGAAACAAACCCGCGAAATCCCTTTAGGTCGTTTTTCTAAACCAGAAGAATTTGCTAAAGTAGCAGCATTTTTAGTCAGTCCGGCGGCCAGCTATATCACTGGGGTCATGTTAAACGTCGATGGAGGAATTTACAAAGGCATTTTTTGATCCCTGGTAATGGGTTGCCCTAATATCGGACAAATCAAGGTAAAATTATTAATGAGTAAACCAAAATGGCTTGTTCCAGTCAGCCTTTCAATTTGAGCAACTCTTGTTTTTTACCCCCCTGAAGATAATTAACGGACCTTCAATATTGGTGTTTAGGATGGAGAGACCATTTTGACTGGATTACAGGATCTTGAAAATCGTTTAGAGCGAATTTTACTGTCCGTGCAAAAGCCCGGACGTTATGTTGGTGGAGAATTGAATTCCATAGTAAAAGACTGGAACCAGATTCCTACTCGGGTTGCTTTATCCTTTCCAGATATCTACGATATCGGCCTCCCCAATTTGGGACTGGCTATCCTTTACGATACGATAAATTCACGGGTTGATGCCCTGGCAGAGCGCACCTACCTGCCTTGGATAGATATGGAATCCGCCATGCGCAACGCGGATATTCCGTTATATTCTCTAGAGAGCAAACAACCGATCAATAAATTTGATATCCTTGCGATTACCCTTCCTTACGAAACGCTGTATACCAATGTATTAACCCTGCTCGACCTGGCCAAAATCCCAATTTACAGCAAGGACCGTGACCAACAATACCCTTTGGTAATAGCAGGCGGTCATGCAACTTACAACCCTGAACCCATGGCTCCATTTATCGATGCCTTCGCCATCGGCGAGGGAGAGGAAATGGTTCATGAAATCATCAACACTTACCAAGATTGGAAAAAATCCAACGCTGGAAAAACCGAGTTATTCCGTCGATTAGCGAATATTTCCGGGGTTTACGTTCCCTCTTTTTACGAACCCATATACAACCCAGATCGCACGCTCGCCCAAGTTATCCCTATCGAAGCAAAGGCACCTGCGCAGATCATCAAACGAATTGTGCCCAAACTACCACCCCCACCCACACGTTTGATCGTCCCATCCATCGATGTGGTTCATAACCGGATTGTCATTGAAATTATGCGCGGTTGTACCCGTGGATGCCGGTTTTGCCATGCTGGAATGGTTACCCGTCCGGTTCGTGAGCGTCCGGTACCTGAAATATTTAAGGCTGTCCAGGGCGCTTTGGATCATACCGGAATCGAAGAAGTCGCTTTTCTGTCACTTTCATCATCAGACTACACGAATATTCTTGAGTTGGTCGACCAGGTCAGTCTCCAATCCACGGACAACCACCTGGTTATCTCTTTGCCATCCCTCCGGATTGAAAGTTTTTCGGTCGATCTAATGGAGAAACTCAAGGGATCTCGTCAGGGGGGGTTCACCCTGGCTCCTGAAGCAGCAACCGAAAAAATCCGTAACACCATCAACAAGCCCATCTCGAATCTTCAACTGCTCGAAACTGTCCGAGGGATTTATTCGCGCGGTTGGACAAACATAAAACTTTACTTCATGATCGGTCATCCGATGGAAACTCTTGAGGATGTCAAAGCCATTGTCAATTTATGTCAGGCAGTCATTGCCGAAGGTCGTAAAGTAATGGGTAGGCGGGCAACCTTACATGCTGGGGTAAGTACGTTTGTGCCTAAACCTCACACCCCATTCCAATGGGTCCCCTGCGATACCATCGACCAAATTCAAGAAAAACAAAATTTTCTCAAGCGTGAATTACGAGGTCCAGGTTTAAAATTAACCTGGAACAATCCGTATGAAACCTTACTGGAAGCCTGGCTTTCTCGCGGTGACCGGCGCATGGCCGAAGTGATTTTTCATGCCTGGCAGAACGGGGCAAAGTTCGATGCCTGGCAAGATATGGTTAATTTTCTGAATTGGCGGTCGGCATTTGAAACGGTTGGGATTGACCCAACCTTCTATACACATCGTGAACGGGGTGAAGGAGAAGTTTTTCCATGGGATCACATCTTTTCGGGGGTTCGTAAGGCCTACCTTCTAAAGGAATACCAGGCCAGCAAAAAGGGAAAATTAACCGAAGATTGCCGAGAGGGATGCTATGCCTGCGGTATTTTGCCCACATTTGCCGATTCGCGCCGCCAATATCCTGGTAAAGCCTGGGAATGTCCAGATGTATCCCAACCCCAATCCACGCTGCAAGAAATCCAGGTGAATTGATCCATGGTTCGCATCCGGATCCATTACGCCCGTACCGAGAGTTTGCGCTATGTTGGCAACCTGGATATGCACAAAGTATGGGAACGCTTCCTGCGACGCGCCCATTTGCCGGTCGCATATAGCCAGGGCTATCATCCACAGCCGAAGATCCAACAAGCTTGCCCGTTGCCGCTAGGCTTCCTCGGCGAGGATGAAATCATCGATATCTGGTTAACCCTGGATCAAGCAGTTGTATTGGATATCGCCCATGCTTTAACCACACTTGAACAACCCGGTATTCAGATCCATGAAATCACCCAGGTAGCGACCAACGACCCGGCTATGATGACCCAAATTACAGCCGCGGAATATCGTGTTATTTATTTGGATAACGAAAATCGCCATTCGATATCAGCTCGAATCGAACATTTGCTTGCGGAAGAATCACTTTTACGAGAAAAAAGAGGTAAAAAATATAATTTACGTCCATTGATTACTTCATTGCAGCTAAAATCCATCCAACCGGTCGAATTCGAGATGTGCCTTTCCGCCAAAGAGGGAGCAACCGGCAGACCCGAAGAAGTGTTAACCGAACTCGGCCTTGACCCACTCGCTGCCCGGTACATCCGTACTCGTTTGTTGGTTGGTTAGGAATTAATTCATCCAATGATAAAATGCCTTTGACGAAAACTATGAAACCTTCAAACTCCTATGCATTCTTTCAATGCTGCGACCCCCAATGCGGATTGAGGTTTCCATCACCCGGAAGTGCATCTCCATCCCTTGTTTGCCCGCGTTGTAAATCAACCGCTGCTCCGATTCCGCTACCTGAAGACCTCTTCCAGAATCCACCATGCCAGGGATCTGAAAAGTCACCCAAAATCGAAGCCTTACTCGATAACATTCGCTCCACATTCAATCTCGGAGCCATGTTTCGTACTGCAGATGGCGCCGGAATCAGCCATTTATATCTGTGTGGAATTACACCTAAACCTGAAAACCCCAAAGTCAATAAAACCGCTCTGGGTGCTGAATTTGCGGTTCCATGGTCCTATTCTCCGAACGGTTTGCAAACCGCAACCACCTTACGCGCAAGCCAGAAGTGTTTGTGGGCATTGGAAATCGGACCCAGCGCGGTATCACTCTATGATGCAATCCCTGAACTGGGTGCCAGACCGCTCGTTCTGGTTGTTGGCAACGAAAACGCCGGCATCGACCCAGAAATTCGTGCACTATGCGAAAAATCGATCTATATTCCAATGCAGGGCTATAAACGCTCGCTCAATGTAGCCATTGCTTTTGGAATTGCAGTGTACACCTTTCGTTTTGGTCTCCCAACGAACAAAAATACAAACGAACAAAAATCCATTGACCCCCTAATCAGAACAAGCTAAAATCAAAGCGCGCTTGCCTGAAGGAGCCATGATATGCCTTTATACGAATACACCTGTCACGATTGCAGTTCCCGCTTTGATACCTTTCGATCAATGAAAGATGCCGATGCACTTATACAATGTAAGCATTGCTTCAGCCCAAATACCAAAAGAGCGCTATCACTCTTCTTTGCCAGTTCAGACAGAGGTACCATTACCTCCTCCAGTGGAGGGTGCACAAGTTGTTCGGGGGGGAGCTGTACATCCTGCACCCACTAATCCATTAACCGCCTTCAACACAAAACGATGGAAAATTTCTATCATGGAAAATCTGTTCTTATCACCGGTGGCTCGAGCGGTATTGGCCTGTCCCTTGCTGAGCAGCTAGCCGCTTATGGTGCTCACGTAACCATCCTTGCCAGACGCCCTGATGTACTGGAAAAGGCCCGAAAGTTAATCCAAAACGGTGCCCAAAAATCTGTAATAGTTCAAGCTCTATCAGCAGATGTGGCCGATATTGGAGCCATTAAAAATGCGGTTTCAGAAGCATCCCAAAAGGCCGGCACCCCCGACCTATTAATCAATTCCGCCGGAATAGCCCACCCCGGCGAGTTTTCCACCCTTGGGTTAGAAACCTTCCAAAGCATGATGCAGATCAACTATTTTGGCAGCCTTCATGCCATACAGGCCGTGCTTCCCCACATGTTAGAAAGGGGTTCAGGCGTAATCGTCAATATATCCTCGGCAGCGGGATATTTAAATATTTATGGTTATACCGCATATGGGGCATCAAAATATGCAGTAGCCGGATTTTCTGAAGCTTTGAGAATGGAGCTGAAACCCCAAGGCATTCATGTGTCGTTGGTTTTTCCGCCCGATACCGATACTCCGCAGCTCGAATACGATAACCAATACAAACCTCATGTAACCCGTGTGTTAGGCGGCAGTGCTGGTTCGGAAAAACCGGAAAAGGTCGCTCACGAAATCCTCCGGGGAGTGCAAAAAAAACAATTTATCATCGTACCCGGTTTGGAAAATAAACTAATATATTCAGCCGTAAACCTTCTAGGTCGCAGTCTGGTTCACCGGATTCTGGATCAAATGGTCGCTCGCGCGTTGAAGGACAATCCGACCACCAAAAAATAATTCGGTCGTGAGCAACAAAGCAATCCAGATTAATTCAGTCACCAACAGGTGGATGAGTTGTATAGCAATTGGCGCTAGCAACAGGACGTTGATTACTCCTAATACCAATTGGCCAATATATAAACCGGACAATACCCCGGTGGTTTTTTGCATCATCGAATCGGGATAGGTTCGTCGTAAAAAATGGGAAAGGACTATCAGGTAAGCACCCAATCCAATGGCAATCAGCGGATGAAAAATCCGTAAGCGGATTAAAAAATGAGCGGTGGGGTCAAAGTCCTGCCGAACCCCTTCAACCAATGAGCTGGACGGATACAACGTATCCCCAAGAGCAGCTACCGCGCCGCTCGCTCCAAGGACCATCATACCGGCGAGGCCGATAACCAAATAAATCCCAACTCGCTTAGGCCACCGAATCTTTTGTGGAGGCCCTATTTGAGCCCACCAGGCGGTTAATGTGATAGCCCCAATCAGCCAAAATGTGTTGATTAGGTGAAACATCATCACAATTGCCCGTTCAGCCGAACTATTCTCGCCGACAAGTTCAAATTTCACCAACCCGGCGCCCACCAAGGCTTCGGTAAGCGTAAAAAATCCTACAAAATACAGGGCTTTTCGCACCGGACTGCCTTTTGGAAAAATTCGAAAAGCCCCAACCATTAACCCGATAAAAAACGGCACAAGCAACCCACTGGTTAGCCGGTGAGTGAGTTCAATCAAGGTCTCGACTTCTGGAGCACGTGGGATGACTACCCCATCACACAAGGGCCAATGAGACCCACAACCTGCGCCTGAACCGGTCGCACGGACGAATGCCCCCCACATGATGACCAACAAATTATAACCAAGGTATGCCCAGGCAAATTTCGAAAAAACTTTTTGTTGATTAAATATTTTTATTGCCATTAGAGAATATTTGTGTTCCTTATATTCAATATTTTAGCCGTTACGGATTATTTCGTACAGGCCCTAAGGTTGGATCTCTATAATAATCTTATTCCAACCTCAGAGACCATTTGCGATAAGGGATGACAAACCACTACCCATCGGCATGCCAAAGCCCACTAGCCCACCTTTTCCGGTGTGATATACTTTCTTGTGCCGGTGATCAACACATTTTTTATCTTAGTGAGGAGCGGATATGATTAAAAACTTTCTTGCGGTTTCTGACTTTTCACCAGCAGAACTCCAAGGAATGCTAGACCTGGCTGTCCAGTTAAAAAAAGACTGGCAATCCAGCGGTAACGAACCCTTATTGAGAGGGAAAGTGCTAGGGATGATCTTCCAAAAACCCTCCCTCCGTACCCGGGTAAGCTTCGATATGGCGATGCGCCACCTGGGAGGAGATGCGCTCTACCTTTCCCCTAACGAAATCGGCCTTGGCCAGAGAGAATCGATCGCAGATGTCGCCAGGGTCATGTCGGGTTATGTCGATGCGATCATGGCACGTGTTTTCGCCCATGACCATATCCTTGAACTCGCCAAATGGTCGAGTATTCCCGTTATCAACGGCTTAAGCGACTACAATCACCCATGCCAGGCTTTGGCCGATGCGCTAACGATCCAAGAAAATCATGGCAACCTGAAAAATTTAAATGTAACCTTCATCGGGGATGGAAATAATGTTGCCCTTTCTCTGCTCCACATTTGCTCCAAATTGGGTGCTCATTTCACCCTCGCATCACCCATGGGTTACGAAATTCGACCCGATGCCATTGAACTGGCGAAGGCTTTCGCAGTCGAGAGTGGCAGCCGGATGCGATTTTTGCGCGACCCGAACGAGGCGGTGAAAGACGCTCATGTCATCTACACCGATACATGGACAAGTATGGGTCAGGAGGCCGAAACCAAAAAGCGCGAAGAGGTCTTCCCACCTTTTCAGGTAAATGAAAAATTAGTCGCCATGGCGCGTAAAGACGTTATTGTTCTTCATTGCCTTCCTGCCCATCGCGGTCAGGAAATCACTGACCCGGTAGCCGATGGCCCTAGATCCCGTTTGTTCCCACAAGCCCACAATCGACTGCATGCCCAAAAAGCAATCCTGGTCGAACTTCTCGCTCGGTAAGAATGGAGATTTGGTCTATGCTTACCAAAGACTATATTGAAATCGAAGAAAAATTTGGCGCCCACAATTATCATCCTTTGGATGTTGTCCTTGTGCGTGGAGAGGGTATTTGGGTTTGGGATGTAGAGGGTAATCGCTACCTGGACTTCCTGAGCGCCTATTCAGCTCTGAACCAAGGGCATGCCCATCCTAGAATTCTGGAAGCGATGCAAGCGCAGGCAAAAAAAATTACCCTCACCTCCCGCGCTTTCCGTAATGATCAACTGCCCTTGTTTTACCAGGAATTATCCCAGATGACGGGATATGATATGGCTTTACCGATGAACAGCGGTGCAGAAGCTGTCGAAACCGCTCTCAAGCTGGCCCGCAAATGGGCTTATGAAATTAAAAAAGTGCCTCGCCAACTAGCGGAGATCATCGTTGCCGATGGGAATTTCCATGGCCGGACCATCTCAATTGTTTCTTTCTCCAGCGAACCCAAGTATAAAGGTGACTTCGGTCCTTTTACCCCCGGGTTCATTTCTGTTCCATATGGTGATGCGGAAGCTATCAAAAAGGCGGTTACCGGGAATACCGCGGCTATCTTGCTCGAGCCCATCCAGGGGGAAGCGGGTGTTTTGATACCGCCTGCCGGATACCTCAAAAAGGTAGCCGAGATTTGTCGAAAAAATAATGTTCTTATGGTTGTTGACGAAATACAAACCGGCCTTGGACGAACTGGGAAGCTTTTTGCTGTCGATCATGAGGATGTTTACCCAGATATGATCATCATCGGCAAAGCCTTATCGGGTGGTTTCTACCCCGTTTCGGCTGTCTTGGCCAATAGCCCGATTATGGGGCTTTTTCAACCAGGTGAACATGGTTCAACCTTTGGTGGTAACCCACTCGCCTGTGCAATCGCCCGCGAAGCCTTAAAAGTAATCATCGATGAGGATCTGATCACCAACTCAGCTGAAATGGGTGAGTATTTCCTCGAACGCCTGATGGAGGTTCCCTCCAAAAATATAAAGGAGGTCCGAGGCAGAGGGTTGTTGATCGGTGTCGAGTTGAAACCAGAAGCCAAAGGTGCCCGTCGTTTTTGTGAAGCCCTTCAAAAAAGAGGTATTCTAGCCAAGGAGACTCATACCCACACGATCCGTTTTGCTCCACCGCTAACCATCAATCGCGAGGACATCGACTGGGCGATGGACCCGATTATTGATGTATTGACAATGGATTGATAAACCGCTTTTCACCGAGGGAGAGCGCCTTCCTGCTTCATTTACAGGGAAAAATATTTTATCTCTTTTGTTATCCAATATTTACCCAAAAATAAGGTTGCAGTTTTGAAAGATACAAATACTGAGGGGCAAATGAGATATCGATATGCAAAAATTGTTGCCACCATCGGTCCTACGAGTCAGGACGAAAAGGTTCTTCACCGCCTCTTCCAGGCAGGTATGGATGTAGCCCGGTTAAATTTTTCGCATGGAACGCACAGCGATCATGCAGCCCGAATAGCCTCCATTCACAAACTTTCTGCAAAACTCAACAAACCCGTAACCATCCTTCAAGACCTGCAGGGTCCAAAGCTCAGAGTAGGGAAACTGCCCAAAGAGGGTCTCCCTCTTACAGCCAACCAAAAGGTGGCTTTGCTGCCAATTCCGGATGGCAACCTGGAGGCTCAAGATGACCAAAACAATATCCTCATACCCTTGGATGTCCCAAACCTGGCGAGGGGGGTGACCATTGGTAATCGTATCCTCCTCGACGATGGCAACCTGGAATTTGAAGTCACCGCGGTGGTCGGGGATGCAGTACATGCAAAAGTTGTTTTAGGTGGGGTCCTTTTTTCGAATAAAGGAGTCAATCTGCCAGGTGCAGCTCTGGGAATTCCATGCTTTACCGAAAAGGACCAGGAAGATCTGGAATTCGGTATCAAGGCTGGCGTAGATATGGTCGCCATCAGTTTTGTCCATAAGGCTGAAGATGTGGAAATTGTCCGCCAGGCGATGCTCAAAATGGATCCAGAAAAAAAAGGTCTCCCTATCATCGCCAAGCTTGAACGCCCCGAGGCGATCGAAAATTTACACGAAATTATCCATGCTTCGGATGGGGTCATGGTTGCCCGAGGCGATCTCGGAGTGGAAACTTCCCCCGCTTCAGTACCCATTATCCAGAAGAGAATCATCGCAATGGCGAACAAACACGCCAAGGTGGTGATCACCGCTACCCAAATGCTCGATTCGATGATTCACAACCCGCGTCCGACTCGCGCCGAAGCATCCGATGTCGCAAACGCCATTTTCGATGGCACCGATGCGGTTATGCTTTCAGGCGAGACCGCTTCAGGGTCCTACCCGGTTGAATCAGTAATGATGATGGATGCCATTATCCGCGAAGCGGAAGCAAACCATACGACTTATGGGCGTTTCACCACCATCCCTGATGAGGCCAGACAGGACGATGCATTCGCCATTACCCGCGCCGTGCGTGAGCTCGCCCATGACCGTGCTGTAGCTGCCATTGCGGTTTTTACTCAATCTGGCAATACCGCTTTAATGATGTCCAAAACTCGCCCTGATGTCCCAATTTATGCCTTTACTCCTGAATTAAAGGCCTATCATAGTATGGGATTGTATTGGGGGGTTACACCTTTTCTAGTCCCCTATGCTTCTAGTGTGGAAACCATGATCGCTTGTATAGAAGCCGCCCTGGTTTCCTCCACCCCGATCAAAAATGGCGATCAGGTAGTGGTTATCAGTGAATTCCCGGTTGGAGCGATGCGACCACCTAATATTGCATTGCTCTATACCGTCGGTGAATGGACTTAACCTCCAGGCATCTGCACAAAAGAATCGCCATAATTCATCCATCGGGAGCATTTCATGCGTATATGTCGAATCGAGCCGGATAACAAACGAGATATCCGGCGTTTTATTCAATTTCCGTTCCAATTGTATAAGGACAATCCTTATTGGGTACCAACTCTTAAATCGGAAATGGAGTCAGTATTCGATCGTCACAAACACCCCTTCTATCAAACTTCGCAAGCAGATTTTTTTTTGGCTGAAAGCGAAGGTAGTGTGCTTGGACGAATGGCCGTCCTAAAAAACCGCCAATATTGCGATTATTACCACCAAAATATCGGTTTCTTTTATTACCTCGATTTTATCGACGACAAGCAAATGCTCAATCAATTAATTTCTACAGCCCTGGAATGGGGACGTAAGAATAACCTGGCTGAATACCATGGCCCAAGGGGGTTTTTACGTGCCAATGGTGTAGGGATATTGGTCGAAGGGTTCAACAATCTACCAGCTATGGGGTCTCCATACAATTGGCCCTATTATGGTCCTTGCTTGGAGGATTACGGGTTCGAAAAGATTAGCGACCTTCATTCAGGTTATATTGTTCCATCATATGAAATGCCTAAAAATGTTGTCGAGGCCGCTGAGCGAATTCGTAATCAAAATGGTTTTCAGGTGTTAAAATTTAAACACAAAAAAGAGCTGTCTTCCTGGATCGAACAAATTGGGATTGTTTATGACGAAGCATTCAAAGAAAATCCCAACTATTATCCCAGCACCACTGAGGAATTTGCCTTAATCGCCAAAACCATTTATCAAGTAGCCGATCCTCGGCTGGTGAAAATTATCGTAAAAGGCGATCGAATCGCCGGGTTCGTTTTAGCCTACCCCAATATTTCTCGTGCCCTACAAAAAACCAAGGGCAATATATGGCCTTTCGGTTGGCTATCCATCCTTACCGCATTGAAAACCAGCCGAACGATCGACCTGAATGGAATTGGCTTTTTGCCCCAATACCAGGGACGGGGGGCAAATATCCTGGTTTATGCGGAGTTGGAAAAAACATTACGGCACTGCAAAACGGAGTATTGTAATCTGGTCCAGGTAGACGAACGTAACTACAAAAGCAAATCTGATATGGATAAAATGGGCGTAACCTGGAATAAACGTCACCGCTTGTACCGCCTGAAGATATAATAGGAATCAAGGAGAAGCTCATGGATTCCTATTCAACTCTGATAAAGTCTGAAGAACTGTTTGTCCATTTATCGGATCCAGATTGGGTGGTGATCGACTGTCGCTTCGACCTTTTCCAACCAGAATGGGGGTTGGAGAATTATCGCTTAGGGAGTATTCCAGGCGCGGTTTATGCAGATGTGGATAAAGACCTTTCAGGCCCTAAAACCGGTGATACAGGCAGACATCCGTTACCCGACCCTGAAAGTTTCTTATCAACCATGGGTTCTATGGGTGTCTCCAACCAATCCCAGGTCGTAGTTTATGATACTAGCTCCGGTTCATTTGCTGCTCGTTTATGGTGGCTGCTGAAGTATTATGGTCACCCTCGGGTTGCAGTCCTGGATGGCGGCTACACCGCCTGGGTCCAGGCGGGATTTCCGATAATGACCGGAGACCAACGCCGTTCGCCAGCTCACTTTACCGGATTCCCTAACGAGGAAATGGTAATAAGCAGCTCGGAAATGCTCACACTCCACTCTCATGAGGGATACCGTGTGATTGATGCCCGTTCGCCAGAAAGGTTCCGAGGTGAGATTGAACTCATCGACCCGATTGCAGGTCGGATCCCGAACAGTCTTAACCGCTTTCACCAGGATAATCTAGATCAGGCAGGTAAGCTGAAAGAGCCTGAAATATTATTCCATGAATTCAATTTGCTGCTTAGAGATGCTCCCCCAGAAAATGTTATTGTTTACTGTGGATCTGGGGTAACGGCTTGCCACCATTTGTTGGCTTTGGCATCCGCAGGGGTACAGGGCGTAAAACTCTACCCTGGGTCATGGAGTGAATGGATTCTTGATCCAAAGCGACCTCTTGCGAAAGGTTAATGGATTAGACCCTAGCTTATCTACAATGGCATATGCGATGGCCTGACATCCACGATCCTTTTAAGCCATGGATCGATTTATTTTGTCCAGCGATTCACGGCTGGGTCTAAGTTTATCAGCAGGCAGGCGGTTGAGAGGTTTATCGATGAGATGTTGCATATCAACAATGGTTTCAACCTTAGGATTCACATAAAGGATCCCCGTTATCATCATTTTTTGTCGCTCGGATTCTTCCAAAACCCGTAATGCATCGAAAATGTTGGTCGGGTCATAATCTCTTTCCAACTTTTTCAATCGGATCACCGCACCATCATGAAGGGTAACCTCGCGAACCATTCCCGGGTCATATTCCTCCACAATAATCTCTTCGCGATAAGGCACGAAGGAAATATCATGTAAAGGCGTTTCGTTTTCCTTGCCAAAGGCATACGAATGGAAGGCGTCATCTTTATTGTTAAACGTAACGCATGGGCTGATAATATCAATCACAGCAATCCCACGGTGGCTGAAGGCCGCTTTGAGGATCTCTTTTACCTGCTTGGGATCACCGGCAAAGGACCGTGCCACAAAGGTTGCATCAGAAACCAGGGCTTCCATGCAAATATCTACTGGAAAAAAGGGGTTAGTACCTTGATGTTTTAGCTCCAACCCTTTTTCGGCTGTTGCAGAAAACTGTCCTTTGGTTAAACCATACACACCATTGTTTTCCACAATATACACCATATTCAGGTTTCGCCTAACCAGATGTTTAAACTGGCCTAAACCGATGCTGACGGTATCTCCATCCCCGCTCACCCCAATTCCTTTCAAACTGGTATCGGCGAATAAACCTCCCAACGCCAGTGATGGCATCCGTCCGTGTAAACCATTAAACCCGAAAGAACGGCTCATAAAATAGGTCAGGCTTTTACTGGAACATCCAATTCCACTAAACTTTAATACCTTCTCCGGAACAACATTTAAATCGTAAAGAGCTGCTACAATCTGGTTGGAAATGGAGTTATGTCCACAACCAGCGCACAAGGTCGTTGGTAGCCCTTTGTAATCATTGCGGTTTAATCCAGCCTGGTTAACTTGCACTTTAGGTGCAGTTGCAGTTTGAGTGGTCATGATTTACTCCATCTCCAAAGTAAGAATCCGATTTTTGATCCAATTCGCAGATATCGGCATGCCATCCATATGCGAAACCTGGCGTAATGTAGATCCACATTCCGAATAGTTCATGGTGAGTAGTTGTTTCATCTGTCCATCTCGGTTTAGTTCAACCACATAAGTCTTTTGATGATCGTGTAAAAATTCGGATACCTCATCATTAAAGGGCAGCGCGAGGATGCGCATGTAATCGCTTGGATAGCCTTCCTCTAACAACAGGTCCCGCGCCTCCTGGATAGCAGGATCAGTCGATCCAAAACCAATAATGGCAAATTTTGCCCCATCCATTCTCGCAACCGATGGTTTGGGTAGAATATGTTTGTTACCCTCGATTTTCCTTTTCAAGCGTTCCATTCCACGTTCCCAATTGACTGGGTCTTCACTGTAACGAGACTTTTCGTCGTGCCCGGTACCACGCGCAAAATACGCACTTTTCGGGTGGGTATTCCCGGGGAGTGTCCGGTATGGGATGCCATCCCCATCAACATCCAGGTAGCGCCCCCAATTCTCGCTAGTCTTTTCTAACATCTTCTGCAGGTCTTCTTCCCACAATACTTTTCCGCGATCCACAGGCAGATCTGGGTATTCAAAGCGTTTTACCATGTGCGTGTTCATCCCCAAATCTAGATCAATCAGAATAACCACGGGTGTTTGCAAACGTTCAGCGATGTCAAACGATTTCCAACCAAACTCAAAACACTCATGGATATCCCCAGGTATAAGGATTACAAACTGAGTATCGCCATGGCTGAGGAAATGGATAGAAGTCAAGTCCCCTTGTGCTGTTCGAGTTGGCAATCCCGTTGACGGTCCCACCCGTTGTACATCCCATACCACTACCGGAATTTCAGCGTAATAAGCTAATCCCAAGTATTCTGACATTAAGGAGATACCCGGTCCCGAGGTTGATGTCATCGCCCGCAGACCACCCCAGCCAGCCCCGATAGCCATCCCAATAGCGGCAATTTCATCTTCAGCCTGGATAATAACGTAGTCTGCTTTGCCGGTCACAGGGTCTTTTTTCAGAGATGGGATGTGCTCAATAACAGCTTCTGCCAAAGTGGAAGCCGGGGTTATAGGATACCAGGCCGTAAATTGGACCCCTCCATAGATCGATCCTAGTGCGCTGGCCGTATTCCCATCGGTCATAATGTGATCATCCAATGGCGGCATTCGCTCTACCCAGTAAGGATCCCGTTTAATTAAATTTTCTTCTGCCCAATCTGCGGCTGCTTTAATAACCTTCCAGTTTGAATCTATGGCATTTCTTTTTCCCTTAAAATGGAATTCTAGAACTTCATACAATATGGTCATATCCATTCCAAGCATTTGGGCTAGCACACCAACATAGACCATATTGGCGATATAGTCACGTAAATTCTGGGGCACATCCGAATCTTTGACAAGACTGCGAACGGGCATCGGGTAAAGAATCACATCATCCCGTTCAATATCCAACTTGAAATCGTCTGCATAAAAGAGCACCCCTCCAGGGGCCAAGAATTCCACCTCTGTTGCAATGGTTGCCGGGTTCATCGCGACCACAATTTGATCTTTTTCCACCCGAGCCAGATAACCTTTTTTACTCAATCTTATCGAAAACCAGGTCGGCAAACCCTGGATATTGGAGGGGAAGATATTTTTTCCGTTTACCGGTATCCCCATCCGAAAGAATGAGCGCAGAAGGATGGTATTGGCGGTTGCACTCCCCGAGCCATTAACCGAACTGAAGGTAATACAGCAATCATTAACGATTCGTTCTCCGACTTTGCCATTTTCGATTACAGATGCAGGCTGTACTTGGGACATTGGGTCTCCTCTTCAAAAATGAGCAACAATGGTTACATTGTCACTCGAAATTCTGGTAATTAATTTTTTTCGTGCGTTGAAAGATAAGGTCCATATGTTCCATCAACGCTTCGAAACCAACATCGAAATTGTGACTACAAATTGCCTCAACCAATCGGTCGTGGTATTCCCACACAAGTTCCTGATAAGCTAAATCAGTGTAAACATCTAAGCCGATTGCTTCATACACTTCCCAAAAGGCCTCCAAAAGACCGTTCACAAATGGGTTATTTAATCGTCGATAAATCAACAAATGCAATTGGCGGTGCTCAAGATGTGGGATTTGAATTGGATTACCGTGTAATTTTTCTTTCGCGCGAGAAATTAAACTCCGCAGGGATTGATGATCTTCTGGAGTAAGCAATCCTACCGCTTGATACCAGTATGTGGCTTCGATGTGGTTGCGTAGGTCCGAAAAGGCACGGAAGGCATCCGGTTCGGTTGATAAAGCGTAGATCAAACTACGTACAACCGAGGGTTTAAAGGTGTAGGGCAAGCGCCGAATGCCCGTCCGGGGGCGGACTTCCACCAGCCCCATCACTCGAGCTACTTCTAATTGCTCGCGTAGGCTTGCGACACTGATCCCTAATTGTCGGCTGAGCTCCGAGAGTGGCGGTAATCTGGCTCCCACGTGCGTTTCACCGGAAACCAGATAGCGCATGAACTCAGATAATTGGTCGGTTGGGAATCGTTCACGCACCACAATTGCACTCAATCCATCCATTAAAATGATTAATCGGATTATTCAGACAATAAGAGTATAGCACGCCATGATTTCTCAGTCAAGAATGACTTTTGTCCCTTCAATCGACTCAGACGATGTAGGAAATCTGGGAATACCTTGAGCCCTAAAGGATTAATCCCCCCAACTCTGCCAGGGCTTTTCCAATCCAGGTGCCATGCCAGGTTATCAGGCTTCCATCCATTCTTATTACGTTTCCATTCTGAACGGCAGGGGTCTCACTCAATTCAGCAGCCAAGAAATTTTTTTCTTTTTCAGAAAATAGGTAAGGTTCACTCGGTAGAAAAATGATTTCCGGCCTGGCCGCCACAATTTCTCGTGAAGGTACGCAGGGATAACGAATATCCCGATCGCCAGGTTCCTCGCTTTCTGCCATCCCTAAATCGGCGTCGAGAGGATATTTTCGGTCGCGGTTATGAAAAATGTTAACGGCTCCCAATAAACGCACGACATCTCCGGCATAGGTGTGGCCATTGAAAGTCATCCACCAGGTTTGACCACGATGAGATCCCAACCAGATCGGGATAAATACCCTCTGAGGGGTGTGATCCACGAGCGCCATTTCTGCGAACTCCACCGCGGTTTCCAAGGTACGAATACGCATAAAAGAGTGTTCGTTTCCATACAGATGGACGAGCTCCCACAGATCATCCAAGGCAGCTCGAACAGATTGAGGAAAAACCAGCCAGACATCTGCATTCCTCGCCAGGTCTTCGATACCTGCCCGAGTATTTTCTTCTTGGTTGGCTATCACCAGATCCGGGTTTAACCCAATAATTTTGCCCACATCGAAATCCTTGGTCCCGCCAATTTTGGGGATTTTTGCGGTCTCCAATTTTGGATAGATACAATAATCCGTAATACCCACCAGGTGCTGCCCCATTCCAAGATCAAACATACTCCCCGTCATAGACGGTACAAGAGAAACTACTCGTTTTGGAAAAGTGTGGATGAAGTCCAAATGACGGTATAGAGGCATGGTATAAAAATTTATTCCTTGGTTAACCGAATGGCGGTTGCAGCCATTAAAGCCGCAGCAATGGGAAGGACGGTTTCATCAAAATCAAATTTTGGGTGGTGATGGCTGAAAACAAATCCCTTTTCGGAATTTGCGCTGCCGACAAAAAAAAGACATCCTGGGGTCTGATCCAGAAAAAACGCCATATCTTCAGAACCCATACTGCGATAATGCTCATCAAAAATAAATTTGGGGAACAATTGTTCGGTCACCTGTCGAACAACAACCGCAACCTCTGGGTGGTTTCTCAATGGTGGAGTTAATAGTTTAACCGCAATTTCCGCCTGGCAGCCCATTGCAGCACTCACCTGTATAACAACTTCCTCCAACCGTTTGATCACCCGCCCCCTAACATGGGATTCAAATGTACGAATGGTTCCATGTAAAACAGCTTCAGAGGGGATAACATTATTGGTCGTTCCAGCGTTAATTTGGGTCACGCTAATGACAGCGGTATCCATTGGCGAAAGGTTTCGGGAAACAATGGTTTGAATCGCAAGGACAATCTGGGCGGCCGCCACAACTGGATCATGGGTGGTTTCTGGCATTGCCCCATGGCCACCTTTCCCTTTAATTTTTATGGTGAAGAAGTCAGCACCAGCCATCATCGCCCCTGGTGAAACGCCAATCCAACCGAGTGGTCTTTCATTCCATAAATGAAGCGCCAACGATACATCAACCGGCGGGTTTCCTAAAACGCTTTCCGCTATCATCCGCTCGGCTCCACCTAATCCTTCCTCTGCTGGCTGAAACACGAATTTAAATGTACCTGTTAATGTGTTTTTTCTCGCCTGCAAAATCCGCGCAACCGTCAATCCAATCGCCATATGCCCGTCATGACCACAGGCGTGCATCACACCCGGGATTTCAGAAGCGTAATCGGTCTGGGTTTCCTCAAGAATTGGCAGAGCATCCATATCAAACCGCAGCATTACGACTCGACCTGGTTGCTCACCTTCCAACAACCCTACAATTCCGGTTTCGGCCAGCCCACTCCTTACTTGAAGACCCAGTTGCGATAATTCCCGCGCTACGATCTCGGCTGTGCGGAATTCTTTATACCCCAATTCTGGATGGCGGTGAAAATTCCGTCTTAATAATTGGCTATACGCAAAATATTGTTGGGCCTGATCAAATAATTGCGCTGTCTCATTCATTTAAATTTGATCCTTCGAAATTTTTCTATGTATCGGGGGTTTTCCAGGGTGCTATCTGCGCTTCGCCGGCTGCGTTGATTTTCTTCGAGGGTGTTCGCATCTGGTACCTGGCTGTGATGCATCTTGAGGGCATTGATCCGTTGCTCCCACCATTCGGTTACATCGAGGTCAACATTTCCCTGGGTGGTTAAAGTCAACCATAATTCTTTAACCAGGTGGGGTTCGTAGCCCGCCTTCAGTAGGTCTGGAAAATATAACGGGTTTCCACTGGCTGGAAAGACCGCCTCTGTTACGATTTGACCAGCTATCCGGTGATCAGGATGGTTAATCCGGTTTTCTCGAGGGAAGTAGTTGGTCGGGTCGCTGGTAACTAAAATATCCGGCTTCTCTTCACGAATAATCCGCACAATGGCTTTTCGCGCCTCCAATGTCGGTTGCAATCCCCCATCTTCGAAATCTAAGAAGCGAACCGCATCCACGCCTAATATTTTTGCGGCATTTCGCTGTTCATTTTCCCGCAGATTCGCCAATAAACCAGGATCCACGTAGATATCCTGCACGCCTTTTTCACCACGGGTGAACAAACAATAGCTTACCTTGTGGCCAGCCTGAGCCCACCGGGCAATCGAACCCCCACAGAAATATTCCGGATCGTCGGGATGCGCCAGAATCACCAAAATATTCTTTCGGTCATTCCACCCTTCCGTTATGCCTTGTTCAACCCTTTCTTTTTCCCGAGCGGCCGCCAGGTCGTTGTTCATGGAAAGGTTTTCTCTGTCGACTTGGGTCATGTTGATCAACCTGCCCATGATCCGTATTCCCGCTGATAATTTCCGGATCACGCGCCTTATTTTCCACTGAGCCAGGTTGGCTACCTTGAGATTGCAAAAAGGCATATAGTTCTTCACGAGAAATTTCACGCACCCCAACCTCAGGAATATCCACTCGAATAGTCCCGGCTAATGGCGATACATCGATGACCTTTCCCTCCCCGGCCGGGGTTAGGATAAGTTTGTTCCGTTTGGGAAGACCTTTACGGGCTTCTTCGTAAGTCGCATATTCATAGATCAAACAGCACCTGAGCCGTCCACACATTCCGGTAATTTCTGTGGGTGTCAGTGAAATTCCCTGTTCTTTCGCCATTCGGATTGAAATTGAACTAAAGTCGGTTAAGAATTGCGAACAGCATCGTGTCTCTAGGCCACATGCACCCATTCCACCGATGATTTTGGCCACATCGCGTGGGCCAATTTGACGTAATTCAACCGCTGTTGGCGAAAATTGGCGCTGCATATCCTGGCGCAATGATTTAAGATCAACCTTTTCTTCCGCTTCGGTTGAATATAGAACCGTCAACCGGGCCCCATCGAAGCTGTATTCGGCAGCCACAACCTTCAAATTGTGGATGCGAAGTTCAGAGGCTCTTTTTTTGCACGCCTCGACAACATCGAGTTCGCGCAGCTGCCATAATTGGCGAAGGAGTAAATCCCGAGGGGTCGCCAACCTGACCACTGACTTCCAACCACCATCTGGTGCCTTTTCAGGCGCATCGATGATCTGAACAACTTCACCAATTTGCGATCCACGGGTAGTTTCAACTACCACAGAATCCCGGACTTTGGCCGACACAGATTGTTCGGCCTTGAAATGGTAGATTTTGCCCACTTTAGAAAACCGAACCCCGAGAATAGGATCTTTCGTTAACTCAATCATAAATTAACCAACCATCTCGATCTTGAGGCCGGCCTGGCTATTGAATGCAGCAACACTTAAGCGGGCAGCCAGTTGTTTGGCAATGTCTTGAAGCGCGGTGGCTGGAGCAGAATCAGGAGCAGATATTACGATGGGCGAACCATGATCGCCACCAATGCGCACTTTTGGATCCATTGGTATATGCCCTAAAAATGGAACCCCCGCTTGCTGGGCTAATCTTTCTCCTCCACCTTGGCCAAAAACATCCATCCGGGTTCCATCAGGTAGTTCCAAATAGCTCATATTTTCAATCACACCTAAAATTGGGATGTTCAACTGTTCAAACATTTGCATTCCACGGCTGGCATCATCACAAGAAATGGCCTGCGGTAGAGTAATAATGACCCCGCCGCTTAATGGCATCGATTGAGCCAGGCTGAGTTGGGCGTCTCCTGTTCCAGGTGGTAAATCAATGATCAAGTAGTCCAGTTCGCCCCACTCTACATCGCCCAAAAATTGCCGAATGGCAGAATGCAGCATCGGTCCACGCCAGATCAAAGCTCGTCCGGGTGGAACCATGAACCCGATCGACATAAATTTTACCCCAAAAGCCTCGGCCGGGGTGAGTTTCTCACTCCGAATCGGGGGTAAATGATCCACACCCATCATCCTGGGTACATTTGGACCATAAATATCCGCGTCCAGCAGCCCTACTTTGGCACCGCTGTGCGCCAAAGCCACCGCCAAGTTTACTGCAACGGTGGTTTTACCTACCCCGCCTTTACCAGAAGCAACAGCAACAGCATTCTTAACCTGTACCTCCATGACTCCCCGAGCTTTGCCATCCGAGGGGACGTTGGCGTCGAAATGGATCTGGACGGTTTCAACCCCAGGGACTTTTAAAACAGCATCTCGAGCTTCCTTTTCAATTTTTCCTTTCAAAGGGCAGGCCGGAGTGGTTAAAATAATATCGAACTTGACAGTGCTATCCTGAATCTCCAAATTTTGCACCATATTTAAAGTAATTAAATCCTGGTGAAGTTCGGGTTCCTGTACTTTACTCAACGCGGCTATAACAGCCTTGCTAGTAATTTCACTTTGGCTCATTGCGATTGTGCCTTTCTTGAAGCGAACAAACAATAAAAGAATTAATGTGATTCCAGGAATTTTTCAACCTCAGCACACGACTGTCGATAGAGGTTAATAAGATCCTGATCTGTACCGCGAAATCGCCGGATGGTTTGTTTGGCACAGGCTGTGCAGCCGCGCATTCCACGAAACGAATCGATGCTGCAACCTTGACAACCCCCTAACCGTACCATCATTAAGGTAAATCCAGTACGCTCAACCAGGGCGTTCTCCGACGACTCGATTTCTAATACCAATTTATTCCAGTCAACTCCACGCAGCTTTTTTAAGTGCGGTATCACTCGTGGAGGAAACATTAAATCTGTATCACTATTATACATGCTGGTTATTTTCCCTAATAGGGTGAATTAAGTTCGTTCTCATGAAACGGGCTTTTTAGCGGCAGCCCGGTGGGCTTCTTTTTCGGTCCTGGCCGTTTCTTCACGATGAAAATTCGCCGGCCGAATCGAGGCATAATATGATAAAGGTCTACTTAATTTTTTTATATCATAAATATGCTCCCGAATTCGATCATAAGAAGCGATTTCATAATCATGGTCCATTTTGATCGCATCGAATGGACAATATTCAGCGCAAAACCCACAACTCATACAAATATCAACATCGATGTAGAACTCGGCAGGTTGTGGAATCGGTTTATTGGTTTCCGGGTCGTTTGTTCGCACAATCCAAATACATTGTGGTGGGCACACTTTTGCGCAAATCCCACAGGATGTGCATCTTAAGTCTTTGTCCCCATTTTCCCCTTCTTCATAAACGAGAAAAGGTAAATATCGAAACTCCTCTGGTACTGGCAATTTTTCTTCAGGATACTGGATGGTAAAAATTCCTTCAACATCCGTATTGCGCCGCATTTCGATCCCCTCATCGGTATAATAACCCCTCTTTCCTTTCCGTAAGTCTTCAACATACGTCATTATCAAATGCCGAAAAGTGGTCCATAATCCACGAAATATTCCAAAACCAATCATCCCA
>Ga0207950_100202_pt1 | contig 22293 bp, 17 predicted proteins | sample Subbio11_8B_AprC_FD_184814 | JGI IMG/M metagenome (GOLD analysis project Ga0207950, IMG submission 184814) | Serpentinite rock and fluid subsurface biosphere microbial communities from McLaughlin Reserve, California, USA - CR11_8B_AprC (SPAdes) | ecosystem: Environmental > Terrestrial > Deep... | reverse complement strand
CCCCTGCCGTATCAGCGCCAGCGCCGAGGCGCGCAGCGCCGCACAGGCCTGCGGGTCGCTCAGGTCGCCGTGCACCGGCGTCCACTGCACGCGGCCGCCTTGGCACAGGCAGGCGCAGTTTTTCAGCCATGCCCCCAGCGCCAGCACGGTGGCAGCTGAGGTGGCAGGGGTGGCGGTGCGGCTCATGGGGCTATAGACTGGAGGCGTCGCAAAAGCGGTCAGGGGCGGCAGGGCGAAGGTTGTAAGGGGGCGGTGGCTGATTGACGGCGCCTGATCGGGTGCTGGCCGGGCAGGGTGTCTGGCTTCAGGTGCCACCGCAGCCGCTTCAGCTGGGTGCCGCCACCGTCTGGCGCAACTGCGCCAGCTCGGCTTCGAGCTGGGCCACGCGCACGCGCAAGGCCTGCTCGGAGGCATGGGCGTGGCCCGCGCCGTGTGCGTGCTCGTGCTCGTGGCCATGGTCGTGCCCCAGCTCGTGCTCGAGCCAGTGCAACCAGTCGTCGAGGCCAGCGCCGGTGGTGGCCGACACCTGCAACACCTCGATGCCGGGGTTGACGCGCCGCGCCAGCTCGATGCAGCGCGCGACGTCGAACTGCACGTGCGGCAACAGGTCGATCTTGTTCAGGATCATGAGCCGGGCGGCAGCGAACATGTCGGGGTACTTGAGCGGCTTGTCCTCGCCCTCGGTGACCGACAGGATCGCCACCTTGGCGCGCTCGCCCAGGTCCCACAGCGCCGGGCAGACCAGGTTGCCGACGTTTTCGATGAACAACAGGCTGGGTGTGGCGTGATCGTGGCCGGGGGCGTGGGCGTGGGCGTGGGCGTGGGCGTGATCATGGCCATGCCCGCCGGAGCCGTGCTCGTGGCTGTGCCCATGCGCTTGCTCGTGCTCGTGGCTGTGGCTGTGTCCGTGCGCTTGTTCAGGCTCGTGCCGGTGCAATTGCGCAAAAGCCGCCGCCACCATGGGCGCGTCGAGGTGGCAGCCTTTGCCGGTGTTGATCTGGATCGCGGGCGCGCCGGTGGCGCGGATGCGCTCGGCGTCGAAGGCGGTCTGCTGGTCGCCTTCGATCACCGCCACCGGCAGCGCCGGGTGGCGCCGGCGCAGCGCCTCGATGGTGGCGCAGAGCAAGGTGGTTTTGCCCGAACCGGGGCTGGACACCAAGTTCAACGCCAGCACCCCGTGCGCGGCAAAATGGGCCCGGTTCTGCGCCGCGATGCGGTCGTTGGCGCCCAGAATGTCGTGCTCGAGCTTGATCGCCCGCACTTGGCTCAGGCCCGGCACCGAGACCCGGGCGGCGCCGGCGCCGTAATCCAAGTCGCCACTGAGCGGGTCGATGCGCGGGCCCGTTTCGGGCGCGGCGGCATCGTCAGAGGCAGCGGTGGCGGCTTGGGCCAGCAAGCGCTCAGGGCTGGCTTGGCCCTGCGGGCGGCTCGGGTGTGCGGGCGCGGGCACTCGGTTGCGCTGGGTCTGGCTGCATCCACATACGACACACATGGCTCAAGTCTCCTGGGTTGGGGGCGGCTGGCGGGCACAATATCTCATCGCAGAGGTGGACCGCGCAGACCAGCGGTGTCAATCATCGCTCACTTGCAGGTCGAGCACACGCAATTCCATGCCCCCGGTGGGCTCGAGCAGGTAGCTGGAGCAGGCCGGGCAGGGGTCGCCGCGCTGGGCGATCGGCACGCGCGTGCTGCAACCCAAACACCAAGCCTGCCCCGGGGTTTCGACGAGCTCGATGCGCGCGCCTTCGAGCCGCGTGCCGGGCGCAATGCAGTCGAGGGCAAAACGCAGCGCCGCCACATCGACCCCGGCCAGTTGCCCGACCTCGAGGCGCAATTCAAGCACACGGGCAAAGCCCTCGCGCTGCGCGCAGTCATCGACCAGTTGCAACACGCCCCCGGCGAGGCTGGCTTCATGCATGGTGCGGCGTCAGCGCAAGGTTCAGGCGGCCAAATGGCCCGCCAGCAGCAAGCCACCACCAGCCAGCAAAGCCCCACCCAAGCCCGTGACCGCCATCTGGCGGCTGCGCTCGGTCAACCAGTGTTGCACGCCTAGGCCCACCGCCATGCCCACCGCGTGCAAGGCTGCGGTGGCCAGCATGATGCCCAAGGCATAGGCCGCCAAGCCGGCGCCAGGCGCGGCAAAGCCGTGCGACAAACCGTGCAGCAACCCAGCCAGCAGCACCAGCACCAGCCCCACACCCAGCGGCAGGCGCTGGCGCGTAGCGGCCAGCAGCAGCAACACCCCAAACAACAACACCGAAAGCGCCAGCGCCCACTGCATAAAAGGCAGCATGAAACCCGTCAGTCCGAGCAGCGCCGCCAGTGGCAGCGCGAGCAAAAACAGCGCCGGGCCTTGCCAGGCTCTGCCGGCCGGCAGCGCCAGCACCGCCCAAAGCCCCACGGCCAACACGGCCAACAGGTGATCGAGGGCGAAGGGGTGTGCCAGCCCGTCGGTCAGCGTGTGGCCGCCGTGGCCCGGATGGGCAGCGGCTGCCCCGGCAGCCAGCAGGCCGCCGAGCAGCACCACAGTTCGAATGATTTTTGCTTTCATGGTGGTTGTCTCCTAAAAAATTATGGGCAAAGGCCAGAGGTGTACAAGTGCAAGCAAGCCGCAGGCCATTTTTTGCAACCTGGGTGTAAACCCTAGTGGCTGCGCGCCGTGCCGTTGATTTTGCGCGACTCTGCAACAGCACGCGGCAGCGGTCTGGGCGCACACAGGGGGCACCAGCAGCAAGCTGGCTTTGCAACCTAGCAGCCCAAGTGCAAGCCTGTTGTCCGCCCTTCATTGGGGCCCAAATGGCCTCGGTTGCTGCCTTGGCCCACCCTGCAAACCCCGTTGCGCCATCTCGCTTCAATCGATGCCATGCCGGCCGAACAAGCCCGCAAAGGCTACACTGCAATCGGCCACACCAGGTTGCAACCCACCCCCATGAGCACCCATCCAGCCACCGCAGCCGCTTTAGGCACCGTGCCTATGGCGCTTTGCGCCGCTTCGCTTCAAACGCTGGGCGCCGCTTCGTCTTTGGTGCTGTGCGCCACCACGCGCTTGGCAGATGAACTGCGCCAGCGCCACGGCCAGTTGCAGGCCGCCCAAGGGCTGCGCAGCTGGCAGGCGCTGGATTGCCGCACCCTGGGCCAGTGGCTGGCGGCGCTGCGTCAACAGTGGTTGCTGCGCGGCACGCCGCCCACGCCCGAGCTGGCGCGCACGCCCCTGAGCGCTTGGCAGGAGCGCGAGTTGTGGCAGCGCCTGATCGCGCAGCGCCTAGGCCCCGAAGCGCCGTATCTGTTTGACTTGCCCGCGCTGGCGCAGTCGGCGCAGCAGGCGCTGGCTTTGCAACTCGTCTGGGACGTGGAAGTGGGCGCGCCGCCACTGGCAGCCGAAGCGCAGCAGTACCTGCTGTGGCGCAGCGATTTTTGGGCCGAGTGCGCGGCGCAGGGCTGGGCCAGCACCGAGCAGCTCGACCGCGCCACCGTGGATGCGCTGGCCCACCTAGATCAAGCCCCTGCTGGGCCGGGCTGGCCGCAGCGCCTGCTGCTGGCGGGCTTTCCGCGCCAAAGCCCCTTGCTGCAAGCGCTGCTGCAGCAACTGCAGCGGCTGGGGGTGCAGGTGCAACAGTTGGCCGATGAGCCCGCCGCCGAGCACATCGAGCTGCGCAGCTACCCCGACGCCGCCGCCGAGTGCCTGGCCGCCGCGCAGTGGGCGCAGGCGCAGCTGGCGCTCGATGCGCAGCGGCGCATCGCCATCGTCGCGCCCGATCTGCGCGCGCTGCGCCTGCAGTTGCACGACACGCTGCAAGACCTGCTGGCGCCCGAGCTGATGCACCCGCAACGCGCCCAAGCCGCGCCGCCCTTCAACCTGTCGCTGGGCGCCCCCTTGGCCGAGCAGGCGCTGGTGGGGGGCGCGCTGGCGCTGCTGCAGTGTCTGGCGCGGCCCGACGAGCTCAGCCTGAACGACGTCGGCGCGCTGCTGCGCCACCCCTACTGGTCGGCGGCGGATGAGGCACTGGTGCGCGCGCAGCTCGATGCGCGGCTGCGCAGCGCCTTGCCGGCGCGCGTGGCGCTCGGGCAGGTGCTGGGTTGGGCTTTGGCCCAGCGGGGGCGCTGGCAGGGTGCGGAGCCAGCGCCGTTGGAGCCTTCAGAGGCTCAGAGGGCATTGGGCGTGTTTGATGGAGCGCTCCCGAGCGCCGCCGCTGGCGCTGTTTTGGGGCCTCAGGGCGAGCCTGAGCGCTTGCCGCGCAGCCACTCAAATCCCACCCAGCCCGCCCAACCCAAGCAGCGCAATGCGCTCGACACGCCCACGCCGGCGCTGTGCTTGCAACACCTGCAGCAACTGCAGCAGCTCGCTGCCCGCGCCGCCGGCCAAAGCCACCCACCCTCGCACTGGGCGGCGCTGTTGCCCGGCTGGCTGGAGCAGGCCGGCTGGCTGCACCGGCGCAGCCTCTCGAGCCCCGAGTTCCAAGCGCTGCAGGCGTGGCAGGAGGTGCTGGCCGAACTGGCCCGCCTCGACGCCTGCTGCGGCCCCTTGCGCCTAGGGGGCTGCGTGCAGCGCCTGCAGGCCCTGTGCCGCGAGCGCATTTTTCAGCCACAAAGCGTGGGCCAGCCGCGCTTGCAGGTGCTGGGCGCGCTCGAAGCCAGCGGCTTGCGCTTCGACGCGGTCTGGGTGCTGGGCTTGCACGCCGCCGCGTGGCCGCCGCCGCCGCAGCCCAACCCTTTGCTGCCCTATGCCGCGCAGCGCCGCGCCGCCAGCCCCAACGCCAGCGCCGCCGTGCAATACGCCTTTGCGCAGCAGGTGCAGCAGCGGCTGCTGCGGGCCGCGCCGGCGCTGTGGTTCTCGTGGCCGCGCAGCGCCGAGGCGGCCCCGTGCCAGCCCAGCCCCTTGCTCGCCGATCTGCCCAGCGCCAGCGCCTTTGACGCAGTGCCAAACCCGCACTGGAGCGCGCAGGCGTTGCGCAGTGGCCAGGCGCTGGCGGCGCGCACCACCCTAGACGACGCTTGGGCGCCGCCCATGAGCGCCGAGGAAGCGGCACGTGGCGGCAGCGCCTTGCTGCGGGCCCAAGCCCTGTGCCCGGCCTGGGCCTATTACCAATACCGGCTTGCGGCGCTGGGCCTGCCCGATGCCGCCGATGACCTCGACGCGCGCCAGCGCGGCAGCCTGATGCACGCCGCGCTGGCGCGGTTGTGGCAGACGCTGCGCGACTCCACCACCCTGCACGGCTCGAGCGTGGCCGCGTGCCAAGCCGCCATCGAGCAAGCCTGCTGCGGTGCGCTCGAGGACTACCTAGCCAAACCCGACCAGCCGCCGCTGTCGGCGCGCCGGCGCGCGCTGGAGCAGCGCCGCTTGGAGCGGCTGCTGCAGCGCTGGCTCGAGCTGGAGCGCACCCGGGGCAGCGGCTTTGCGGTGGCGGGCATCGAGCAGAACCAGTTCGTGGAGCTGTGCGGCTTGCAGCTCAAGCTGCAAATCGACCGCATCGACCAGCTCGACGACGGCCGGCTGCTGGTGATCGACTACAAAAGCAGCCCAAGCATCGACACCCGCAACTGGTCCAGCCAGCGCCTGAGCGAACCGCAACTGCCGCTCTACGCCACCTGCGCCGCGCTGCCCCCGGGGCAGGTGGCCGGCGCCCTGTTTGCCAAGGTGCGGCCTACCGACCCCGGCTGGGCCGGTCTGGTGGCCGACGACGCCGCCCACCCCCAGCCCAGCGCGCAAAGCACCCTGCGCTGGGACAGCAGCCGCAACCGCACGCGCTACCCGCCCACGCGCTTTCCCCACTGGGAAGCGGTGCTGCAGCACTGGCACGAGCGGCTGCAGGCGCTGGCCACCGAACTGCGCGCCGGCGACGCCGCCGTGCGCCTAGCCGACCCGGCGCAGCTGCGCCACTGCGAGGTTTTGCCGCTGCTGCGCCTGAGCGAGCGCCGCAGCCAGTGGCTGGCGCTGCAGGCCCAAGCGGCCGCGCCCCCAGCGGCGCCCGTGGTGTAGCCTTAGCCGTAGCCTCATCAGCATCAGCCGAATCCCAGTCGCTGACCCACCTGCCCACGCCACGCCACGCCACGCCACGCCACGCCACAGCATCAGCATCAGCATCAGCATCAGCATCAGCATCAGCATCAGCATCAGCATCAGCCCAACTCCAGACCGCCGAACCACCCGCCCTAGGCCCACGCCCCAGCCATGAACCCCGCCGCACCCGCGCCACAGCCGCCCGCCTCACCTGCCGAGGCCCATTCAGGCGCGGGCACATCCGCTGATCCCGCTGCCGCGGACGACGCCGCTCTGCTGCAGCTGGACGCGGCCAACCGCGAACTGGCCATCGACCCCAGCCGCAGCTTCATCGTCGAAGCCCCGGCTGGGGCCGGCAAAACCGAGCTGCTGACGCAGCGCTTCCTGGCGCTGCTGCGGCAAGTCGAGGAACCCGAGCAGATCGTCGCCCTGACCTTCACCCACAAGGCGGCGGCGGAGATGCGCGAGCGCATCGTCGGCAGCCTCGAGCAGGCCGCCTTGGGCCACCCCCCTGCCGAGCCGCACCGCCAGCGCACTTTCGATCTGGGAAAGGAGGTGCTGCAGCACGAGCGCCAGCGCCAGTGGGGTCTGCTGCAGCAGCCGGCGCGGTTGCGCATCACCACCTTGGACGCGCTGTGCGGCCAGCTGGCGCGCCAGATGCCGCTGCTGTCGCGCCTGGGCAGCCAGCCCGGCATCGCCGCCGACGCCCAGCCGCACTACCGCCGCGCCGCGCAAGAAACGCTGCGCCTGCTCGATGCCGATGGGCCCTTGGCTGATGGCCTAGAGCGCGTGCTCGAGCGCTTCGACCACCAGCCGGCGCGCTTGGGCGAGCTGCTGCAAGCCATGCTGGCGCGGCGCGAAGCCTGGCTGGCGCTGTGCCACCAAGGCGCCGATCTGCAGCAGGCCGAGGCCGCGCTGCGCGACCTGATCGACGACGAACTGCGCCGCCTCGTGGCGCTGCTGCCCGCCGGCTGGCAAGCGGCGCTGCAACCGGCTGCGCGCTGGGCCGCCGCGCACGCGCTGCAACAGCGCAGCGCCCCAGACGCAGACGCGGCCCCAACCGAGGCGCCCGACCCAGCCGCCCAGCCGCCACAGACGCCGCTGCAAGCCGTGGCCGACTGGCAGCAGCCGCTGCGCGGTGGCAGCGCCGAGCTGCCGCTGTGGCGCGGCTTGGCCGAGCTGCTGCTGACGCAAAAAGGCGGCCCACGCCAGAAAATCCCGGCTGCATACGGTTTGAGCGGCGCCGGCAACAAGGCGCTGGCCGCAGCCTTCAAGAGCGGCCTCGAAGCGCTGCCCGAAGCGGCGGCGGCGGCGCTGGCGCGGGTGCGGCGCTTGCCCGAGCCGCACTACGGCGGCAGCGACCGCGCCTTCATCGCCGACCTGCTGGCCGTGCTCAAGGTGGCGGCGGCGCAGCTCTGGCTGGTGTTTCAGCAGGCGCGCGAAGTGGATTTCGCCGAAATCGCCCTGCAGGCGCTGCACGCCTTGGGCCGCGCCGAGGAACCCAGCGAGCTGCAACTGCAGCTCGACCACCGCCTCAGCCACCTGCTAATCGACGAGTTCCAAGACACCAGCCCGCTGCAAGTCGAGCTGCTCGAGCGCCTCACGGCCGGCTGGCAAGCCGGCGACGGCCGCACCCTGTTTCTGGTGGGCGACCCGATGCAGTCGATCTACCGCTTTCGCAAAGCCGAAGTCGGGCTGTTTTTGCAGGTGCGCGCGCACGGCTTGGGCGCCATCCAGCCGCAGCCGCTGCACCTGTACCGCAACAACCGCTCGCAGCCACCGCTGGTGCACTGGGTCAACCAGACCTTTGCCCACGTCTTTGGCCCCGACGACGACCACCGCCGCGGCGCCGTGCGCTTCGCCCCGGCCAGCCCCACCCGCGCCGGGCACCCGTTGGCGCGCGTGCAGTGGCACCCGCTGATCGAGCGCCGCGCCAGCAGCGCGCAGGCCGAGGCTGGGGCTGGGGCTGGGGCTGAAGGCGAGCCGCAGCCCGACGACGAACTCGGCAGCAGCGCCGAGCGCGAAGCGCAGCAGGTGCTGGCGCTGATCGCGCAAGCGCGCGCCGACGACCCCGACGGCAGCATCGCGGTGCTGGTGCGCGCGCGCCGCCACCTCGAGGCGCTGGTGCCGGCGCTGCGCGCGCTGCCGCAGCGGCTGGCCTTTCAGGCGGTGGAGATCGAAGCGCTGGCCGAACGCCAACCGATTCAAGACCTGCTCATCCTCACGCGCGCGCTGCACCACCTGGCCGACCGCGTGCATTGGCTGGCGCTGCTGCGCGCGCCCTGGTGTGGCCTGACCCTGGCCGATTTGCACCTGCTGGCCGCCGACGCGCCGCGCCGCAGCGTCTGGCAGCTGCTGCAAGACGGCGACCGCTGCGCGCGCTTGAGCGCCGACGGGCAGCAGCGGCTGGCGCACCTGCGCGAGGTGCTCGGGCTGGCCCTTGCGCACCAAGGCCAGCAGCGGCCACGGCGCTGGGTCGAGGGCGTGTGGCAGGCGCTGGGCGGGCCGCTCACCTTGGCGCAGGAAGCCGATCTGAGCGACACCCAAGCCTTTTTCGAGGTGCTGGAGCGCTGCAGCCGCCACGGCGTGCTGGAGCTCGAGCGCATCGAGGCCGAACTGGAGCGGCTCTACGCCGCGCCCGACCCCGACGGCGCCGCGCTGCAGCTCATGACCCTGCACAAAGCCAAGGGGCTGGAGTTCGACACCGTGATCCTGCCCGGGCTGCAGCGCAAAGCCCAGGGCGCCGACCGCGCCCTGCTGCTGTGGGACCAGGTGCTCGACGACCACGGCCACGAGCGCCTGCTCTTGGCCACCCAGCCCGAGGCCGGGCACGACGGCCCCTCGATCTACGACTACCTGCTGACGCTGGAAAACGAGCGCCAGCGCAACGAGGCCAAGCGCTTGCTCTACGTCGGCGCCACGCGCGCCCGGCGCCAGCTGCACCTGCTCGGCAGCGCCACCCCCAACAGCAAAGGCGATGCCTTGGGCAAGCCCGCACCCGAGAGCCTGCTGGCGCTGCTGTGGCCGGTGGCCGAAAGCGAGTTCGTGCGCGCTTGGCGCTCGAGCCCGCAGCCGAGCGGTTCTGATGCCGGCGTCGGGGATGGCGCGGATGCGGATGCGGCCGCAACCAGCGCCCCGGCGCGGCCCACCTTGGCCGAGTACGCGCACCGGCTGCAGCGGCTGGTGCAACCCGGTTGGCCTGAAGCGTTGGCGCACCCCACAGCACACCTCACAGCGGCCGCCCCCTTCACCACCTCAACCGCTTCAACCACGCCCTTCACGCCAGACACCACAGCGCCACCGTCCGCTGCCCCTAGCGCCGCCCCTTGCGCTGCCCCCCCCTTGACAGGGCCAGACCATGCCCCAGCGCCCCTACCCCATGCAACCCAAGCCGTCAAAGCCACTGCCCCCACCAAGCCAGGGCCAACTGCACCCGCCAGCCCAGCCGAGGCCGCCGCCATCGGCACGCTGGTGCACCGCTACTTGGAGCTGATCGCCCACGACGGATTGGACGCCTGGCCCGCCACCCGCTTGCCCACGCTGCACGGCGCGATGCAGCAGTGGCTGCGCGCCCAGGGCCTGAGCGCGCCCGAGGCCACGGCGGCAGCGCAGCGGGTGCAGCGGCACCTGCACACCACCCTGAACAGCGCCGACGGCCGCTGGCTGCTCTCGGCCCACACGGTCGCGGCCAGCGAATGCGCCCTCGGCAGCGTTGTCCACCTCACCCCAGAAACAGCCCCAGAACCCGCCCTCCAACCCGGCCCAGAACAGCCCTCAGATCAGCCCCCAAGCAGCGACCACAGCCCCCACACCCTGCATGTGATCGACCGCACGTTCGTGCACCAAGGCAGGCGCTGGATCGTGGACTACAAAACCAGCGCACACGAGCCCAGCGCACTGCGCCACGGCGATCTGGATCGCTGGCGCGCGCAATTGCAGCGCTACCGCGCCCTCTACAACGACGCCCTGCCAGTGCAGTTGGCGGTGTTCCTCACCCACAGCGGGCGCCTGCTGCGCTTGGGCGAAAACCAAGAGGCAACCCCGGTCGTGCCCAATGGCCTTTCAGCCTCTGAGCCACCCAACACCCCATGAACCGCGCCATTGCCTACGCGCTCGGTTCGGCGCTGCTGTTTGGCGCCAGCACACCGCTGGCCAAGCAGCTGCTCGACACCCTGCCGCCGCTGCTGCTCGGCGGCTTGCTCTACCTCGGGGCTGGGCTGGGGCTGCTGCTGTACCGGCTGCTGCGCGACCGCGGCTGGCAGCACCCCGGCCTGCATGGGCGCGACTGGGGCTGGCTGGGCGGCGCCATCGCCATCGGCGGCGTCATCGGCACCGCCACGCTCATGTTTGGCCTGCAGCACACCAGCGCCGCCAGCGCCTCGCTGCTGCTCAACCTCGAGGCGGTGTACACCGCGCTGCTGGCCTGGCTGGTGTTTCGCGAGCACGCCAGCGCGCGCGTGGTCACCGGCATGCTGGCCATCGTCGCCGGCGGGCTGCTGCTGGCTTGGCCAACCGAACCCAGCGCTGCAGCAGCCCTGAGCAACGGCCCAAGCGCTTGGGCCGCGGCCAGCGCTTGGCTGGGGCCGCTGCTGGTGTCTGTGGCCTGCCTGTGCTGGGCCATCGACAACAACCTGACGCGCAAAGTCGCGGCCGCCGACGCCGTGTTCATCGCCGGCAGCCGCGGGCTGGTGGCCGGCCTAGTGAGCACCGCTGGGGCGCTGGCGCTGGGGGCGCCGTGGCCGCCTGTGGGCGCCACACTGGCCGCCATGCTGGTGGGGCTGCTGGGCTACGGCGTGAGCCTGGTGCTGTTTGTGCTGGCGCTGCGCGGCCTGGGCACGGCGCGCGCCAGCGCCTACTTTGCCACCGCGCCCTTCATCGGCGTGGCGGTGGCGCTGCTGCTGCTGGGCGAGACCACCACCTGGCTGTTCTGGTGCGCCGGCCTGCTCATGGCCGTCGGCGTCTGGCTGCACCTGGGCGAGCGCCACGCCCACACGCACCGGCACGAGGCGCAGGAACACGAACACTGGCACCTGCACGACGCCCACCACAGCCACACGCACGACAGCGCCACCGCCGCCGGCACCAGCACCGGCGCAAACCGCGGCCTGCTCGGGCACCGGCACTGGCACCGCCACGAACCCCTGACGCACCGCCACCCGCACTACCCCGACACCCACCACCAGCACCGCCACTGATCGGCCTAACGGCAGTCGTGTATGCCCGCCTTGACGCAGCCAAACACCGGCTCGGCGGCCGTGAACGGTGGCGGCTGCGTTGGAGCGGGTGGCGTGCAAACGATGGGCGTGTGGCGGATGGGCTGGGTGCGCTCGCAGCGCCATTGCGGCCGAAGGACGCCTAAGCAAGAGCGCATCCAGCCCGCCCGCCACACGCAGCCCGAGGGCACAAGAGCGCCATGCTCCTTACCGGTTGCGCTTCGGTACGCGCTTTGCCCCCCGCCGCAAACACGCCCCATAGCCTCCCAGCCACTGAACTGCTGCAAACTGTTACCCTCAAGCCCCGACCACGCCTACTCAAGCCTTCCTCAAGCGCACCGCCTCATGACCTGGATCACCCTCAACGGCCTCAGCCTCGCCTACGGCCACTTGCCCTTGCTCAACCGGGTCGATTTTTCGCTCCAAGCCGGCGAGCGCGTCGGGCTGGTGGGGCGCAACGGCAGCGGCAAATCGTCGCTGCTCAAAATCATCGCCGGCCTCGAGCGCGCCGACGACGGCCAAATACAGCGCCAAAACGGGCTGCGCGTGGCCTACGTGCCACAAGAGCCCGAGCTCGACCCCGAAGCCAGCGTGTTCGAGGCCGTGAGCGTGGGCCTGCAGCGCGTGCAAGAGCTGCTGCAGCGCTATCTGGCGCACGAGAGCGGCTGCGACCTCGACGCGCTGCAAACCGAAATCGAAACCCTGGACGGCTGGAACTGGGAGCAGCGCGTAGCCCAAACCCTGAGCCGGCTCGGCTTGCAGGCCGATGAGCGCGTCGGCAGCCTCTCCGGCGGCGTACGCAAACGCGTGGCCTTGGCGCAGGCGCTGGTGGCGCTGCCCGATTTGCTGCTGCTCGACGAGCCCACCAACCACCTCGACCTCGACGCCATCGGCTGGCTGGCCGAGCTGCTGCGCGATTTTCGCGGCGCCTTGCTGCTCATCAGCCACGACCGCGACTTTCTGGACCGCGTCTGCACGCGCACGGTGGAGCTCGACCGCGGCCTGCTGCACAGCTACGACGGCGCCTACAGCGCCTTTGAGCGCCTCAAAGCGCAGCGGCTGGCGCAAGAGGCGCTGCTCAACGCCCGCGCCGACAAGCTGCTGGCGCAAGAGGAGCAGTGGATCCGCAAAGGCGTCGAGGCGCGGCGCACCCGCGCCCAGGCGCGCATCGAGCGCTTGCAGGTGCTGCGCGCCCAGCACGCCCAGCGCCGCAGCGCCGTCGGGCAGGTGCGGCTGGATGTGAACAGCGGGCCGGGCAGCGGCCGCTTGGTGGCCGAGCTCGAGGGCGTGAGCAAATACTTTGGCGAGGGCCCTGAGCGCCGCTGCATCATCGACAACTTTTCCACCACCGTGCTGCGCGGCGACAAAGTCGGGCTGATCGGCCCCAACGGCGCCGGCAAAACCACCCTGCTCAAGCTGATTCTGGGCCAGCTCGCCCCCGACAGCGGCCAAGTGCGCAGCGGCAGCCGGATCGAGGTGGCCTACTTCGACCAGATGCGCGACGCGCTCGACCTCAACGCCACGCTCGAAGACTTCATCAGCCCGGGCAGCGAGTGGATCGAGATCGGCACGCGCCGCATCCACGTGCGCAGCTACCTCGGCGACTTTTTGTTTGCCCCAGCGCGCGCCCGCGCGCCCATCAGCGCCCTGTCGGGCGGCGAGCGCAACCGGCTGCTGCTGGCGCGGCTGTTTGCGCGCCCGGCCAACGTGCTGGTGCTCGACGAACCCACCAACGACCTCGACATCGAAACCCTGGAGCTGCTCGAACAGCTCCTGACCGAGTTCGACGGCACCGTGTTTTTGGTCAGCCACGACCGGCGCTTCCTCGACAACGTGGTCACCAGCACCATCGTCTATGAGGGCGCGGGCCAGTGGCGCGAGTACGAGGGCGGGGTCGAGGACTGGATCGCGCAATCGATGCGCGTGCACGGCGCCGCGCCGGTCTGGGGCCGCAGCGGTGCGGCCGGCATGGGCACGGCGAGCCTGGCGGGCAGCAGCGGCCTTGGCAGCGCCATCGCCGGAACGGCCCGCACCGCAACGCCGGTTGCGGCCCAAACCACCGCCAAAGCCCCTGCATCCAGCCCCACGGCTGGGACCGCACCGGCCAGCACCACGCCCCAGCCGGCAGCCAGCCCCGCCCCTGCCCGGCGCAAGCTCAGTTACAAAGAGCAGCGCGAGCTCGAAGCCCTGCCGGCGCGCATCGAGGCGCTGGAGTCCGAGCAAAAAGCCATCGACGCCGAGCTGGGCGACGGCTTGCTCTACGCGCGCCACCCAGACCGTGCCGCCGCCCTAGCCCAGCGCCACGCCGCCATCGACGACGAACTGCTGCAGGCGCTGGAGCGCTGGGAGGCGCTGGGCCAACCGGTCTGAACGCGCCCGGTCGCCTCGGCGACGCACCGGCGGCATCAGGCGGCACCACAATCGCCCCCATGGGAACCCTCTACTTGGTGCGCCACGGTCAAGCCTCGTTTGGCAGCGACGACTACGACCGCCTGAGTCCGCTCGGGCAGCGCCAAAGCCTGCGCCTAGGCGAACACTGGCGCGCGCACGGTCTGCATTTCGACGCCGTTTACACCGGCACCCTGCTGCGCCAGCGCCAAACCTGGGCGGGCATCGCGCAGGGGCTGGGCAGCAGCCCCGAGCCGCATGAGTGGCCCGAGCTGAACGAGTACGACAGCGCCGCCCTGATCGACGCCCTGCACGCCCACCCCAGCGCCCCGGCGCACACCCCGCAGGGCTACCGCGAGCATTTTCGGCTGCTGCGCGACGCGCTGCGCCAGTGGTCGGCCGGCGTGCTGACGCCGCGCGGCATGGGCAGCCACGCGGATTTCGTCGCCGGCGTCAACGCCGTGCTGGAGCGGGTGCGCACCCTGCACACGGGTCGGGTGCTGATCGTCAGCAGCGGCGGCCCGATCGCCACCGCTGTGGGTCAGGTGCTGGGCACCACGCCCGAGACCGCGATCGAGCTCAACCTGCGGCTGCGCAACACCGCGCTCACCGAGTTCGATTTCAACCCCAAGCGCCATACGCTGCTGAGCTTCAACACCCTGCCCCACTTGGCGCAGCCCGAGCAGGCCGCTTGGGTCAGTTACGCCTGAGCGGCTCAGAGGCCGCGGGCTCGGGCTGTATCTCGGGCTGCACATCGGCCTCAGGCTCGGCACCCTCGTCGAGGTCGAGCGCCAGCGCCAGCGCCGGTGCCAGCTCGGATACGCCGTCCTCGCCGTCCTCGCCGTCCTCATCCAGCGCATCGGCCTCGGGGCTGCCCGGCGCGGTGCGCGCCAGCTGCTCGATCACGCTGGCCGACAGCTCGAGCCCGATCAGGTCGATGCTGCCCAGCCGCACCCGCACCGGCGTGCCGCGCTCCAGGCCGGCGCTGCCCGCAGCAGGCAGCACCAGCGGCAGGGCGTCGGCACGCACCAGCCCGTCTTTGATGACGCTGGCGCTCAGTTCGCCGATCTGTTGCTGCTGCACGTAGCGCAGCGTCCAGTAGCGCTCCATGGCGTTTTGAAACTGCGCGTAGCTGGTGTAGGTGGCGTCGAAGGCGCTGATGACGGCCAGCAAAGCGGTGTCGCGCGGCTTGAACGGCGCCGCCAGCGCGGCCGCCTTGCCGTGGCGCGCGCAGGCCAGCAGCTGCCACTGGTTGACCAGATCGGTGTAGCGGCGCAGCGGCGAGCTGCTCCAAGCGTAGCAAGCCACCCCTAAGCCGGCGTGCGGCAGCGCCTTGGCCCCCATGCGCACCTTGATGCCCGGCGCCAAGCTGGCTTGGCTGCGGTAAATGGCGGGCACGCCGCAGTCGGCCAGCCACTGGCCCCAAGTGCTGTTGGCTAGGATCATGGCCTCGGCCACCATCAGGTCCAGCGGTGCGCCGCGGCTGCGGGTGCCAATCTGCACGCGCTCCTCGCCCGTCGGGCCCTCGGGCGGCACGTCTTGCAGATCGAAGGTGTAGTCGGGGCGGGTGAAGGTCTCGGGTTTGCCGCGCACCAGCTCGCGCCGGGCTTTGCAGTGCAGCGCCAGCCGGTACAGAAAAGCCAATTCGGCTCGCAACGCCAGCACATCCTGCGGCAGCGGCGCGCCGGCCTCGGCCGCAGGGTCTTGCAGCCAAGCGGCGGTCACGCCTTGGTCGATCTGGTCGTGGCGCAGGTTGTGCGCAATCGGCACCTGCTCGATGCGCGTCTCGAAACCCTGCAGCTCGAGCGTGGCGGCATCGAGGCGCAGATACAGCGACAGCGCCGGGCGCGCGCCCCCGGCATCCAGCGTGTAGGCCTGCACCACGGCATCGGGCAGCATGGTGATTTTGTGCCCCGGCATATAGACCGTGGACAGGCGCTGGCGCGCCACCTCGTCGAGCGCGCTGCCGGGCTCGATCGCCAGCCCCGGCGCCGCAATGTGGATGCCCAGCGTGACCTCGGCGCTGCCTAGGCCCTGCAGGCTCAGGGCGTCGTCGATCTCGGTGGTGTCCGAGTCGTCGATCGAAAACGCCTGCACCGCCGCCAGCGGCAAGCCCTCGGGCAACGGCGGCAAGGGCGGCAGCGGCCCAAAACCCACGCCCTTGGGGAACTGGTCGAACAAAAAGCGCTGCCAATGGAATTCGTAAGCGTTGCGGATGGCGCCGGCGCGCTGCAGCAGCAGCAGCGGGGCGGTGTGGGTGCTGCGCGCGGCGTGCACCACGGCCTTGTATTCGGGCGCGTTTTTATCGGGCCGAAACAGAATCTTGTAGAGCTGCTGGGCCACCGCCGGCGGGCACTGGCCCGCAGCCAGATCGGCCGCCCAAGCCTCGGTCTGGGCCTGAATCTGCCTTTTCTTCTCGATCGCCGCCAGCGCCTGCTGCACCACCTCGGCCGGGGCTTTTTTGTAGCGGCCTTTGCCGGCGCGCCTAAAGTAGTGCGGGGCCTCGCTCAGGCGCAACAAGGCCGCGAGCTGCTGCGCCAGCGTGGGCGGGTCTTGAAAATACTCGGCCGCCAGCTCGGCAAAGCCGAACTCGGCCTCGGGGGCAAACTCCCACGCCAGCTCGAGCTCGATCTGGGGCCGCAGCGCCTCGGCCGCCTGCAGCAGCGCCGCCGGCTCGGGTTGCGCAAAGCGCAGCAGCACCAAGGCGGCCTTGACCTTGACGCGCTTGCCCGATTCAAGCTCGACTTGCAGCGCGGCATCGGATTCGGACAGGATGCGGCCGGTGAGCAACTTGCCGGCTTCGTCAAACAGGGCGTACAAAATGGGGCTTTCTGGGCGGGGAGGGGGTGGGCGGCAAGGGCCCCGGCAGCCATCGTGCGCCGCGCGGGGGTGGGCTCAGAGTTTAACGGCCAGCGCTTGGGCTTCAGCGGCCACGCCAGCGCGGCCAAGCCCAAGGTCGGCAGGCGGCGGCGGCAGGCCACACCCAAGGGCGGCGGGTGGGCTGGGTGCGCTCGCAGCGCCATTGCGGCCGCAGGACGCCTAAGCAAGAGCGTACCCAGCCCGCCCGCCGCCCGCCCCCGCAGCTGCCCCCGCCCTAAAGTAGCCCCAGCCTCAGAGGCTCTCAGGGGATGCGCAGCGCCAGCGAGGCCAAGCCCAAGGGCGGCGGGTGGGCTGGGTGCGCTCGCAGCGCCATTGCGGCCGAAGGACGCCTAAGCAAGAGCGCACCCAGCCCGCCCGCCGCCCGCCCCCGCAGAACTGCCCCCCGCCCTAAAGTAGCCCCAGCCTCAGAGGCTCTCAGGGGATACCCAGCCACTTGTGCGTTTGCAGCGACAGGCGCCACTGCGGCTGCGCCATGCAGTAATCGATCGCCTGCTGGGTGTGCTGGGCGCGCTGCGGGCCGTCGAGCGGCTGCAAAAAGAAATGGGCAAAATCCAGCGCCGCATAGCGCTCGGGCTCGGCCCCGGGCTGCGGATAGACCAGCTTGAGCTCGTCGCCGCGCCGCACGCGCAGCTCGGTGCCGGCTTTGGGGCTGACGCAGACCCAGTCCAGGCCCGCGGGCAGGTCCAGCGTGCCATTGGTCTCGAGCGCGATCTCAAAGCCCTCGTAGTGCAGCGCCTCGATCAGCGCGGCGTCGAGTTGCAGCAAGGGCTCGCCCCCAGTGCACACCACCAGCGGCCGCCCCGCGCTCGCGCCGCTGCCGCCGCGCCAGTGGCTGCGCACCGCCTGCGCCAGCGCCTGCGCGCTGGCAAACCGGCCGCCGCCAGCGCCGTCGGTGCCCACGAAATCGGTGTCGCAAAAGCGGCACTGGGCGCTGGCGCGGTCGGCCTCGCGCCCGCTCCACAGGTTGCAGCCGGCAAAGCGGCAAAACACCGCAGCGCGGCCGCTCTGCGCCCCTTCGCCTTGCAGGGTGTAAAAAATCTCTTTGACGCTGTAGCTCATGGCAGCCGCACCTGTGCGCCGCAGCCGGGCGTCTGGTACAGATCGACGCGCTCCAGCGCCGCCAGCTCGCGCCGCCCTTGTGTCAAGATCCAGCCGGCAAGGCTTGCGCAATCGCAGTCGGGCAGCGCGGCGCGCTCGGCCAACTCGTGCAAAGGCTGGTGGTCGAGGGCTTTGAAAATCGGGTCGAACAGGCGCTTGACGTCGCCAAAATCCAGCGTCCAGCCCTGCACCGCATCGAGCTCACCGCCCAGATGCAGGCGCAGCGTGTAGGTGTGCCCGTACAGGGCAGCCAAAGGGTGCTCGGCCGGCGCCTGTCGCAGCCGCCGCGCGCTGTCGAGCGTCAGGTCTTTCCAGATGCGGTAGCGCTGCCCGTCGTAGCGGGCGCCACAGGAGGCGGTCTCAAATACCGTGACCCGGCTCAAGGCCGGCAGCGCCGGCACAAGCTGCTGCCACAACCACGCCGACAGCACCTCGCTGGTGGGGTTTTCCAGCCCGGCGATGTCGTTCAGGCACTGCCGGTGCAGGCGCTGCTGCAGCGGCGCCCAAGCGCGCTCGATGGCATCTGCCACCCCAGCCGCCGCCTCGCCCCCATCTGCCCGCACATGGAGCAGCGCCTCGAAGCCGTGCCCGTGCATGCGGCCGCACTTGTGGCCAGCGGGCACACGGGGCAGCTGGTGCGAGGCCTCGAAGCGGTAGCGCCGCCAGATGTGCGCGCCGCCGCTGGCGTCGAGCGTGCAGCCGCTGCGCGGCGTGCTCTGCAGCCCGATCTGGGCCCCTTGCAAGCCATCGCTGTGCAAGCGCTGCTGCAGCCAGCGCGCCAGCGCGGCGTCGTCGGGTTCGGGCAAGCAGTCGTTGAGCAGGCGGTGGTCCAGCGCCGCCGTCACCGCCTCCAGGTGTTGCTGCAGCTGTTCGACTTCGGTGCCCGGGCACGGCGCCCAGCCGGGCGCGACGTGGGCGCGCAGCCGCGCCACGAAGCTGTGGCCATGCAGGCGCGCCTGCGGGTGCGGCGCTGGGCGGCCCAGCAGTTGCCGGGCGGCCTCGAAGCCGGCTTGGGCGCAGTGGTGGAGGTGGGGCATGGGCATGGGATTGGTGCCTTAGAGGCTGAGGGGCAATAGGGCGTGCCCAAGAGGGCGCGCCGAAGCGCCGCCGACAGGGCGCAAAGCACAGCCGCAGCGCGGGTTACGGCGCGCATTTGCAACGCCGCGGGCGGTGTTTGGGCGCGTCAAGGCGGGCATGACCGACTCAGGGCGCAGGTGGCCAAGCCGCGTTCGCGCGCCATGGCCAACACGGTGGCCGAGTCGAGCCCGCCGCTGAGCAGCACCACCGCCGTGGGTAGCGCCGCCTTCATGGCTGCAGCGCCGCAACCAAAGCGGATAGAGAGGACGAAGCGGGCAAAGGGAAGGGCCGCCCGATGGGCGCACCCGATGGGAGCGAAGTCATGACAGTCCTTTTTTTTCGAGATGGGGGCGAGGGAACCCATCGAGCCGATGCACCGGCGCACAAGCCGAGCACAATTCCCGCATTTTACTTGGGCGATGCAGGGTCTTGGTTGCGGGGTCTTTCGTTGCGGCGTCAGGCTTTCCCAGCTAAAATCTGGCGCATAAAACGGCTTTAGGAGGGTTGGCATTGCACTGGTACCTTGTACACACCAAGCCACGCAGGGAACTGTGTGCGCTGGAGCACCTCGAGCGCCAGGGTTTCAGCTGCTACCTGCCGCTGCTGCGCACCGAAAAGCTGCGCCGCGCCAAGCTCGACACCTGCGACGAGCCCTTGTTTCCGCGCTACCTGTTCATCGAGCTCGATACCGATCTGCAATCCCGCAGCTGGGGCCCCATCCGTTCCACCGTGGGCGTGAGCCGCTTGGTGACCTTTGGCGGCGAGCCGGCCAAGGTGCCCGGCGCGCTGGTTGAGCAGCTGCGGCTGCACGAAAGCCATCTGCGCGGCCAGGTGGTGCCCTTGTTTCAGACCGGTGAACGGGTGCGTGTCACCCAAGGGCCTTTTGTCGGCCTCGAGGGGGTGTACCAAATCGCCGAGGGCGAACGCCGGGTGCTGGTGCTGATCGAAATGCTCTGCAAACCGGTGCTGGTGCCACTCGAGCCCACCGCGCTGCGCAAAGCCAGCTAGCAGCCTGTCGAGCTCCTAGCGGGCTGCGCGCGCCTGCGCCACGCCCAAATTCGCCAAGGCGTCGGCGCGCTCGTTGCCGGGGTCGCCGGCATGGCCCCGAACCCAGCGCCAGTCGATGGCGTGCCCGCCTTGCTGCACCAAGGCGTCGAGCTGCTGCCACAGATCGACGTTTTTGACCGGTTGGCGCGCCGCCGTCTTCCAGCCCTTGGCCTTCCAGCCCGGCAGCCATTCGGTGATGCCTTTGCGCACGTACTCGCTGTCCAACCACAGGGTAACGCGGCAGGGGCGCTTGAGGGCTTGCAGAGCCTGGATCACGGCAGTGAGCTCCATGCGGTTGTTGGTGGTCTGCGCTTCGCCGCCGTACAGCTCTTTGACCGCGGCCTCGCTGCGCAGCAACACACCCCAGCCGCCCGGGCCGGGGTTGCCCTTGCAGGCCCCATCGGTGTAGATGACCACGCTGTTCATGCGGGCGATTGGCCTTCGCCATCCAGCTGGGCCGCGCTGGCCTGACGGGCCAGCGCCACCTGCTCGGCCGCGACCCGCTTGGGTCTCCAAGCCGGCCCCAGCAAACGCAGCCCACGCACCCGCTTGACGGCCACCATGCAGTAGGCGTTGCCCAAAATAGGCCAGTAGCGCGCCCCGGCCCGCTCCATCCAACTGCAACGCTGCAACCAGAGCTCAGACTGCAGCGCCGGCCGGTAACAGCCCATGCGGCACGACTCGACTTCCAGCCCCAGCAGTTGCAGCCAGTCGCGCAACCGGCGGTGGCCGATGAACTCGCCGGCTTCGGGCAGGAACGGCCGCGCCCAGCGCGAGCGCTTGAGCCCGACGCGCGCCAACAGGCGCGCCCGCAGCTGGCCCCAGCCCCACAGGCTCCACGGGTTCAGGCCACAGACCACCAAGCGGCCTTCGGGCAGCAAGACCCGCTGCACCTCGCGCAGCACGGCATGCGGGTCGGCGCTGAACTCGAGCGTGTGCGGCAGGACGACCAAATCGAGCGTGTTTTCCGCAAAGGGCAGCGCCGCCGCGTGCGTCACCAAGGCCACGCGTGCGCTGCAGAGTGGCAGCGGGGCGCCCTCATGGCCGCACTCGGACCGGCGCTGCCACGCCGAGGCCATCGACGGCTCGAGCACCGCCAGCCAGCGCTTGGGCATGCGGTTGGCGCGCAAGGCATCGAGCTGCGGCAAGCCCAGTTGCAGGGCGTGGTAGCCAAAGCAGTCGGTCACCGCCTCATCAAAGCGCTCCTGCTCCCACGCCAGCAAGTAGCGCCCGGCCACGCTCGCCAGCCACGCGGCCAGCTGCTGGCCGTCGGCATCCGACGCGACCAGTGGTGGCGGCGGCGGGTCAGAGGTCAACGGCTTCATCGGCCACAGGCGACTGCGCCAGCACGGCCGCACGGATCATTTCGCGCATCGCTTTTTTCTCGGGAAAGCTCAGCGTGCGCCCCAGCCCCCGCCGCACCCGCAGCAGCAGGTGGCGGTCGGTCTCTGGCGGCACGCCGTGGCTGTTTTGCATTTCTTCGTACAGGTCGAGCCGCGCATGCGGGGTTTCTTCGCGCCACCACTCGTCGATCACCTGCTGCACCTGCTCGAGCCACGCGCCATCGGGCTGCTGGTCGGCATGGGCTGGCTCGGCCAAGGCGAAGCCGTGCTCGGGCTCGTGTTCGTGTTCGGGTTCGCGTTCGAACTCGCGCCTTTCGGCCGGCTGCATGCGGTTGGGGGCATAGCCCAAGCCCTCAGACTGCCCGTGACTCAGGGCCGCCCAAGCGGCCTCGTTGAGGCTGACGCGGCGATCGGCTTGCATCAGCAGCCGCGCCCAGCTCGGGTCCTGGCCCATCAGCAGGCCGAAGTCCTGCGCCGAGGCGTCGGTCACCATCACCACCTTGAGGCCGCGCCACTGCGCTTCGTCGATGTAGGGGATGAGGCGTTCGTCGTCACTGGCCAGCAGCGCCATGGCGCAGCCGCCGCGGCTGGCCAGTTGCGTCAGCTCCAAACCCAACGCGCGCACCAGCGCGGCGCCGCCGTCGCTGGCGTGGGCCGGCACCATGCGCAGCACCACGTCGTCGCACAGCTCGCTGGGTTGCTGGTCGGTGTAGAGGTAGCTGCGCAACACGGCCGCTTCGGCGCCACAGTGCCGCGCCAGTTGCGAGAACACCGCTTGGTACAAGCCCCGATGCAGCGCCTCGCTGGGTGGGTTGGGCTGCTGCTTGGCCAGCCAGAGCAGGTAGCGCTCGTCGATGAGCGCCACCGCCACGCCGAGTTCGGCTCTGGAACCGGCGCCGTACGCAGGGCGCATCGACGGTCTTTTGTTTAAGTGAAATTTGGTTTTCATAGCGGCCCAGTTAATGCAATAAAGTAAAAAAGGCCCGGATCGGGCCATCCGCTTGGGCATCAGCCCAGTGATTTTGGCACGAAAGCGGGCTAAAGGTTCCGCAACTGCGCGCGGAGGCGCTTAGGGGCCGCTGGGCGCGGGGGCTGCCGGGGCGCCTTGTGCGCCTTGTGCAGCCGGGACAGCCGGTGCAGTCAAGAGCCACTCGATGCGCTGCTGCGCTGCAGCGGCCAGCTCGGCCTCGCCGCGGCGCTGCGCCATGTCTGCCTGCACGCGCAGCCACGCCAGCAGCGGCCGGCGCCA
>Ga0207950_100201_pt1 | contig 22418 bp, 18 predicted proteins | sample Subbio11_8B_AprC_FD_184814 | JGI IMG/M metagenome (GOLD analysis project Ga0207950, IMG submission 184814) | Serpentinite rock and fluid subsurface biosphere microbial communities from McLaughlin Reserve, California, USA - CR11_8B_AprC (SPAdes) | ecosystem: Environmental > Terrestrial > Deep... | reverse complement strand
GGCGACCGGTCCCCCGTGGCGGACAAAGATCAAGCGCATCCTCCATCCTTTCCCTTAATCACGGTTTCACAGCTCGGGTAGCGATGAAAACCGGTGTATATTCATGCAATGCGCTCGAAGGGTCGCTGTCCTCATAGAAACCGGTCAGGACGAAACCGGCCTCAAGCTGCCCGCCGATCTGCTCCTCGAGGGTGTGACTCCATTCGAGGGGCTGGGTCTCGTCTATCCAGCGCTGAAGTTCATCCGGGCGCAAATGGGTCAGATCGGCGTAGGGCAGTTTGTGGCGCACGACCAGTTCACCCTGTTCGAGGCGCTCGTAATCGAAAAGATAGAGGAGCGGATTAGTAAACCCGGCCAGCAGAACCCCGCCTCGGCGCAGGACCCGGTAGGCTTCGCGCCAGACCGGCAGCACCTCTGGCACGAAGACGTTCGAGACCGGGTGAAAAACCAGGTCGAATCTGGCGTCCGCGAACACCGACAGGTCGCGCATGTCACCCTCGAAGGTGGTGATGGGCAACCCTTCGCGCTCGGCTACCTGGCGGTCACGGCCCAGTTGGGCAGGCGAATTATCCAGCACAGTGACGTGCGCCCCGGCTGCCGCCAATATCGGGCCTTGCTGCCCACCGCCAGAGGCCAGGCAGAGTACTTCCGCACCTTGCAAGGGCGGGTACCAGCCGGATGGCACCGCTTTGGTGGGGGTCAACAACAGACTCCACACGCCCTGTCGGGCGGCTGCCACCTGTTCGGATGGGACCGGCAGGGTCCATGGATTTTGCTTTTCCACCTGGATGTTCCAGGCGCGGCGGTTGTAGTCGCGTATGTCCATAATGGGTTTCCATAACCGATAACCGATGATCGCTACTATTCTAATCGAAACATTGCGCTAAATAAATGAGCCAATCGAAAATCCCTGAGAAGGATGGATGACTTAGGTCACATTTAATTCATCCGAACCCGTCGAAATCCTTCGCAAATCGCCTGCTCACCCTTATACTTTGAACCAGCGGAAATACCCGCCGACCGGAGGGGAAATAAGTTTTTCCGAGGATGGATGCAAGTTCTTAAATTTTCCACCCATCGTTCATCGGTTTAAGCAAGTACATACTGGTTGTACGTGCTGGCATTGTAAAAGGAGCAACGAATGCCCCAGGTAAAAATTATCACCGATAGCAGCGCTTATCTGCCCGTTCCACTGGTTGAACAGTATGGTATTCATGTTCTCCCGCTGAGTTTGATGTGGGAGGGTACATTGTACCGCGACGGGATCGACATCCAGGCCAGCGAGTTTTATACACGCTTGAGCACTGCCGCATCTCTGCCAACCACCAGCCAGATACCGGTACATGACTTCGAGCAAGCCTATGCCCGCTTTCTGGATGAAGGCTATGAGATCCTTGTACTGCCCATTTCGAGCGGAATTTCGGGCACCCATTCTTCGGCGGTGCAGGCGCGCGAGTACTTCCCTGCTACACCGATTGAGGTCCTCGATACCAAGCTGGTTTCGATGGCACTCAGTTTTATGGTACTGGCTGCTGCCCGGGCCGCCACTACAGGGGCTACCTTGGCTGAATGCAAAGCAATCGCCGAAGCCGCCTACCCTAAGATTGGGGTTTATTTCACCGTTGATACACTCAAGTACCTGGCGGCCGGGGGACGAATCAACAGCGCCAAGCGCCTGGTCGGTTCAGCGCTCAATATCAAGCCGCTGCTCGAAATACGGGAAGGCAAGATCGAGCTGGTCGAGAGCATTATCTCGCGCCGCAAGGCTATCGAACGCATGGTGCAGCTTACGGCGCGCAATATAGCCGGTCGTGAGCCGGTGCGCGTTTCGGTTTTTCATGCCAATATCCCAGAAGTTGCCCAGGAGCTGCTCGAGCGGGTGGTCAAAGAATTCAACGCCGTCGAGGGCATCCTCAGCGAGGTCAGCCCGACGGTCGGCTCACACACCGGTCCGGGCACGCTCAGCCTGGCTTACATGGCAGGCTAAGGAAGGATCGGGGCGGTTGACCGGCGGCATGCCGGTTAAAAACTGAACCGGTATCGCCCCCTCCACCCAGCTTTCCAGGGTGGGCTGGTCCACGCCGAGCGGCTGGACAACCGCACTGGCGGCGCGCAGCAGCAGCGCGCGGTAGCGCGAGAGATCCAGGCGGGCCGGGTCGGGCGGCTCAGGCAGGTCCCAGGCGCGCACGTCCGGTTGACCACGCAGCAGTAAAAAGCGCACCCGTTGGCCGGGGCGGAGGTGTTTGCCGACCTTTTCCAGTTGGGCAGCGGCGCGACCGGCGGCCGGCAAGCTGCGGTAGGCGCTCAGTTCGCGGGTGATGCGTTGGGCCATGAGCAGATCCTCGAGTGGAACACGCCCGGCGCGCAGATCGTTCAGACGGCGGCGCAGCAATTCCACCAACCCGGGCAGCAGGGCGGGCAGCTCGTTGGCGTCGCGCGCCTGGGCAAGCATTGTCAGCATCTCCATCTGCACCGCGCCGATCCAGGCAGGGGTATCGCGGCGGCGCGCCTCCAGCCCGCGCACCTTGAGGGTGCCATCTTGGAAGACTCCAAAATACCGGTTGGCGACCGGGACACGCTCGTCCTGGCGTGAGGGCAGAAAGGCCACCCAGCGGAAGACTCCGTCCAGCGCCAGCGGCAGGCCGGTACGGCGGGTGATCTCCTCCACCAGCGCCTGAAAGTCCTCCGGTGTTGAAGCGCCCGAACGGGCGGCCCAAACCCCATCCACATACATGTGCAGAACATTGAAGCCCAGATCCTCGGCTGCCTCCTTAGCCCGCAGCAGCGCCTCACGCCCGCAGGCGGTGACCGCCTCATGGGCCTCGATGCGCCCAAAACGGGCATTTTTATAGCCCAGGTAGCCAAAGCAAGTCACCAGCAGCCACTTATGGGCCGAAGCGCGGGCCTTGAGCGGGCGCACACGCGGGTCCCAGGCGGGCAGTTTGGCCAGACACTGCTTGATCGCCACTCGTTTCGCGAGCAGCGGGGCCAGGGTTTGCGGGATCAGGCCGGGTGGTTCGGGTGAGGCACCCAGGTTCAGCGGCAGGCTGGTCTCGGGAGAGATGTTGCAGTACACCATGATGCTGGGATACATGGAGATGAAGTCCAACTCGGCCACGTTGCGGTGCAGACCAATCGTCGGCTGGTAGATCATCCCGCCCTGGTCACTGCGCAACAAATCCAGAGCGGTCTTGCCGCGCTCAACCTGTTGTTTGTGCCAGGGCACCAGGACGCCGATGTGCAGCGCGGTGCGCATCTGCATGGCCGAAATGCCGCCGCCTGGCGAGTTGCGCCCGGCCACCTGCACCGGCAGCCCGCTAACCCGGGCCGCCTCGAGCACGCCCTCCACGCCGTAATCGTCCCACAGCATGGCATTGCGTGTGTCGAGATGCCAGCGCCCGAAGAGGTGCACCTGCTGCCCGCGGAAAACGATCTGCCCGTAGGAAAAATACGAACGCTCCTCGCGGAAGCCGGTCTCACGGCGCACATCGCGGTTGAACGGCAGGGGCAGCCCGTGGGTCTTGCTCAGTTCGAGCAGCAGCGGAAGCAGCCAGGTATCGCCCCAGGCGGTTAACAGCAGGTCAGGGTCGCGGCGTTCGAGCAAAGCGCGCAGGTTGACCAGCAGCGCGCGGGCTGGTTCGAGCGCCAGGCGGTAGGTGCAGCCCTCACAGCGCACCAGCAGAGCACGCGGCGGGGCATGGTTGGGGTCGCACTCCGGCTCGAGCTGCAAAACCCGCAGCGGGGCGGGAGACGGCTCCAGTTCCCAGGGTGTATCGAGCGACTGGATGGCCAACACTTCGTTTTGAGCATCGATCTCCAGACGGCAGCGTGCCAGCGGGAAAGTGCCGAAGCGGGCGGCGTGTTGCAGGCTGAGCGGCATGTCGGCGTCGTAATAGGTCAGGCTGGGGAATCGCCGGGCAAGCTGGCGGAACAGTTCGGCCTGGTCGGGCGCGCGCGCGCAGACCGCCAGCACATCCAGCAGTTCGGGCTGGAACAGGTCACGGCGGCGGGTGCGGTACACCTCGGCCGGCAGCGCCAGCCCGCGCACAAAACGCTCGGCGCTTTGCAATTCGTGTTCCTGACCGTGGACGTAAAAAGTGAGCGCCAGGCGCTGGTGCAGGTGCAGGCGGCGGCCGTCATCCGCCAACAGCCACAGGCTGACCTCGTCCTGCGGGTCTTCGTAAAGGTCCAGCAGCCAACCGCAGATTTCAGTCATGCACCTGCCTGCCCAGCGCCTCGAGCTGGGTGCGCAGGCGCAGTACCTCCTTGTGCTGTTCGAGCAGCATGGAGAGCAAGAAGGTCTCCATTGGAAGGGCATGGCTGGCGTAGGCGGCGGCCGCCAGGTGCTGGCGGGCAGAAGCGAACAGGTCGTCCAGGGCGTGCTGGTCGCTGCGCCGCAGGGCGCGCCGGAAGCGCCCAAAGGCCTCCTGTTCCTCGACAAAGGCCTGGGTGATGGATGGCATGGTGCGTCCCATAGCGACTTCTCCTTAAAATTGAGCTTATGTGAAGCAGTGGTCGGCAAAGCCGACCACTGCTTCACATATATTTATATTTTCTCCTCGGCTGCGGTGAGCAGCGCCTCATAGAGCGGCAGGCGCGAGGCCGCGGCTGCCCCAGGCGCGCGGACGCTAACCGCCAGCGGCCCGCCAGCGCGCAGGCGCAGCAGCTCGCGGATGGCGGCATCCAGCAGGCGGCGGCTTTCCGGCAGGGGCACGCTCTCGTCGTAAAAAGTGCACAGCAGGTCGAGCACCAGGGTGGGCGCCGGACCGGCGGGCGTCTCGACCAGCAGGGCCAGCATCTGGTAGCAGGTGAAGGCGCGCGCCAGGCGGACGTTGCCCAGGGAGGCCTGCAGACGGCTGGTGCGCCGGCGCAGCGCGCGGGCCAGCGGGTAGATGTTGATGCAGTTGCCGCCATCCAGGGCGCGCAACGGGCCATCCAGGGCTAACTCGGCCGCCAGGTCGAACAGGGCCAGTTCGCTGCGGCTGGCGGCGCGGATCACCAGCAGGCGCGGGGGAATGAGATCGGGCAGGGCGTTCATGCTCTCAGGATACCCGCATCGCGCGCGCGGGGACAATACCCCGCGGGGTTGAAAGTGGGGTGAGAAAAAGGGTTAAACTTGAATAGACCATTGGGGTTTGGGCTCTCGTTGATTTTTGGATGGATTTTTAGTGTGTGTTCTTGAAAGATCGCGCAGGAGGGGAAAATGAATCGCGTCCGCTTATCTTTGGTTTACGCCGCTGCTTTCCTTGTGTTACTGACCCTGGGGATTCCACTGCCAGCCTTCGCATCCGATACAGCGCAGGAAGATCAAGTGTGCACCGACCTGAGCGGAGAACTGGCTATCCCCACCGACAGCAGCTGGCTGACTCTCTGCTGGTCGGATCCCGGCGCGCCCGAGGGCGCGGCGCTGACGGAAGTGAACCTGAAGATTCTGCTCGAACACCCCGACCCAACCAAAGTGGAAATTCAACTGGTCAGGGCCGGTTCAGAGGTGGGATTGTCCCTGGCTTCGTCTGAAATCAACCAGGAAGGCCTGGGCAGCTACACACAGATCCACGCTTTCGACGGCTTGCCCGCGCAGGGCGAATGGCGCATCCGGGTGCGCAGTACGACCACCGGAGCAGGCGGGAAGGTGACCGACTTTTGGATCGCGCCGTTCTACACGCCGGTCGAGGTATGGGCAGCGGCGACTGGTGACCATGCGGATGAAGCCGATGGCGCCGGGCCGGGTTTCACGCCGGAAGCCACGGACTACCTCTACCTGGAAGGGCAGTTTCGATATTATGACCGTAAAGGCGTTATCCAGCCTGCCAGGGAGATCACCGTGGAAATTTGGGATGAGGACTACCCGGGCGATGGCGGCGCGGATGACCTGCTCTACACCCTTACCGTGGATCATAATGGTTTTTATGTCGTGCCCGACATCGTCAATTGGGACGTGGACGGCACCAGTACGGATCCGGCCGAGCGCCGCCTGGACATCTAATTCCGCTGGAAGTCGGGAAATGCGAACTTCAAAGTCACCAGGTCGGATGGCAGCCTGTACACCTGGCGGAGCCGACAGGAGTAGGTTGGGTGGTATGGGTTTCAGGTAACATCCAGCGCAGGATGGCAGGGGCGGAATGCCAACCGGCGCATACCACCCAACTCGACCGATAAACAAGATGTTGGGTTTTGGGGAACGCCCCTAACCCTTCACCCACTGCAGCATCCCAAAACCCAACCTACACTACTATGTTCCAATCGATAAACACCGGATGCGCCTGGTACGAAGGCTGGGCAAATTTCTTTGCCCTCGCGGTCAATGGGGACAGGTGCTATGATATTAATGAATCTTTTTGCGGAGACGGCTCAGTCGATTTGGAGAACCACACCCGGAATGACAACCCGCAAACCTTTCCCTGGGGAGATACCGTCGAAGGCAGGGTGGCTGGGGCTTTATACGACCTGATGGATTCCAGCAATGAGAACCCCTGGTTCGACACCGCCGCCTGGGGTTTCGACTGGATTGCCGATAATGCACTTGCCTATCCTGGCAAAAACAGCTTTATCTACTTCTACTACGGCAGCCCAGCGAATGACCGGCACGATACCCTGCGCTCGCTCTGGCAGAACACGATCGACTACGACCAGCCGCCGGTCGCCAACGCCATCCCGCTGGTGAAAGTGCTGCAGAACGCAACCTGGAACAACGTCCTCGACTTGAGGAATTACACCAGCGACCCTGAGAGTCCGGTTTGGAAATTGATCTACACCTTCGTCGGCCAGTCCAATGCCAACTGCGGGGTCAGCTTCAACGCCAGCCTGGTCTCGGTATCCCCCACCTACAACTGGGTAGGAACCTGCACGGTCACTTACCGGGTGAGTGATACGCTCAAGAACACGACCAGCAGTTTCTCGGTGCAGGTGGCGGCCATCACCAGCCGGGTTTACCTGCCAGTCGTTGCGAAATAAAGGGAGGGAAGGATGAAACGCCTGATTCTCATAGTCACACTTCTTGTTATCGTTTCACTCATTGCCTGCAGCCAGGATGCGCCGGGGAACAATTCGACTGCGAATGAGAAATGTAATAAGTTTGGTTGTGTTTCCATCGAAATCGAACAGCCTGTCCAGGCATTGAAACCCGCGAAAATGCGCATAAGGGTCAGTTCCACCCAAAAAACCGATCACCTCGTGGTCTCTTTGACCGTTCTCGGTATGGAGAGCCTTAAAATTGTAAAATTACCGGACAAAACCGAAACGGTACGGTACAAAGACTTTGGTGCAAGCCTGACCATTAAAGCAGAAGCCAATCAGGAGTATATCATCGAGGGTACTTTTCGTTCGCTGATCGGTATGTTCCCAACGCAATCCATGATTGCGACGTGAGTAATAAATTTGCTTTCTTGTTCGCTGAGCGATGTGATATTTTGTGTAACATAACCTTCGTAATATGATGATACGATTACATGAAATACTAGATAACTGAACTTGCAATTTATATGCCTTGCCCCCATTTCAAAATCTGGCTATAATTTCAAACAAATGTTCGATCTGCGAGGGGTGCATGCCGGTCAATTACCCGCAAATACAACAGCAAATCCGCGAGAAGAGCGGCCAGGCCGGGGAGCGCCAGGCCGAGTTTGAACGCCGCCGCCAGCAGGCGCTCGACCTGCTGTCCGCGCAGGCCGGCGACCTGGATGGGCTGCGCCAGCGAGTGGAACAGGCTGCCGCTCAGGAGCGCGGTCTGCGCTGCGCCGTCCCGCTGGATGAGCGTCTGGATGCCGCCCGGGCTGCGCCACAGGTGAGCGAATACCCGCTGCTGTTGGCCGCCGACGGCTCGCAGATTAACCCCAACCGGCATGACCCGGTCGAGTTTGCGGTCATCAACGTGGGTTTAATCCGCCTGACACCTGGCCAGGCCCAGGCGCCGCAGGAGTTCACCGCCACCCAGTTGTTCCTGTTCGCGGACCTGGATGGCAGCCAGGGGCCGCTGACAGAGGAGTTGGTCGCCCTGACGCGCGACCTGAACGAACGCCGCGAGCTGGCCGAGCGCGCTGCCCAAGAAACCGGTGGGCGGCTGGTGCTCACCCTGACCGATGGGCCGCTGGAGCTGTTTCGGGAACCGAAGGACGACAAGCGCTTCGAGCAACGCTTCAGCGACTACCTGGAGGTGCTCGAGCGGCTGGCGAGGATGAATGTGGTAACCGCTGGCTACGTCGATAAGCCGCGCGCCGACCTGGTGGTGCGCTTGCTCGAACTGGGCATGTACCCGCCCGAGGAGATGCACCGGGCCGGCAAGGAACGCCCGCTGGGTGGTGTGCGTGACCGCGACCTATACCCGCAGCTCAAGCCTGGCGAGCGCACGCCTTTGTTTGGAATCCAATCCAGCACCAATGAGCGCTTTCGTGAACGGATGAATGGTGCCCTGGGACTGTGCTTTTGTTATCTGAATGCCGGCCGCGAGGGGCATCCATGGTTGGCGCGGGTTGAAATTCCTTATTGGGTCAGCCGCCAGGCCGGGAGTGTCGATTTGCTGCACGCCACCCTGCTGCAGCAGTCCCGCCAGATGGGCGCCAATCCTTACCCATACGCGCTGCACCGCGCGCACGAAATCGCCCTGGTGACCTTTCAGGAGAAACAACAGATCCAGTTGATGATCGAAAACGAGCTGCGCCGCCTGGGGATCGAATCTGGCCAGCAATCCAATAAGCAAGCGAATAAAGACTTGCAAGGCCGCAAGAGGTATGGAAAATGAACACGATTCAAATCGGTCGTTTGCTGCGCGCCGGAACCACCGGCTGCGTGATCGGCTGCCGGGTGACACAGTTGAGTGTTCCGGCTTTTGGCGGCATGGTGCGCATCCCGCTCGAGGATGGCAGTCAGGTGTATGGGCTGATCCACGATATCCACATCGACGATGACGGGCTGGTACGCCAATTGGTCACTGCTGCCGATGTTTCCGAGGATGTGATTCTGGATAACCGGGTCAATCGCAATGTGCCGGTCGAGATCGGGGTGATTTTTGTTGGGTTCACTCGTGGTGAGCAGGTCAGCCATCTTCTGCCGCCGCGCCCGCCGCTTACTCTGGATGTCATTTATCCTTGTTCGCCGGAGGAGTTGGCGGCTTTTACCCGCGCGGGACGTTTCGGTTACTTCCGGCATGTATTGCGGGCGACCGACCTACCAGCCGGTGAGTTGTTGGCCGCGCACCTCGAGCAGGCCGGGCGAGTGCATACCGCGGCTGGAGATCGGGCCTGGATAGGTGCCGCCACCCAAGAACTGATCACTCTGCTGCGCGATGATTACCCGAGCCTGATGGGGGTGTTGAGCGCGTTGAGCGACGCTCAAAATAACCCATCCCCCCTGCCCCCCTTCCCTGGGGAAGGGGGGAAATAAATGTATTGTGGTTGTCTGGTCGGCGTAGCCGACCAGACAACCACATCCTTCAGTTTCCCCGCCCTTGGGGGCGGAGTCAGGGGTGGGGGATTCTTAAAAGTCGCAGGAAAAACGGAGCTGTTGTCAAAACCTGGTGAAAGGTTAAGGTGGAATGGAACGCCCTAAATCAAAAATCGAAAATCTAAAATCTCGAATTGGATACATTGTTGGTGGCAGCCTTAAGGATTCGTTCTCGGTGCGTCTGACGGTGGCGCCTCAGGAAGTGCAGGAGGGCAGCTTCGTGGTCATTGAGAGCGGCGACTGGCGCTTCTACGGCCTGGTCACCGATTTTCAGCTCGGCGCGACCGACCCGCGTTTCGCAGACGAACAATCTACGAAGCGCTTGCCTGCCGGCCTGGCTGCCCTGCTGCTCAACCAGACGCTCTTTACCAATTTGGAGGTTCTGCCAGCGCTGATGCAAGAGGTCGGCCCGGATCCCGGCGCAGATACCTACCCTGCCTGGCGCGAGCTTCACCCAAACGACAACGAATTGCTGCCCATGCCTGTGAAGACGGTACCCTCGCACCATGCGCAGGTGCGCTCTTCGGAGGCGGCCGATGTGGCCAATATCTTCGGCCAGCCGGGTGGCAGCAACTACATCATCGGATCTACCCGCGAACAGGGTCACCCGGTCTGCATCGATCTGGATAAATTTGTTAAACGCTCTTCGGGTATCTTTGGTGCGACCGGGACGGGCAAATCCTTCCTGACCCGCATCATCCTGGCCGGGTTGATCCACTACAACCAGGCCTCGGTGCTGGTTTTCGACATGCACAATGAATATGCCTATTCCGACACCTCTTCCGACACCGGCGAATCCGTCCCGGGCCTGCACACCAAGTTCCCGGCCCGGGTGCGGGTAGTCGGGTTGGGTGGCACAGCTACCATCCGCGGCCAGTCCCCAGATTTCCATTTGGAGCTGGCCGAGGGCGACCTGCGTCCTGAGGATATCGACATGCTCACCCGCGAGCTCAATCTGCGCGAGACCACCCCAGCCACGCTGGAAGCATTGTGGGTCAATTTTCATGAGGACTGGTTCAGCCAGTTCAAGGCAATGAAATCGGGCAAGATGGAAGAGGACGAAAACGGCAAGAAAATCCCAGCGCCCGACAGCGTCGCCTTCTGGGCCAACCGGGCCGGGGTAAATGTGGCGGCTGCCGAGGGCTTACATGCCAAGCTGCAGCGCGTTTTCAACCGTCCCTACATCGTCGCGAAACCGGCTGCCAATGGATTGAACGAAATCATCAACTGCCTGACCCGCGGGTTGCACGTGGTTCTCTCCTTCGGTGACCATGAAAGTGACCTGGATTACCTGCTGGTCACCAACCTGCTCACCCGCCGGATCCGCGCCACCTGGGAGGAGCGCACGAACCAGTACCGCTCTCGCCCGGAAAAAGAGCCCGAACCGCGCCCACTGGTAGTAGTGGTCGAGGAAGCCCACAAGCTGCTCAACCGCGAAATGGCCTCCCAAACCGCCTTTGCGACCATCGCCCGCGAGATGCGCAAGTATAACGTCACCCTGTTGATCATCGACCAGCGTCCCTCGCAGATTTACGACGAGGTCATGTCGCAGCTCGGCACACGCGTATCGGCCTGGCTGGGCGATGAAGCGGATATTCAGGCGGTTCTTTCGGGGTTGGCTGGGCGCGAAGCGCTGCGCGGTATGCTGGCGCGCCTGCAGCCCAAAGAAGAAGTGCTCCTCCTGGGTTGGGGGGTCAAGATGCCAATCTTAGTGCGCTCGCGCCGGTATGACCACAAGTTCTGGCAAGAACTGCTTGGACGCGGCGATACCGGCCGTACCGCAGAACAGGCTGCCCGCGAGCTGTTCGGATGACCCTTTTACTCGGAGTTTGCGGATGAATATTTTTGACAACCTTCCGGTTTTGCTCTTTGCGGCAGCCTGGGTGTTGATCCTTATCCTTTGGCTGGGATTTAAGATTCCTCCCCGGTTGAGGATTCCGGAATTGGGGACGAGCAACCCGCCGCCCAAAACCATGCCTATTCCTCCCGACTTGCCAGCACCGGTTGCAAATTATATTAACCAAATCCACGGTCAGGATCCAGGAGCGGCGCGCAGTGTGGTGGTGTATGGACAGGGTCAATTTCGGGTCCGGCGACTGCCCTTGATCGGCTACTTGTGGGCGCCATTAGCCTGGACGCTGCACATCCTTCCCGGTGAGGCTTTTGTATGGCAAGCGCGCATCTATTGGTGGAGGAACCTGATCGTGGACGGTGGCGAGGAATACCGCGAGGGTCAGGGTCGCTTCAGCATGGGCAAAAAAACCATCGAGGGCGAGACCATGAATCGCTCGGAGCAGGTAGTGATGTGGCTGTATACGCTTTTGTATGCACCCGTTGCGGTGCTGGAATTCCCCGGCTTGCTTTGGACGACGGAAGGCGAGCACAGCGCCAGCCTGAAAATTCCGGCAGGCGAGCAGTTCTTGTCTTTTCGGTTGGATTTCGATGCCCACAGTGGACGGCTGGCCCAAATCGAAACCCAGCGCCCGGCCAGCAGAAGCGGTGAGTTTTTCCCCTATCAGGTCAAAATCGGCGCTTACCGTTCGGTGGGCAACAACCTGACCCTGCCCACCCGTTTCAGTGTGGCCTGGGAAAAGGACGAATATGCCCGTTATGAGGTCGCCGGTGTGAGCATGAACGCCCCGGTAGATGAGGTGATTGCGGCGGGATTGGGGTGAGGGTGAAGCTAACCCGAGAGAAAAGAGGAGTATTCAGAATTGGGAGATAAGAGCAAAGGGATGGTTTGCTGCACTCGATTCGCGCAACTTTAAGAACCCTTCGACCACAATCTTGGCATATCCAACATCACCACTTCGGCCAGCAGGCGCGTGTTGAGGTTGGCATCCAACCCCATGAGGGCCTGCTCCAATAAGCTGACCTGACGATGAGCGGTGGAAAAGGTCACCTGCGCAGCCAGGCTTTTTATCTCTTCCAGCCGGTCCAGGTTGGTAAGTGGAGCGCTGGAACCACCACTCAACAGCATCAGGTCGCGCCAATAGAGCAGCCAGTTTTGGAGTACCTGGCGCATTTTTTCCTTATCCTGTGAAATGTATTCGGCCACCTTAAAACGCTCGATGCGCCCCGCGAACAAGGCGGTGGTTAAATCAGTCAACCATTGGGCGCGTTTTTCGAGTGCTTGGGTTTCATTGTGCAGACGCAGGGCCATTCCCGGCCGCCCGCCGGAAAGATGGGCCAGCAGGTTGGCCTGTGTATATTCGATCTTATGCTTCTCGTGGAGTGCTGCCGCCAACTCTTCGACTTGCATCGGGCGCAGACGCAGTACCTCACAGCGCGAAACAACGGTCGGCAGAAGGTTTTCGGGCGAATCGGATGTAAGCAGCAGGATCACTTTTGGGGCCGGTTCCTCAAGAGTCTTGAGCAATGCGTTCTGACTGCTGGGGGTAGCCTGCTCAAAGTTAAGCAGCATGGCCACCCGGTAGCGAGCTTCGTAGGGTGTAAGGGAAAGGCTGCGCTGCAGTTCGCGGATTTGGTCGACTTTGATCGCGGTGGCCCCCTCTACCGTTTGCACGATGGCAAGATCCGCTTGCTGCATGCGCCCAATCTGCCGGCACAGGCGGCATTCACCGCACGGCTCGCCAGGTGCAATCGGTTGAGTGCAGTTGAGCGACTGGGCAAAGCCCAACGCCAGAGAGCGCCGCCCGACACCCGTAGGCCCGCACATCAGGTATGCATGGCGCACCTCCCCACGGATGATGTGTTGTTGGAGTAGATTGACCGCCCATAGGTGGCCCAGAATGTCCCAGTGCATACAGCCATTTTAGCCCAAGCCGGTGGAAATAGACAGGGCATAAAAAGTAAAGTAGAATTGCGCCCATCTCCATTACTCCTTACCCAATATCCTAACTTTCCAACGGGCGGTGTGGCATGCTTTATCTGTTAATCGTTTCTTTGGTGTGGGCATTTTCCTTTGGATTAATCAAAGGTCAGTTGAGCGGGCTGGACGCCAATTTTGTGGCCGCTGTTCGTCTGTTGCTTTCGTTCGTCGTGTTTTTGCCTTTCTTGCGCCTGCGCGGCATCCCGTCCAAGCTCAGTCTGCGCCTGGGAATAACCGGGGCGGTGCAGTATGGGCTGATGTACGTCGCCTATATTTATTCCTTTCGTTACCTGCAAGCGTACGAAGTGGCCCTTTTCACCATTTTCACCCCAATTTATGTCACCTTATTTAACGATGCTTTTCGCCGACGACTGCACATGGTCAGCTTGCTGGCGACACTGCTGGCCATTGTGGGTACGGCGGTTGTCCAGCAAGCCAACCTGCTGCGCCCCGAGCTGGTGCGTGGTTTTCTGATTGTGCAAGCCAGCAACCTGTGTTTTGCCTTTGGCCAGATCTATTACAAGGAACTGCTCCGTGGTCATAAGGGCCATTCGGATCTGCATCTGTTCGGCCTGCTTTATTTTGGGGGCGTTTTGGCTGCCGGAATCCCGGCTGTCATCACCACTCCCTGGGCCTCCCTGTCTCTGAACCAATCCCAAATCTTGACTCTACTGTATTTAGGGGTGATCTCTTCGGGTGTGTGTTTCTTTTTATGGAACGTCGGTGCGCGCAAGGTCAATGCCGGCGGGTTGGCAATATTTAACAATTTAAAAATCCCCCTGGCGGTGGCGGTTTCGCTGCTTGTGTTTGGCGAGCAAGCGAACGTGCCGCGCCTGTTAATAGGTGGCGGGATCGTTTTGGCGGCATTAGCGCTCAATGAATGGTATGTGCGGCGGGCAGCAACTCCGCCACCGGCATCTACCCCCCAGCCGGCTGCCAGTGATTAGCCGGCAGGTAAAAAAATATTTTCCCGAATTGAGGTTAAAATAAACTTAACCTACTCTTTAGGTTAAGTCGTTTTGAGTCAGCATAAGGGTTTTCAAATGTCGCCTTTAACTCCCCGCGAGCGTGTCCTGGCTGTGCTCGATCGCGAACAGCCCGACCAGGTGCCCATTTTCCTTGGCGCCGACCTGACCACTGGAGTCCTCACGGCTGCTTACCGCCGCCTGACGGTTCGGCTGGGGGTCGATCCACCTGAAAGGTGGCTGTACGACTGGCCAGAGCTAGGCGCGCCGCGGATGGCGGAATCCGTGCTGGAACTCCTCCATTCGGATGTGCGCGGCATCCAGGACCGCTTTCCATCAGCGACGTACACCCGCAACCGCGCTCGTCCAACCGGCAGCCCGTACCTGGATGACTGGGGAGTCGGCCACCCCGAGATCGAGCCGGAAATCTACTTCCCAGCCATTCACCCGTTGGCTCAGGCAACCTCGAGCCAAGATCTTCACACCTACCCACATTGGCCGGATATGCACGATCCTTCCCGCTACGCCCACCTGGCAGCCGAGGCAGCGGCGCTGGTGAAGGAAAATCGCTATGCTGTCATTGCAGCGCCCTGGCTGCTCTCGCCTTTAGAGCGTGCTTTTCAACTTCAGGGTATGCAGGCCTTTTTAATCCATTGGGTCGACCACCCCGATTTTGCCGGTGAACTGCTCGCCAGGATCACCGAGCTGTGCAAAATCCACCAGGAGCATTTCCTGGCCGAAATTGGCCCGGACATCGACATCCTCATCCTGGCGGATGATCTCGGGACCCAGTCCAGCTTACTGATCTCTCCGCGCATGTACCGGCGCGTTCTAAAACCGCTGCATGCTGAGTTAATCGCCTTCGTGAAGACGCGTTGTCGGGCGCGGATTTTCTTTCATAGTGATGGGGATATCTTTCCACTGTTGGATGACCTGGTCGAAATCGGGGTGGATATCCTCAACCCGATTCAAACCACTGCCGGGCAAATGGCGGACCTGCTCCAATTGAAGCAGCGGTACGGGTCCGAGCTGGTGTTCTGCGGGGCTATCGATACCCAACGGGTGCTCCCCTTCGGGACTCCCGCCCAGGTGCGCGACGAAGTACGGCGGGTGATGCAGTCGCTGACCCCCAACGGTGGCTACCTGCTCGCTCCGGTGCATTCGATTCCCAACGAAACACCGCCGGAAAACATCCTCGCGATGATCGCGGCTGCCCTGGAATTTGGTAAATACCCGTTCAGGGGTTAAGGCTGCGGCGAGTTCACAGGCTGGAAACCACGATGGCGAACACAACCAGCGCGAATCCGACAGCAGTAACCATCAGTTTCCTCACCATCTTCTCCTCCTAAGCCAGGTGATATCGGTAGGATGTTCATGGCGGCGATGGACGAAATCCGAAATATCCAGCGGCTTCTTCTCACCGTTTAGACGGTGTCGAAAAGGAGATTGTTCCGGTTAATTGCCCGCCGGCCTACCTGCTGCGGCTTCGGGCCAAACCGGATAAAACATTGACCATTGACGCGGGTACTGGCGGATGAGCACTTCCGCCTCACGCAGAACAGCCTCGGCGTTTTCCAATAACCCCACCTCGCGGTTTGGATGGGGTTGGGGGATGACCGGCGGGCACGATACAACGGTATACTTCCCTGGCTCCTGCGAGACACACGCAACAACAATGATCGGGGCTTGGGTCTGCAATGCCAGGTGAACATAGGCCACCGGCAGGGCGGCCGGGCGTCCAAAAAAGCGAGGGTATCGTTTTGTCGCTTGCAGAGGGCGGTCGAGCCCGGTTAATACTACCCCGCCGCCCCGCAGGCGTTCTTTGGCTTTTTGGGCCGCTTCGATCGACATGGGAGTCACTTCCATGCCGGCTTCCATCCTCAGCCGGTTTTGCAATTGGTAACCTCCCGGCGGCTGCGGAAACGAAAGAACTTGAAAATTCAACCCGCGCAAGGCTAAAGACCGTCCGGCAAGGTCGAAGTTGCTCAAATGAGGGATTACGAACAAAGTGGGATTGCTTCCGGATTTGGCCAGGTCGAACACGTGTTGAAATTGGGGATCAAATGTAACCAGGCGCAATACTTCTTTGGGCCGTTCCAGGTTGTGATAGAAATCATACAAGCAGCGACCGTTGGATCGCAATACTTGGTAAACGGCCTGGTCCAGCTCCGGACCGCTCAATTGACCGCCGCTGATCACCCATTGATTATTGCGCAGCGCTTGTACCAGGCTGCTGCCACGCTGCGCTGCGGCCAGGCGTGCGCCAAGGTCGGCTATTCGGTATCCGAGCCAGCGCGGGGTAAATTTGCCTACCGCCAGGGCGAAACCAATGCCCAGACGGCTATTGGCTAAGTCCTGGAGGCTGAAATTGCGTTTGCTCATCGAGTCCACCTCGATCTTTGGTTAGTGGAGAGTGCTGCAAGGCTTCTTGGATGCGTTCTTGCAGGCTGGTTTTCCTTGTCTTTCGATTTCTTAACCCTTTTAACGTCTCAAGGAAAAAGTTCGTCATCGTTTTCATCCATTGGGTTAATGCCTGGTTGGATACTTTCTCGCCGCGTTAAAACCAGATCGTCGCTTTTTCGGGTCGGGTTGGCGGCGCCGTTACAAGTCGCAACAAGGCAGCGTCGGGTGGTAACCCGCTGAGAAGCGCTTGCGGCCCGCTGCGATCCGCAGGTGACAGGGCTTCCCACATCCATCGTAAGACTTCCCGGGTTTCGGAGGGGAGTTTTTTTAGCAGGTCATCGATCGTTGCCACCCGAGATACCTCACCATCCTGGATAAGAATACCTACCAACAGCTTGAATCGTACCATAAAAAAAGTGGGAGGTTTTCTCTTTACGGTGCAGGCAAGGAATCTTTTATCCGTGATTACAATCACTTTGCAATATCTTCAGACGGCTACTTATCCGATTCAATCCCTACTATAATCTAATCGTACTCATTGATTGTTTTCCGGCTGCCAGCTTTTAATTCCGGAATTTGGATTTTCACGACAACCCATACCGGGGGAAAGACTCATTGTATATTCCGTGATCCCATTCCAGTTTCCTCCTGCGTTTTATATCCTGATGGTCGCCAGCCTACTATCGTCCGGGTTGATTATGATCGCTTGGAAACGGAAGCCAGCGCCTGGTGCAAACGCCATCGCCGTTATGATGGTCGGCGTTACGATTTGGTGTTTCACGTACGGGCTGCAGATGCTTTTCAAGGATACCTTCTGGAAACCACTCATCGATGGGCTATCTTACGCTGGGATATTAATCGTCCCGGCTGCCTGGCTGGTCTTCACCTTACAGTTTACCGGTATGGGAAGCAGGTTGAGCCGCCGCAGGCTTGGATGGCTGTTGATCGAACCCATTCTGGTCGTCATCGCTTTGGTTACGAACCCAATCCACGATCAGTTTTATACCGTGAAAACCCTGGTATGGATTGATCACTATGCCTACCTGACCCTTGGGCATGGTCCATTGTTTTGGGTGAATGCATTATATTCTTACCTTTTGCTGGCTGGCGGTTCTATCATCCTCGTGCGCTGGATGGCGCGCACCCCGGGGCTGTACCGGGTGCAAACCGTGGCCTTGCTGGTGGGGCTGGCAGCCCCGTGGGCAGGAAATATCATTTATATCTTCGGACTTTTCCCCATTCCTGGATTGGATACAACCCCGCTGGCTTTTGTACTGACCGGATTGGCGGTCATCCTTGGGGTTTACCGTTTCCATCTGTTGGATCTCACTCCAATAGCGCGGGATGCCTTGATTGAGGTGATGGACGATAGTGTGATTGTGTTAGACAATACCAACCGAATCGTGGATATTAATCTGGCTGCTTGCCGTCTATTGGGCTGCGATGTCCGCCAGGCAATCGGCACCCATGCGGCACAAAGTTTTGCCCAATGGCCGTCCCTGACCGGCTGTTGTACGGATAAAAATGAAGTGCATCAATCGGTGACCTTCGAAATTAATGGGGTCGCGAAAACCTATGATTTACGAATTACCCCCGTCCTAAACCAAGGTTCGGTTCAGATTGGACGCCTTTTTTTGCTGCGAGATATCACCAGCACCCAAGAAATGCAGGAATCCCTGCGCACTAGCGAGTTGCGCTATCGACTGCTAGTCGAGACCTCGCCGGATGCGATTGTCCTGACCGATTTACGAGGTCACTTGTTTTTGTACAATCGGGCAGCAAGCCAATTACTGGCCGTCCCAGAAGGTGAGCACCTGACCGGCGTTTCAGTCTATACTTTTATAGCTCCTGGGGACCACGAAATGGTCGTCCATTCCGCCCGAAAAGCCCGGATGAGTGGAAAGTCGCAGCAATTCGAGATGACCTGCCAGGCGCGATGCGGGCGTTTGTTCCCTGCCGAAGTGCACTTGATCACCATGCGCGACCGAGAAGACCAGCCCACCAGTTACATCGGAATTCTGCGAGATGTGTCAGCCCGAAAACAGAACGAACGGGAGATTATCCGGGCGGTCGAAGCGGAGCGTGAACAGCGCGAGATGGCGGATGCGCTCAGGGAAATTGGGGCAGTGTTAAATTCTTCCTTGGAATTAGATACTATTCTAGACCAAATGCTCGAACAAATGGGGCGGGTAGTGCCCTTCGATACCGGCAATATCACCCTGGTGCAGGGTGAACACGCGGTTATCACTCGCAGCCGAGGTTATGAGAATTTTGGTATCGCCATTCCCATAGCAATCCAGGAGTTTGTATTTGACTTGCGTAAGACAGAAAATTTTCGCTGGATGCTGGAACACAAAACGCCGCTCGTTATCACAGACACGGGTGAGTATCCAGGCTGGGTCCAATTGGAAGCGACCCGTTATATTCGCTCATGGATTGGGGCCCCGATCATCGCACAAGGCGAGGTAATCGCTTTCTTTTCATTGGATAAATGCGAGCCTAATTTTTATAACTCCCAGCACGGGCGCATCCTGGAAGCCTTCGCCGGCCAGGCTGCGCTTGCCATGCGCAATGCGGCATATTACAACGAAACCAATGAACTGCTGACCCGCGAGCATCATTTAAATGAAATGCTCCAAAAAATCGGCAGTACACTGGAGTTTTCCAAAGTACTGGAAGGCATCTTACAACTGGGGAGCAATCTGGTAGGTGCGGACAGCGGCATTATTGGGTTATTAGATGATAGCAGAACGAATCTGGAATTTTCCTATATCTATGGCATCGCTTTAAAGGATATGGATACCCGGCTGCCATACGGTGAAGGTCTGACCTGGCAGGTTATCCAAAGCGGCAAGCCTTTATTAGTCAATGATTATTCGGCACACCCCAAAGCACGCGAAATTGTTAAACGATATGGGGTGTGTGCTGTATTGATCGTCCCCATCCATATTGGCTCAGAACTGATGGGGGTGTTGGGATTTTATATTACCACGAAGGAAAGGGTCTTTCATCCACAGGATCTCCCCCTGGCGGAAACCATTAGCAGCTATGCAGGAGTGGCGATCCAAAATGCGCGTTTGTACGCGGATGCGCACCGCCGGGCAGAAGAAGCCGAAACCCTGCGCCAAGCATCCAATGCAATCACATCGGCGCTGAATCTCGACCTGGTATTGGATGAAATTATGACCAATCTGGCGAAGGTGGTTCCCTTCGATAGCTGCGCGGTCTTTTTGCTGGAAGAAGATCAACTGCGCATTGTGGCTGCGCGCGGCTTCCCCGATCTGGATAAAGTTCTTGGTGCGTCTTTTATCTCCAATAACCCGTTAACCCAGGAAGGTTTCCGAACGGGTAAAGTGGTCATCTTAGCGGATGCACAAACGGATCCCCGCTTTCAAGGCTGGGGTGATTCGGGACATGTGCATGGCTGGATGGGTATTCCCTTGTTTGCCCGCGGGATGCGTACCGGGTTCTTAACCATTGACAGCCGCGAGCCCAATGCCTATTCTCAAATGGACGGTGAATTAGCTCAGGCTTTTGGTAACCAGGCAGCAATTGCGATCGTTAATGCGCGCCTTTTCGAGAAAGTACAGCATCTGGCGTTCACCGATCCGTTAACCGATTTGTACAACCGCCGGCATTTCTTCGACCTCGCCCGCAATGAGTTCTACCGGGCGCGCCGATATGGTAAGCCTTTATCTTTACTGATGATGGATATCGATGACCTCAAACTGATTAATGATTCTTATGGGCATCAAATTGGCGACCAGGTGGTTCAATTCATCGCCGACCAATGCCGAAGCCAACTGCGCCAGGCGGATATTGCCTCTCGTTACGCAGGCGATGAATTTGTGATCCTCCTTCCTGAAACTACGAAGGAAGGAGCAATTACCTTAGCCCAACGCATAAAGACTGGAACTTGCACGGGTTTTCAAATTATCGATGACCAAAAAATCCCTTTGTCGATCAGTATTGGGGTGGTCGCTTTAGACCCTGCCTGCTTCTCACTCGAATTATTAATTAATCGTGCCGATCAGGCGCTTTTTGGGTCCAAGCAAATGGGGAAAAACCGGATTTGCTTCTGGGAAGAAGATGCCTTCTATGTCGTTCCCGACTGCCTCGAATAGCCTGGTAGAATTTGACCAGATCCTCTTAGGGGGAGGCAATGAATTTGGGCGAGGGTGTACTTCTCTCTAAAGATCCACGAGGCATTGAAAGTCTTATTGGGCTTGATGTTGGTTGAGGATCCCGCAACGTTTTGTAAAACCGGAAAAATGCGATCATCGACACTCACCTTACGATCAGGGTCATTGCTATAAGATCATAACGCTATTAACTGGCTTCAAGTGGTATGATTAATTTAGTCTAAACTCATCTGAGGAGAGGTCACAGATGCGTAATCGAGCCGCTTTCGCTATTGGGGCTGCCCTTATTTTGATGGGGGTGTTGCTCCTTGTCAACACCTTTATTCCCACTTCCTGGCCGTTAATTTTTTTGGCAATTGGCGGGGTATTAGCTTTTACCGCGTTGGCTGGCCGGGTGCCTGGTTTGTGGATACCTGCCACGATCCATAGTATGCTCGGCTTAATTTTCCTCTGGCAGGTAAATTTGGGCGATTACACATCCTGGTTGTACGTGTGGCCGCTCATCCCTGGTTCTGTTGGTTTAGGTATGTTGATCGCTGGCTGGGTGGGTATGCCGGGCAAGCGCGCCCGCTGGTTTGGTTCGGTTTTCTTTCTCGAAGGACTGGCATTTACCGCTTTCGGCTGGTGGTTGAATACCCAGGGTTGGATGTCCTGGCCGCTCATCCCAGCCGGGCTTGGATGGATGTTCTTGCTGGCAGCCGTACTCACCCGGAGCGGTGGATTGGCCATTCCAGGGACGATCATTGGCGGGTTGGGGGCTATCCTTTACTGGCAGAATTCTAGCAATACCTGGGCCAGTTGGTCTTATGTCTGGACCTTAGTGCCGGGCCTGGTTGGGTTGGGATTTTTACTGGCCAATCTTTTCGGTCTGCGATCGCGCCATTTGCGAGTGATTGGCTCGTATTTCGTTTTTTGGTCGCTGCTGTTCTTCGCAATTTTTGCAGCCTTCTTCGGCGGTGATATCTTTGTCCTCCGATTTTGGCCGGTCCTGATCGTTGCATCAGGGATCTGGCTGCTGGTGCGCGCGTTTACAAACCGGGCAAAGTAGGGCTCTGCCCGATTCGCAAGACCGCCTGCCCATTCAAGCGCCTTTCTTTGAGATCCAAAAGCGCATCGTTGGCATCTTCCAGGGCGTACTCGCTGACCGTTGAGCGCACGGGGATCTCGGCTGCCAGGCGCAGAAAATCCAACCCATCCTGGCGGGTGGCGTTCGTAACGCTCGTCAATGCCCGCTCTCCGTAGATCAACGGGTAAGGCATCTCTGGAATTGGGCTCATATGGATGGCATTGATCGCCAGCACACCGCCGGGGCGCAGCTTTTCCAGTGCTTGCGGGACCAGTAAGCCCGACGGGGCAAAGATAACCGCCCGGTCGAGCGCTATGGGTGGGTTATCAGTGGATTCACCTGTCCAGGCCGCACCCAATCCTTCGGCATGCCGGCGGTGGCTGCTTGAGCGGGTGAACACATAAACTTCGCAGCCCCAATACAAGGCAACCTGGATGGCCAGATGGGCACTAGCCCCAAAACCGAACAGCCCAAGGCGTTCGCCTGGCTGCAAGCCAGCCCTGAGAAGGGAGCGATAACCGATGATTCCGGCGCACAAAAGTGGGGCCGCATGTAAGGACGTGACACCGGAC
>Ga0207950_100200_pt1 | contig 22422 bp, 16 predicted proteins | sample Subbio11_8B_AprC_FD_184814 | JGI IMG/M metagenome (GOLD analysis project Ga0207950, IMG submission 184814) | Serpentinite rock and fluid subsurface biosphere microbial communities from McLaughlin Reserve, California, USA - CR11_8B_AprC (SPAdes) | ecosystem: Environmental > Terrestrial > Deep... | reverse complement strand
TGATTAGGGATAGGGTATAAAAAATAAAATCAATCTTCCAGGGTAAAACCGATTTTTACCGTCACCTGCCACTGACCCACATGGTCTTCGTCAATCTTTCCACGCACTTCCACCACTTCAAACCACTGCATCTTTCGGACCGTATGAGAAGCGCGACCGATCGCGGATTGGATGGCGTCTTCCATACTGGTGGATGAAGTACCGGTGATTTCGATATGTTTATATATATTATTAGGCATATCTGTCCCTATAAAGAAAATAATAAAATAACCCAGGTTGGTTTATTGTAACCTGCCTTGTCAATTTTGAGTGTCACGTCCGGCTGCTTTCAGGACAGCCAATGCATCCACCGTTATCCACTCGTTCATTTGCTTAATCCTTGTGCCACCCCAATTTACGAGAGAGCAATTGGGCTTGTGCTCTTGGCTAACTCTGTAATATTGGGCTTCTGCTGGAAAGCCGCCATCTGGCAAGCGTTTGGATTCGAGAATTTCAAGCGCTTCGGTACAACGTGGATCGTTAATATATCCTGCTTCTAGCATGGCTTTCAGGGCGATGAGGATATCGTAATGCCAATAGCGTGGAAAATGTAATTTTAAAAATCGCGGATCGATGACTGAATGGTCCTTCAACCGCCGGTATAGGTGGCGAGTTAAGAATACTTCGGCTGCTCGTTCGACAGCTTTCCAGGCCCGACTATCGCCACTTTGCTGGGCAAAAAGGTTTAGGGCACGCATCGGAATAAGGGATTCGATAAAAGATGAATGGCTGGCACTTGGATGCTTGTCGCAGTTCCAGCCGCCGTCAGGCCATTGCCAATTTACTAAGAGATCTGCTAAATATTCACAACGGTAATCTCGAAGACCGAGGCGTAAAAGTGTAAACAATGCATACCCTTCGATGGAAGCGCAGGCACGGGTTAAACCCTGGATATAGGCTATCCGGCGAATATGGGTGAAATGGTTAGCTTTTTCATCGAAAAAGAAAGCCATTTCTTGCTCAATTAATGGGAGGAGCCGATCATCGCCAGGTGGATAGTGCATTTCAGCCAGGATGGACAGGGTCCAATGGGCACCATCAAACTTGCTGTAGGGGTGAAGGGGGATTTTTCCATCAGCTCCGACATTGGATAACAAACCTTGAACGATGGTGGAGGAACGTATTTCTTCTTGGCGGGCGAGCATCTCAGGGGTGGCAGGGTCGTCTTGGTCCAGGTACAGGCGGGCAGCATAGCGTATGGCTGGCTGTCCGGAGTTTAAGAGCGCATATTGAACGGTACTCATGATGGTTTCTCCGCTTTGGTGGGTGATTTGGGTGAATTTTGAAGAGTTCCTTTATGGGCAGATGGTTATTTTCGATAGACTATGGGGAAGAAAATTTCACTCTCGGCTTATTCCCAATCTTCGGGAATATAGCGTCGAATCCGTTTTATTTCTCCGTGCTTCTTTTTATCCCCTACCCTGGCCGCTTTAGCGGTGACGCTTGGGCGGGTTGCTTTTCGCTCCTTGGGTTTTACCAAAGCTTTTTGGATCCAGGTGATCAGACGTTGGGTGGCATCGAATCGGTTCTGATCCTGAGTACGGTAGCGTTTGGCTTCAATGATAAGGATACCATCCTCGGTCACGCGGCTGCCAGCTAACTTAATCAGGCGCTCCTTGACATCTAGATCTAAGGAGGGGGAATTCTGAACATCAAACCTGAGTTGAACAGACGACGCGACTTTGTTCACATTCTGGCCTCCAGGGCCTGAAGAACGAATGAAATCGTATTGGATCTCGCTTTCATCGATCTTTAAAGAAGGGGTGACCTCGATCATGGTTTAAGTATAGCAGGTTGGTGGTATGTAATTATAGCTATCGTAAAGGGTAAACAGGAAGCCGGTCATTTTGTATGCGGCGGCCATTTATTATCATCACCCTTCAGGTTGAGTTAATAGCCGTCATTCGCGGTTTCCGATTTATATCCAACAGACTCATCCAATAGATCAATCCAAATTGTGGGGTTGTCAAAACAAACCCAAAGGAAGAAGGTTAAAATCCCTTGACATATTTACAATATTTAATAGATATTAGTGATATAATCTGGTCGCAAGTGTTTTTATTCACTGACGACCTGCATCTGTTCTTTTGGAATTTCGGCCTCGATGTGTCAATAAGACATCATATCCGAACCAGTCGGATTTTGGGTTGTCTACAAGAAAATAAGGAAATAGGAATGAATATCTACGTAGGAAATTTGTCTTTTGATGCAACCGAGGACGAAATTAGAGAACTCTTCGTGGCCTTTGGGCAAGTTGCGTCGGTCAGTCTGATCAAGGATAAGTTCAGTGGTCAGCCGCGCGGTTTCGGATTTGTGGAAATGGCCAACGATGGTGAGGCCCAGAAAGCAATTGATGGCCTGAATGGCAAAGCTTTCAAAAACCGAAATTTGACGGTCAACGCAGCCAAACCTCGCGAAGAACGCCCCAGCCGTGGTTTTGGCGGTGGTGGTGGTGGAGCTGGTGGCGGTTTCGACAGACGCGGTGGCGATCGTAACAAACGCCAGGGTGACCGTGGTGGCGGACGACGTAGCTGGTAATCCGTAAACTAAAAAAAATCCCGGGAAATTATTTCCGGGATTTTTTTGTATTCTGCAAATTTCAAATAGTTTTGAATTGTTAATCCACAATAAATGACCTCCTATATGGTGAGGGCTTTTCGTATTGGGGGAAGCTAGAGGCCAGAGATTCCTCCCGACTCACCATCTTTCTTAAATTCGGAACTTTTTAGTATTCCTCACTCATGAATACAATTTTAAGACGTACTGAATAAAATCACCTTTATGGCGGGCATAATCGGTTGAATTCGTTACCCCCGAAAGAATAATCCGTTTTTTCTGGTCAAAATATTGAATTTGGAGGGTGCGATCGTAGCGCAACCGGTCACGAAAAGTGCGTATTTCGTTTACTTCAGGCGAATCCTCAGATATGACGTGGGCGTGCACCAAATAGACCTTGCCCATATATTCATAAGAACCAACCCTCATAGGGCGGTTTTCGGGGAATGGATCGAAGTGAGGTTGAGGTTGAAAACCTAACTCAGCAAGAACTTGTTTTATCGTTGGTAGATAGTCATCATGGTAAGCAATCAATAAATCGATGATACCTTTACCCGCCATTCCTGGCACGGCCGTACTGCCGATATGGTCCACGACAACAAAGGGCAGGTTTTCAAGAATTAAACCGATGATCTCGTCTGCTACCAGGATTGAGGCAGGGTCAAATGGATGTAATTCAGCTTTTTTTTCGAAATAGGGTCCAATCGGTCGGATGCCATTTTTCATACTTTACCACTCCTCAACAAGATAAAAAAAGATAAAAAATGCTAGAAAATGATTTCTTCTTTACCGGCCAGTTTCACATTAATCCGTTGAACGACCGTATCCAGATGGCGGGGTTGATGGACGAAATCCAGGTCATCGGTACGGATCGTCAATACAGGACATAGATCGAAGGTCTGAATCCAATCTTCATAGAACGATTCTAATAGTTGCAAGTATTCGGCCGAAATTTGGCTTTCGATCGGGCGCCCCCGCTGTCTGATCCGGTTCAAAAGGACTTCCACAGGCGCTTTTAGAAGAATAAGTAACGATGGCGGGGGTACGGTTTGCATAACCAGGCTGAAAACATTTTGGTAGGTTTGATAATCGCGTTCGTTGATGTTGCCCAAATGATGCAGAGCGCGGGCGAAGATGGCGGCATCTTCATAGATGCTGCGGTCAATTATCGCCGATAAGGGTTCTTGCCACATTTCGAGGTGTTGTTGTGCGCGGTGACCCAGAAAATAAACCTGCAAATGGAATGACCATGAACGCATATCCTTATAAAAATCTTGTAAATAAGGATTGTCGGAAACCGATTCATAGGCAGTCCGCCAACCCAGGCGAGAACCAATTCTTTCGGTTAACGATGTCTTTCCGGTCCCTATATTTCCTGCAATCAGGATTAACCGTTTCGGCATGTATTTTCCCCTCAGCGGAAAGGGTGCTTTAATTTTTAAAGCACATACTTATGATTTTGATATTATACTGGATGGTAGAGATTTTAGAGGGTTACAACCGGTATTCATATTGGGGAGCAGAGACCATGGAGGTCTTCCTCAGGTCGGATGGGTTAGGGTGGCCGCGAAACGGTGAATAGAAGTGGGTGTTTATTTTTACTGAAGCTGAAGCAAAATTTTATTGTTTTTAAGTAACCTGTGATAAACTTATACCTTGTGTGTCCTAATTTACAACGCCTATTGGTCACATGGTTGTATATACAGGATTTACAACTTCGATCCATTTGAGGTGGTTCATGGAAGTGGCAGTCAAGGAAACAAAATTGCGCAGCACAAAGATCCAAATTCCGGCTACCCGTCGTGAAATTTGGTCCTGGTACTTGTACGATTTCGGAAATTCAGCTTATGCTGCTGTGGTATTGTTGGCAGTCTATGCTGCCTATTTTAAGGACCAAGTTGTAGGCGGCGCCGAGGGGACTCGTTTGTGGGGAATTTCTATTGGCATTGCGATGCTGCTCGTGGCAGTTCTATCACCCATATTGGGTTCTATAGCGGACTATTCGGGTTCTAAAAAGAAATTCTTATTTTTCTTCACAGCGATGGCGGTAATATTTACCGCCGGGTTATTCTTTGTTATGCCCGGAGATATTTTCTTGGGTATGCTGTTCTTTATCCTTGCAGAGATCGGTTATCGGGCAGCACAGGTATTTTATAACGCCCTTCTACCTGAAATAGCCAAACCGGAAGAAATTGGAAAAATTTCTGGAAATGGATGGGCAATCGGTTCGATGGGTGGGATTTTATGTTTGATCATCGTGCTGGCGATGATCATGTTGGTTGGTGGCAACTTCGTCATTCGGTTTGCTTTTCTTATCACTGCAGTGTTTTACCTGGCTTCGTCGATCCCCACTTTTCTTTGGTTGCGCGAACGAGCGGAACACCGGCCGCTCCCGCGTGGTGAAAGTTATTTGAAAGTGGCTTTTCAACGCCTCGGTCACACCTTTCGGGCTGTGCGTACTTATAAAGAATATATTAAATTTATCATTGCTTTTTTAGTTTTCAACGATGGAATAATGATGGTGCTTAATTTTGCAGCCATTATTGGGGCAGTACTTTTCGGTATCGGGCAGCAGCAGCTTATCATTTTTATGATCATTGTGCAAATTACTAGTGTGGCGGGTGCTTACGTGTTTGGAATATTCGCAGATCGCTGGTCCAGTAAAAAGGCGCTGGTAATTTCATTGGGATTAATGGTCGCGGTAGTAATTTGGATGCTCGTGGTTCAACAAATTGCTATTTTCTTTATTATTGGCGCATTGGCTGGTTTTGCCCTAACCGGGGTTCAGTCGGTCAGCCGAACTCTTGTCGGTCAATTTGCACCGGAAGGCAAAAGTGCGGAATTTTATGGATTTTTCGAAGTCGGTGGACGAACTTCATCCTTTATTGGCCCGGCGATATATGGGTTGATCGCTGCCGAAGCCGCGTTTTATTACACACGCCAAGGGATTGAACCTATCATCGCGGAACAAATGGGTATTCGAATCGCTATCCTATCCATAGCAATTTTCCTGGTGGCTGGGTTGTTATTGTTGTTGAGGGTCCGCCAACCCATCCAAAAAACACCGTTGTCAGACGAAGCCGTCGTCGTGGGGTGAAAAACCTGTAATTTTATTAATCTTCAGAGGTCGCTTGGATGCCAGAAAGCTTTAAAAAAATAACTTATCCGCGCCGGCGATTGATTCGGGTGGTTTTGCGACAATTAATTCGGGCGATATTTTCCAGTATCGCTGATTTTGTCACCATAGGAACTGAAAACCTGCCTAAGAGTGGACCATTGCTTGTCATTGGTAATCATTTTAGTTTCCTCGACCCGGTAGCCGTAATTGGGACAGTCCCTTATCCGATAGAGTATCTCGGAGGAACCCAGATGCCGAATGCGCCAGGTGCGGTTTCCTGGATTGCACGACTCTATGGGGTTTTGCCTGTCTTCCGTGGTTCAGTTTCACGTGAGGCGCTTAATGCATCAAAAACCGTTTTGAACCAACAAGGTGTATTAGGAATTTTCCCAGAAGCGGGAAGCTGGGCAACCGTTTTACGACCTGCACGACCAGGAGCTGCTTACCTTGCTAGCTGCACGCAAACGAAGATATTACCGATTGGTTTAGATGGCTTGGTCAACGTTTTTCCTTTTCTTAGGCGGGGCAAACGAGCGCTTGTAACGGTCCGTATTGGGAAAGCCTTTGGTCCTTTTTATGTTTCTGATCGGGGGGAAAACGATAAAGAAAAGTTGACGGAAATCGGCGATTTGATGATGCGCCAAATTGCAGAATTGATCCCAAACCAAAGCCGGGGCCGCTATTCCGATGACGCTGATCTGAGGGCACACGCTGAAAAAGTGTCGGCCTACCCATGGGAGGGGAAACCAGAACGGTAAATCAGGCGCTTGATCGAAACACCTTACCTGGCTGTCCGGTCCGATCTGACCAGGGGGAGGATCATAGGACAGCCATAGGGTGATTACCATAATACGATAACCACCGATCCAAACCAGTTTGGGGGAGCGGATAAGACTGGCAATGAAAACCGTCTTATGAAAATAGCCTTTTATTGATCGGTAAATTGATTAAATTGGTACGTTCAGGAAGGGGTAGAACGTTATTGAAACCTTGAGAATATCAACCCCTATGCTGAGGGTCTAATTTCAAAGGTTTTAAATTCTGCCTGGTAGGGTTGCCACTTCTGGCGGATTTCTGAAACAAAAGAAGAGTGCGGGCCTCTGCGCAGTTCTTGTAATAAAACCCCCAGGGAGGTCTTCGGTCCTTCTGCCATTACTTCGACCTCACCCTTCCAGGTATTGCGCACCCAACCGGTAATGTTTAAGGAGAGTGCATGTTTGTAAACAAACATGCGAAAACCAACTCCTTGAACCCGACCTTGGACAAACCCATGCAATCGGGAATAATCCTCAGCTTCCATTATGAGATTCCTTAGGGAGGGGTTTGCGCCGAAAGGGGAGGAGTGTCAGAGCGATTGGAACGAACAGAGCCAAAGAAAGAAGCAAGTAAGGCCACAGGTTTTGCCAGGCCAAAAGGTTGATATCCCGACCTAAGGCTTCCTGCTGCCAGCGGTTTTCGAGCTGGAATATGGACTCGGAATAAACTTTTCGGACACCTTCTGCGCACCCAAGGCCATCTTGATAAGCATCCATTAAGGATAACAGGCTGGAACTCCCAAAATTTTGGTGTAAAAAACGGACGAAGGATGTGGATTGGGCATAGGCAAGAAGTGCGCCAGAAAAATCCTGGGGGAATGCCGAACACAAGTCAACCATCGGTAGGAGTCCGTCACTGCGAACGGCGTAATCAAGCACCCGTTGATATTCCTGATTGGGATACAATTCGATGGCAGAAGCCATTCCTTCTACCAACCAGACCGGTAAGCGGTTATATGCCTCACCAACGACCTGATACTGGAGTATGTGCATCATCTCGTGGGGGAGTTGGCGTTCCATTTCAGCGCGTTGGTCGGGTCCGGGGGAAATAGATACGAGGACGACACCGAGGTCCGGGCTGGCGTGCCCGGCTGCCCAGGGGGTATCGGTTTTTGTAAAGGTCGATTGGAGTTCATCAGCGGATGGATAAACATAGATTCGGATGGGGGGAGGGACATCGGAAGGTATGATTACCGAGGCTGCTCGCAGCCCGGCGGCCGCCACGTTGAGTACTTCCTGCCCAAATTTCAGGTCCCCCGTTGCCCAGGCAACTTTCAGGCTGCCACCTTCCAATCGCTGCCAGGCATAGCGGGTATCTTCATAAAAAAAAGTTTGGGTGGAACTGGTAATGATCGCCCCGTCTTCAAGTACAACCCGATACCAGTAATCAACCGTTGAAAAGGGTCTTAGGAAGTTGTCGGCAAGGTCCAGGCGTGCCTCTAGGGTACCTTCTGGGGTTGGAAACAGGGAAATCAGGCGGGTCTCTTGGTTGGTGGGGCGGATAAACAAGGAAGCTTCTTCCACGGGGGACGGGCTGTTTAAGGTTGTTGAAAAGGTGATGTGCTCTAAAAATACGATTTCGGGCGCACGCATGGTAAACGTTAACCCCTCTTGGGGCAGTCCGCGTGCGCCAAGGATGGTCAGGCTAAAAAGTGCGATCCATAAGGCTAGCAGGTAATGCAAAGTATTACCCCCTGGTGAAAATCTAGCTGGCCAGGTTTTCGTTGTTTCTTTCATCCTCATCTTCCAAGTTGATTACGGTGTCGAGATCATCTTCATCTTGAAGGTCGAAGTCGAACATTACAAATTTATCGAAACCGTCGGTCAGGTAGAGGTTGTCGAGCGCTTCTTCGATAAAATCCATTTCACTCTCATCTTCGCTTTCGTCCAGATAGGTTTGGAGTTTATCACGGACGCCCTCGCCACCGATTTGTGATAGAGACCAGATGGCTGCCATCCGGGTTTCTTCATCATCGAGACCGGAATCAAGCATATCGAATAAAATAGGACGAGCTGCACTGATTTCCAATTCGCCAGCAGCGCGAACGGCTTCGAATTGAACCTCAGGGTCGGAATGGTCGAGCATTTCCGAAACGGAGGGTCTCCACACCTGGTCCGCCGAGCGGCCCATGGCATATAAAGCGCTGCACAACCAGCGGTTATCTTGAGAGTTGTACGCTTTTCGAATGAGTGGTTTTACCTCTGGGCGGCTTGAGTATCCAAGCGATTCGAGCGAATGGCGCTGTACGTTTATCTCCTCATTGCTCTGTAACGTAGCCAGGAGGGCTTCTTCAACTTGACGGGTGAATTCGGGCGAAATCTCCTCAACTTCACCCAGATAAACAAAATGACCAAGGGATGTTGCGGCTGCAGCCCGTACAATCTCCTGATCATCATTTTTTAGGATGTCAATGAATTTTGGGATCAAGGAAATCTCTTGATTTTCCCATAACATCCGCACAGCCACCTGACGAACGCGAGGATCGGGATCTGCTAGACTCATTTTTGCAATTTCGGTAAAGATAAGGAGTGCATCCGCTTCGGCAAGGGTCTCCAGATCTTCCATCAACGCTGCCCTGCGTTCTGCGGAAATTTGCGGCCAAATCCGTTTTAATTCCCCAAGGTCAGCGGCGGGTAAATCTGAGAGGCGGTGTGCGAAGGCGGCCGGAAACGGGCGCTCATGATCCAATAAAGCATCCAGGATATCATTGAAAGGGACGATCCGCTTTACTTCTTTGGCCATCCAATCGTTCTCTCTAAGGAAGCTGAATGGGGTTGATAATGTCTTGGGCCGTAATGTAGAACATTAACAACAACAAGGCAAAAAAACCGACCATATGAATAAAATTCTCGTAGCGGGCAGGTACGCGTTTTCGGATAATCAATTCGGGTAGGATGAATATGATCCTGCCACCGTCAAGGGCAGGTAAAGGCAAGAGATTGGTCAGGCCGAGGGCGATGGTGATAATCGTCATCAGGCGGAGGGTAAATAGTTTTTCGAATGGGTTGGCAGATGCGGCGTGTTCCTCGTCCATTTCTCGAGCTTGAGAAAACAAAGTAAATATCCCCACCGGACCAACCGGACGGGCCTGCTCACTTGGAATTTCGTTCCTTATCAGGCGACCTGGAGTCTCGAGGATCATCCGTGACTGTTCGAAAGTGGCGAGAAAGGAAATGGGCAGAGTTTCCAGCCAGCTCATTTGGACCAGGGGGCTGGTCATGCTAATGCCGAGCGCTCCCTGACCGGGTGGCGGGTCAACCCTGGGAATTACTCGGGTGGTGAAAGTTTCTTGTTCGCGCAGAACGACCATTTCAACCTCTACACCTTTGTTGACCTGGATGAGGGAGATCAATTCTTCGCTGCTGGTAATGGGCACCCGGTTAACTTTGCTTATCTGGTCGCCTATGGCTAAACCGGCTTGTTGTGCTGGTGAAAGAGGTTCTACGTTTGAAATGAGGACTTTGCTGTAATCTGGTACGCCGGTTTGGGTAAACAAAACGGAAAAGAGGATAACCCCGAAGAGCAAATTCATCAGCGGACCGCCAAGCAGAACGGATATACGGGCCAGAGGCTTGGCGCTGCCAAAACCACCGGGTATATTGGGATCGTTTTCCCCCGAAAGGCGAACAAATGCTCCAAATGGGATCCAATTGACCGAAAACACAGTTTCCTTGATATTAAATAATTTAATCATCCGAGGTGGGAACCCAAAACCGAACTCTTCTACTTTGATGCCAAAAGCTTTGGCGGTTAGGTAATGGCCCATCTCGTGGACGAAAAGCATAACCCCAAAGAAGATCACAAATTCCAGTATGGTTAGTAAATTCACTCTAAAAGCTCGCTTTCAGGACAGGTTAATCGTGGCCTTGCCCTCATTATATCTTGTTTGGTAGGCGTATGCAAAACTCCGCCAACTTTTTTCCAGTTTATCCCTGAGCTAAACTGGCTGGCCCGCCAGGAGGGGCTATCAGCACATTTTGTACATTCGGGATATCCATCAGGCGTTTTATAACCTGGTCCTGGTATGGCTCTGGACAAATAAGGTGAACATTTGATCCTGCATCCAGGGTATAAAAGACGGGCAGGTTCTCCTTCCGCCAGGTTGGGACATTTTTAATAATATTGAGAGAAGTGGGGGCCCAATAGAAAAGAGGCGGTGAGGAGGTCATCATGACCGCATGCATTAAGTTGCTATCCTGTTCGGCAATTTCAGCCAGGTTTTCAAAATTTTTGGTAAGAATTGCATGCCGGCAAATGTCCAGGCGGCGGGGAGCGTCAGCCACTCGGGCGGATTGGAGAATACTGGTAGCGGCCAGAGAATGGCCTTGGGTGGAACCGACAGGTTTGTGGTCCACTTCGAGAATGGCGATGCAGTCGTATAATTTCCAATGATCGGCGGAGGCGATGGTTACAGCAAAAGAATCGCGATCACCGCTGCCGGTCAGCCATTCGGTAAAACCGCCTGGGATTGAACGGCAGGCGGAGCCTGATCCACGGCGTGCCAATGCGGAAAGCTGTGGCTCAGTAACCTTCAAACCCGCTGCCTGGGAAGCAGCCAGACCGAGGGCAGCAAAGGCAGAAGCGGAGGAGGCGATACCCGCACCGGTTGGAAAATTGTTTTCCGATACGACCCGGGCAGGTGTTTGTTTGCCAGCCATTTCGCGAACGATATCCAGAAAGGAAGTGATCCGTTGTATGGTTGGATAAGGCGGGGTGGTACCATTCAGGATCACTTGATCACTTTCCAGCGAGGGGTCGAATTGGACTGTTGTGCGGGTAAACAGGCCGGCGAGGTTCATCGAAATGGAGCCGTTGCTGGGCAAACGGAGGGTATTCTCGCGGTTCCCCCAATATTTAATAAAGGCGATATTGGGGTGGGCGACAGCGGTTGCACAATGGATGGACATCATAATCCCTTTGTGAAATTAGTTTATCACAATAATCCGATCGGCTTCCGTTGCTATTGTTCTCCTATCAAAAATGGATAGGACCTGTTAATGGCTCTCTGTAGGTTGTTTTTCGGATACCTGAGAGGGAATTGCTTCACGCGATAGGTATTTTTCCACCTCGGTGTATATTAGGATCACAGCCCCGACCCCGGCGCACACGAGCAAATCGGTGAGCGTTAGAGGGTTAGTTCTGAGAAAGGTTTGCAACCACGGAACATAGATGGCTGCTAATTGGGCCAACACAACCAGAATTACCAGCCCTAACAAAGGTTTATTGGAAAGCAGTCCAACCTTGAAAATCGAATCGCTTCCACTGCGGATGCCAAATGCCTGCCAGACCTGAGCAAAGGCGAGGGTGGTGAACATGATTGTTTGCCAATCCGGGTGACCGGTGAAGAAATACCAGGCGCCCATCCCCAGCGACACTGCGCCGATAAGCACGCCCACGCGGATGATCTGCCAGCCGAGACCGCCGCTGAAAATTCCAGCCAGTGGCGAAATTGGCTTTCGTTTCATGACATTCTGCTCAGCAGGCTCCAACCCTAACCCCACTCCAAGCAGTCCATCGGTCAACAGGTTGAGCCAGAGCAATTGGAGGGGCAGGAGGGGCGTGGGAATCCCGATCAAAACGCCAACCAAAATCACGAGGATTTTACCAAGGTTACCACCAATACTAAATTTTACGAATTTGCGCAGGTTATCGTAGATGACTCGTCCTTCTTGCACAGCCGCAACAATCGTGCGGAAGTTGTCATCCAGTAGAACAATCTTCGCCGCTTCCTTAGAAACATCCGTGCCGGTAATACCCATCGCGACTCCGATATCAGCAGCCTTTAGGGCAGGTGCATCGTTCACACCATCGCCAGTCATCGCGGTCACATGCCCTCGCTTTTGTAAGGTGTTCACGATCCGCAATTTATGGGTTGGAGAAACGCGGGCGAAGACCGAAATCTGTTCGATCTCATCCAGTAGTTCCTGGTCACCTATTTTGTCCAGTTCCATGCCGGTCATGGCATGCCCATTCGAATTGGTGATACCCAGCTCGCGGGCAATGTGCATAGCAGTCAGGGGATGGTCGCCGGTAATCATGACCACGCGGATACCTGCACTTTTGCACAACGCCACGGCTTCCTTTACTTCTGCGCGGGGAGGATCGATAATGCCAACAAAACCGATAAAGGTCAACCCTTGCTCCAGGTCGGAGTCAAAATCTGGGGTGTCGAACGTTTTATACGCAACCCCTAAAATGCGCATCCCATTGGCAGCCAGTGACCGGTTGGCCTCCTCGATGTTTTGGCGATACACATCGGATAATGGATAATGCGCGCCGTTATCCCAAACATGGGTCGAAATTTCCAATAGTCCATCTACAGAACCTTTGGTGAAGGAAATAAATTCTGCCTTAGGTGCTACAACCGCCAACAACTCACGAATGGCAGATTGCTGGAAATGTTCGACCTTATGGACGGTGGTCATCCGTTTACGATCTGAGTCGAACGGCAATTCTGCTACCCTGGGTTGTTTGGCATCTAATTCAGCTTTCATAAACCCAAACATTGCTGCAACGATCACCAATGCCCCCTCGGTTGGATCGCCAATGGCGCGCAAATGTGGGCGATTGGAGGTTTCGTCTTCTACGTGCAGGCGGGCATCATTACATAATGCTCCTCCTATTAAGAGTAATGTCAGGGAACCTTCCGAGGTTATGACTGCCGGGGCGCTTAAATCCAACCTTCCTTGCCCGCGGTGGGTGGTTTCTTCGTTGACTTCCAACCGGTGCCCGGCCACATCCAACACGGTGACTGTCATGCGGTTCTCGGTCAGGGTCCCCGTTTTATCTGAACAAATGGTTGTAACGGTCCCTAAGGTTTCAACCGCAGGTAACTTGCGGATGAGTGCATTGCGGGCGAGCATTCGTTGAGCTCCCAGCGCCAGAGTGACCGTAACAACAGCGGGCAAGCCTTCAGGCACCACAGCTACAGCCACACTTACCGCCACCAGAAAAGCATCCACAAGCAGGGCGCCTTGTACGATGGTGAATACAGCGACCAGGGCGGCAACAATCACCCCGACCACTGCCAAAATCTTACCCAGTTGATCCAGGCGCTTTTGCAATGGGGTAAAAATATCTTCTGTTTGCTGCAAAAGGCTGGCAATATTCCCTAGCTCGGTCTTCATCCCAGTGGCGACCACGATCCCAGAACCACGCCCATAAGTGACAGTCGTTCCCATGTACGCCATGTTATGCCTGTCGCCTAATGGCAAATTTTCTTTTTCTATCGGTTGGATGTCCTTTTCCACCGCATCAGATTCGCCAGTGAGCGCGGCTTCCTGCACCCTGAGGTTGACACTTTGAACCAGGCGCAAATCTGCCGGAATCAGGTTGCCTGCTTCGAGCAGAACAATATCGCCTGGCACCAGCTCGTGGGCAGAGAGTTCAAGAGTTTGTCCATCCCGTTGCACGCGTACCCTCGGGACTGCCAGTTTCTTGAGTGCAGCCATTGCCCGTTCGGCGCGGTATTCCTGAATAAAGCCGAGCAAACCGAACAACAAGACGATGGCAAAAATAGCTGTCGCTTCCAGCCATTTTCCCAGAAACCCTGAAACCACTGCGGCACCGACGAGAAACAGCACGATGATGGCTGTGAATTGCTCCCATAAGATTTTTAAAGGGCCTCGCGTGCTAATTTCTAACAACTCGTTCGGTCCATGTACTTTCAGGCGCGCGCTGGCTTCAGGGGATGGTAACCCCTGGGAAGATGAATCCAATTGGTGGATAACTTCCATGATGGACTTCTGGTACCAATCCTTGCTTCTTTCGATGTTCTTAGCCATTTGCATATTACTTTCTCCAGAAAATTTACTTTCTAAACCGGCTGTGCGGTCACCTATCTGCTCTCATCCTGTGGCAATCGAGGAGGTTAAACTACCCCTTCGTGTAGTTTACAGGCTGACCTGTAAACTATCGCAAGGAGAAAATTTGATTTTCCGTAATTAAGGTTTCACGTTCGATTCCTTTATAGCTTTATCGGAAAGCCTCCGGAATGTTCATACTTCCGAAGGGTCACCACTGCCAGGCGCACTTACGGTAATTTTTAATATATAACCCAAAACCATGCTTGTAGATGTTCACGCGATTCACCTTACCGAAAAAGTGACCTTAGGCTTCCAAAACAAAAAAAGACCACCACTAGACACTAGCGATGGTCTTGCCTTTTCCTGAGTAGCCGGGAGTTACTCTCCGTAATGACGACTACGCAACCCATGCAGGGCGGCTACTCCCCATCGGAGTAATCCAATTATAATCGGTTTCCGCGAGATGGATCATGAGAAATAGGTTAGAAGAACTCGTGCTATTATGTTTTGCCAAGCTAAAAAAAACTGGTCCCTACCCACCGAATTCAACATTTATTGCAGAAAAACCATCTTAGTTGTCCATGTGGAGCCTGTGGTTTAAAAGAAAATCCCTCGTGAACTTATTTTCGCCAGTGGCAAATATACCCTTCGGAATCTTCATAAAGAATTTCACAAATCGTGGAAAGTTGTTTGAGGTACCCGTCGCCATCCTCACCAAAGCGGAATTGGGAATAGTCTCGAAATAGGACCAGGTAGGCCGAATCACCGGGAAGCTCAAGCTGACCATCGGCTGCGCTTGGAAGGTCGATGGCAAAGGGAAAGCGGCCGGTATAAAAGAGGAGCAGTGCATAATTGTTGGCTGCCAGGGTAACCTTGGGGTCGAGGTGGGCTGCGCGTTGGATGAGCTCCGATTGCTTCCAGCGTTTGCTGGTGTATCCCAATCCAAAATGGTGCTGTTCGTATAAAAAATCTTGCAACCGACCATGAAAATAGAATAATGAAATAAGCATATAGCCAAAGAGGAGCCATTCTGCCGGCCGAAAGGTTTTCTGGGTGGCGGTTCCTGGCAGGGAAAATATTGCCCCTAACAGAAAAATAGCTGAAAACAGCAAGGGGCTGAGCAAGCGGCGGTCAATTTCCGGAGCAGCGCTGGAAAAAATATAGCTTGTGAAGTGAAAAGCGAGGTAGGCGGTGAAAAATAAAAAAAGTGTTGCCGCCCAGAGCAAATGAGGTCGATCTTCGCGGTTAAATCCGCGTTTTTTTAAGGCCCATAAACCGATCGCTAGAACCAAGAATACAACCAGGGACCCCAAAGTAAATTTCCAGGCGGCAGGCAGGATGTGATTGCCACGCAAAATGTAAGGAATCCACCCGGTAATGACGTGCCAAAATGGGTTGAAGTAATCCACAAAATCAATGCGCAGGCTGTCGGTGGGCAGGAAATTACGACCACCGAAGGTGCGATTAATTCCAAAAACATACACTGTCCAGGCAGCCGGGATGAGTAGGGCTGGTAAGGCGGCGGGCAGGGTAGTCCGTACCCGCTGCCAGAAGGTACCTCCCGCAAATAAAAATACAATCACGATGATCGTACCAGAAAAGACGATGCCGGCATATCGAGCCAGGAAGGATAAACCGGCTAGAATCCCGACCACCCCTAACAAGAAAGGTTTGGGCTTAAATTGGATCGATTCGACCATGAGGAAAATTGCGCTAAAACCAAGGGCAAAAAAAGTCGCCTCGGACATAGCGCCTGAGAAGACGAACAACAAATCAATGGCAAAAACCGAGAGGGCGGTCACAGATACTACGGCAAGAAAGGACCTGGTAAACCGCCAGGTTGCCAAACCTCCCACAAAAATAGTAATGCCAAAAAATACTGCATTCATCCAACGGGCGGCTTGGAGGGCGTCTATACCCAGTTTGATCGGCAGGCTGAGCAGGATAGAAAAGAGCGGGGGATGCCAGATGAGGGGGTGATATTCACCTCTCGCATTCTGCATTACCAGGCCTAATCCATTTGCCAGGTTGCGAGCGGCCCATAGGTAAGTAGTGGAATCGCTAAAAGCCCAGGGGCCTGGTTGGGTGGAGTAAATAATGAGGGCGCATCCAGTAATTGCCGCAAGAATTAGCCCGGCCAGGACGATTGGGTTGGTTGACCGGCGAAGAGCAGTTAAGATCGAGCCCATTGGTTAAAGGCTAACGGCTGGTTTGTACAGTCCATCGTAATTCGTTCCGAGTATTCCAGCCTCATAGGAACGACGATCTATGGGGGACAGGCCGGCAATCGAGTCTGCACTCAGGAGTTGGATTTGGGCTAAAGAGTAGAAACGTTTAACAACCGTGGCCACCCCCTGCTCGGTAGTTGTCCACATGGTGTGGTCAAATGCGGAAAGATTTATCGGGCGGGTGTAGGCGCGGAGGGTTTTTAAACCATTTATGTTGTAAAAACCTTCGAAATAGGACATGGTTAATTCTCGTAGGCTGCGATAAACAGGTTCGCGAAAGCGCAGACCGACGAAATTTGACTTAGCAATGGCGCCGTAAAGGTTGTTTTTCTTAAAAATCGCCAGGACATGATCGTCATCTGTGCCGGGTTCGGGTACAAGGTCGAGAATTAGGGGTGGATACCCCAACCAGCGGAGAGCCGCGGCCGCAAAAAGTCCACCATCCAGGCAGTGGCACTGTCTGTCACGAATGACCCGTACGGGAGGCCGGTTGAGGTCTTCGCCAATATAGGGCAGGCTGTCTAGAAAATTCTGAATTTCTATCGGGGTGGTTAAACCAAAAAATATCTCGCGTTCGGGTTCGGTGAGGTGTTGTACGAGCTCCATGGATGCTTACTCCTGGTGATATTTTTCACTTTGGCAGATTGAGGTGGGGTTAGTATACCATGAGCAACAAAATTCTCGTTTATTGTGTTGGATGGGTGATTTTGCGCAACTCGTAGGATTAATAAGTGTTACAACGCTTAGAACCTTGCCAGAGGATCTATCTAAGGTTATGAATATCCTGATAAAAAAGTTACAAATCCTTATAGAGTCACTCACAACGCTGTGGGCGTTGTCTTTTATTTTCCAGTTATTAATCGGGTTCAGGTAAGCCTGTTTGCCCAGGGTAAAAGGAACCACCTGGTAAACGACAGGTGAAGGTTTCGAATTGGAATGGATGGAAAGTTTAGCCAACCATCCCCAAAAAAGGAAAGGTGTATGATGATTGATCCTAAAGCAGTTGCAATTGTTGGATTGGGGGCAATCTTACCGGATGCCGAGGATGTGGCATCCTTTTGGAAGAACATTCTTGAAGGTCGCGATTCGATTACTGATGTTCCTGACAACCGTTGGCGGGTTGACCTGTATTATGATCCCGACCCGTCTGTCCCAGATAAAACCTACAGCAAGATCGGAGGCTGGGTCAAGTCGTATCTTTTTGACCCGCTGAAGTGGGGAATCCCCATTCCGCCGAAGGTGTTAGCGGTTATGGACGACGGCCAAAAATGGGGAATTGCTGCTGCTCGGCAGGCGTTGATGGATTACGGTTATCCACAAAAAGGGTTGGATCCCAACCGGGTTGCCGTAATTATCGGGAATGCGCTGGCTGGGGAGAATCATTATATTACGAGTTTGCGCATCCATTTACCGAGGTTTGTTGAAGCGCTCAACGATGTGGAAGCCTTCCACAATTTACCTGCGAAGGTACAACAAGCACTGGTGGAAGGTATGGAGCAAAATATTCGCTCAAAAATTTCGGATATTACTGAAGACACAATGCCCGGAGAGTTGGGCAACATCATTGCCGGGCGGATCGCCAATGTATTCAATTTTGGCGGGCCGAATTTTGTGACGGATGCAGCCTGCGCAGCATCCATTGCGGCTTTCCAGGCAGCGGTTGATGGGTTGGTTAACCACCAATTCGATGCCGTGGTAACCGGTGGCGTGGATCGCAATATGGGGGTTGAGGGGTTTGTAAAATTTAGTAAAATTGGCGCGCTCAGTCCAGACGGCTCGCGACCTTTCGCGGAAGGCGCCAATGGTTTTGTTATGGGCGAAGGGGCCGCGTTGTTCCTGCTTAAACGCCTGATTGATGCCGAAAAAGATGACGACCAGATCTATGCTGTTATTCGTGGGATTGGTGGTAGTAGTGATGGTAAGGGTAAAGGCATTACTGCACCTAATCCAATCGGTCAACAACGCGCTTTGGAGCGGGCATGGAAGAACGCCGGAGTAAACCCGGCCAGTGTGGGTTTGATTGAGGCGCATGGCACCTCCACCCGGGTAGGAGATGTGGTCGAGGTGAACAGCCTGAACAGTATATTTGGGCAATTTGGGCTGCCGGTTAGGCATATCGCCTTGGGGTCGGTTAAATCGAATATCGGCCATCTAAAAAGTGCGGCCGGCGCGGCAGGGATGCTGAAGACGGTGCTGGCATTGCACGACAAAGTGCTGCCGCCATCGGCGAATTTCCACAAACCCAACCCAAATATCGATTTTGCAAAGCTTCCGTTTTATGTCAATACGGAAGCCCGGCCTTGGGAGCGTCTGGAAGGAGAAATCCGGCGGGCGGGGGTCAGTTCATTCGGTTTTGGCGGGACCAATTTCCATGTTGTTCTGGAAGAATGGGTTCCCGGATTGTTGACCACAGATCGAAAAACCTTCCCAACTGTTCAAATTAACCAAAATCAACCGGAAATGGTGACCCAAAACCAACAGATAGACCCCATGCCAAAGCCCTATCGTGGCTTGCTCTTTGTCGGAGCTCCAAACCCAGATACCTTAAAGGAACGTTTAAACTCGATCGTCGAAGCCGTAAAAGCCTTAAAGACTGCCCCAGGTTCCTTCCCGACTGCAGAAGAAACAAGCCAGCCTGAGCGGATTGCAATCGATTACAACAACCTCGAAGAGCTGATAACCCGCGCAGAAAAAGGTTTGAAGGCTCTGGAAGTTGAAACTCCAAATACCTGGCAGGCTTTAACCGCCCAAGGGGTCTACCGTGGAAGCGGTACACCTGGTAAGCTGGCGTTCTTGTTCCCTGGTCAGGGTTCACAGTATGTCAACATGCTGAAAGACTTGTGTGATGTTGAACCGGTGGTCGCGGATACATTCAAAGAGGCGGATGCGATCATGGAGCCCATTTTGGGCCGGCCCTTAACGAGCTACATCTATGTCGAGGGCGATGAAGAGTCTCTTAGAGGCGCAGAAGAGAGTTTACGCGACACGGCGATTACCCAACCAGCCATGCTGACAGCGAACGTTGCCTTATTGCGGTTGATGAATAAGTTTGGTTATAAACCGGATATAGTAATCGGGCACAGCTTGGGGGAATATGCCGCCTTGGTGGCAGCCGGCGTATTGACTTTCGCAGAAGCACTTGAGGTGGTCAGTGCGCGCGGGCGCGAAATGAAAAAAGTGTCGGTAGCTGACAACGGTGGGATGGCGGCGGTATCGGCGCCGATAGGGGATGTGGAACGGATCATCCATTCTTTGGATGAATATATTGTGGTTGCGAACATCAATAGCCCGGTACAGTCCGTGGTAGCTGGCTCGAGCGCAGGAGTCGAAGCCGCGTTGAAGGCCTTCCAGGAAGCCGGCTTTCAAGCGACCCGCATCCCGGTATCGCACGCATTCCATACCAAAATCGTAGCCCCCGCCAGTGAGCCCTTAAAAAGGGTGATTTCACAAATGAGTCTTAAGCCACCTCAAATACCGGTCGTGGCTAACGTAACCGGTAACCTCTACCCAACCAAACGCGAAGAGATCCTCGATATCCTTGGCCTGCAAGTGGCATCGCCGGTTCAATTCATTAAAGGGATGCAGACCCTTTATGATCAGGGGGTGCGGGTATTTGCAGAAATTGGCCCTAAACGGGTTTTAAATGCCCTGGCGAATGATAACCTGAAAGGAAAAACAGAGGTTACTTTACTTGCCACCAATCACCCGCGGAAAGGGGCAGTCGTGAGCTTCAATGAGGCTTTGTGTGGCCTGCTGGCTGCGGGAATCTATCCAAAAGCGATGAGCAGCCCTTTACAAACGGTATTTCCCGCACCTATCGAATTGGAGATAGAAGCGTCTGAAAGTAAAGCTCAGGCTCATCCACTTCTCGAATCCAATGGGCGCCTTCCAATGACCGGGTCAGTGGTAATCAGTGGAGCTTCCCTGGGTCTACCGGGCCGCAAAGGGCAGGTATTTGAAGATGGCAATATTGAGAGCATCTTAAGAGGTGAAATTCGGATTGAATCACTGCCAGTAAATACGCGGGAAGCAATGTTAAATAAACGGGTTACCCGCCTTGAAAAAAGTGATGCTGGCGCCCAAATGGTCATGATCGATGATTTGGATTTGACTGTTAAATTGGGCGGTCAACGAGGCGGTTTCGATTTGAGCGATGATTTTGGTGTCCCGGCTGAACGGGCAGATGCTTGCGATATCACTACTCAGCTTGCAATTGCAGCAGGTATCGAGGCACTGCGGGATGCTGGAATTCCTCTGGTTATGGCCTATCGCAAAACAAGCAAAGGCACCTATTTGCCGGATCGCTGGCGGCTGCCAGAAGCCTTGGCAGATGAGACCGGTGTAATCTTCGGCTCCGCCTTTCCAGGGTTGGACCGGATGGCAGAAGAAGCAGACCGGTACTACCAGTATAAAATAGTTGAAAAACAACTTGAAGAAGTCCAAGGGATTTTAACCCTGACTCCGCCTGACCAGCAAAATCTACGCGGGACTCTGCGCGAACGGGTAAAAGTATTAGAACACCAAATAAATGCGATGGATTATCAATTTGACCGCCGGTTTATATTCCGAGTTCTGGCGATGGGCCACTCACAATTCGCCGAATACATCGGCGCTCGCGGGCCAAATACCCATGTCAATGCCGCTTGTGCCACAACGACCCATGCTCTGGCGGTGGCTGAGGACTGGATTCGCACCGGTCGCTGTCGGAGAGTGGTGGTCATTGCTGGTGATGATGTTACGGGTGGCAGCCTGGCGGGCTGGGTAGGAACCGGTTTGTTAGCCTCGGGTGCATCGACCCTGGAAGGCGATGTGCGCATGGCTGCGCTGCCCTTCGACCGGCGGCGGAATGGGATGATCATGGGCATGGGCGCAGCCGCGCTGGTCGTTGAGGCAGAAGATGCTGTCCGCGAGCGTGGTATGCAGGCCATTTGTGAAATCCTGGCGACCAACATCGCCAATAGCGCATTCCATGGCACCCGCCTGGATATCCCCCACGTTCGTGAGGTAATGAATCAGTTAATTAAAACCGCTGAAGAGCGTTTTGGGATTAAAAGAGCAGAAATTGCCTCCCGAACTATGTTTATGTCACACGAGACTTATACACCTGCTCGAGGTGGATCGGCTTCGGCCGAAATCAACGCTTTGCGTTACACCTTTGGCGATCATGCGAATAAAGTCCTCATTGCTAATACCAAAGGTTACACCGGGCACACGATGGGTGTGGGGGTCGAGGATGTGGTGGCGGTCAAAGCCTTGGAAAAGGGGATTGCTCCGCCGATCGCCCATTATGATGATCAATTCGAACCCGATCCTGAATTGGGCGATTTAAACCTCTCGCGAGGTGGTGAATATCCTCTGCGCTATGCCTTGCGCCTGGGAGCTGGCTTTGGCTCCCAAATCGCGATGGCGCTATTTAGAGTGATCCCAGGCGTTCAGCAGCGGGTGAACGATCAGGTCTATCGTAAATGGTTGGCAGATGTGGCTGGATATCATCGGGCCGAACTTGAAGTGGAAAAACACACCCTGCGCATCCAGCATATCGGTCCTCCGGTTAATCTGCCTGCTAATTCCCGATGGCATTACGGTCAAGGGCCGACGGAATGGGCTAAGCGACCGGAAGAAGTGGTTCAATACCCTACACCTCACCTCCCGCAGGCATCCTCAACCGAGCCTGCCTCTGAGCCGGTACCGCTAGTCGTACCAACTTATATTCAGGCAGTTCCAGAATCCCAAACTGCCGTTTCCCAAGGAATAAACAGCGCCGACCGCAAGGCGATCGAAGCTTTTGTGGTGAAGGCGGTCAGCGAAAAGACCGGTTATCCGGAAGAAATGCTCGACCTGGACCTGGATTTGGAAGCAG
>Ga0207950_100199_pt1 | contig 22425 bp, 12 predicted proteins | sample Subbio11_8B_AprC_FD_184814 | JGI IMG/M metagenome (GOLD analysis project Ga0207950, IMG submission 184814) | Serpentinite rock and fluid subsurface biosphere microbial communities from McLaughlin Reserve, California, USA - CR11_8B_AprC (SPAdes) | ecosystem: Environmental > Terrestrial > Deep... | reverse complement strand
GCGCCATCCTCGACACCCTGATGGCGCAGGCTTCCTTCAGCGTCATGGGTGTCTGGCCGGCGCCGCGGCTCTCAGGCGAGGGCCTCGTCGTGAACGACATGCAGGTGCGGGCCGCGGCGTGGTCGCTCCGCCAGATCGAGAACGCCCTGTGGGCGGCGCCCGAGGGCGGCGCGGAAAGGGCGTTCCTCGAGTCCGTGTCGAGCTCCAACTGGAAGTGGCTCGTCAGCCAGATCCCGGCCTGGACCGCGATGCAGGGCGAGGCCCATGGATGGCTGCCGGGCATTTACGGCAACCTCGGCAATATCGGGCCGTGGCAGCAGGACTACTTCGCGTCCACCGTCATCTCGGCGGCCAGCCGGGGCAATGCGGACGCGCTGACCTTCCTCAATTGGCAGAGCAACTTCCTCGTCGGCCGCTTCCTGCAGGGCGAGAACGGCTTTCACCCGCACGATGGCGCTGCCTACCGGATCGCCGTCTCGCCGGGAAACGGCGCGCCCTTCTTCCAGACATGGGCGGAGATCGGCGCGGCGACGGCGGCGCGCGGGCAGTCAAACGGCGACGGGTGGTCCCAGAGCGTCGGCGATTATGCCCGTCTCGCGGCGGGAACCTTGGCCGGAATCCACCTGCTGACGGGATCCGAGGTCGCGCTCGCGGCCTATCGTGTGCTCACAACGGGCTCCGCTCCGGGGATCACGCACTTCTGGCTGACGCGCGAACCGCAATACGCGGTGACCATCCCCGGGCTCTACAGCGGCACCATCCGTGGCACCGAGGAGAACGACCTTGTCGCTCCCCGCTCCGGGGGTCCGACGCTCGACATCGACCTCGGCGGCGGCTCCGACATCATGCAGCTCGGGCCGGGGAACAACACCGGATCCGTGCGCAACGTCGAAGTGCTGCTGGGCAATTCCGGCAGCGACCTGATCACCATCGAGGGCGCGCAATCGGGCTCCTTCGTGAACCTCGGGGCCGGCGCGGACACGGTCTTCGTGAACGGCGGCGGGCCGGTCTCCGTGACGAACGTGGAGCGCGTGCTCGGCGGCGCCAGGAATGACCATGTGATCCTGACCGACACGATCGCGAACGCCATCGTGCTGGACCTCGGCGGCGGGCGCGACATTCTCGAACTCGCGGCCCCGGGCAACACCGTCTCGGTCCGCAATGTCGAGACCATCCTCGGCTCGTCCGGGGCCGACAGCGTCACGCTCCTCACGGGCCTTGCCGACGGGCTCGTGGATCTCGGCGGGGGCGCGGACGTCCTTCGCATGAGCAACCTCGGCAACCAGGCGACCATCCGCGGCGCGGAGACGGTGCTGGGTTTCGGTGGCGTGGACGACATCACCCTCGAGGCGGCGCCGTCCGGATCATGGGTGGACCTTGGCAGTGGCGCGGACATCCTGCGCCTCGCGAACGGGACCAACGCCGTCACCGCCGCCAATGTCGAGACGGTGCTCGGCGGCACGGGCGACGATGCCGTGACGGTGCTGGCGGCGGCGCCCGGCAGCCTGTTCGACCTTGGCGCGGGGCAGGATGTGCTTCGGCTGTCGGGGACGGGCGGCATGTCGGTGCGCGCGGCGGGGGTGGAGACCATCCTCGGCGGCGCGGCGAATGAGAGCGTGACGCTGCTGACGCAGATCGTGGGCGGGCTGGTCTCGCTGGGCGCGGGCAACGACGCGCTGCAGCTCGGCAATTTCGCGAACCGGGCGCTGGTGGCGAATGTGGAGACCATCCTCGGCGGCACGGGGGCGGACTGGGTGATCCTCCAGAGCGCGGCGCTGCCGGGGATGCTGGTGGACCTGGGCGCGGGCAACGACACGCTGCGGCTCGGCGTGTTCAACAACACGGTCACGGTCCGCAACGTCGAGACGATCATAGGCTCGGGCCTTGCGGATGTGGTGACGCTGGGCACGGTGGCGGCAGGCACGGCGGTGAATCTCGGCGCGGGGCAGGACCGGCTGAACCTCGCCAATGGCGGCAACCGGCTGACCGCGACGCTGGTCGAGACGGTGATCGGCGGTACCGGCGCGGACGACGTGACCTTCGGCGCGGCGACGATGCTCGCCTCCTTCGTGGATCTCGGGGCCGGGGCGGACATCCTGCGCCTCGCGAACGGAACCAACACCGTCACCGTCGCCAATGTCGAGACGGTGCTCGGCGGAACCGGGGATGACCGCATCACCGTCACCGGCACGCTCGGCGCGCGCGTCGAGGGGCGCGGCGGCGCGGATGTCGTCGTGGGCGGCGCGGGGGCCGACACGATCATCGGCGGCGCCGGGGCCGATACCCTGAGCGGCGGCGGCGGCGCGGACTGGTTCATCTTCGCCTTGGGCGATTCGGCGCTGTCGAACCCCGACGTGATCAACGACTTCAATGCCGGCCAGGGCGACCGCGTCATCGTGGCGGGCATCGACATGCGCGACTTCGCGCAGCGCGGCGAAGCCGCCTTCGCCTCCGGCGGAGGGCCCCAGATGCGCTTCCTCGAGGCGACGCGACGCGCCGAATTCGACATCGACGGCAACGGCATCGCCGATCTCGCCATCATCCTCCAGACCGGCACCGCGACCGCGCTGCGGCAGGTGACGGGGGACATCATGTAGCCGTCGCGGCGGCGAGGCGCGCGGAGGGCCGCCGTGTTCCGGGCGACCCGCCGTCACGCCGCGAACAGGCCCGGAAAGCCCTCGGACACCACGCGCCGGTAGGTCGCGGCGAGCGCAGCCGGGTCGCGCCCCGCGCGCGCCTGCCGCAGCGCCTCGACCCGCGCGGCATAGGCGGCGGGATCGGGTTCGCGCACCGCGTGGTCCATCGCCGCCTCGATGCCGGCCTCGTCCTCGCACAGCACGCCGATCTCCCCCATCGTGGCGAAGGCCTGCGCGCTCAGCGGCACGCGCGCGGCGATCACCGGACGCAGCCAGGTGATCGCGTCGATCAGCGCGCCGCTGGCGGAGAGGTCGTAATAGCCGCGCCGGAAGGGCAGCACGACATAGTGCAGGCTCCGCAGCCGCGCGGTGAACTCCTCGCGCGGCAATTGCGCGGCGGAGGGGGGCTGGGCCAGCAGGTCGGCCCCCTCGGCCGCCGGCGCGTTTCGCGGCATCGACCCGACATGGACGAACTCCGCGGCCGCGCCGTGGCGCTCGCGCACGCGCCGCGCCGCGCGCAGGAAGACATCCATGCCCTTGTCGGCCGTGCCGAGGCCGACGAAGCCGAAGCGCACGGTCCCCTCCAGGATGGCGGGCGGCTCGTTCGCCTCGGCCGGATTGATCGGAAGCGGCAGCACGTCCATGCGCGCCTCGGCTCCGGGCAGGCGTTCGCCGAGCGCCGTGCGGATCCCGTCCTCCAGCACCAGGAAGCGCAGCGGCGCGGGGTAGCGGGCCGTGAGCGCCGAGCGCGTATCGAGCGCGCGCAGCAGCGGGTTGCGCGGCCGGTAGCCGAACGCGTCGTTGAGGTTGCCGTGGAAGCCGACCTGCACCGCCGCCCGCCGGCCCGCCAGCCGCACCGCCCAGGCCGCGGCGAGGCCGGTCGTCGCGTTGGTCGAGATCAGGAAAACCAGATGCGGCTCATGCCGCGGCGCGGCGCGCAGCGCCGCGCGGACGACGCGGAATTCCCGCCACATCCGCCGCACCGAGACGACGGCCGGCTTGCCGTAGTGCATGGCCGGGATCGCCACGGGCGCGAAGGTCACGTTGGGCAGCGCGGTCAGCGCCGAGTCGCGCCGCAGCTGCTCCATATGGGAGGGATCGGCATGGATGCGCACCTCCTGCCCGGGGAAGGCGCGCGCGACGATCTGCGTCGTGGCCGCGTTGCCCGGGGCATGGGTGGTGCCCTTCCACGACAGTTCGAAGACCAGGATCATGCGGAGCGCGGGAACAGCTCTGCCTCGACCATCGCGCAGATGGCGTGCCCGAGCGCCTCGTGCCCTTCCTGGATGCGGGGCGTGTGGTCGGATGGGATGTGGATGCAGATGTCGCAGAGCGCGTCCATCGGGCCCTGTGCCTGGCCGGTGAAGCCGACGCAGGCGAGGCCGGCCTCGCGGGCCGCCTGCAGCGCGGCCACCACGTTCGCCGAGCGGCCGGAGGTCGAGAGCGCGAACAGCATGTCACCGCGCCGCCCCAGCGCCTCGACCTGGCGGGCGAAGACGCGACCATAGCCGTAGTCGTTGCCGATCGCCGTCAGTACCGAGGTGTCGGTCGTCAGTGCGACGGCGGCGAGGCCCGGACGGTCGTAGTTGAACCGGGAGACCAGTTCCCCCGCCCAGTGCTGCGCGTCCGCCGCGCTGCCGCCATTGCCGCACAGCAGCAGCTTCCCGCCATTGCGCAGGCAGGCGGCGAGCAGCGAGGCCGCGCGCTGGGCGGCGGCGCACAGCGCCTCGTCCGCGGCCATCGCGCCGAGCACGGAGGCCGAGAGCGCGATCTGCTCGGCGATCGGGTTGCGTCCCGTCATGTCGTGACCGTCCTGCGGCGCCTGGGATGGATGGGAACGGCAAGGCTAGTGCAGATCGCCGCCGCCTGGAATTGGCGGTGCGCGCCGCCGGCACGCGCTCCGCCGGTTCCGCTTGCCGCTGGTGGCGTGCGCTGCTCCAATCCCCGTGCTGCTGACCGGACGGCGCGCTGGGGCGCCGGTTTCGCCGGGCCGCGCCGCAGGAGAGCCGAGCCATGGACCTTGCCCGGCCGGGCATCCAGACCATCGCCCGCGGCGCCTTCGCGCCCGTGCGCGCCCGCGCCCCGCTCCGCATCGGGCTCGCCGGCGGCGGGACCGACCTCTCGCCCTTCGCCGACACCCATGGCGGCTGCGTGCTGAACGCGACGGTCAGCCTCTACGCCTACGCGCATATCCTGCCGCGCGAGGACGGCATGCTCGTCTTCGAGGCGGCCGAGACCGGCGAACGCTACGAAGGGCCGGCGGATGAACCCATCCCCGACGGCCTGGCGGCGCGGCTGCATCGCGGCGTCCATGCCTCGATCGTGAGGCGCTTCCTCGGCGGCCGTCCGCTGGCGGTGAGCGTGCGCACCACGGTGGACGTGCCGGCCGGCTCGGGCATGGGCGGATCCTCGGCGCTGGTCGTCGCGCTGATCGCCGCCTACCAGGAATATCTCGGCCTTTCCCTCGGCGAATACGACCTCGCGCGGCTCGCCTTCGAGATCGAGCGGATTGAGCTCGGCCTCGCCGGCGGCCGGCAGGACCAGTACGCCGCGGCCTTCGGCGGCTTCAACTTCATCGAGTTCCACGCGGACGAGCGGGTGATCGTGAACCCGCTGCGCGTCCGGCCGCCGCTCATCAAGGAGCTCGAGGCCTCGCTGGTGCTCTACTACACGGGCCGCTCGCGCAGCTCTGCCTCGATCATCGAGAGGCAGCAGGCCAACATGCAGCGGGGGTCGGGCGCGGCCATCGAGGCGCTGCTGCGCCTGAAGACCGAGGCGGTGACGATGAAGGAGGCGATCCTGACCGGCGACCTCCGCCTCGCTGCCGAGACGATCAACCGCGGCTGGGAGGCGAAGAAGGCGACGGCGGAGGGGATCTCCTCCTCCGAGATCGAGCGCGTTCTCGAACTCGCGCTGGCCAACCGGGCGCTTGCCGGCAAGGTCTCCGGCGCGGGCGGCGGCGGCTTCCTGATGGTGATGGCCGACCCCTTCGACCGGCAGCGCGTGCTCGATGTGCTCGCGCAACAGCCCGGCCGCGTGCTGCCCTGCACCTTCTCGCCCGAGGGGGCGGAGGCCTGGCGCGCCAGGCTGTGACGCGACCGGCGGCCGGTCAGGCTCTCGTTGCCCCCGCCACCGAAAGGGGCGAGCCCGGCAGCCCGGCGATGAAGCCGTGCAGGTCGCCGCCGGCGAACAGATGGCCCGGCAGCCCGGCACGGTGCGCGGCCTCGATGTCGGTGCCGCGGTCGCCCACGAGCAGGCTGCGCGGGAGATCCACCGGCCAGGCCGCGAGCAGATCCTCGATCATGCCCGGCGCCGGCTTGCGCCGCCGGCTGTCCCGCCGCCATTCGGGCAGCGGCGCCTCGGGGTGGTAGGGGCAGTATTCGAAGGCGTCCACATGGGCGCCGTGGCGCGCCAGTTCCTCGGCCATCCAGCGGTGCATCACGCCGATCTGCGCCTCGGGATACAGGCCGCGCGCCACCCCGGCCTGGTTGGTGACGACGAAGACGAAGCAGCCGGCATCGTTCAGCGCGGCGATCGCCGCGGCGGCACCGGGAATCCAGCGGGCCTCCTCGGGGCGGTGCGGATGGCCGGTGTCCTCGATCAGCACGCCGTCGCGGTCGAGGAACACCGCGGGCCGGCGTGCCATGGCCGGGATCGCCGCCTGCGCCGCCGCATAATCCTCCGGCATGCCGATATCGAGGAAGAAGCCGTCGAAGCCGACGCCGCGCAGCCGCCCTTCGGCGGCGAGCGCGGGGAAGACCTCGGCCTCCAGCGAGACCGGGCCCGGCGCGATGCGCTCCACGATGGCGCGGTCGAGGAGATAGACGCCGCCATTGATCGGCCCCCGCGCGATCCCGTCCGCCGGGCGCAGGGCGAAGCCGGCCACCGCGCCGTCGGTCCCCAGCGCGACCGTCCCATAGCGGGCGCCCGGCGCCTCCCGCCGCAGCGCGAGCACGCCGAGCGTTCCCGCACGCCAGGCGCCGGGCAGGCGCAGCAGGTTCACATCGAACAGCGTGTCGCCGTTCAGCAGCAGGAAGCGCGGCGCGAGGCGGTCGCGGAACAGGCGCAACGCCCCGGCGGTGCCGAGCGGCTCGGGCTCGGTCAGCACCTCGATGCGCGCGCCGCGCAGGGTGCGGCCCCGGTAGGGCGCGAAGCGTTCCGCCTCGAAGCCGGCGAGCAGGGTGATGCGCGGGATGCCGTGGCGCGCGACCTCCTCGATCAGCCAGTCGAGGAAGGGCCTGCCGCCGACCTCGAGCAGCGGCTTCGGCGTGCTGCGCGTCAGCGCGCCCAGCCGCGTGCCGCGCCCGCCGACGAGGATGACCGCCTGCGCGGGGATCACGATGCCACCGCCAGCCCCGCCGCCGTGCTCAGGGCCGGCGGACCGACAGCCGCGCGCCCTCGGCGACCAGGCCGGCGCGCTGCGCTTCCAGCACGCGCATCAGCAGCGCCCGCTCGCGCGCGCCGTCGCGGCCGGTGCCCTCGCCGCCGAGTTCGATGACGGCCAGCACCGGCCCGCCCGGATGTCCCCCGCGCAGGACATGCAGCGCCTGGCCCGCGCGCGATTGCAGCCCGTCGCCCACGATGCGCCCGTCGAGCCAGCTCGCGACCGCGACCGTGCCGGGCCGGTCGCTGGGCTGGCGGGCGCGGAAACTGCCGCCGCCGGGGGCGGGGAGGCTGAAGGTGACGTCCTGGTCCGAGACGGACAGCGTCAATTGCCGCCGCATCCCCGCCACCGCGTCCCAGTTCACCCCGGGGGGGAAGACCACGAGCCGCGCGCGCACGCGCAGGCCGTCGCAGACCAGCGTGCCGTCGCCGGGCGATTCGCAGAACGCGGTGGGCAGCAGCGGCGCCGCGCTCTCCTGCGGCACCAGCGCGGCCGACCCGGTGTTCAGCCGCACCGTCGCGGCGGCCGCGCCCGCCGCCGGCAGCAGCGCCGCCGCCGCCGCGGCCATCGCCAGCAGCGGCGCGCGCGCCGGCGTCTCGCCCGGGCCGCTCAGCACCGGCGGGCGGCCGCGGTCCTCGCGGAAGGGCAGCCCCGCGGCGATGAGCAGCAGCAGCACGACGGAGAAGAAGCCCCAGCCATAGATGACGTGGTCCGCCTCGACCGCCGCGGCGCTGCCCTGAAGGTGGCCGATCACGACCAGGCCGAAGGCGCGCACGCCGTTCGCGATGACGGGCACGACCAGCGCCAGCACCATCACGATCAGCCGTCGCCACGGGCTGCGGAACATCACGAAGGCATAGAGCGCGCCGAAGGCCAGCGCGGCGATGATGAAGCGCAGCCCGGCGCAGGCCTCGGCCACGTAGAAACTGCCCGCGGGGATCTCGATCAGCAGGTCGTCCACGTAGTGCGGGATGCCGGTGAAATCGAGGCCGATATCCACCATGCGCGCCGTCAGGCTCTGCAGCATCGGCACGGTGAAGGCGCCGAAGGGCACGAGGAAGACGAGGTAGGCGAGCGGCGCGGCCATGGCGAGCGAGACGCGCCAGCCGAGCGTGCCGAGCACCAGCGCGTAGACCACGCCGAGTGAGGCGAGCTGCCGCCCCTCCATCACGCCGAGCCGCTCGGCGAGGAACCAGGCCGCCGCGGCGGGAAGGGCGAGCAGCGCGAATGCCGGCGCCGGCACCGGTCGCAGCAGCACGAGGCGGTGCCGCCTTTCCCAGGCGAGCCAGATGGCGATGGGCAGGATCAGCCAGCCATGGTTGTAGGCGGCCGAGCTTTCCCAGATGCGCACGGCGTGCACGGCCTCGGCGCTGAACAGCGCGCCCCAGCCGGCGAGCCCCGCGGCCAGGACCAGCAGCGGCACCCGCCAGGCGGCGCCCTGCGGTGCGGCTTCGCTCGCCGCGATCTCGCCGTCCGCCACGGCGCGGCGCAGTTCGGTCATGGCCGGTCCTCCGGGGCGTGCCGCGCACTGTCGTGCCGCGGCGGCACGGCACCGCGCGGGCGGCGCGGCGGCGATGCCGGGGCGGCGCCCGGCGGCAGAGTGACGATGCGCCTCATGCCGGCAGCAGCGGGTCGAGCGCGGCGAGCGTCGCCGGCCAGTCATGCCCGGCGCGGACGGCATCGCGTGCCGCCATGCCGAGCCCGCCATGCGCGCCCGAGAGGATTTCCGCGATGCGCGCGGCCATGCCCTCGGCGGTGGCCTCGACCAGCAGGTCGCGGCCGGGCTGCGCGCGCACGCCCTCGAAGGCTTCCGGCGTGGCGAGCACCGGCCGCGCCATCGCCATGCCTTCGAGCACCTTGTTCTGGATGCCGCGCGCGATCCGCAACGGCGCGACCGCGACCGCCGCATGGGCGATGAAGGGGCGGGTGTCCGGCACCGCGCCGGTGACGTGGACGCAGGGCGCTTCCAGCGCCCGCACCGCGGCGGCCGGGTTGGCGCCGACGATCCAGAACTCGGGCGCGGGGCGCAGCGCGGCGAGGCGCGGCATCACCTCGGCGGCGAACCAGCACACCGCCTCGACATTCGGGCGGTAGTCCATCGTGCCGGTGAAGACCAGCGCCGGCGCGGGGCCGAAGGGGCGCGTCCAGGGCGCGGCGGGATCGAAGCGCGCGACATCCACGCCGTTGGCGACGGCGCTGATGCGCCCGGCGCATTCCGGCGCGAGCCGGGCGAAGAAGGCGGCTTCCTCGGCCGAGACGAACAGGCTCGCGTCGAACTGCATCACGGCGCGGCGTTCGTAGGCGAGCAGCGTGCGCGCCTCGCGCGCCCAGACCTGGCGCATGGGGAAGCCGGAATCGGCGGCATAGGCCTGCCACTTGGCGGAATCGACATCCACCAGGTCGAGCACGCGCCGGCGCAGCGTCTGCGCGCCAGGCAGCAGCAGATACGGCGCGACGGAGGAGGAATAGCCGAAGGCCATGTCCCACCGGCGCGCCGCGAGCCCCTCCCGCACCCAGGCGGCGAGGCCGGAATGGTGGAACCAGCCGAGCGAGAGCGGCAGCCCCGGCCTGAAGCGCGCGAGCGCGCGCAGCCCCGCCAGCGCCCCGCCGGGGATCGGCAGCGCCTTCACCTCGGCGCAGCGGTCGCGCAGCGCGGGCAGGTGCGCGAGATCGGCCGGATCGTCCACCAGGCAGCCGAGCGAGACCTCGTGCCGGGCCGCGAGGTGCTCGAGCATGTGCCAGGCGCGGATCTTGTCGCCCTTGTTCGGCGGATAAGGGATGCGGTGGGCGAGAAAGAGGAGGCGGGGCATGGCGGGGCTGTGCTGCGTCAGGATGTCGGCCGGCGGTTCCTGCCCGGCGAGGCGCGGCGCCGCGCCTCGGGTCCGGACCGGGAAGCCAGGGCGCCGGCGGATTCCGGTTGCGGCGGGGCGATGGTCATGTGGCGCAACGCAGGGCGCTCGCGGGGACGCGCGGGCGGTCCGGCGGCACGATGTTGAGCTGCATGTTCGCGGCATGGATGCCCGGAGATGTCTCCGGCGCGCCGGCATCGGTGAGCCAGTCGAAGGCTTCGCGGGCGCGACGATCGCGCAGCGTTTCCGCGATCTGCGCCAGGCTTTGCAGGCCCCAGCGCGGGAAATCGCCGTGGCTGTTGCGCCACTCCGTCCCGTTCGACCAGCCTTCCGCCGCGGTCGCCTCGCCGACGGCCGACCAATGCCGGAGCGGCTGTCGCGTGGCGGCCGTCGAATCGAACATCACGATCCGATACGCCACCCCATCCCGGCGCGGAAAGCCGCGGGGTTCGGCGTAGAACCGCCCGACCAGGAAGTTCGACATCCATTCAAGGCATCGCATCGCGTCCGCATTGCCGCGCCGCGCGGCCATCGCAAGGGTCGAGGCGAAGTAGTCCTGCTGCCAGGGAGAGACGCTCTTGCCGCCGGTGTGGACGCTCGGAATCCAGCCATGCGGTTCGCCCTGGATCGAGGTCCAGGACGCGAGGCGACTGCGGAACCACAGCCAGTTCGTCGTCGCGGCCGCGCGGAGATAATCGGCTGTCCGGTCGCCTTCCGGGGCGATCCAGGCGGCATTCTCGATCTGCCGCATGGACCACGCGTAGGTCCGCACCTGGTCATCCAGCAGGACGATCACGTCGTCCAGCGGGGCGCCCGGCGTCGGCGAGGAGCGGCGGGCAGGCCAGCGCGTGACGATGCTCCAGGCGCCCTGGGCCAGCAGGCCGTCGAGGAAGGCCCGCCTGCCGGTCAGGAGATAGGGGACGTAGGAGAGGTCGGGCTGATGCGACGGTGTGGGCTGCCAACCGGTATCGCGCGAGACGTGCTGCTGCAGCCCGCCCGGCGGCGCGCCGCCGCGGCTGTCGCTCCAGATCCGCGGCCAGTCGCGCGTGTTGAGCCATGCGGCCTCGCGGCCTCTGCGGCCAGGATCCCAGTGATGCCAGGGAATTGCGCCCGCCGCCTCGGCCTGATCCAGGGCGAAGGCCGCGGCGCGCGGGTCGCCGCTGCACAGCCACGCCGCCTGGAAGCCCGTGACCGGCCCGATATCGGGGCGACCGCCGCCGGCCCCCATGGCCGTGGTGATCCGCCGCGGGGCGAGGGGCACGTCCCAGGCCGGATCCGCGCGCAGACGTTCGAGCTCGTCGAGCCGGCGCAGATCCACGCCGGTGCTCTGGTCGTATCGCGGAAGGGCGGCGGCATCGGCGAGGTAGCCGAAATTGTGCCGGACGAAGGCCGTGGCGGGAGGAGCCCCCCCGCCGCGGCCCACGCCGCGGAGCCGTCCATAGCCCTGGTACTGGAAATGCCGCGGCAGCGTGGCGGTCAGGACTTCCCGGCCATCGAGCGTCAGCTTCACGCCATAGGCGGCTTCGCCGCCGCCAGGCCGCATCGCGGTGTCGTTGCGGAGCCAGAGGTCCACCCACAGCGATCCGTCCGCGCGCAACGAAACGTCGGCCAGCAGGCGCAGCGACGTCGCGCCGCCCGTCGCGGCCGGTGGAACCTCGAGGGCAAGCCGCTGCTGGATGGCCAGAGGCCCGGCCTGCCACGGCTCCGCCTCTCGCCGGCTCGCCATCGCCGCCAGCAGATCCACGCGCCACGGCGCGCCCTGGACGAGGGGCGTGATCTCCACCGCAGCCTGGCGACCGGCCGACGCCGCGGCGAAGTCGAGCGCTGATGCATCGGGCCCGGCGCCGCGGTGAAGCACGATGCCGAGCCGCTCCCCGCGCCGCAGCAACGGCGCAGCCAGACTCACGATCCCGAACCGCGCCGAGCCGTCGGGATGGCGAACCTTCACGTCGAACTGCAGGGGCAGGGCGCGCCCGTCAGCCTGCCGGCACGCGAGCCCCGCGCCGCGCGGCAGGTCGCCCGGGCGGAAGGCCTGGCCGAACACGACCACCGCGGCAGCCGACGGCCCCTCGAGAATCAGCCCGGCGATGTCGCCCGGGCGGCCCGCGCAGGGTGGCGGGAGCGGCAGGGCCACGGCGGGCATGGGGGCCCGCGGCGTTGTCGGGGGCCAGGCGGCGGCGGCGGGCGCGGGAAGGGCAAGGCCGAGGCCAAGCGCAAGGCCGCGACGGCGGGTGAATGAGCCCATCACGCACGCTCCTTCAGGATCCGGCGGAACAGGTCGAGCTGGCCGCGGGTCGTCGCTTCCCAGCCGAAAGCCTCGGCGTGGCGGCGCGTCGCGGCGCGGGCGCCAGCGTCCGTGTCGCGCCTGCGAACCGCGGTCGCGATCGCCTGGGCCGTCGCTTCGCCCACGACCTCGCCGACAATGGGGGCGCAGACCGCCTCGCGCGCGCCCCAGGCCTCGGTGCAGACGACCGGCGTGCCGCAGGCCATGGATTCCAGCAGCACATTCGCCCAGCCCTCGCGCGCCGAGGCGAGCACCATGACATCCGCCGCGCCGTACCAGCGCGGGAGTTCGTCATGCGGGCGCGAACCGGGCATGCGGAGGCGATCCTGCACGCCCAGCCGCGCCGCCAGCGCCTCGAGCGCGGCGCGTTCGGGACCCTCGCCGAGGATCACGAGGCGGTGCTGCGGCAGTTCTCGCAGCGCCTCGATCGCGAGATGGTGGCGCTTGCGTGCGATCAGGTGCCCGACCGAGAGGATGGTGGGTCCGCGGATCTCCAGTTCCGCGCGCAGCGCTTCGCGCATGGCGGGCGGATGGAACAGCGCCGTGTCCACGCCGTTGCGCAGGACGGTGATCCTGCCGCGCGGCGCGCCGAGGGCCACGAGCCCCTCGGCGAGCCCCGCGCTGACGGCGATGATCGCCTCCGCCTCCGCCAACGCCTTGCGGATCATCCCGCCGGCGAAGGGCAGCATCGGCAGTTGGCTCGTGTCCGATCCCCGGGCCGTCAGGACGACCGGCTTGCCGAGCGCGCGGGCGATCCGCACGGCGGCGACGCCGTCGGGGAAAAGGTAGTGCGCGTCGAGGAGGTCGAATGCGAAGCCCGCGCGCGACAACGCCTCGATGGCGGCGAGACCCGCACGCGCCATCGCGTAAGGGTTCGTAGCAAGGCCCAGGCCGGGTACGGCAAGGAAGCGCGGGTGCAGCACGTGGATCCCGTGGCGGTGCTCCTCACGCGGTACCGCGGCGCGCGAGGGCGCCCGCGACGGCCACCAGGGCACCGGCGCGACGACCTTTGCCGTGGCCTCACCGCTGGCGAGCAGGTGCCTCAGCCGGTTCTCGACGAACACGCCGTGCGTCGGTTGCGCGGGGTTGGGATACAGGCTGCTGAAGGTTGCGAGCCGCACGGGCCCGCCAGCCTGCTCCGGCAGGTCCGCCGAGGGGGGCTGCCGATCCCTCGCCGGTGGCGGGCGGGCCGTGCTCGCGCATGTCGAACGGCCATCGGTATCGCCGGCGGATCTCGTCGGGAACGGCGGCCCAGACGCAGAGCCACGCAACCCCGACAAGCATGAGGAGGAAATAGACGGTCTGCATGCGGAGATCTCTCTCTCTGCGTTCATGCGGCCCTCGCGGGCTTGCCCCGGTGCCAGGCCGGATCCGCCTCGCCGGTGCCGGCCCGCGCCGCGGCCGGTGCCGATGCGCTCGCGCGCACCAGCGCGTGCGTCGCCCCGAGCACCACCATCAGCGTCCAGAACATGTCCCAGTACGCGAGCGAGAGGAAGGCGCCGCCCACGAGGTAGGCCACGATGGAGACCTGCGCCATGCGCGCGAGGTCGCCGGCCCAGGCGAGATCGGGCCGTCCCCGGGAAGCGGCGATGATCTGCCGTGTGTAGATCACGCCCACCGCGATCATCGCCAGCCACACCCCGAAGAGGACGAAACCGTGCTCCCCGAGGACTTCGAAGTAGATGCTGTGCGTCGCGCGCGCGATCACGCCCGGCGCATGGGCGTCCACCACGCCCTGGTCGTAGACCGCGCGGAAGCCGCCGCCGGTGAAGGGCCTGGCGAGCGCGACCCGGAGCGCGGCTTCCCATATCCGCAAGCGGCCCATGGCCGAGGCGTCCTGTTCGAAGGTCTCGATCGTCCCCATCCGCTCGACCCAGTTCTGGGGCATGAACGCGATGACGCTGCCGACGGCCAGGACCACCGCGATCCCGGACACCAGCTTGCCCTTCGAGCGGAGCCAGAACATCCCGGCCACCGCGACCATGGCCACGAGCGCGCCGCGCGACTGCGTGCCGATCGTGCCGAACAGCGTCAGCACCATCGCCGCGACGAGGCCGGCGCGCACGACGAAGTGCCGCGAATGCATGCGGAGCCAGTTCATCAGCGGGAGGGCGACGAGCATCGCCACGGCGACGTGGTTGCGATCGGCGATCATGGTGTCGGGCGGGCCCAGCACCCGGAAGGCGCCGCCGGTGGCGATCGTGAAGAGTCCGCCGCGGACGCCGAAATATCCGATGCTGAGGACCATCAGCCAGACCAGCGCGTGGATGCGCCACCGCTCGGTGAGCAGCACAGCCGTGAGGAGAAGGCCCGCGATGACCTTGACCGTCCGGTCCCACTTCGCCCACGCCTCGTCGACCGGGCCGATCGCGGTGAGGGTCGTCACGGTGATGCCGATGGCGAAGACGACCAGCAGCACCATCAGCGCGTTCGGCCGGAAGCTGCGCGGTTCGCGCGCCAGGATGCAGCCGACCAGCGTCGCGGCGAAGGCCATCGTCGCCCACGGCATGGTCTGCGCCACGCCCCAGACGAGCCGGTGCGCGTTCATGAACGAAATCCACGACCACACCAGCACCCCGACGAAGGGCCGCGCGAGCGCGATCATCAGCAGCAGCCCCGTCAGGGCGATGAAGATCGCGTCGCGCATCTCGGTCCCGCCCTCTCAGCCGCGACGCAACTCGGCCAGCAGGCGTTCCGCCTCGGCGCGTTCGGGGAAGGCGTCGGGCCGGGCGAGCAGGGGCTCGAGCACCCGCGCGGCCTCCGCCCGCTCGCCCGTCGCGGCGAGCGTCCAGGCCAGGCGGTAGGCCATGCCGGCGGCCGTGGCCGCGTCGGTGCTCTCCGCCCCGGCCACCGCCTGGCGCAGCAGCGGCAGCGCGCGCTGCGGCTCGCCCCCGCGTGCGAGGATCCAGCCGAGCGTGTCGGCGATCTCGACCGTGGGAGCGAGGAAGAAGGCGCGTTCGGCGAGGCCGCGCGCTTCGCGCAACGCCTCGGCCCCGCCCCTTTCCTGCAGCAGCCAGGCGAGGTTGTTGAGCGCGATCGCATCGCGCGGCGCGCGCTCCGCGACGGCGCGGAACTCGCGCTCGGCCTCGGCGCTGTCGCCGCCCTGCAGCGCGAGCTGCGCGAGCATCGCCCGCGGCGGGACATCGTCGGGCGCGCGCACGGCCCAGCCGCGCAGCAGTTCCACGGCATCCGCCCGCCGATCGGCCTGCACCAGCGCCGCCGCCTGGCGCATGACCAGCTCGGCGCTCGGGTTGGTCCGGGCGGCCGCGGCATAGGCTGCCGCCGCATCGGCCGGGCGGCCGGCGCCCATCAGGACATCGCCGCGCAGCGCCGCCGTCGCGGCGGCGGCGCCCGGCAGGCGGCCCAGCCGCTCGACCGCGGCCAGCGCCGCATCCACGCCGCCCTGCTGCTGCGCGAGCCCTACCGAGGTGCCGAGCAGCAGCGGATCGGTCGGCGCCGTGCGCAGTCCGGCGTCGATCAGCGCCTCCGCCGCGCGATGGTCGCCGCGCCGCGCGAGCAGCAGCGCGAGCTGGCGCATCGCGCGCGTATCCCTCGGATTCTCGGCGAGGGCCGAACGCGCCGCCGCCTCCGATTCCGGCCAGCGTTCCTGCGCCGCGCGCACTTCGGACAGGCGCAGCGCGACCGTCCCGCCCTGGCCCGGCACGGTCCTCAGTGCATCCGATTGCAGCAGCGCCGCCGCGCGTTCGTGCTGGCCGGTCCGTGCCAGGACGGTTGCCATCGCGAAGGCGAGTGCGGCATTGGCCGGGTTCGCGGCCAGCGCCTGTTCGAGCAAGGCGAGCCCCGCCGCGGCGCGCGGCCCGCCCGACAGCGCCGTCGCGGCGAGCCGCCCGAGCGCCTCCGCATTCGCGGGGTCGCGCCGGAGCACCTCGCCCAGCAGGCGCTCCGCTTCCTCGGCGTTGCCCTGCGAGGTCGCCACGCGCGCGAGGCCCAGCCGCGCCGGCACGGAGTCCGCATTGCCCCGCAGCACGGCCTCGAAGGTCGATCGCGCGGCGTCGGGCTGGTAGCGGATGAACTGGATCATGCCGCGCAGCACCTGGGCGGGTTCGCTCTGCCGCTGCGCTTCCTCGAGCCGGCCGAGCTCGGCCTCCGCCGCTGCGATGTCGCCCTGCGCGATCTCGCCCATCGCGAGCATAAGGCGCGCGCCGGGCACCGCGGGATCGGCGCGCAGCGCGCCCTGGGCGGCCTCCGCCATGCCGGCGAAATCGCCGATGGACAGCCGCGAGGCCGCAAGGCGCGACAGCCGCCCCGCATCGCCTGGCGCCATCGCCTCGGCGCGTGCGAAGGCCTCGGCCGCCTCGCGCGGGCGCCCGGCGGCGATCTGCGCGCGGCCGAGCAGGTCGAAGGCATCGATATCCTGCACGCCGCGGCGGACCAGGTTATTCAGCACCTCGGCCGCGTTGCCCGGCCGGTTGGCCTGCAGTTCGAGCGCGGCGAGCAGCCGCGCCCCGCGCGGATCCTCGGGCCGGCGCGCGACATGGCGCTGCGCCGCGTCGATCGCCTGGGCCGACTGGTTGAGCTGCTGCTTGACCGTGGCCATCAGCAGCAGCCCGTCCGGCGTGTTCGGCAGGACGGCGCCGAGGCGGTTCAGCGTCTCCTCCGCCGCCCGCCATTCCTGGGCGCGCACCTGCAGCATCGCGAGCATGTAGTTCGCCCCGACATTGCCCGGCGCGGTCCGCAGCGCGGCCTCGACATCGGCGCGCGCCGCGGCGTTCTCGCCCCGGCGGAGCTGGATCTCGGCGCGCTGGAGCCGCGCGAGCACGTTGCCCGGCTGCACGGCCAGCGCGCGGCCGGTCGCCTCGATCGCGGCCGGCAGCTCGCCGCGCTCGACATGGAAGGTCGTCTTGCGCAGCAGCGCAGCCACGTTGTTCGGCTCGATCCTGAGCGCGGCATCGAGCGCCGCCTCGGCGCCGGGCCGGTCGCCCGCCTGGACGCGCACCGCGGCGAGCGCGAGATGCGCCTCGACGAGGCCCGGCGCGGTGGCGACCGCCGCCTCGGCCGAGCGCCGCGCCTCCGCCGGCTGGTCGAGCGTGAGCTGCGCCGCCGCCCGGCCTGCCAGGATCGCGCCGGCGAGGCGCGGCTCGGTCCCGGCCGCGGGTTCGGCGAATTCGCGCAGCACCTCGCGCGCGCGGTTGAGCGCGAGCTGCGCGCGGATCAGCAGCGCCGTCGCGGCGACGCGGTCGTGGCCGCGCTCGATCGCGGCGCGCGCCTCCTTCTCGGCGGTGTCGGCGTCGCCCATCTCGAGGCTGGTCTGCGCCAGCGCGTAGCGCAGCCCGGCATTGTCCGGGGCGCGCCGCACCGCGTTGCGGAGCTCGATCTGCGCGGTCCGCAGGTCGCCGCGCGCCTGCGCGGCCTGCGCGCGCTCGAGCGTCGCGAAGGCCTGGCCCGCCGGCAGCATGAGGACGGTGCCAAGGAGGGCCGCACGCAGCAGGGACCGGGTTCGCTGTGCCATGGCTCGGCCTCCTTCCTATTTCGGGTCCGCGGCGCCGCGCGCGGCCGCGATGCCGTGCGCGTCGAGCAGATTGTAGAGCGTCGGGCGGCTCACGCCGAGCATTCTCGCCGCCTGGGCGAGGTTGCCGTGGCTGAGCGCGAGCGCGCGGCCGAGCGTCTCGCGCTCGGCCCGCAGGCGTGCGTTGCGAAGGTCGAGGTCGGGCTCGCCCGGCCCTTCCTCTGCCGGCGGGGCGAGTTCGAGCTCGGCCGCCGTGATCTGCGCGCCCTCGGCCATCAGCACGGCGCGCTGCACGCGGTTCTGCAGCTCGCGCACATTGCCGGGCCAGGGGTGGGCGGCCATCGCCTCGAGCGCGCCGGGGTCGAAGCCGCGGATGCGGCGGCCGAATTCCTCCGCGTAGCGGACGAGGAAGTAGCGCGCGAGCAGCACGATGTCGCCGCCGCGCTCGCGCAGCGGGGGGACGCGCACCGTCATGGAATTCAGCCGGTAGAGCAGGTCGCCGCGGAACTGCCCGGTCTGCGACTGTTCCTCGAGCGGCTGGTTGGTCGCCGAGACGATGCGGACATCCACCCGGATGGGCTGCCGCCCGCCGACGCGCTCGAAGACCTGATCCTGCAGGAAGCGCAGCAGCTTCGCCTGGAGCTGCACCGGCATCTCGCCGATCTCGTCGAGGAAGACGGTGCCGCCGTCGGCGATCTCGAACTTGCCGGGCGTCGTGCGCACCGCGCCGGTGAAGGCGCCGCGCTCGTGGCCGAACAGCTCGGCCTCCAGCAGGTTCTCGGGGATGGCCGCGCAGTTCAGCGGGATGAAGGGCTTCTTGGCGCGCGGCCCGAGATCGTGCAGGGCGCGCGCCAGCGCCTCCTTGCCGGTGCCGCTGTCGCCGAAGATCAGCACGGGAACCGAGACCGAGGCCAGGCGCTCGATCGTGCGGCAGACCTTCAGCATCGCCTCGTTGGCGGTGATGATGCCGCGCACGGGGGAGGGGCGGGGGCTCGCCGCGAGGCGGCGGTTCTCCTGCTCGAGCTCGTGCACGCGCAGCGCGCGGTCGAGGATGGTGCGCAGCAGCTCGGGCTCGACCGGCTTTTCGCAGAAATCATAGGCGCCGAGGCCGATGGCGCGCAGCGCGTTCTCGCGCTGGCCCTGGCCGGTCGCGACCACCACCGGCAGGGCCGGCTGGGCGCGGCGCAGCGCCTCGAGCGTGGCGAAACCTTCCGAGACGCCCTCGGCATCCGGCGGCAGGCCGAGGTCGAGCAGCGTGACCGCCGGCTGCTCCTTCGCCGCCATCTGCTCGGCCTGCGGCCGCGTGCCCGCGAGGATCACGCGCCACTCGGGAAAGGCCCAGCGATACTGGGCGGACAGGCCGGGGTCGTCCTCGACGATCAGGAGTTTGGGCTTGCTCATGGCGTGCTCGCCGGCAGGCGCAGGCGCATCGTCGTGCCCTCGCCGGGGCGGCTCAGCACGTCGAGCCGGCCGCCGGCATGGGCAAGCAGCTCGCGCGCCTGCCAGGCTCCGATGCCGCTGCCGCCGGGCTTGGAGGTCGCCATCGGACGGAACAGCTCGTTGCGGATGAAGGTCTCGCTCATGCCCGGGCCGCGATCGATGATGTCCACCTCGAGGCCCGCATCGGCGGGACGCACCACGACGCGCACCGGGACGGTGGGCGGGGAGGCCTCGATCGCGTTGTCGATCAGGTGGGTCACGGCGGCGTCGAAGCTTTCCGGCGGCATGGCGGCAAGCGGGAGGTGGGAACCCTCCTGCACGAGTTCCAGCGCATCGGCGCGGCCGCGCGCCAGCGCCCGCAGCCGCTCCATCACCGCGAAGGCGCCCGGCGCGGCGGGGCGCCGCGCCGCGCCGTCCTCCTGCCGCAGGCGGGCGATCAGGGTGTTGATACGCGTCACCGACGACCGCATCGTGGTGAGCAGGTCGCGCTGGAACTCGGGATCGTCGAGATTGGCCTCGGCATTCGCGAGCATGAGCGTCAACTGGTTGGACACGGTCTTGACGTCGTGCGCGACGAAGGCGAACCGCTTGGCATAGTCCGCCAGCCGCCGGCTGTCCGCGAGGCGCTCGGCCGCCAGCCGTTCGGCGAGGAACATCGCGACCGCGCGGCCGAGCGTGCCGAGCAACTCGTTGACCTCCTCGTCGAGAGGGAAGGGGGCGCGCGGGGGGGCGAGCAGCACCGCCCCGGTCAGGCCCTCGCGATGGTGCAGCAGCGGCACCGCGAGCCACAGCCGCCCCGAGCCCGCCAGCGCGTCGCCCGCGGCCGGGGGGGGGAGCGGCACCACCTCGCCGTGCCCGGCGAGGCGGCGATGCAGCGGATGGTCGGGAGGCAGCACCACGGGCAGGTCGGGCGTGTTCCAGAAGGCGCTGCCGACCAGCGCCCCGTCCGGGCTCACGGTCAGCAGGATGCCGCCGGGCACGTCCACCGCATCGGCGATGGCGCGGATGGCGCGCACCGGCGCGGGGGTGTCCTCGTCGGCGGCGGACAGCGTCGCGGTCGCGCGCATCCATTCGCGCCGGTAGTCGTAGCGGGCCGCGAAAAAGTGATCGACGATGCTGCGCCGGACCCGCGAGCGGAAGGAGCGGGACGAGAGCGCCACGGCGAGCGCCATCACCGCGCCGGCGAGCAGACCGACCTGGGCCGTTCCGCCCCAGTCGGCGTCGAGATGGCGCAGCGCCTCCCCCACGCCGCCCACGCCGAGCAGGAAGGCCCCGGCGATCACCAGCGTCGCGCCATGGAACACCACCTCGCGCGAGACCGCGGGGCTGCGCCGCCAGCGCCGGTCGCGCAGCGCGGCGAGCACCAGCAGCCCCGGCGCGAGACCCCACAATGCCCCGCGCGCGTTCCACAGGATCGGGGAGAAGTCGCCACTCAGCGCGGCATCGGCCAGGAGCACCAGGTCGAAGGCGGCCATGCCGCCGATGACGATGCAGGGCAGGTTGGCGTGCCAGCGCGCCGCCTCATCGAGGTTGCGGATGGCGTTCTCGGCGACCAGCACGACGAGCAGCGCGAGGGCGAGGCGGGCCGGAACAGCGAGGGCGGCGGGCAGGGTCGGGTCGAGCTGCGCCATGCGCGCCACCTCGACCCCCGCGGCGAGCGGCAGCAGCACGGCGGCGGCGAGGCCGAAGGCGCGGGCGAGCGGCACCGCGCCGGGCCCGCCCAGCCGGCGCCCGAGCGCGAGCAGGACGAGCATCCCGAAGCATGTCTGGGCGAGGTCGAGCAACCCCGGCAGGCCGGTCAGCGGCGCGGCCGGCCAGGCCGCGACCGAGCCCGCCCAGGCCGCGGTGGCGAGGCAGAAGGCCGCCGGCAGCCAGCCCGGCCGCCGCCCCCCCGCGACGATGGGAATGAGCACGGCCCACAGCGCGCACAACGCCGCCGCGACGGCATGGACCGGCACCGATGCCATCATGGCGTCACCTCGGGGGGAGAGCCCCGGCCGGATTCACCGAGACCCTTCCTGGAACAGGACGACGCGCACGGTCGCGATCAGGATCAGGAGGTCGAGGAAGAGGCTTTGCCGGCACGCGTAGTAAAGGTCGTAGGAGAGCTTCAGCCGGGCATCCTCGATCGAGGCGCCATAGGAACAATTCACCTGCGCCCAGCCGGTGATGCCCGGCTTGACCAGCGCGCGCGCCTCGTAATGCGGGATCGCCTCCGCCAGCCGGGCGACGAATTCCGGGCGCTCGGGCCGCGGCCCGACCATCGCCATCTCGCCGCGCAGGACGTTGATGAGCTGCGGCAGTTCGTCGATCCGGACAAGGCGGATGAAGCGGCCGACGCGCGTCACGCGGGGGTCGTTCTGCCGGGCCCAGACCGCGCCGCCGGCCTCGGCGTCCACCCGCATGCTGCGGAACTTGCAGAGCGTGAAGACCCGGCCGCGCAGCCCCACCCGCTGCTGCCGATAGAACACCGGCCCCTCGCTCTCGAGCCGGATCGCGACGGCGGTGAGGATCATCACCGGCAGGGTCAGCACCAGGATGGCGAGCGCCACGCCGATGTCGAGGATGCGCCGCAACGCGGCCGAAGCCGGCCCGGCGGGACGGACATGGCTCGCCGCCCAGTCATCGGGCAGCGCGTCGAGGTCCACCTGGCCGAGCGCGCGCTCGGCGAAGCGCGCGGTGCTCCAGAGCGGGATCCGCAGCGCGCGCAGGCGGGCGTGCTCGGCCTGCGGCAGCGCGGCCGGGTCGTCGGCGATGACCGCGAGCAGCGGGCGCATCCCGAACCATCGGCGGAACGGCGGCGGGGCGCTGCCCTCGATGCCGGGCGGAATTTCATCGAGCACGTCGTAGAAGGGGTCGGCGGCGAGCTGCGCGCGCAGCCGCGCCGCGCCGGCATCGGGCAGGACCACGACCCGCAGCCGCAGCAGGCCGCCGCGCAGCGCGAGGAAGAAGGCGCCGCGCGTGAGCAGCACCGCGCAGACGAAGGCGATGACGAGCTGCGCCACGCTCATGCCGATGCCCGGCAGCGGCGCGTGGGGCAGCAGATGCGCGGCCACCGGCGCGACGACCACCAGCAGCAGGCCGCCCAGGACGGCGCCGGCGAACAGGCGGGCGGCGCGGAGGGAATTGGCGGGGTGGTACAGCCCGGTCGCGGCCACGGCGAAGCTGGCGCAGACCGCGAGGATGCCGGCGAGCATGAGAACCCCCGGCAGGTCGGCCGTCGAACCGACAGGCAGTCCGAGATGCAGGATCAGGGCGAAGGCGGCGAAGCACACGAGCGCCTCGGTCACGGACAGCAGAAGCAGCTCCGACCGGATGCTGTGCCCGAAGAGATTGGTCACCGTGCAGCTCCCATGGTCCGCGGC
>Ga0207950_100197_pt1 | contig 22554 bp, 16 predicted proteins | sample Subbio11_8B_AprC_FD_184814 | JGI IMG/M metagenome (GOLD analysis project Ga0207950, IMG submission 184814) | Serpentinite rock and fluid subsurface biosphere microbial communities from McLaughlin Reserve, California, USA - CR11_8B_AprC (SPAdes) | ecosystem: Environmental > Terrestrial > Deep... | reverse complement strand
TGTTGGCTGAGTCACTTACCCACACTTTTCCCTCGAGGTCTACGGTAACACCAGAAGGCAAGCCAAAACCATCGATTTCCGTGCTGTAATCGCCCCAACCACGAATAAATTGGCCATCCTCGCTAAATTGTAGGACACGGTAGCCTTCCGGATCGGTAACAAAAACATTTCCCATGTTATCGACGGCGATGTAGGGTTTGTTTTCCAAAGATTCACCAAACCAGCCGCTAAATTCCCAGGAACGAATGACTTCGGCGTGGTCAGTTTGAGGGTTCAGGCTGAACACCTGAATGCGTTGGTTCCAGGTATCGGTGATAAATATTTCATTATTTTGATTGATTGCGATCCCTACCTGTTCATCAAACTGACCAGGATCCATGCCATGGGATCCGAAATCTGTAATAAAACTACCGTCTTGGTTGAAGACCGCAATTCGTTTATTTCCAGTATCGGTTACGAACAGGCGGCCTTGGGTGTCAAAGGCCAGGTCGCGCGGTCCCCAAAAAGCTTCAGGTGCAACATCCTGACCAAAGAATCCCCACATTTGAATAAACTGGCCTTCTGGACTGAATTTCTGAATCCGATGGTTCCAGGTGTCTGCTACAAACACGGATCCATCCGCGGCGACCGCTATTCCCCAGGGTTCGTTGAAAGTACCACCGGGCGTTTCGGCATTGGTTGCGTCGGCGAACGAGCCCCAAACGTGTAAAACCTCACCATCTTGAGAAAAATGCTGAATACGGTGATTGCGAGAGTCGGCTACGTAAAACGAACCATCCGGGGCAAAAGCCATATCGCGTGGGGCCTGGAGTTGTCCGGGTTCGCTGCCCGGTTGTCCAACAACCCGATCCGGTATCAGGGAAACCATGCCCTGTTGGTAGGGGTCGATAACCTCGAGTGCGGGGAGCGCAGGTGCCGCTCCGTAATTCCAAATTTGGGCGATGATGTCTTTGCGGATATAAACGCGCATTCGTTGCGAAGGCTGCCAGGTTTCATAGGTAAGGTTAGGATTATTGGTCAGGCGGGCATAATCGGTATAATCGCGGTCACGCCAGATTTTGAAGATGGCAGCCCGCATGGCCGGATCGGTAAGCGCGTTTACGATTCGTTCTGGAGTCAGGTCAAAATAGTCTTGCATCGGCCACAACAGGCGCATGTATTCGAATACCACAAAATTACCTCTTGTAATCGATTCCAGTTTTCCCCAATTCGATTCACCGGCGATGATTACAGGTAATTCGCGCATATCGCGGGTGACATTGTCGGTGAAATAGCGCCTGTTGGGAAAGTCGCGGAAATACCACCAAAAGGGGTAATTGGCATCGTGGTCGTACGCAACCTCAATGTTTTTCCCCTGTGTCGTCCGGCGGGAAATCTCCTCGACCTGGATCAGAACATCTTTAGGACCGCGAGCAGCATGTGCATAAACTAGAAATTCTTTAGCATTGTCGTAGTTGATATAAGCAGCAGTGAAAGCAGTTCGGGCCGTGAAGATTGCCAAAAAAACCGAGAGGCCAATGACAAAAAGGCGTAAAACATCGTTTTGTCGCCAATCCCGCAGCATACGGACTGCACCCCAACCGCTAAAACCTGCGAACGTTACCGAAAAGATAAAAGTTGTGGTAGTTTGTAATTGGTCCAAGGTGTTACCTTGGAAAGGCAGTTGCGGCCCGAGCAATGATCGGAATACACCCCCCAGGCTGATGATAAAAACCGGCAGCAAAACCAGCGCCAGCCAGCTTGTGTTTTGTTTCAGCTTTGACCATGGGGTCGTCTCGATCAGGTAGCCAAAACCCCACCCTGCGGTAAGCCAAAGTGGCATGGTTATGTGGACGGTTAACCAGGGCATTCTTTCGCTGGCTAAGGTGTAGGCAAAAAAGGTGGTAACAGACCAGAACAAAAGGAATGCCAGAATGGGTAAGGGGTTTTTATGTGAAAAAACGGGTTCAACTTCGGAATCTGTTTTCAAATGAGTCGGTAGGGGTTCCAACCCATCCACTGCTCTGTCTTCAGGAATGGTGGGACCCTCTCGGTTTGGAGGTGGTTGTTCAGCAGCATCCGGGCTTGTGGTCAGGGGTTGATGATTTTGGGCAATGAAATTCCCCGCGAATGCAGCAAATTTTTTGTAGCGTATCCCGAAATAAGTTGCCAGAATAGCCCCAAAGGCAGGTAAATATTCGTAAATAGGAATTTGAATGAGGGCGTAATAATAAAAGGGTTGTCCTCCACGGTGAACCGCTTGCTGATCCAGCCAGTATCCTAATCCCCCCACGATACCCGTGAAGAAACCGAACCCATTGGTAAACATCGTGGTGTATAAAACGACGAAAATACTATAAAACAAAGCAAAATTAGCCAGCCACAATTTAGGCCGCCATAAATAACCAATCACAAAGGAAAGTACCGTCAACCCCACTAAAAATATCCCTGTCCGAAGGAGGCCCTGTGAGGTGTAGTCCAGGGGGTTCCAATCCAGTCCGAACAAGGCGCTGATGATTCGGATCGGAAATGCAGCCAGGAGCGGAAGGATCAAACTGCCAATTAAAATCAGCAATTCAAAGGAGCGCTCCTTCTTAAGGTTGTTCCATCCAATCGAGCGCAATAAAATGATGATCGCCAGGATGCCCAAAACGAGCGCAATGATAACCCCGGCCAGCTCGGCAATGACAATCGGAGAAATTCCAGCGGAGGGGTCTGGCGGAGCATTCCTTGTTTCGATAGCATGCCAACCAGCTAACCCCAGGGTGATCAATAATAAAATGAGCGCCCCTGAGGATAGATATAAAAATGAACGCCGGTCTGTTTCTTTAGGCCAATGGGCTCGGGCTATTCGATCCATAAATAGAAAAGCCAGGAAGACCAATAGTTGGGCTGTAGAGATATAGGCGGTACTTTTGGCAGTGAAATGCAAAGCAGTGACTGCGGTGAGACATAATAGCGAGGTGGTACTACCCTTTTCGAGGTACCGCAAAACAAAATAAAGAGTAATTAAAACATAAAGGGCAATAAAGGCTTCATTCCGCGCGTATCGTCCGTAAAATAACATATACGGAGAGATCATGAGTCCAAATCCGGCGACAATGGAACCGATTCTCCCAAGGTAGCGGCGAAACCCGAAAATGGCAAATGCTACCGTGGCAATACTAAAGAGTGCGGCCGGAAAACGGGCCGTGAAGTCGTTAGCTCCGAAAAGGAAATAAGACAGGGCCATCATGTGGAACTGATCTGGCCCATGGGTTACAGGATCATGCCGGTAACCTTTTCCGGTTGCCAATTCGTAAGAAGGGATTACGTGATTGATCTCATCGTGGCTCATCACCCGCGCGCCAAGATCATAGAAGCGGCTGATCATCGTCAGGATTAGGATGGTGAGGATGATGAGGGTTTCGACACGAATCTTGGGGAGAGATTCGAATATTGGTTTGTCCAGCCAGGTTGTAGGTGTCGATGGTTCAGGCGTGTAATTCATATTTCCTATGGGGTCATGGGTTGAAATCGGTTCTGATTAGCGTAGTTGACTATACTTTAAAGTTTAACTTCTGACAAGGTGGTAGGTAACTCAAGGGTCATGCTTGAACCGGCAGGATAGATGCTTCGACTTTAATAATGGCAGTTCCTAATCCTGGCAAATCGATCGGGTTTGCAGTGACCGGAATGTGAGAGTGTGCCAGGCCTTTTTTGTCGCCATTGTTACCGAATGCCTGCCTGAAGCTTCTGGCGATCGAGATACGGGAAAATGGGATTGCGGGTTAACCATTTCCTGGTGGGCAAATTGAATGCTTACGGTAAAATTAAGAGGTGAACAAGGCCGCATTGACCTCTAATTCGATCCCCCTTCCGGACTGTTATTGGGTTCTCTCTGGGCGTTTTTTGGCGGGACCGTTTCCGGGGGCGGATGAAGAAAAGGAGACACGGCGAAAACTGGTACGGTTATTACAGTACGGGATAACCGCCCTGGTAGATTTGACTGAGGAAGATCAACACCTTCCTTACCAATCTTATTTAAGAGAGGAAGCGAGGGTGATAGGCCGGCAAATATCCTACCTCCGGATGGCGATTAAGGATTTTTCTGTCCCGACTGTGAAGGAAATGATCCGTATCTTAGATACCATCGACCAATATTTGATGGATGGGGAAAAAGTTTACCTTCACTGTTTGGGTGGGATTGGACGTACAGGAATGGTAGTAGGATGTTTTTTAGCGCGCCACGGGAAAGACGGCAAAGCCGCTCTTCAAAAGGTGGCCGAATTGCGCCAATCCGTGCTGTCGGGTAGTCGTTCGCCAGAAACTGACGAGCAAATATCCTTTGTGCTAAACTGGCAACCGGGGAAATAAAGCTGAAGGGGTTCAAGAAACCATAGGAAAGCTAACAATGACTAAAAAAAAGGTTTTCATAAAAAATTCTGGGTTGATCATTCGCCCAGTGAGTGAAGTTGATGCAGATGCAATTTTGGAAGTTTACCGGCAAAGCGAAGATTTTCTGGCCTTGGGCCCTGAACCGGAAGCGAGTAAAGAGATGGTCGTCAATGACCTGCTTCAATCGCGTGCTGTGGGGGGAATCTTTTGTGGAATTTACTATCAGGATGAAAAATTAATTGGTGTGGTGGATTTCATCCCGGAGGGATACAAGGGTAACAAGGCGGCAGCGTATTTGGAGCTGTTGATGTTGGCAAAACCATATCGCAGCTTGGGCTTAGGTGGGGTGATCGTGCGCCTGGTCGAAGCTGAAATTACGAAAATACCCTCTGTTGATAGGATCTATTCTCACGTTCAGGTCAACAATCCGAAAGCCCTGGCTTTCTGGCAGCGCTTAGGTTATCGAACGAGAGGAGCGGCGGTTAAACGACCTGACGGCACCCTGGTTTTGCCGATGATAAAAACCCTTCGTAGTTAAGGCTGGTTGATCTCCGGCAAAAAGCGTCCATGGGCTGGATTATTCCTCCTCCAACTTACCTTAGGCTAGAAGCTGGTCGTCTATGCATCCTAAATTGACCCGGCAGAAGGGAGAAAGAATGACGATCGATTTACATGTATTCGACATTCAAGATTACGAAAAAATCATCAAATTGTGGCAAGAAAGCGAAGGAGTCGGGTTGAGCTCAGCCGATTCTCGGGAACGGATTCAGGCATACCTGCAGCGCAACCCAGGCAGCAGCTTTACAGCTTGGGATGGGACCCAATTGGTCGGAGCGGTTTTATGCGGGCAAGATGGGCGTAGGGGGTATTTGCATCACCTGGCAGTGGCCGAAGCTTTTCGCGGGAGGGGGATAGGGAAAATGCTTGCCCAGCGCTGCCTGGATGCAGTCGCCGCCCAAGGTATCGATAAAGTTCATATTTTTGTGTACCGCCATAACCAAAAAGCAATAAAGTTTTGGGAGGAAATTGGTTGGCATCAGCGTGACGATTTATTGTTGATGTCGATCGAAAGTTTAAGGATTTAAAAGATTTAGGAAAATGCCAGTTTGTCTTCCCAGGACGATGACAAGGCAAAAACAAGAAAGGCAGGCAACCAAAACAACCAGGACGATGCCCACAATGACCCGTCTGCCAAAGCGGCGCGCGCGTTTTGGAAGAATCCGCCCTAAGGTTTCGGGGTTGAACTGAAAAGAAGAGCTTTTTGGAAGGGTTGGGCTGAGAGTTTCCGGAAAGCGGGGTGAGGGTATGGGTGTGGGTGGAATGAATTCGAGCGGTTCGTCTGGTAGATCCTGGTGGGGAAGCTGGGGGTCGAGGACTGCGCGGTTAAGGAAAGTGCCACAGTACTCACAAGCGACCCCGCGAGGACCCCAACGGGCAGGCATCGGTGCTCCACAGGCTGGACATCGGGAAAATTTTGGCATGGCCTCTCCTTCAGATGAAGTAATTATCGGCGAACTTTTTGAAGGTGTTTTAATAATCTTACCAAACCTTCGCCATCGTACAAGGTGATAGGTTTCCCTTTTGCCCATGAAACTGCCGATGGGGTAAGGGTTCCGGTGGTCATCAGAAATGCACGTTGGGCTTGTTCGTGATGCATAGCGCCATATAATTCACGGATGAGCGCTTCGCCAACTGAACCACGCCAGCGTTTGCATTGTACGACCCATTTTCCATCCTTCTTCGTATAGATTAATAAATCAATTCCATGATCGCCGCTACGCCCAGTACGGCGGACTTTATAACCAAATTGGCGGAAGAAGGCGGCAACTAATTCCTCAAAATTGTCTGGGCTTAGCCGACGAAGATCGTCCACACTTCGGGCAGTGCGCATCGCCCGGTGAATTCGAATATAGGTGGTAAATACCGGAGAAATCCAAACTGCTGCCGCCAATAAACCGAAGAGTAAATACAACAAAGTGTTGATAGGTTCTGGAATCAGTCCAAGCGTAGGTACACCGGTGGTTAGGAGGATCATGCCAAAAAATGCCCATAGACCCCAGGCTGCCAAGAAGGCGAGGAGCCGGTGGCGCAGACGGGTGAACCAGCCTGGATCGGGTGTCCGCCAGGGGAGCAATAAGGCCAAAAAAATAAACGGCCAAAAACTGAAGAGGAGTTGGATGAGCTCGATCAATTGACAATCCACGATCATCGAATAGAACAAATGTATTATATCAGAAAGGTGAGCCATTATGGGGGAATGGGCAAATGGATATAGGGCCCGTCCTTTTCGATTCTGTATTTTAATATCCGCCCGGTGGCGATATCTTGCGTAAAGAGACTGGGGTGGGGTATAATTCCAGTGTTCGGGGCGTGGCTCAGCCCGGTTAGAGTGCACGGTTCGGGACCGTGAGGTCGGCGGTTCAAATCCGCCCGCCCCGACACAGCTCTAGAGGATGTTACCCGGCATCCTCTCTTTATTTAAAAATAGTCGGCGGAATCCCTTGGAATCGATATAGCCCTATTAATGTTTTATTTCCAAATCCTGGAAGATTCCAGTGTGATCTAGGAAGTCCAGGTTTTAACCGACACTCAAATTTTGGATGAAGGATGTTCGCCCTTATTAATGCCAATCACAAACGGGCAGCCTCTCTAATATTTACCACCGCAGCAATAATATATAATAAGGGGTGGATCTTGTTTTCGGGACAGTAAAAAAGGGAGCTAGTATGATCCACAACCCAACCACCGACTTACACCCCGCCTGGTACGAGTACGTAACCCGGCGGGCTCTTCTTCCCCAGGTTCGGTCTGTCATCGCCTCCTCCTGGGAACGATGTTGGGCGACCATTGACCCCTATAGCTCGATAAAACCACACCACCTGGCCGAAAACCACCTGCACTCAATGCAGGCCAATCATTTTCAATTGATCGCCATTGTAAAACCGGTCATCGAAGATATTTATCAATACATCGAAAATTCGGGATCGGCGGTTGTATTTGCAAATAATGTTGGTTATCTATTGGAAATGATCGGTGATGTCAACATTATGTCTGAGCTGGATAGGATGGGGGTACGCCCGGGAACACTCTGCGCTGAAAGCGAGTTAGGTACCAATGCAATCAGTCTGGCTTTGTTAGAAAGAACGCCCGAGTATGTCGCCGGAATTGAACATTTTCGACAGCCCCTACATAAATTCGGAAGTGCCGCTGCGCCAATTTTCGCCATGAGTGGAAAATTACTGGGCACGCTGGGGATCATCACCCAGGCATCCCATTTTCACCCGCACACATTAGGTCTGGTCATGTCAGCCGCTAGATCGATTGAAGCACAACGACAGGCTGACCAACTTTTGGAAGAACAAAACAACCAGCTCACTCAGTTGAATGCAATATTGGCTCGTATTAAAGAGGGGATTTTGGTCTGGAACAACGCAGGCACTATCATCCACGCCAATCCTATGGTCGGAGATATCCTCAAAGTTAGTCCGGGAACCTTGATGGGATCTAAACTGCAAGCGTACGTCAGCCTGCCGCCCAACATTTTGGAAGCCTTGGATAAACAAACCACCGTTTCGGACTATGATATCCAACTCACCGTCGCCGGCGAACCCATCTCTTGCCTGCTTAGTTTACATTATATCCACAGCGGACAGAACCTGCGAGCAACCATTGCGGTTATTAGACCGGAAAAATCGTTACGCGAGTTTGTCCAACGCAAGGTTGGCTCGCCAACGTTCGATCTACAAAACCTGGTTGGTGAATCCTCGGAAATCCGCCGAATTAGACGGCTGGCACGCAGTGCTGCCGCCGCCCGTGGGTGTGTGCTCGTCCGCGGGCAACCCGGAACCGGAAAGAACCTGCTTGCCCGCGCGATTCACTACCACAGCCTGCGCAGCGATGCGCCTTTTGTCGTTTTTTCCTGTACGGCCGTGCCCAGCGAATTGGTGCTGCCAGAATTACTAGGTGTAGAACGTAGGATATCGAACGGTTCTCCCCATACCAGTAAAGTTGAGCTTGCAGATGGCGGCAGCCTTTTTTTTCAGGATATTGAAGCGCTGCCACTTGAGGCCCAATATGTGCTGCTCAATTTTCTTGAATTGGGAGTAATCCAACGGATTGGAAGCCGAAAGGCAATTGAAGCGGATGTGCGTGTGATTGCCTCCAGCGCAGCTCCATTGGAAGACCTGGTTACCGAGGGCAATTTCCGATCGGATTTACTGTATCGTTTGAGTTCCTTCGAAATTACCCTGCCGGCACTGCAAGAACGCAAAACCGATATGGACATTATCATCGACCAGATTTTGCAGCGATTATCCCGCCAACTTGGATATACCATTTCGCTCACCAAAGAGACGGTTGAATTTTTGAAGTCCTATTCCTGGCCGGGTAATATTCGCGAATTAGAATCGGTCCTAACACGTGCCAGCATACAAGCCAGTCCATCCCAGTGGATTACTCCTGCGAACCTCCCCCAGCTACAACTGGTTTTGGAAAGTGAAAACCCGACCTGGAACAAGCCCATTGGGTTAATGCCTTTAGAAGACATGAAACTTAAGGCAATCTTCCAAACTGCCCATTTTTGCAAGGGAAACATTTCGAAAATGTCAAAAATCCTCCATATTAGCAGATCGACGATCTGGCGTTGTTTCAAGGAAATGAATATCTCGCCGGACCAGTTCCGCAACCATGCCAACAAGTTTAATGATGTTACAAAATGAACCACTTGCCACCCTTAATGTTTCAAAATGAAACATTTTTTATCAATCCGTTTGACGCTTTTTATGGGTGATGTAGAATAAAGGGCGACGTTTATTTTTTAGAACTAACTCTGACATTCCCACCATCCTGACCCTTTATAGCCGGCCTCGTCCAGGTCATATCCATCTCACGCTCCGCTACCATGTTGCATTACTACCGGCGATGGGTAATCTTGAGCGGTAGTGTTTTTGCAAACCGAATAGTTGCACGTTTCGAAATCCTCATTGATCTCCAATACTGACCTATAAGGAGGGTATTTGCATCGATTACCTTAAGGTTCTGTTCTCACCTGTCGTCCCCACTTTTTTTCTGAACGAAATTTGAAAGGAGAGTTCGACGATGAAATCAAAAGGTTTTAGCGAGTTCATGGGAGAGGTTTTTGGTACATTCCTGTTGATCCTTCTCGGTAACGGTGTGGTTGCCAATGTTGGGCTAGCGCCCCGCCTGGCCGCAGAAGCTTATAACTGGAACACCATAACCATCGGCTGGGCATTTGCGGTGGTCATCGCGGTTTATGTGTCCGCTGGAGTGTCCGGCGCTCATATTAACCCGGCGGTAACCATCGCCTTGGCGGTCAAACGAGGATTTCCATGGTCTAAAGTCCCAGTTTATATCGTAGCTCAAATGATTGGAGCTTTCTTGGGTTCGTTAGGTGTTTATCTCGTTTATATGGATGGCCTGGTAGCTGCGGGTATGCCGAACGTGTGGGCCACAGGGCCGGGGTCAGTGTTCGGTCAGACCTTTTGGGGGGGGGCTGGTGTCGCCGCCCAAGGCCCTTACTCGATGTTGACCGCCAGCATCGCCGAAGTAGTCGGCACCATGGTGCTGCTACTTGGTGTGATGGCAGCGGGAGATCAGCGTAATACAGGGCTTAAATTTAACTTAGGCCCCCTATTGGTTGGTTTCACCGTCCTGGCTGTTGGGATGAGCCTCGGTGGCCCCAGCGGTTACTCGATTAACCCTGCCCGCGATCTTGCCCCACGGATTTTTGGGGCATTAGTTGGAACACAAGGGTTGTTCGATGGGCTCTATTGGTTGGTGGTGCCAGTCATCATGCCCGTAATCGGTGGTGTTCTCGGTATCATACTCTATGACCTGTTCATCACCCCCCACCTTCCCGAGAAAACCGAATAATTCATGACAACCAGGGCCTGCTTTCGAATTTCAGCAGGCCCCTAATCTGTACTGAAGGGAATTTCGAATCGTGAAACTTATATTCATGAGAAAGGAGGTTCGCAATGAAAAAATTAATTAACAAACCAGATGATGTGGTTAAAGAGGAACTTGAAGGAATCGCCGTTGCCCATTCCGATTTGGTTAAAGTTTACTTTGATCCCAACTTCATCGTCCGGGCAGATGCGCCTGTACTAGGCAAGGTGGGTATCATATCCGGCGGCGGCTCAGGCCATGAACCGATGCATGGTGGTTTTGTCGGCATGGGCATGCTGGATGCAGCCTGCCCCGGCGCAGTCTTCACTTCGCCTACTCCCGATCAAATGCTGGAAGCCACCAAGGCAGTAAATGGCGGCGCTGGCGTGCTGCACATCGTAAAGAACTATACAGGCGATTTAATGAACTTTGAAATGGCCGCTGACCTGGCCCGCAACGAGGGCATCGAGATAGAGGCCATTATCATTGATGATGATGTCGCGGTAGAGGACAGCCTATACACCGCCGGCCGCCGTGGGGTTGGCAGCACTGTTCTCGCGGAGAAACTCTGCGGCGCAGCCGCTGAGGAGCGCCGCTCTTTACAAGAAGTAGCCGATGTTTGTCGTAAGGTCAAAGATTGGGGTCTGAGCATGGGTATGGCGCTCACATCCTGCACGGTTCCTCATGTTGGCAAGCCTACTTTTGATTTACCTGAAGACGAAATGGAAATCGGGGTGGGCATCCATGGAGAACCTGGCCGAAAGAGGATGAAAATTAAAAGCGCTGATGAGATCACAGAAATGTTGATGGAACCCATCCTCCACGATCTGCCCTTTGAAACTGGTGATGAAGTGCTGATGTTTGTCAATGGCATGGGAGGGACCCCCCTAATCGAACTGTATGTGGTCTATCGCAAAGCCCATGAAATTGCAACCAAACACGGGTTGAAAGTCGTTCGCAACCTGATTGGCCCTTACATTACCAGCCTCGAAATGGCCGGCACCTCCATCACCGTACTCAAGATGGATCGTGATCTGCTCAAGTTGTGGGATGCACCGGTCAAAACTCCCGGGTTGCGCTGGGGAGTTTAATTATTTGGGAATTACCTGGGTCTTTACCTGGCATTTATGGAGAAGCAATGAGCATCACACGTGATAATGTTCTCGAATGGATTGAACGTTATACACAAACACTCGCGGAAAATCGTGAATACTTGACCCAATTAGACGCAGCCATTGGGGATGCTGATCATGGCGCCAATATGGACCGCGGCTTTCAAGCAGTAATGAAAAAAAAGCCGGAAATGCTCGATAAAGATATTGGCACCATCTTCAAAACCGTTGGAATGACACTATTATCCACAGTCGGCGGTGCAGGAGGGCCATTGTACTCGACCGTTTTCCTTCAGGCCGGGATGAAGACCACCGGTAAGATGGAAATGTCTCTTCAGGATTGGATTACAGCTTTAGAGGCAGGTATCGAGGGAGTCAAGATGCGTGGAAAAGCCGAATTGGGCGATAAAACCATGGTTGACTCCCTCTTTCCCGCCCTAAATGCGCTTAAACAAGCCGCAGAAAAAGGCAATGGTATAGGGGATGCGCTGGAACGGTCTGCTCGTGCTGCAGAGGAGGGGATGAAAGCAACGATTCCCCTGGTTGCCCGAAAAGGACGGGCCAGCTATTTGGGCGAACGCAGTGCAAATCACCAGGACCCTGGCGCAACTTCATCCTACCTTTTACTAAGAACAGCCGCTGACCAATGGAGAGACGCCTGAAAGTACTGTTCTGTTTCAATGATATAGAGGAGGCATAAAATGGCGAAATATTCTGCTGCAATCGATCAGGGTACAACCAGCACCCGGTTTATGGTCTTTGACCATAGCGGTGTTATAGTCAGTGTTGAACAAAAAGAACACGAACAAATTTATCCCAAACCGGGATGGGTCGAACACGACCCGATGGAAATTTGGGCGCGGACTCTGGATGTCATTGATGGTGGGCTTAAGAAAAGCAGTATCGACCCCAAGGATATTGCCGCAGTTGGGATAACCAACCAGCGAGAAACCACCGTCGTTTGGGAGAAGGCCACCGGAAAACCTGTCTACAACGCTATCGTATGGCAGGATACCCGAACCGATAAAATCTGCAATGAACTTGCGGCGGATGGTGGGCAGGATAGGCTTCGACCGAAGACGGGTCTGCCTCTGGCGACCTATTTCTCCGGCCCGAAAGTAAAATGGATATTGGATAACGTTGCTGGTGTACGCGAAAAGGCAGAAAAGGGCGAAGTTCTGTTCGGCAATATCGACACCTGGGTTATCTGGAACCTGAGCGGCGGGCAGCAAGGTGGTGTGCACGTCACCGATGTAAGCAATGCATCCCGCACAATGCTGATGAACCTGGAAACCCTGGACTGGGATGACGAAATCCTGGCGCTTATGACCATTCCCCGCGCGATGCTCCCGGCGGTTCGGCCATCCTCGGAAGTTTATGGTTATGCCCGCGGGCAGCTTGGCGGTATTCCGATCTCCGGTGACCTGGGCGACCAACAAGCTGCCTTGTTCGGCCAGGCTTGTTATGATCCCGGTGAAGCTAAAAACACCTACGGTACGGGTTGTTTCATGCTGCTCAACACGGGTACGAAGCCGGTTCCGAGTAAAAGCGGTCTGCTGACTACCCTTGGGTACAAAATCGGAGACCAGCCGGCAGTCTACTGCCTGGAAGGTTCCATCGCCATCACCGGGGCTTTGATCCAATGGCTGCGCGATAACCTCAAGATGATCCATAATTCTAAAGACATTGAAGGTTTAGCCCGCAGCGTGGAAGACAATGGCGGTATATTCTTCGTCCCTGCTTTCTCTGGTTTGTTCGCCCCCTACTGGCGCAGCGACGCCCGCGGCGTAATCGTCGGCCTTACCCGCTACGTCACAAGCGGTCACATCGCTCGAGCCGCTTTGGAGGCTACCGCTTACCAGACTCGTGAAGTGCTGGATGCGATGAATAAAGACTCCGGGGTTCCCCTCACAGCCCTTAAAGTAGATGGCGGCATGGTTTACAATGAATTGCTGATGCAATTCCAGGCCGATATCTTGGGTGTTCCTGTCATCCGTCCAAAAGTTGCTGAAACCACCTCGCTAGGCGCTGCCTATGCAGCCGGGTTGGCTGTAGGTTTCTGGAACAACTTTAGTGAACTTCGTGCAAACTGGGGTAAAGACGCCGAATGGCATCCCAAGATGGGTGAGGAAGTTCGCGTCAGTCTTTATGCAGGATGGAAGAAAGCGGTCGAACGTACCTTCGGCTGGATCGAGTAATTTATTAGCAGAGCATTGCCAAGGGGAAACAAGCAATTTTTGTTTCCCCTCCTACCTTCTTTTTGTAGGGGCGGTTGGGGCAGAAATGGGTTTAATTCCAGAAGGCGGTTACCACCCGCTGTACTTAACCGGCAATCCCGAAACCTTTATAAAAACCCCTCTAAGACAATGACCATCAGGAAAAGATTAAAATTAGAAACCATGGTAGCCATATGACAAAAAAGGGAAAAAGTGACAAGACCGCGGAAATCCAACCAAAGACGCAGGCCTGGATACCCCTTAAGAAAGGGTTGATCGTCGTAGGGATCGTCAGTATTTTCCTTGCAATCTGGGTCGCTTGGCAAGCATCAGCCTCTCTCCCAATGGGCGAAAGCATTCTATGGGGATTTATTTTTGGTTTGAGTGTTTGGGGGGTCTTTGGATTGTTCCTACTTATCAACCGCTTTTTTAGACGTTAACCCACCCCAAACGATATCCTTTGCGAACCACAGTTTCCACCAGGTATTTAATGATCCATGACTTGGATCAGCAATATATCTAACTGACCGAGTGTAAAAAAATTAAAAATCCAATCCATTTAAGCTTTCATTATGGTCAATCTTGTTTTGGTTTCTCATAGTAAAAATCTGGCTGAATCCCTGGTTGGTTTGGTTCGCCAAATGGCAGGTGACCAATTACAAATTGGTGTTGCCGCTGGTGCGGGGGAGAATTATGAAGATTTTGGCACGGATGCAACTCGGATTGCTGAGGTTATTCGGGCAGTTGATCATCCAGATGGTATCCTGGTTTTGGTAGACCTGGGAAGCGCAATTCTCAGTGCCGAAATGGCACTAGAATTATTACCTGATGATATGCGTGAGAGGGTCCATATTTGCCCGGCACCATTGGTGGAGGGGGCTATCACCGCGGGTGTACAGGCCAGTCTGGGTAGTGATATCCAGGTGGTGTGTCGCGAAGCCCGCCAGGCTTTACTCCCAAAAGTTGAGCATTTAGCCAGGGAGGAGGACCGGCTGATTACTATCCTGCCGGGTTTTTGTGAACCAAAATCAGAGGATAAGTCTACGACCCTGACCATCAATCTCGTCCTTCAAAACGCCCATGGCTTACATGCGCGACCGGCAGCCCGCTTCGTGAAGGTTGCATCTCAATTTCAAGCCGATATCCGAGTCATCAACCTGACTACTGCAAGCAAACCCGTTTCAGGAAAGAGCCTGAATGGGTTAGCGACCCTTGGAGCGCTCCGAGGCTTTGAAATACAAATCCAGGCTCAAGGGGAACAGGCTGCCGAAGCTCTCGCAGCGCTGAAAACCCTGGCAGAGGAACGATTTGGAGAGCCAGTTTATGAACCTGTGTCAGAAATTCCTCGGGCAGCGGATGTAGAAAAAAGTATCGATCTTGAAGGAACATTGCGGGGGTTGCCGGTTTCCGAAGGTGTTGCTGTGGCCCCCATTTATCATTACGAATCGGTTACCCCAGCGGTCTCCGCTGAATTGACGACAGACCCACACGCCGAGTGGCAAAAACTCAACCAGAGCATACAAATCGTACAACGGGCGATACTGGAGCGCCAAAAGCAAATTACTTCCCACATTGGAGCTGCTGAAGCGGCGATCTTTGAAGCTCACGCACTTCTCCTTGAAGATGAAGATCTTATCGAGGCAACCCGAAAAATCATAATTAATCAAAAACTAAACGCAGGGCGTGCCTGGAAAGAAAGCATTGATGCCGTTGCTGCGCGATTCGAAGCCCTGGAGGATCCCTATTTGCAGCAGCGCTCAGTCGATGTAAGGGATGTTGGCAACCAGGTGCTGCGGGCATTAAAAGGGGAAACACAATCAAAAATTACCTTCGAAGGCCCCGTGATATTATCGGCAGTAAATTTAACCCCAACCGAAACGGCTCAACTTGATTTTGAGAGTGTGCAGGGTATCGGGTTAATGGGTGGTGGGGCGACCTCTCATAGTTCTATTCTGGCACGTTCATTGGGAATCCCAGCCATCACCGGATTACCTCCAGCCATTAAACGCATTCCTCCGGGCACCTTGGTTGGGTTGGATGGGTTTAATGGAACCCTTTGGATCCATCCGGATCAGGAAAAACAAAAGTCTTTGGAATCTGCTCGAGTGCAGTGGATGGAGCAGAAGCGCCAATATTTGGATAAAACATTTCAACCAGCAACAACGTTGGATGGAAAAACCATCGAAGTGGCATCCAATGTTGGCAACCTGAACGATTCGATTCTGGCAATGCAAAATGGTGCAGATGGGATAGGACTGCTACGGACGGAATTTCTGTTTTTAACCCGCGAAACTGCACCAAGCGAAGAGGAACAATTTGAGGCAATCTACCGAATTGTCTCTACGATGAAAGGAAAGCCAGTCGTTGTTCGTACATTGGATGTAGGTGGAGATAAGCCTCTGCCTTACATCCAACAGGAGATTGAATCCAACCCATTTTTAGGTGTCCGGGCTATACGACTTTCTTTTCAACAACCGCAATTATTAGCCACCCAATTACGAGCTATATTACGGGCTGGTGAAAACAGCAGAATTCAAATCATGTTTCCTATGGTGGCCAGTTTTGAGGAAGTTCAACGAGCAGTGGGATTTTTAGACACCATCCATCAAGACTTAGAAGCTGAACACATCCCGCATGCCTGGCCGGTCGAAATTGGAATCATGGTGGAAATTCCATCCGTTGCGATCATGGCAGACCAATTAGCGCCCTATGTTTCCTTCTTTAGCATCGGTACCAATGATCTGACTCAATACACCATGGCAGCCGAGCGTGGAAACCCGCATCTTGCACACCTGAATGATGCTTTACACCCATCTGTCTTACGCCTTATCCAGCAGGTATGCCAAGCGGGTAAAAAATACAATAAGTGGGTAGGCATATGTGGAGAATTGGCCAGCGATCCCGTTGCTGTGCCTGTCCTGATTGGGCTGGGGGTTAACGAGTTGAGTGTTAGTGCAGCCAGTATTCCCAAAGTCAAAGCCATTGTTCGGGCGGTTCACTGGCCGGATGCTGAACAACTTGGGTTACAAATGTTGAATTGCTACACAGCCATGGAATCACGAAAACTGGCGGGCGAGTTCCTGGAAAGCCTGTCGATCAACCAGGGTAATTGACACGGTTATTTCCCGGTTGCCCGAAGGACCACAATCTAGTATTATTTCATTAGATCAACAACCTTTTTTACCTACAGGTAGGTGCATTATGCGTGCGATCACCGGTAAAGTCAGGTTAGCCATCCTCCTTCTCGCCCTCATCCTTTCCGGATGTACCGTCATCGACATCCCTGGCGTTCAGTCAGCCAAGGAATTTTCCCCCCCAGGCTGCGATCTGCCGGGTTGTGCCAGTTTGGTCGTCCTCCAATCCGGGCAGCCGGGCTTGCTCAACGTTACATCTCAAGGCATCCAGGTCGAAGCCCCCATGGCAGCTTCTCCCCAGACTTTACAGAATGGGCGGTGGCTGATCGATACCGGCCAGCCATCACCGGATGGCAATTGGATCGCTTACACCACCATCGGTTACCATACCGGAGGACCAGTTTTGCTCCACAACCTGACCTCTGGCGAGTGGACCAACCTGATCGAAGCCCTCAACGCCCACCTGGAGAAAGACCAGTTGCCTTTTGAACTGGAATACTGGTGGGATGTGATTGGATGGTTTCCTGAAAGCGACCGGCTGATGATCGGTCCAAGTGACCTGAGTATGGTGGTGATCATCGAGTTGCCCAGTTTTGTTTCGCAGGTCATTACCTTCCCGGGTGGCGGGAGGGGTGGGCGTCTTTTCACCGACCTGGCCCAGGACGGCAGCCGATTGCTTTTTGTGGCCGAGGACCTTGAGCAGGAGTTGATGGTGGTGGAACTCAGCACCCACCAAAGGCATGGTTTGCTCGCGATACCTTACCAACACGGGGTAATCCTGAACCCTCGCTTTTCTCCCGACGGTTCCCAGGTTGCTTATGTCCTCCAGGAAAACAGCCCGCAGATCGGGATCAGTTATGCCTTGCACCTTTTAGCGGTTGAAAGCGGCCAATCTCGGGTCTTGGTGGAAGGCAACCTCGGGATGACAATGCCGGTCTGGTCGCCAGATGGAAGTGCGATTGCCTTTATCCGCAGTGATGACCCGGCCCCGGTCAACCTTCAACCTGGGGAGATTCCTGCACCCGAAAAACAGTCGGTGTGGATCCTCTCGATAGACCAAAACCAGCTCATCCAAATCAGTTTTCTGGATCAATCCGTGGGCAGCCCGGTCTGGGCTGCCGATGGGGCCACGATCGCTTTTGTCGCCGCTGATGGACAGGTGTTGTTAGCCTCCACCCTCCAGCCAGGCCTCACCTGGCAAGCGGCTGGCCCTTCCGAATCACCGGCACTTTCCAACGTATTCTTTTTGCCCTGATCCTGTTTACCGTTATTCGAGGAGCTTGCATTGCACAAAAATTACAGGGTTAGAGGAATCATAAGGGTTTTACCGGCGTTTTTGCGCGGGGTGTTAGCACCGCGGGTTGGTCTGCATTCTTCCAGGGTGATAAAACTTGCTCGCCGGACAACCCTGGCTGCCTTGATCTTTCTGGGGCTGGTACTGGCCCCGAGCTTCTTCCCTGGCAAGGCCCATCTGTCCGACGAATCGACCCTGCCGGTCGCTCGCCAAAATGAATTCCACCTGGCCTCCCAACCAGGCGCTTTTCTACAGTACAGCGATATGCCCTATTTTACATATCCGGTAGTCCCGAACGCGGTGGTTAGTATGTGGTTTGACCACCACCCAACCGGAGGGCTGCTCACCCTTTACGATGGCCGTCGCAATAACGCCGGCTTTGGGTTTACCTTCACCTGTTCAAACCCAAGGATGTCCGATTATGTCGGCTGTGAAGATAATGTCACCGGTGAGGCGGCATGCCCCAATCAGCGTGAGTTGTGGTACGACGGACACCGTGGTACCGACTACGAGTTCTCGCCCAACTGGCATACCGGTGCATTTTGTGATCCAGGCCGCTTCAGCGGGATCACAATGCCGATTAATGCCCCGGCGCGCGGGCGGGTGATTATCGCCGGCACCGACCCCTCCCGGCCGGCCAACGGTTGGCACATCCGCCTGGCCCATGACTTGAACAACAATGGCAACTTCAATGACGACAATTTCCGCTCGATCTATTTGCACTTTACCGCCAACGCTCTGGCTGTCACCGCCAACCAGGTCGTTGAGTCTGGTCAGTACCTCGGGTTAGGCGGTTCAACCGGCTATTCCTCTTCACCCCACCTGCACTTTGAGGTCCAGCGCTCCACCACCAACTTTCAGTCCAACTACTGGGCAGTGGATCCCTACGGCTGGCAGGGCTCTGGGAGTGACCCATGGACGTACCAAAATGTTAACCTGTGGCGCTATCCGGTGGTGGATTACCCTTTTAAGAATTATATTCCTTTGGTCTCGCATGCCCCATCAGCCTGCCAAGGCTGCGGCGAGATGCTCACCAACGGTGGGTTTGAATCCGGCCATAACGCGTGGGTCGAGCAGGGCGTCCAGGTGATCGCTTCAACTGCGGATGGAAACCTGCCGGTTACACCCTACTCTGGGCGGTGGTTAGCCTGGCTGGCCGGGCTTAACTCTGCCGCCGATATCCTTTATCAGAATTTTTCCCTCCCCGCCTGGGCTAACGATGGCATCCTGCGCTATGCACTGCGCGTGACCAGCTTAGAGCCGGCTGGAGCCCAAGATGCGATGACGATTAGCCTGCGTACAAGCGATGGGACCCTGTTGCAAACCTTGGATACGATCGACAACACCTTTAGCCCTAAGAACCAGTGGGTGATCCGCGAGATCGACCTGGGGGACCTCAGCCCCCGGCAAGGGCAAACCCTGCAACTGCGTTTGCATGCCACCTCCAACGCCAGTTACCTCACCAGCTTCTACGTTGATGAAGTCTCGCTGCTGGTCAACGGTCCTTAAATAAGCCCATCAACACCCACTCAATAGTAGCCGCAGAATCTTCGCGCTCAATTTTTGCCACAAGCTTTTCTATGTACACCCCGCCCCGCATCTTTCCGTTATGGGCTTACTTTCGCGTTCACATCGGATACAATAAGTGACATGCAAGTATTTCTTAGAAAACCCATATCACTTACCCTCGGGAGGAAAGCATGAACTACCGTACTTTTGGACGCCAGGGTTGGCAAGTCAGCGAGGTAGGTTACGGCATGTGGGGTATGGCCGGATGGACAGGCTCTGAAGATAGCGAATCACTGGAGTCGATGCAGCGGGCGGTCGATTTAGGCTGCAATTTCTTTGATACAGCCTGGGCTTATGGAAACGGCCACAGCGAGGAGCTGCTTGGAAAACTGCTCAAGAACAATCCCGGCAATCGCCTGGTGACAGCTACAAAAATCCCACCCAAAAATCGGATATGGCCCTCTCGGCGAGGATTCAGCCTGGATGATTGCTACCCACCAGACCACATCATCGAATTTGTTGATAGCAGCCTGAAGAACGCTGGCATCGACCAATTTGACCTGGTCCAGTTTCACACCTGGGAAGACAGTTGGTTGGATGATGGGCGCCTGGTCAAAACCATGGAGCGTTTAAAGGAACAAGGGAAGTTTTTATCCTGGGGAATTTCCATCAACCGTTGGGAGCCTTGGAACGGGCTAAAAGCGGTGCACAGCGGCTTAGTGGATGCTGTTCAGTACATCTATAACATTTTTGACCAAAATCCAGAGGATGAACTGCTTCCGGCTTGCCAGAAGATGAAGGTGGCCTTTATTGCGCGCGTGCCCTTTGATGAAGGCAGCCTGACCGGTACCCTAACTCTTGACTCTACATGGCCGCAAGGCGACTGGCGCAACAGCTACTTTGTCCCCGCTAATCTAAAGGCCAGCGTCGAGCGAGCCGAACAACTCAAGGCGTTGGTGCCCGCTGACATCACATTTTCCGAGATGGCGTTGCGCTTCATCCTCGATAACCCAATGGTTACCACAGTCATTCCTGGGATGCGCAAGCTACGCCATGTCGAAAGCAATATCGCTGTCAGCGGCCGGCCGGTTTTGGTAAAAAGCCTGTACACAAAACTTAAGCAGCACCGGTGGGACCGCCAACCAACCACCTGGTCTCAATGACACGCCGGCATTCATGGGTTGGGCTGCTCACCGCAGGAGGGCTGTTAGCCGCCTGCGGTTTAAACCTTGCTGCCCAGGTGGAGGACGAAACTCCGATTCCAAGTGACGCCCCAACCGCTACCTGGTTTGCAACCGCGCACCTCACTTTAACGCTGCCGTCATCTTCCATCCCAAGCCCATCGCCTACCCTCACATCAGCGCCGCCACCGACCTTAACATCCACTCCGATAGCAACCGCAACCCTGGTTCCCAACTATGTTAAGCTGCGCGGTATGGTGGTCATCGAACGGGCAGTCTGTCATTATGGACCAGGCGCGCCTTACCTGTATAAGTATGGAGTGGTTAAAGGAAGCAACCTGGAGATCATCCGCCGGGTCATTGGCCATAACTACATCGAAGTGCAGGCGATCGGGGGTGAAAATCCTTGCTGGGTACGCGCGGATTATATGCAGATTCGCGGCGAAGGCAGCCTGGAAAATCTAGAACCGGTACATGGGTTTGATGTCCGTTTGCCAATTTCGCCCTATTATGCTCCCCCTAGCGGAATCGAAACCCGGCGCGATGGAATGGATGTGACGGTCACCTGGCATTTGTTAATCCTGCGCGCCGGCGATGACTCGGAGCAGACGCCTTATATTGTAGAAGCTTGGGTGTGCCGGGGAGGTCAGATGGTCTTCGACCCGGTGCGCGCCTGGCAGCCTTCGGTAGTGATTGTGGATGAGCCTGGCTGCAATGAACCCTCACGTGCGCGCTTGATCGCTGCCGAGAAACACGGATACACCCGGCCTGTGGAAATCCATTGGCCGCCAGCCGAAGTTGAGCAACTCGGTGGCAAAGAAAAGGTGGATGAGGATGGAATTACTAACCCGCAAAACCTTGGAAGTCATCGAACGATTTAACCGCGCCTTCAACCTTCACAACGTTCGTGGAATGATGGTAGAAATGAGCGCCGATTGTGTCTTTGAGAACACCTTTCCACCACCAGATGGCCAAGTAATACGAGGCCAGGAGGAGGTTGAATTATTTTGGAAGGTTTTTTTTCAAAAAGCACCCCACGCCCGGCTGGATTTTGAAGAAATTTTCGCATGCGGCGAACGCGGGGTAGTGCGCTGGGTTTATCGATGGGGACAAAGTGGGGATGATCGTGACCATGTGCGCGGAGTTGATGTCTTTCGCTTGATAAACGGCAAAATTGCGGAAAAGCTATCCTACGTCAAAGGATAATGTCAGGATCAATGATAAAATCCATCTGGAAATTGATTCTTTCAGTCCATTTACCTTTTGCGAAATGTGGATATAACCCATGATCGATCCTAGCGCAGTTCAATATCATGTCAAAGTAAAACCGGGGGATGTCGGCCGGTATGTGCTCCTTCCCGGTGATCCGGGCCGGGTTGAGAAAATTGCTTCTTACCTGGAGGAACCCCACTTTATCTCCACGAATCGGGAGCATACGGTTTATGGGGGTTACCTGGGTGGTGAAAAGGTAACTGTGGTCTCGACCGGGATGGGCTGCCCATCGACCGCCATCGCGATCGAAGAATTGATTGCAGTGGGTGCAGATACTTTTATTCGGGTTGGCACCTGCGGCGGGATGCAGCCTGAAATGATGGTTGGAGATATCGCCATTGTTACCGGTGCAATCCGTGATGAAGGTACCACGCGCCAATATCTGCCGATTGAATTTCCTGCCCTGGCGGATATCAGGGTTACGAATGCCCTGGTCGCGTCCGCAGTGAGGTTGGGGGCAAATTATCATCTGGGCGTTTCGCACACAAAAGATTCCTTTTACGGTGAGGTGGAACCTGAACGGATGCCACTGGCTGATGCACTCAAAGCTCACTGGAAAGCTTGGGTAGCCGG
>Ga0207950_100193_pt1 | contig 22776 bp, 20 predicted proteins | sample Subbio11_8B_AprC_FD_184814 | JGI IMG/M metagenome (GOLD analysis project Ga0207950, IMG submission 184814) | Serpentinite rock and fluid subsurface biosphere microbial communities from McLaughlin Reserve, California, USA - CR11_8B_AprC (SPAdes) | ecosystem: Environmental > Terrestrial > Deep... | reverse complement strand
TCGCCGGCAAGGTCGGGGTAACCCGGCTGCCTAGCCTTGACGGAGAGGCCCAAGTGGCCGGCCTAGGCGGCTGGGGGCTGGGAGTGACCAGCTTTAGCGCTCACCCTGAGATCGCTGCGGAGATCGTCTTCTACTTTACTTCCCATTACGCCCAGCGACGCCGCGCCATCGAGGGCGGCTTTGCGCCGACTATACCGGCCCTCTATCAAGACCCTGAGGTGTTGGCAGCCAGTCCGTTCTTCACTGAGCTGCTCGAGATTTTAGCGATTGCTGTGGCGCGCCCGTCGGCGGTTTCGGCCCCCAACTACCGGGAGGTCACGCAGGCCTTCTTCCAGGCGGTGCATCGCGTGCTTGAAGGCCAGATCGGGGCAGAGGAGGCGCTTGAGGTATTGGAGCTCGAGCTAACGGCGATAACCGGTCTACCGAGCGGCGCGCCCTAGCAGCCGACGCAGGCCCCCCTCGGTCAGTAGGCGGGTCGCAAACGTTAGCGATCGATCCACCGCTAGTCGCCCCAACCGTTAGCATAGAGGCCTGAGGAGCTGCCATGCTGGTTAAAGACATTATGACTGAGAAAGTTGTGGCCATTGACCCGGAGATGCCGATCGGCGATGTCTACGCGCTGATGGAGCAGCGCAACATCCGCCACTTCCCGATTCTGGAAGGCGGCCGTTTAGTCGGCATCGTCTCGGATCGCGATATCCGCACAGTCGGCTCCGAACTCCCTAGTGCCAAACCCGGCGTGACCATCAGAGACCCGGTGCGGCGCATTATGGTCACGCCGGTCATCACCACCCATCCGCTCGACCCGGTCGAGGAATCGGCCAAGGTCCTGCGCCAGTACAAGATCGGCGCCATGCCGGTGATCGCCGAAGACAAGCTGGTCGGCATCGTCACCGGCATCGACTTTCTTGAGGCGTTAGTCAGGATGACCGGGGTCTACGAAGCGGCCACCCGGCTCGAGGTCGAGGTCGAGAATCGTCCTGGTGCGCTAGCGGCCTTGGCCCACACTATCGCCCGACTCGGCTATAACATCTCCAGCGTGCTGACCACTAGCCGCGATCCAGAGATCGTTACCTTCGTGCTCAGAGTCGATACCATCAGCGGGCGGAAGCTGGCCCAAGAGCTCAAGGCGGCAGGTTTTAGCGTGGTCTGGCCTCCTGAAAAGCTCTAGCATGAGCCGGGCGATTTTTGTCTATGAGCCGAGCCTTAGCGGCTATACGCTGTCGGAGGGCCACCCCTTCAAGCCCCTAAGGCTCGAGCTGACCCGCTCGCTGCTCTATGAGACGGGGCTGTTAACTGCCGAGCAGGAGGCGCGCTCCGAGCCGCTCGAGGAAGAGCTGCTTTACCGCGTTCACGACAGCCGTTACATCGACGCGGTCAAGGCCGTCTCGCAAGGTAAGCGGTTGGCGCAAGCCTACACCTTTGGGCTGGGCACGGCTGATAACCCCATCTTCCCGGCCATGCACGAGGCGGTATCAAGCGTCTGCGCCGCTACCGTCACGGCGGTCGAACTAGTCGCCTCAGGGCAGGCGCAGCGGGCGGCTAACCTCGCCGGCGGCCTGCACCACGCCCTGGCGGCCAAGGCCTCGGGCTTTTGTATCTATAACGATCTGGCCGTCGGGATTGAGCACGCTGTTAAGCGTTATGGGCTGCGCGTGGCCTACCTCGATCTCGACGCCCATCACGGTGACGGTGTGCAGTGGCTCTTTTACGAGCGCCCGGAGGTGATGACTATTAGCCTGCACGAGTCCGGGCGTTACCTGTTTCCCGGCACCGGCCATACCTTCGAACTGGGCAAGGGGGCGGGCCGTGGCGCCAGCGTAAATGTGCCGCTCGAGCCCTTCACCGAAGACGGCTCGTTTTTGGAGTGCTTCGAGGCCGTGGTGCCGGCTGCCCTGGCCGCTTTTAAGCCCGACCTGATCGTGCTGCAAGCCGGTGCCGATATGCACCGCTACGACCCGCTGGCCGACCTGGCCATCTCAACCCGCGGCATGTGGCAGAGCTATCAGCGCGTCAGCGAACTGGCCGACCAGCACTGTCAGGGCCGCCTGGTTGCTACCGGCGGCGGCGGCTACGATCCCTACCGCACCGTCCCGCGGGCCTGGGCGCTGCTGTGGGCCGCCATATGCCGCCAGCCCGCCCCCGAACTGGTCCCCGCAGCGTGGCGCTCCCGCTGGCAGCCGGTGAGCCCTGATCCACTACCCACCCACTTTTTTGACGACGTTGACGCCTGGCCGCCGATCCCCCGCCGCGCCGAGATCGCCTCCTACAACCGCGCCGTGGCAGCGCGCGTGCTGGAAACGCTGACCCCGATCTGGCAAGCATGAAGACCTTTACCAGCAGTGCCGCGCTCAAGGCTGCCAGCGGTCAGACGCTCGGCCCCAGCGACTGGCTATTAATCGACCAGGAGCGGGTGCAAGCCTTTGCCGTGGCCACTGATGACCCCCAGTGGATCCACCTCGATACCGAGCGGGCCAGGCGCGAGTCGCCTTATGGGCAAACGGTAGCACATGGCTACCTAACCCTCAGCCTGATCCCGGGGCTGATGCGGCAGCTCTTTGCCTTTGAGGGTGCTAAGCTGCGGATCAACTACGGGCTGAACCGGGTCCGTTTCCCGGCGCCGGTGTTGGTCCCTTCCAGAGTGCGCCTGCACGCGCTCATCGCTGAGGCAACTGAGTTTGAAGGTGGCGTGCAGGTGGTGTTCGACGTCCGCTTCGAGAGCGACCGGCAGGAGAAGCCGGTCTGTGTAGCGCAGATCATCTCGCGCTTGGTAGTGGGTGAGGCGTAATGGGTGTTCGACTTAGGAGCGACGCCTCAGGGCGACCCTAATATGGTCGCCCCTACTCGAATACTTGAATACTCGACTACTGATTCTCGAAGGAGGAGTCCTCATGAACATCGCCTTTATCGGTCTAGGCACTATGGGCGCGCCGATGGCTACGCGCTTGCTGCAAGCCGGCCAGCGCCTCACCGTCCACAACCGCACACGTGAGCGCGAGGAGCCGCTGGCCGCTTTGGGGGCGGCTCGAGCCGCTACCCCAGCGGAGGCCGCAACCGGAGCGGAACTGGTGTTTACCATGGTGAGCGACACCCCCGACGTGCGCCAGGTGGTGCTGGGCGAACAGGGCGCCATCCACGGCATGGAGTCCGGCAGCGTGTTGATCGATATGAGCACCATCAGCCCGGCTGCTACCCGCGAGATCGCCGCGCAGCTCGCCGAACGCGGCATCGAGATGCTCGACGCGCCGGTGTCGGGCGGCAGCGAAGGGGCCAAGCAGGGGACGCTGTCGATTATGGTCGGTGGCAAGGCCGAGGTCCTGGCGCGGGTGCGCCCTGTGCTCGAAGCGCTGGGCAAGACCATTACCCTAGTGGGGCCGATCGGCAGCGGCCAGGTCACTAAGGCCATCAACCAGGTCATCATCGCTGGGACTTACGCCGCGGTCGCCGAGGGGATGGCGCTAGGGCTTGCCGCTGGCATCGATCTGGAGGCCGCGCAGCAAGCGCTGGCCGGCGGGGCCGCCAGTTCGTGGGTGCTAACGCAGCGCGCCGGCAACATGATCCAAAACCGCTACCCGCTCGGCTTTCGCGTCCGGCTGCACCTCAAGGACCTCAGCATTGCCCGCGAGGCCGCTCGCGAGCTAGGCGTCCCCATCCCGGTCGCCAGCTACGTCGAACAGCTCGAGGTGGGCCTAATCAAGCGCGGCTACGGCGACGAGGACGTTTCGGCCATCGCCAGGGCGGTGCGCGAGGCCGCCAGACTGACCTAGCACCGGGGCTGCGGGCCGATATCAGTAGTGGTAGCGGGCGTGCGTGTAGGTTGTCTCAATGGACATATAGCCTGGACATATAGCCTCCAGATAAGTACAGTTGTACTGTACATATGCAGTGGCGGCAGGTCAAGGCGGCCTTATCACGGTCGTTAACTTCCGTCCCGGCACGGCGCTCAGAGCGGAGGAGGGCGGCGTCCTGTTCTGGGTAGCCTGAAGCGCGGTCAGTACACCCGAATCCCGTTGTTGACACCCAGGATGGCAAAGTAAGGCACGTTGAAGTAGGGCGTACCCTCCGCGAGATAGACTCCCGGCTCGAGCAGGAGGCCGTTCAACCGCGTCTCGCTCAGGGTGATGAACACCAGGTTCGGCTCTTGCCGGTCAGGCCGGGCGTCCAAGAGCTGCACGCCGAGGTTGTCGTAGATTTCGTTCAGGCCAGGCTCGCTCAGCGTGCCGAGATCCACCTTACTCGGGTCGCCCTCGATGTAGACGCCCGCGCCGCCCTCAAGATTAGCGTAGACTTTGGTGCCGCGCAGCGTCAGCTCGGCGCCGCTGAAGACGAGGCCGAAACGGGTGTTGTTGTGTACCTCGCTCGCTTGCAAGCGCACGCGGGCGTTCCCTTCGGCTCTGAGCCCGCTGTCCGTATGGTTGAAGATGGCGCTGTTCTCAATGGTCAGAGCGGCGTCGCCACTTGCGCGGATGCCGGTCTGGTTGCGGTGGAGCTGGACACGCCGCAGCGTCACGCTCGGCGCCTGGTTGAGGATGATACCGGCCTCCGCGTTGTCGTAGACGGCGGTCTCTTCGAGGGTGACGACGGCACCGGCAGATGACACCAGGCCGTTCGTGTTGGCTGCCAGTTCGCTCGCGTTGCCGCTCAAGGTGACGTTCCCATAGGCGAAGAGGCCGTCGCCGCTCTCCAGCACGCGAATAGCTTCGAGCGTCACGGTGCCGGTATTGGCCAGCACGGCTCGCGCAAAACCGCGCAGCGTCAGGTTCGAGACGCTCGCGTCGCCGGCGAAGGCCAGCCCGGCGCTCCCTCCGCCGGAGCCCTCGAGCACCACCTCGGTAGCGCTCTCGCCCATGATAACGGCGCCCGCCGGTACGTTCGGCCCAGGTAGAACCGTGGGCGGGGTACCGCTTTGGCTCGGCCACTGCTCGCCGCTCGCTGCGCTGTAGAGGCCGTTTTGGAGATACACGGTGTCGCCCTCGCGCCAGACCGCCAGCGCCGTCTTCAGGCTACGGTAGGGGCGTTGGGGCGTCCCTTGGCCCACCACGTCATCACCAGCTGGCCCGGCGGTGATGGGGGTAACGACCAGCGCCTCGGGTACAGTCGTGGTACCCCCGGCAGTAGTCAGCATCAGGGTCTTGTTGCCGAGAGGCGCGCCGTGGGGAATGGCGGCGCTGACCATTAGTGTCGTACCGTCCTCGCTCGCGGTAAACGCCACCGCCAGCTCCCCCAGTGTTATCCCGGTCACCCGCTCGAGGTGCCTGCCCGTGACGCTCAAGTTGACGCTACCGGCACCCTGGCGCACCTGCTTGCTCCCTTCATTGTCCTCGATGCTCACGCTCGTCACCTCGGCTTTGGGGACGCTGAGACGCAGGGTCAGGGTTTCAAGGCGCTCGAGCCCTCCTCCCGTCGCCTTGACCACGGGGAATGAGGTACCGATGGTCGCTCCGTCCTGGGCGACGATGGTTAGCGTCCCCTCGCTCTCGGTATCACTAATGGTGATGGGATCGTAGGCTAACCCGGTCGTCTCGCCTGCGAGCGTTACCGTCACCGCGCCGGCAAAGCCGCCGCTGCGGCTGAGTTTGACCGTGAGGCTGCCGGGTTCGCCGATGAGGAGTTCAAGGACCTGGGGCTGTAGTGTGATGGTGAAGTTCGGCGCCCCAGGTTTATCGCCGTTGCACGAAGCCAGCAGCAGTGGGAACAGCACCAAAAACAGCGTGGTGCGAAGATAGGCTCTCACTTTATCACCTCGGGCCTACCGAGCCGACCTCGAAGCTGCGCACCCGGTTCACCGTGGTGGTGCCATCGCTCACCTCGACGCGCACATAAACGGTACCGCCTTCGTCGGGCGCGAAGCCGGTCGGGTCGCAGCTGAAGACTCCGTCCCCCAAGTCCTCGACGGGCGCCTGGCCGCGGAGGCCTCTGCAAGTCCACGTCATGGTCAACACGTCGCCGTTAGGATCGCTGGCGGACGCCCTGAGGTAGAGCGGTGGCTGATAGTAAGGCCTTTCGGGCTCGGAGCCGTACCGGCGGATGAGCCTTGCGCCTTCTGGCACCTCGCAGATGCCGTTGAGACACCAGGGGTTGCGCGGCACTTCGAGCGCGGCGATGGAGAAAGACTCTATCCTGGGCGCCGGGTTGGGCGGCGGCGCACTGACGTAGGCCGTCAGGACCTTGCTGGCGCTAGCACCGTGGGGATCGGTGGCCCTGAGCGTCACGGTGCGCGCGCCTTGGGCGCCGAACACCGCTACCGCCGCGCACCCGCCGCCGTAGGTCGGCACCGGGGTGACGGTATCGGGCGCGCTGACACTCCAACTGATCCGCTCGCAGCTCAGGTCGCCCGTGTTGGGGTCATAGGCGCGCGCGCTGATGTAGTACTCGACCGTCTCAGGAACCTGATCCCCGTAGACAGTCGTATAGATCACCGGCGGCGAGTTGACGGCCTCGAAGCGCAGGGTGATGTTCGAGCTCGCCCCGTGCGGGTCGCGGGCGGTCACCGTCCAGGTGCGCGTGCCCGGTGTGGCGAAGACATAAGCTTGCTGCGGCAGCGTCACCGTCCCGTCCATAGCCGAGGTGGCGGTGAGCGTGATGGGGTCGCCCTCGGGGTCCATCACCTCGAAATAGCCGCGCACGAAGCCGCTGTGCGGCCCGATATAGAGAGGAGTGCCGAAGTCCACCCGGGTGGTGCCGGAAGTGACGTTGCTGAACTTTGGCGCCTGGTTGGACGCCCTGGCCAGCTCGAAGGACTCATTGAAGAGCGTCGCCCGGTACTCCTTGAGGGTGCCGATAACGGGCAGCCCGACAACGAAGGCCAGGTGCCCCTCGATTCCACCGCGCAGGGTCCAGGTCGGGTTGCGCGGGATGGCCACGTCGATTTCGGCGCCCAGCACCAACCCCATGGCCGGACCGGCCAGGTCGTAAAACTTGAGGCTCGCCAGCGCCCGGGCGTAGGCCTTGGTGCTCATGGTGGCGTCTACCTTGATCTGGTCGTGCCGCTCGAGCTTGAGCCCGAAGCCGGTGATGTCCTTCCAGCCACCCTTGGGCGTCCAGCGCGAGCCGACCATCGCCTGCGCCGACTGAGTGACGCCGTAGTGGAAGCTCAGCTTCACCTCGCCACTAGCGCCGATATAGACCTCGACCACCGGGTTGACCACCACCGGCACCGGGCCGATGAAGAAGACCAGCGGCTTGAAGTAGTAGCTGGCAACCTTGATCTCCTTGGTCAGCTTGGCGTTCGCCTCGCCGGCGAAGGTGACCTTGAAGTGCTCCTCGAAACCGATCTTGGCCTCGAAGCTGTCCACACAGACCGGCGGCACGTCCCAGCAGGGCTTGATGTTGAGGTGCACGCCCCAGCCGGCGTTGAAGAAGAGCTCGCCTTGAAGCGTGAGCTTGACCTTGACGTCGCCCTCGCCCACGTCGAGCGCCACTTCGTCGAAGCCGACCCGGAAGCGGTAGTTGTCCCCCACCCCAACCTGGGGCGCAAGCCCTTCGGGAACGGGCACCGCCTCGGCCGTGACGCCTTGCAGGTGGACGACCGCGGCGACCACGTCCTCGGCCTCGAAGTCCCCTTCGACCGTAAACCCGCCTTGGGTGACGGCGTCGGTGATGTTGGCCTGCGTCGTCTCCAGCACCACCTCGCCGCCCTCTTGCCGGATGGCCTTGACCTTGCGCAGGTAGCCGTAGGGTGCCGCCGCTGATGGCTCGCTGACCAGCACGTCGTCGGGACGAAGGTTCTGCAAGAAAGGCGTGTTGGCGGAAAAGCGCATCACGCCGCTGTCCAGGTCGAAGTGGGTGAGCGCAGCTCTAGTTGAAGGGTCGGCCACCTTGGTGGTCTCGGGGATGATGACTTCGCCACCCGGTGGGGGTTTTTGGCCACCGCCACCGCAGGCGACCAGCGCGGCGGCCAGGATCAGGCCGATGATGAGCTGGTCGATTGTTTTACTTGTTTTCACTCTTTCCTCCACGGTTTAGCGATCCACCAGCGATCGCCGCAAAGTCTCAGCGTGGCTGTAGCAGGACGCCTGAGTCGCAGCGCAGCCAAGCGACGTGATCGTTTCGCTCTCCAGCTCCCTAGCGGCCACAGTCCAGCCGCACCCGCAAGCTCGGAGTGGGCGTGCTGTAGGCCACGCCCGCCTGTTGCAGCGAAAAGCCGATCTGTTCAGGCTTCATCTCGAAGAGAAACTTGATGGGCTCCTTCACCTGCTCTTGTGACGTGCCGAAGGGATAGTAGAACTTCAACTGGTGGGTGATGCCGCCACCTTGCGGCAGGCTCGCAAAGGTCAGTCGTTGCACGTCCAAGGGGTCGACCGGCAGAATCGTCTCATCCATCATGACGAGCTGAATCCCCCCGCCCGTGCCGCTAATGCCCGTATCGACCGGCATCAGCGTCGCCTGCTGGCCGTTGCGCATCTCGACGGTGAGGCCCCAGCCTGGAGTAGCACCGTCCTTGCTGATGGGCTCGAGCGAAAGCACCCGCACCCGCCAGATGCCGTTGAAGAAGGTCTGGTCCATGCAGCCTTCAAGTGAGGCCCGCTGATTGGCCCCACCCGCCAGTTGGGTGCCGGGGAAGCTCAGGCTGAGCGCAGTGCCGCTGATGGTGGCGGTCACCCCTGCTTGGGTAAGGGCCTCGAGCGGCACGTAGATCTGCCCGTCTACCGTGATGGCGCCCTGAGCTGCTGGCTGGCCGTCGATGCTCAGGCTGTACTCCTGGGCGAACCCCAGCGACAACCCGAGCAGCAACACGAACAAGAGCAACCTGCTCATGGAAACCTCCTGCGATTTTCCTTCGTGTGCCCCTTCCGGAGCGTGAGAAACCCGGAGCCCCGAAGGCATCACTCCACCATCGTGTACGGGTTGAGGAACCACCACTTGGCATCGGCGGGAATGGCGGCGGTCTTGTAACCTCCGGCTGCCGGGTTACGCTCGATCGAATTCCAGCCCTTGCGCAGGTCAAGCTCGACGGGACCGAAGGCGCAGGTGCCTTTCACGGTCGCGTTGCGGTCGGCGTAAGCATAAGTGTAGGTGCGTCCGTGGTAAAGAATCTCGAAATTCCGGGGCCGTTCCGTGCTGATGATCACCCAGCCGACGGGACGGGGAGGAGGCCAGGCGTCGCCGACCTCGAGGCCGTCTATCTCGATCGCGTCGATGATGGACACGCCCAACTGGGGATCGCTGACGCTCAGTCCCCCGCAGAGGACGTCGCTGACGGGGCGCGCGCAGAACTTCTTGTCGATGCATAGGTCGATGAACTTGAAGCTCCCGTCCGACTGCACCATGCCCTCGGCGAGCTCTATGCCTTCCTCGAAGTCTTCGCCGATGAACATGAAGCCATAGAAAAGCTCCGCGGTCGGCGGGACCGCGTGGCCCAGCGCCCAGTTCACCAGCGTCCCGGTGACATGGAGCTTATCGCCGAGCGCCCAAGGCGGATTGGTGGGGGGAGGCTTGTCGGTGACCCCGTCAAAGCAGCCGGCCAGGATGAACAGGGCGAGACCGAGAATCCAATGGTGTCTCATGGCAACTCCTCTTCGAGCTGAATTTCGAGCGCTCGAGCTTTCTGCAGTGTGGTTCGCCGCTGTTCGGCAGGCTCGAGCCCTCGTTCGACCTACAGCCTAGAGAGGGCCCGGTTATACGCCGGTTATAAATCGGGCTGGTTTTTTCTGGTGACCTACCTGCGAGGAAGCCCCTCCAGCTCTCCGGCAGCACCTCGTCCATCTCGGCAAGGTGCTCGCCTCTCTTGCCTACAGGGCGAGTTCTTGGGCGCTTGAGGTTATACAGCTTCAGCTTGCACGAGCACCAGGAGAAAAGGTGCCACATCATCATGAAAGTGACGGCTATGGGCGAGATGGCCCATGCGACTATAATGATTAAGAGGTGCTCATGCCCAAGGAAGTCCCGATCGCCGAGGCCGAGAGCCATCTTTCCGACTGGGTGCGAAGTGCCGAGCGCGGTGAAGCCGTCATCATCACCCGCCGCGGCAAGCCCGTGGCCGCTCTCGTGCCCGCGGCCGACCTCGAGCACCTAGCGCGCCTGCGCGCCGCTGGCCCACAGGCTGGTCTGGCCGGCCTGGCAGGCGGCTGGGAGGACTCGGACGAACTGGTCGTGCAGCTCAAGAGCCTGACCCGCAGCTCAGGCCGCGAATTGCCGGCGCTCGACTAGATGGCTTACCTCTTCGATACCGACGCCATTTCCGAGGTGCTCAGGAGGCAGCCGTTGGAGCCCTACCTCGACTGGCTAGGGACGGTGCCGCGCGAGGAGCAGTTTGCAAGTGCGGTAACGGTTGGCGAACTCTACAAGGGCGCCTACCGCTCCCAGGCTCGAGCCCTACCCCTCGAGCTCGTGTCGGCAGGGGCGGCACGAGCGCTTCGTGCCGCCCCGCTGTGGCTTAAGGGGATACAGGCTGAGGCTCAATCAACGTAGGTTGACCGTCATGAGCACCCGGTTCGACGGATTGGCACCCGGCGTCTCGGCCGCGACGTCCGCCAGTCCGGCCTTGAACTTGCCGCTCGTCGGCACCACCGCAGCGGACCACAGCGCCGAGCCGCTACCGCAATCGACGGTGGTTTGCGCGAAGCCTTCAACCGGCGCTTTGCGCTGCCGCTGCCTCACCTCGACCCGCACCGTCCAGTTGCCTGGCGTCTCGCAGGTCATGGTGCCGCTGACTGTCGCCACGCCCGTCCTGCGGTCGAGGGCGCCGTTGCCGTGGATGGTGAGGACGGGTGGCACTGATATGAGCTCATAGGCGCCGATGTCGCAACGGCTGCCTTGAGGACGGGAGACGCCACGCTGGTCTTGGGTGATGGTGCTGCCGCAGCCGTTCGTGCCCACTGGAATGGTATCGATGGCTGGACTGCCGGCCAGCAACGCGATGGTCTTGGTGGGACCGCCATTGTCAGCCAGCTTGGGCTTACCGTCGGCATCGAGTTCCAGACCGGGATCTCCGCCGATCAGGTTATGGCTGCCACTGGCGATGATCCCATCTACATTGAGGGTGGCGGGATTCTCGGGAGGACTAGGGGACGTGTTTAGAGCCACGATGCTGCTATTCAAGGTGAGGGTGCCAGCCCATCTTCGGATGCCACCACCAAACTGAGCCCGGTTCCCTGCCAAGGTGCTGTTGGTGACGGTGGTGGTGCCCTTACTGAAGATGCCGCCCCCGTATATGGCACTGTTTCCCACAAAGGTGCTGTTGGTGACACTGAGGGACCCAGAGCTATGGATGCCCCCGCCATCCTCGCTAGCCATGTTTCCTGAGAAGGTGCTATTGGTGATGGTCACGAAACCCAGGCCAAAGACGCCGCCCCCTTCAACTGCTCTGTTCTTTGAGACGGTGCTGTTGGTGATGGATGCAGCTCCGTTAATAACAACGAAGATGCCACCACCGCGGCTTGTGGCTACACTATCGGAGATCGTACTGTTGCTGAGGACAAGCTGTCCAAAACCCACCCAAATCGCTCCGCCATTATCTGCACGTCCCTCCATCAATGTCATATTGCTTAATGTCAGGCGCGCGGCAAAAGCAGGGTTGAAACTGTTTACATGGAATATTCGAGTTCGGTCCTGACCATGGATGATGATGCCACCCGAAGCGGGTCCTTCAATCGTGATGGCCTTGGCAGAGACCACCAGTTGACTTTCCAGCTTAATCTCCCCAGTGAGCCCTGCAGCAAAGGTGATCGTGCCGCTGCCTTCCGTAGGAACAGCTGCAATGGCCGCACGAAGCGAGCCATCACCGCTGTCGTTCAAGTTGGTGACAACGAGATCGAGAGTCTGCGGCTCGAGCACCGCCGGCGCCTCGCTCACTTGACTACAGGCTCCCAGCAGAAGCGCGACTAGCAGCAGGCTCGGGAACAGCGTGCGGGTGAGTCTTACCGGTTTCATAATATGTCTCCTCTCCTTTTGAGGAACTACAACGGCTATCTCTCGTGGACAAGCGACTTCCCGTTAGCGCTTCATGATCGACCTCCCTCGTCGTAAGCGAGCAGCGCACCGCAATTGGTGCAGTAGCGGACGTACGGGGAAGTGATGGGGGCGCGGCAACGGCTGCAGGCCGTCAGGAGCTCCGTGCCGTCGTTCGGGCAGTAGCGTTCATTGGCCGAGGCCGGCACTGCCCGGTAGCAGCGGGGACAGAGACTGTAGGCCAGCAGCTGTTCCATAGCTTTGAATCCCTCTCGAGCCGCAGCATAGAGAGGGGCTGGTTAGGTTTCGGTAACAAATTAGGCCGGCTTTTCTGGTGACCTACCTTCGAGGAAGGTGCGCCAGCTCTCGGGAAGCGCCTCACCCACCTCGGCGAGGCGTACTCGGGCTGCCTGATAGAGTTTGGCGAGTCCCTGGCGGCTGCCGCTCGCCTGCAGGGCCTGAAGCGCGAGCACCAAGAGGTCGAGGTCGTACGGCTCGGCCTGCACGAGCAGCCCTGCGAGCCTGGCGGCCTCCTTGGGTTCGGCTTCGAGGAGCTCCCTCACCCTTGCCGCCAGGGCCTTGTGGAGCTCCTGCTGCACCGCGTCGTTCGGGCCCAGGTCGACGTCCTCCAGGTAGGAGCCGCGCCACAAGCGGCTGTCCCCCCCCTCGAGGAAGGCTTCGGCGTCCGAGGCGATCTGGCCGAGGGCGTAGCCGCTCGGGGTGCGCAGGATCACGTCAGCGCCCAGCGACTTGCGGGTCGAGAACACCAGCTGCTTGAGGGCGCCAGCGGCATCCGCCTCGTTCTCGTTCGGGTAGAACGTGTCGCACAGCTCCAGCTGGGACACCTCGGCGCGTCCCGCGATCCTCGCCTCGAACAGGTACGCCAGCAGCTCCTTGCGCTTCTGGCCGCGCACCGGCACCACCGCGCCGCCGCGAACCAGGCGCATCGGCCCCAGGACCTCGAGCCGCGGCAGGGCTGTGGCCACTAGGGGAACGGCCTCACGCTCGGCGAGCTCGGGGAAGTAGCGGCGGGCGACGTTCGCGCCGTTGGCGAGGCCGCGCGACGCGAACCACTCGAGGCGCTCCCGCGCGTTTTCGAGGTCTCCGGTCAGACGGGCGAGCTCGAGGCCGAGCCTGTTCGCCTCCACCACCATGCCCTGCGCCTCGGCTTCCTGCAGCGCTGCCAGCAGCCTCTCTTGCGCTTCCAATCTTTTCCCTAGGGCCTCGAGGGCTAACCCGTGCGCCCAGCGGGCCTTGACCATCGTCTCGTGGAAGCCGGCTTCGCCCGCGAGGTGCACCGCCTCCTCGGCCAGCTCGAGCCCGCGCGCCGGGTCGCCGGCCAGCGTGGCGGCTCTTGAAGCGGCACCGGCCGCGACCGCCAGGTAGCTGGGCAACGCCAGCTCGCGCGCGCTTTTCAGGCAGCGCTCGCCGTACTTCGAGGCCAGCAGCCGGCCGTACGGGGGCTGCCAGTCGGCATAAAGGCTGACCAGGTTGGCCAGGCAGGTGATCAGGAAGGGCTGCGGCTTGATGCGCTCGAAAACCTCCAGGGCTCCTTGCAGCACCTCCTCGGCCTGCTCGTACTCCCCGAGCTCGAGGTGGACGTCGCTGATCATGGTGAGGGTCTGGGCGTAGAAGACCCCTTTGCCCCGCTCGGCGTAATGCTGCAGCGCCTCGGCGAAGTCCGGCAGGCTTTCGCGGTACTGCCCGAGCTGCAGGCGGTTCAGCGCGCGGTTGCGCAGGGCGTTGGCGACTGCGTCCCACCCTTTAGCGTGCTCGCGGTAGAGGGCCAGCACCTCGCTGAACAAGACATCGGCCTGCCCATACGCGCCCTGGTAATGAGCTACCGAAGCGCAGATGTCGAGGAGTTCAGCCCGGCCGTAGGCGTCCAGTCCGCCCCTGGCGAGGCGCGCCTCCGCCAGTGCCCTGGCCGCGAGCAGCTCGCCCCGGTCCATGAGCGTGTAGGCGACATAGTAGATGGCGTCCGGGCTCGCCTGTTCGTGAAAGGCAGGGTGGGATTGCCAGACCTCGAGAACCTCGGCATAAGCGCCGGCGGTAAAAAGAAGGCGCACGTAGCGCTCGAGCCAGGCTGAACTCTCGCGCACGCGCTCGGGCAGGCGCGCCAGAACCTCTGCCATCTCCGACGAGCGGCCCTCAAGGGCGAGTGCTTCGGCCAGCATGAGCAGCGCCTCGCTCGGGTCCTCGAGCAGCGGGAGCACACCCTCGAGAAGAGACCGAACCTCGGAATTACCGGCGTCGAGCAGCGCCCGCGCAGCCTCGAGCGAAAGCTGCGCTTTGGCGGCGCCCGAGGCATAGCCCACCGCCTTGACCAGCAGCCTGGCCGCCTGCAGTCGGTCGTTACGGCTGCGGGCCTCTGCGGCAGCGCGGCGCAACAGCTCTATCGTCCTCTCGGCCTCGAGCCCAGCGTCCTCCAGAAACTCCGCTGCCGCCTGAACGTCGTCCGCGAGTGCCGCCAGCGCCCGCCGCGCCAGCTCGCGCCGGCGCGGTGCGTCCAGCCGCCGGGCGGCCACCTCGCGAAAGAGCGGGTGGCTGAAGACTCCCCCAGTCATGATGCCGTGGCGCTCCAGTTCGCGCTGCACCTCGGCGAGCGCGTCCGCTGAGAGGCCCGCCACAGTCGCCCACACCGCTTCGGCCGCGGCGACCGGCAAGATGGCGCGCGCCTCGAGCCCGGCTCTGATCTCATCGGACGTGACGGCGTCCTCGAGCAGCCGCTCGATGAGCGCTTCGACGGTGTTGGGCAAGGCGTCGCGCTCGGGCGCGCGCCAGCGCCAGCGCTCGCGGTCGTTCCAGAGGTAGCCCTGCCGCATCAGGTAGCGCAGGTACTCGAGCGCAAACAGCGGGTTTCCCGCCGCGCGACCGTAGACCCAGGCCGCCGCTTCCGGGGGAAGTCCGCTGCCAAGTTGCTGCTCGAGCAGCCTCCGCGACGCCTCGGCCGACAGCGGTCCCTGCCGGTGCGCTTCGAACAGCTCGGGCGGTTTGATGCGACTGGTTGCCAGCAAGGCCGCGCCCCGCGTTCGGCGGACGCGCTGGGCCAGCACCGACCAGAGCTCGAGCCGCTCCGGCGGCGCCTCGTGCAGGTCCTCGAGGTGCAGGATCACGGGCGCGAGCCCAGCCAGGAGCGCCGCCAGCGCGTCGGCGATGCTGCCCGTCTCGCTGTGCTCGCCGCGTGCCAAGGCGTCGAGTGGGCCCTGCGCCCAGCGCGCCAGCCGCGCAGGCCGCGGCAGCCCTCGCACCAGTTCGGAGAGCGGTGCGGTCGCGTGGACGCTGCAGGTCCGGCAGGTCGCCGCAGCGAGAAGCTCCCTGGCCGCGTGGGTCTTGCCGATGCCCGCCTCGCCGTGGATGCCCAGCGCCAGCCCGGCCCGGCGCGAGAGCACCGGCTTGAGGCGGGCCACCAGGGGCGCCAGGGCAGATGCCCCCGGGTCCTCCCGCGGCTTGTCCATGCCATGAGATTAGCAGACCTGGGGCGTTCTTACTCGCGCGAACCTATGGCTGGTAGCTTGACCTGACATTGGCAGCAAGCTGACCGCTCGAGCCCTGCGCTATGGTGATCACTCCAGGACCGACCGACAGGCTGAAGTCGGGGGTGTTGCCGCCCATGATGGCGTTGTGGCAACGGCCCATGGCGCCATCATCGTTTACGATGACTATCGCCCTGGCCCAAACGTCAGAGTCGAGACTCTGCACTGCGTGCCTTCTGCTCGGCCGCACTGCAAAAAACCAACAAGCGCACTCTCGAGAGCACGCTTGTGTTACGCGAGGGGTTAGCGGGTGAGGGAAGTGTCGATCAGTACAATCCTGAAATTGATCTGACTGGGAATCTCGTTTGCCGCGATCGCTTGATTATTCCAGCCGTTGGTCGTTTTGGAAAGAAGAATGCCTTCCCGCAGAGGGCTCAGGTCGATTTTCAAGCCGATAATTTCTCCCGAGGCAAGGCGATGAGAAGCCATATAGGGAATGGGCTTCCACTCCGTGTATCCGCTGGACATGCTGGCGTAGAGCAGCACGGTTCCTCCAGCCCACCAAAAACTGTTCAGTCTGGTTCCGCCGAGGCTTGCGGACGGGATCTCGTAATAACGATGCAGATTATCGCTCCCGTAGTGCAAATTGTTTCCCCATTCCGCCGCCTGCACGCTGAACGTGTAAACCTTGGGCCGCGCATCGCGCACCGCGTTGGCCACCATGGTGTCCACTTCGGCTTTGGTGTAGTGCGTGTCCAGGTGATCGTGGTCGCTCCTTGCGACGGTGTCCGCCGCTCCGGTTCCCCCGAAGTCCGCGGCGATCATGACTTCTCCTGCAGCGCCTCCGCCGGTCAAACCGGCGCCTGGGATAATCCTGGTAATGTCGCTGCTCCCGCCGCCCGTAGCGCTTACAATTATGTTGCCATCCTCACCCGTGTCCACGGTGACGTTGGCGCCGGCCTCGATGGCGAGGCTGCCGGTGAGGCCATTTAAGCTCGAGACGCCCGCACTCCCACCTGAGCCGATCTGATCCACACCGCACTCGATGGCCCCGTCCGCGCCGATGCCGCGCACGAACTGGCCGGCGCCGCAAGGGCTGCCGGTCACGGCGTTCTGCTTGCTTGCGTCGAGCGCATCGATCCCTTCGGCGAGCGCCTGGAAGTTGGCGTTGACCTCGCTCGACTTGATGGGTGTACCCGGTGTGAAGGTATGCGGCAGGGTGACGGTCGCCAGCACCGGCAAGCCGAGCGCGACCAACAAAGCCCCCAGCAGTATGTACGTCAAGCTCCTATTCATCTCAGTTCTCCTTTCACCGCCAAGTGGCGTCATCCCAAATGGCGCTATCCCAACTCGCGCCGCTCTGGACGGGAGGCTTGGAGCCGGGGCAGCCGGTCAGCATCACCGCGAGAAGCAGCAGCAGGCCGATAGCCAGGGTTCTAGTTCTTTCCACCTTCACCTCCTTTAGGTACTGAGGAGGCCAAGCCGAGCCCGCACCTGACGCAGAAGTGGCTGTAGGGCGAGGCGATGGGCAAGCTGCAGGCGGGGCAGGTGGTCAGGAGCTTTACGCCGTCGTTGGGGCAGTAAACCTCGTCGGATGCCTCCGGCACCGCCCGGAAGCAGTGCGGGCAAAGGCGATAGGCTACGGCGATCTTCATAGGCTGGGCCTCCTCTGGTCAAACGCTAGAGGAGGCCTGGTTATATGGCGGTTATAAATTAGGCCGGTTTTTCTGGTGACCTGCTTGTGAGGAAGCTGTTCCAACTCTGCGGAAGCGCCTCGAGCGCGTCATCGAGTCTCTCGTACAGCAAGTGCTCGAGCAGGGCCTCGACGGACCCAGGCATCAGACCCGCGGGCGGCTGGTCAGTGCCAGCACCGAGCGTCGTTCCAAAAGTAACCCTGCTGGGTGAGGTAACGCAAACCCACCGCTTCGAAACCCTGTCTCAGAGCGTCGGCCCGTTTGGAAAACGCTTTAAGCGGCTCGATTCACGCGCACTAACCGCCCCCTCATGCTGCCCTGCGCTGCTAAGGCAGCCTGAATGCGCTCGGCTTGTCCGCCAAAATCAATGTCCAACGTACAGACAACGATGCCGGCATGGTCGGGTTGCTCGTGATGCAAGCGGATGAAGTGTTTGCGGTTGAGAGTGAGAACCGCTCGGTGCTGGCTCGTCGCAAAGGCCAGGATTTCGGCATCCGGCACTGCTTGCTCGGCCTTATCCACTTCGAGAACCGTTAGACCAGGGCGCGCAGTGCCTCGACCACTGGGTGGGGAAAGTTCTCGTCCGCGAAGAGGTGCGCCGCCTCCTACGATTCCTCGTTCTCTCGTATTTGACGGTCGATCTCTTCCCGATGCGCACGCACGTAGGCCCATGCTTGGGCCAGATCTTCGGCCTGCAATGTCGGGTAGGAGCGCAGGATGTCGGCTTCGCTGGCACCGAGCCGCCTCGCTTGCTCCAACACCCAGACGGGGATGCGGGTCCGCACGATGCGCGCCTCGCCGCCCGCGACGTCAGGCGCGCTCTCGATCCCTGGGAAAGCCTCCCCTAAATCGCTCACCACCCACTTGAGCAGTTGCGCTTTTTCTGCGCGTGTCATGGTGGACAGGAGTTTCTCGGCTTCTTGCAGAGCGCGTGTCATTCCGGCCTCCGTCATCAGTTTAGCGGAATTCAAACCGAGGCATCCCAGCAAGCGCGGGCGGCGCGGACACCACATTGAAACCACACGCGCTCAGCACTGCTAGACCCACTTCCAGACTCACGATGCCTATCCATGCGCTTTTCACAGTTCCTCCTCTCGCAAGAAGACTAGCGGAGGCCTGGTTATATGGCGGTTATATTTCGGCTGCGGTGCTTCGCGGTCACAGGCTTTAGCCACTGGTCTGCTGAGCGCTCCCGCCCTTACTTGTAGGCAGAGTCGTGATCGGGGTGAAGGGAGATAAAGCGCAGGATATTTCCCTCCCGCTTGACCACAATCCGGCACTTTTGCGTGACCCGCATGGTATAGAGCCGGTGGATGCATGCCTGCTGCTTGGTTAGAAGGTCTTGAATGTCGCCGAACCGTTCGTGTTTAAATGTGAGAAGAAACGGGAGGACACTATGCCCCTTGTACCCCTCAGCGCCGGAGCGCGCGTGACCATTCCCAAAGAGGTTCGTCAGGTGCTCGGCCTCAGCGCCGGCGACCTACTCGAGCTGCGCATCGAAGGAAGCAGTATCGTGCTCACGCCTCAAAGGGTGCTCGAAGGAGAGAATCAGCGAGGCGACGAGGTAGACATTAAGGCGCTCGTTCAAGAAGGCCTCGACGACTATCACGCGGGCAGGGTAACGCCGGCCTTTAGGAGCATGGAGGAGTTCGAGGCGTACCGCCAGACCGAGGACTATAAGAGGCTGCTGGAGTGAAGGTTCGCTTGAGCCGCCGCGCTGCTCGGGACTATGAAGCCTTGCCGCGACCTCTCCAACGGCAAAGCAACAAGCAATTCGACCTGTTGGCAAAGAATCTCCGTCATCCCTCGCTACAAGCCAAGAAGTACCCCGAAGCAGGTGAAGGCATATGGCAAGGCAGGGTCAACCGCGACTACCGTTTCTACTTCGTTGTCGTAGAAGACGTCTATATAGTGTTGCGCATCATTGTGCATCCAAAGTAAAGCTTTAGCGTTTCGAGGCGCACCGCTCTCGATATGGTTGTTGCACAGGTACCGTCAGTACCTTGACTAGGGGAAGGCGTCCCCTCTGTGCCGGCTGGTCTTGAGTGGAAGCGTTAGGGGCGAATGGTCTGGCTGGACCTGTGCGTTCAATCACTCGGCCACGCTAGGCGGGCGGCGCGGCCAGAAAGCTCGTCCAGCGCTCCGGCAGCAGCTCGCCCACTTCGGCCAGCTGGCTGCGCCCTTGCCGGTAGAGCTGCTCAACTGCTCGCTGGTGGCCGCAGGCTTGCAAAGCATTCATGGTTAAGCGCAGGGCTTCGGCGTCGTAGGGGTCGGCTGTGAGCAGGAGCTGGCCCAGGCGGGCCGCTTCAGCAGGATCTTTAGTCAAGAGGTCGGCAGCCTGGAGATAAAGCGCGTGGTAAAGGGCACTGGCCACCGTTTCCTGGTTCTGGCCCTGGGTGTCTTCGCGGTAGACTCCGCGCCACAGCCGGGTGTCGCCGCTTTTGAGAAAGCCTTCGGCGTCGGAGCCGAGATCCCCTAAAGCGTAGCCGCTGCCGGTGCGGAGAATGGCCCCCGTCCCCAGGCTCTTGCGCAACTGGAAGACGAGCTGTTTTAGCGCCCCTGTGGCGACGTCTTCCGGTTCATCGGGGTAGAGGGCATCCAAGAGCTCGAGCTGGGGGACCTCGGCCCGACCGGCCAGGCGGGCCTCAAGCAGATAGGCCAGCAGCTCCTTGCGCTTCTGGCCGCGCACCTCTTCGACCTTTCCCTGCCGCACCAGCCGCAGGGGACCCAGCACCAGGAGCCGGAGGGCCTCGCCCGGCGCGGTGGCCGGGGTGGCTGCCGGCGGGGCCAATGCGGGGAAATAGCGCCTGGCGAGGTTGACCCCGTTCATCAGGCCGCGCTCCTCGAACCAGGTCAGGCGATTGGCGGCACGGGTCAGGTCACCCTGAAGGCGGTCGAGCTCGAGGCCGGTCCGGTGGGCAACCAGCGGGTTGTCTAGTTGCCAAGCGAGCGCTTCGGCTTCTGCAAGGGCTGCCAGCGCCGCATCGGTGCGCCCCAGCGACTCGTAGGCCTGGGCGCAAGCCGGCAGGACCAGCATAACGTTTTCTGGGTCTTCGCTGCCGCGAGCCTGCTTTAGCGCCTCCTCGGCCAGCTCGAGCCCGCGCTGCGGGTTACCCAGCCAGGCCGCGGCTTTGGCGAGAGCGACCTTGGCCTGCATGAGCTTGGCGGGAAGATCGAGTGTAAGCGCGTGCGCCAGCGCTCGCTCAGCATGTGTGAAGGCCAGGATGCTCGCGTGCGGCGGTTGCCACTCGCGGTATAGGTCGGAGAGGCTGCATTCACAGGTGACCAGGAAAGGTGAGGGGTCGGAGCGGGAGAGAAGCTCGCGGCACTCCAGCAGCAGCTCTTCGGCGCGCTGGTAATCGCCCTGTTCGGTGAGGAAGCGCGCCAGCTTGGTCTGGGTACTGGCGTAACGGCGGCTGTCGCCGCACTCGCCATAGAGCGAGAGCGCCTCTTCGAGGTCGCTCAGCATCTCGCGGTAACGCGTCTGGTGTTCACGCAGGATGGCCCGGTTGTGCAGGACCGCTGCACGCCAGCTCACCAGCTCGCCCGCCCTGGCGATCTGCACCGCTTCGTCCAAAAAAGATTCGGCCAGGCTGAGGTCTCTCTGGTAGGTGTGGGCGAGGCCGCGCACCATCAGCAAGCGGCAGCGCTCGAGCCCGCCCTTGGCCTGGGGCAGCGCCTGGGCCGCGAGCGCGTCGGCATCGCGATACTGGCCCAGCACCACCAGTGAGAAGCCCACGGCGTAAGCCAGCCGGGGCTCGACCTGGGTGTGCAGTTCCGGATGCTCGCGCCAGATGCGCACCACGCTGGCCGCGTCGCCAGCCCCTCCCCGCACCGTGATGAGATGCCTGGCCCAGAGCGTACCGCTGCGCTCCCTGGCCGGGAGGCGAGCCAGCACCTGCTCAACCTCGCCGCCCTGGCCGATCACGGTCAATTGGCCGGCCAAAAAGTGGATCGCCTCCACCTCGTTCAACTCCTCGGCAGCGATGCGTGCCAGCCGGATCGATTCCTGTACATCTACGCTCTGTAAGCCCTGAGCGGCCTCCAAGGCCAGCCGCCCCCGCTCCCGGCCTCGCGCGTGATAGCTGGCCTGGGCCAGCAAGCGCGAGGCGCGCACCTGGTTGCCGCCGTCTTTGGCGGCCTGGGCAGCTTGCTTGAGCATAGCCAGGCTAACCTCCGGCTCGAGCCCGGCCTCGTCAATGAAGGCTGTAGCGCTAAGCGGGTCACCCGCCAGAGCGGCCAGCGCCCGCCGGGCCAACTCCCGCCGCTGCGCTGGGCCCAAGCCGTGCAAGACGACTTCGCCAAAGAGTGGGTGGCTGAACGTCCCTCCCGTCAGGATGCCCCACCGCTCCAGTGCGCGCTGGGCCTCGGCCAGCACCTCAGCCGAGAGCCCGGCGACCTGGGCCCACACCCCCTTGGCCACGGCCAGGGGCAGGATAGCGCGCGCTTCGAGCCCGGCTCTGACCTCAGGGGAGGTGACGGCGCTAGCGAGCAACCGCTCGATCAGCGCTTCGAGGGTGTTGGGCAGGGCCTCCCGTTCGGGCGCGCGCCAGTGCCAGCGTTCGCCATCGTTCCACAAGTAACCCTGCCGCGTGAGAAAGCGCAGGTACTCCAGCGTAAAGAGCGGGTTGCCCGCCGCGTGAGCGTAGATCCAGCGCGTCGCCTCTGGGGGAAGCCGGCTCCCGAGTTGCTGCTCGAGCAGCGCGGTGGAGGCTGCTGCAGACAGGGGCTCCAACTGGTAGCTCTCGAACGGCTCGGGCGGCCGGATGCGGCTGGTGACAATGAGTGCGACGCCGCGGCTGCGCCTGACACCTTCGGCCAGCTTTTGCCACAACCGAAGCATCTCAGAGGACGCTTCGTGCAGGTCCTCCAGTAGCAAGACCACCGGCGATAGCGCGGCCAGGAGCGCCGCCAGCGCGTCGGCCATGCTGCCGGTCTCGCTGTGCCCGCCTCGGGCCAGCGCCTGGAGCGAACCTTCTGCCCAGCGCGGCAGCCGGGCTGGCCGCGGCAGCAACCGCACCAGTTCAGCGAGTGGCACCGTGGCGTGGACGCTGTATGTCCGGCAGGTCACCGCAGCCAGCAGGCTGTTAGCCGTGTACGTCTTGCCAATGCCCATCTCGCCGTGAAGCGCGAGGGCCAGCCCAGCACGGCGCGATAACACCGGCTTCAGGCGGTTCACGAGAGCCGTCTGGGCGAATGCCCCCCGTTCCTCCCGAGGTTGGCCCATGCCCTGAGATTAGCAGACCTGGGGGCGTGAGCCGGCGGCAATGGGCACAAGCCGGACGGCGGCGGCCCGGTATCGTCAGGGCGGCCTTGGCATGGGGCAGCCTCAACGCCGCAGGTCTGTTGCCGGTGATCGACGGCCTCTTAGCGGCAACCGCCCAAGTTCACGGCTTGACGCCTTAAAGCACAGCTATCGGGTCAATATGGGCTTGCCGTCTTACCCATCGACTCCTTCGCGGATCACCACGGTATGGGGCGGAATCGCTTCCTCCGCTACCTCGGCCTGGTGCGGGTTGAAGTTGAACAGGTAGGTCAGCCCGCCGCGGCGGGTTAGGCGTACGCCGTCCGGCAACAGGTCGTGCGGTATCCCGGCCTGGCTTAAGAGGTCGCTGAAGATGGCCAGGTGCAAGGCCGGATTGCCCCACGGGCCGATGGTCACGCAAGCCCCCTGGCCGTGGCGCTGCCGGGTAATGGCCGCCACACCGGCATAGGCC